>ERZ772917.2044-NODE-2044-length-10499-cov-3.516086_pt1 | contig 10499 bp, 15 predicted proteins | sample MGYA00511187_ERZ772917 | MGnify/ENA primary metagenome ERZ772917 (study PRJEB29015, sample SAMEA2737925) | human oral metagenome | biome: human oral; feature: human-associated habitat; material: dental | place: China | collected 2012 ... | reverse complement strand
AATCATATTTTATAAGAATAATTTTTTGTGCCTTTTAGGAAAAATACGAAGTCGCAAAGTTACAACTTTTTTGGAGAAAACTTTTATTAAAAAAAATTACTACTCCTACCAGCGAGAATTCAAAATAAATAAGGGAAAAATTGTCGAGGCATAGTCACAAATGATATGGTTAGATGCTCGATAAGAGCAGCTGAGCAACTCTACAGAGACGATGACCTATTCGGAGAGAACAAAAGCCCTCAAACAAAGGGCTTCTTACCGATGTGATCCGGAAGGGATTTGTTTTTAGCCCTCCACGACGTGTATATAAGCGACGGTATAAAAAATGGTATAAAAATTATGGTGTTATATTTATTCTGTTTTCAGCTTTTGGGGTCTTCTTCGTTATTGCAAAACAAGTCCATAAAACGGTTTTTTAACTCGTATATTTGTTGTGGTCTCGATATTTTTTCGCTTAAAGCTGCATTATCTAATATAGAGAGAATACTGTTGTTTTCTTCTTGTGATAACTCGATATTTTTCGGGAGAATGTATATCGAAGTATCGTTGGTACTTCTATTATGCCTTATCACTTCTTCATTTTTCAAAACGTCATCGAGCCTTTCTATTATTGCGTCTACAATGGTCTTTGGCGGATAATTTTTTGTTTGCATTAGCTCGTTTAATGCCCCTACAGCCATATTTAGCAGTTTTTTGTTTTCGTATTTTCTGTTAAATCCCAATGTTCTCAATAATTCGTATCTGTTGACTAAATTATAAGCTACAGTAATATGGTTGACGAGGTCATTTAAATCGTCTCTCATTTCGCTGATGGCTTTATTTTGCTCCTTAATATCGTATTCCGTTTTTCTTTCAATTTCTTTTAATTGAGAATAATTGGAAACAACCACAAATGTTGCGAGTATCCCCACAAAGGTTAAAGCAATCGCTGTACCTGTCGTTTCTGTGGTGTTTTTTATGTTACCGCTTGTTAGTAGAGATATAACCAAGGCGAAGATAACAGTTAGAAGAATCGCTATTATTACCTTAAACCACCCGCTTTGTGAAAAAATAGTTTTGTTGCTATCCATCTATTGCTTTTCGGTGTTATGTTTTTTTTTGTTTTTTATTTCCAATACCCGCTCGCCAAAAGCTAATTTTATAACATCTGCTTTTACTTCATCTTCTTCTATATCAATTTGTAATGTTACCCTTCTATTTGTCGGTAACCCAGAGTCTTTTTTTATATAAACATCTGGATATGTTATAATATCAATAACAGGAATGTTGAAAACCATTGCAATTTGTTTTAACGTTTCGTACTTTAATTGTCTTTTCCCGTTTTCAATAAGCCCAAAACTTGCTTGCTCTATACCTATTTTTTCTGCAACATACTCCTGACTATACCGCAGGTTTGTTCTGATTTGCTTGATGTTTTCTAAAATATCACTCATAATACAAATATAAATTATTGGTTTTTAATACTGTAAAACTTTTAGACAAAAAACATTGCAAAAAGATATTGTTTTTAAAACAAAATGCTATATCTTTGCAAAAAAATAGGAGAGATTTTTTGTTGTTAAATGCTATTCGATACTGCCGATATGCTCCCGCTTTTTTCTCTCCTACAATGCGGGGCTATCGGCGTATCTTTTGGGTAAAAAAAATGGAAAAATTATACACGCAACAGGAGGCTGCCGCAATATTAGGATACACCAATTACTTAAGCCTCAATAAGCTTATTGCAACGGGCAAACTTCGATGCTACAAACGCGAAGGGCGTTGCGGACGCAAACTATTTACCCGTGAGCAACTTGACGAATATATTCGTCGCTATCTTGCACATTCTTAGCATACAAATAATATATATATACATAGGAGAGAAAAAAAATGAAACTAAAGGAGATTAAGTACAATTTTGTCGAGCACAAGGCAACAATAATAGTGCCCGATGCCGTAGAAGCAGCTGCCGATATAGCCGACAGTGTCAACCGCTATTTTATCGGGGGAGAAGTAGACTGTGAGGGCTATAGTCATCTGCCCGAGTCGGATGCGACGCATTTTTATTTTTGGGTTAACGGAGCTCGCTACCTCGACCTACTTGTGTCTGTATTTGAAAGTTACCTAAACCGATACGCAGCGATATGAGTCATAGTTATTTAGAGCAGCGTCTCGAGCAACTCGGCATACAGCCCGAGCAAAATAGTATCAGAGTACAAATAACAGATTTTGAGGGTATTAATACTGCCAAAGTAGATATACCTATATTCGAGAGCGACGAACACGGTAATATTCTCATAAATTACTGGGACATATACGGTAATCGCATTCAGTACGAGTACGTCGACCCCGACCCACTCCATAACTACAACAATAAGCTCGTCGACTACCAACGCAAACGCCTGCGAGACCCGCAGACCGACGCAAAATACATATCGCCAAAAGGACAGCCGACGTATCCGTTTTTTCCGCCACATCTGGTACAAAAGTACGCCGACGGCACCGAAATACGCACGTTGGTCGTTACCGAAGGTGAGTTTAAGGCATTCAAGGGGGCACTCTGCGGTTTCGACGTGGTAGGCATTCCAGGCATTCAGAATCTTGCAGATAAACGCACCAAGCGACTATACCCCGACATCGGCAAGCTGATACAGCGATGCAAGGTAAAGAATGTGGTGATGCTCTACGATGGCGATTGCCTGGATATATCGACAAAACACCTCGAACAAGGCACAGAGCTCACACAACGCCCCGCTGCGTTCTTCAACGCAATGCTTCGGTTTCATTCGTTTATGGATGCCTACGACGTAAAGACATACTTTGCTCATATCGTTAGCGATGCAGTCCAAGGACAACCCAAAGGACTCGACGACCTGCTATGTGCCGTCGCCCCCGACGAAATCGACGCCGTCCGCGACGACCTTATGCGTCTGGGCGGAGGAGGAGAGTACTTTTATAGGCTTAATATGGACTCTTTCTCTACGAGGCTGCAAAAATATTTTCACCTACAGCTACCGGATGATTTCTATTCTTACCACGCCGATGTTATCGGAGAGAAAGAGTTCGTTTTTTATGGCTCGAAGTACAAGTACAACACCAAAGAGGAGAAACTCGAGCGGACTATTCCGAAAGACTTAATGAACTATATGCGTGTAGGTAATGAGTTCTACGAAATAATAAAAGAGCCCGACGAAATCACCGGAGAGTGTCGCGAAACACGCAAAAGGAGGCTCAGACAGACGATAAAAGACGACTTTCCGACGATGAAAGACCTCTTTTCGCGTATTCCCAAGTATAAAACATTCGTCAATATTCCTTCGCACGTCGACTACAAAAACGTTATAAACGATTGTTACAATTTATATTACCCGATGAAACACGAGCCCAGAGAAGGCTCTTGGGAAACCATCGATAAGCTTATGCGGCATATCTTCGAGGAGCAGTACGATGTAGGTATGGACTACTTGCAGATAATGTACCAGTATCCCACGCAGATATTGCCGGTGATATGCCTGGTGTCGAAAGAAAACGAGACAGGAAAGAGTACTTTTTTTCAGTTCGTAAATTACATTTTTGGCAACAATGTTTCTATGGTGCGACCCGAAGATATTGACAATCAATTTAACAGCTACACGGCGGGCAAACTGATGGTATACCTCGAAGAGAACGATACCGCCGACAATTCGAAACTTACCGAAAAAATAAAAGCTCTTTCAACTGCTCCACGCATACCGATGACCATGAAGGGAAGCGAGACTGTGGAAGTGGCCAACTTTACAAAATTTGGGCTTACGTCGAACCACCCGACGCGGTTCCTGTATATCGGGCAAGTAGAGCAACGTTTTTGGGTGCGTGTAGTGAACCCCCTGCCGAAAGAGGAACTCAAAGATGTGTCGTTTAAGACCCGTCTACTCGACGAGATACCGGCATTTCTCTACCACCTGAGCAATCGCAAAATAGTGCACCCAAAAGTGAGCCGTATGTGGTTCGCTCCGGAGGTATTGTATACGGATGCTTTGCAGAGAATAAAGGACGAACAGCGTCCGCTCCTGCAAAAGAAAATAGAGGCGTATATAAGAAACTTATTTATCGAAACAGGCGAGCGTGAGCTATACTATACGCCCGAACAGCTACGTCTGTTTTCCGGTAGTGTATTCGACCGCGAAGATGAGATTAAGCTCGACAACTATCTAAAAAACGTGCTTGAGCTTAAGAAGTTCGTTACCGATGCCGATGCCGAACGAGGCTTGCCGTCGTCGAATAAAAAATACACGATATTCCGACTGTACGAAGACGAAATCGACGGAGAAATATACACGCGTATCGTTACCAAACGAGCACAGGGACGCTGCTATGTGTTCCCGATAGAGCGTTTCCTTACGCCTGCCGAGATAGAAGCCGCTGAAAAAAACAAAGCACCTATTACAGAAGACACAAAAACAATTTATACACAGGCAGAAGTGCCTTATTAAAAGGAAATGAAAAAAAGAATTCTTATTACTCACGAAGAGAGTCAGGTAGTTATGTCTGCGTTTTTGCGAATGGGGCACGACGCATATAGCTGTGATTTGTTGCCGACAAGTGGAGATTATCCGGATAGACATCTTCAAATAGATTGTTTCGAGGCTATACAGACAGTAAAGCCCGATTTTTTAGGAATGCACCCTGAATGTACTCGGCTAACAGTTGCCGCAAACAAGTATTATCTGCCGGAGTATGCGGAACGATTTCCAAACATACACCAAGCGAGAGAAGAGGCTATTAGGCACTTTTTGCGGTGCGTTGAGGCGTTGGTGGCTGTTGGTTGTGGTTATATCGAAAATCCTATCGGAATAATGAGCCGCCTTTACAGAAAGCCAAACCAGATTATACAGCCGTATCAATTTGGGCACAAAGAGAGGAAAAGTACTTGTTTGTGGTTGTTTGGGTTGCCAAATTTAGAGCCGACAAAAATAGTTGTTCCTGATATTATACGATATAAGAGTGGTAAAACAGATAGCCGATTACATTATGAGACGTTGAAGTTGCCACGAGAAGAGCGGCGGCGGTTACGCTCGAGGACTTTCACGGGCATCGCGGAAGCGATGGCGATGCAGTGGGGTAAGATTTGAGTATTAACAATTTAAAAAAAAGGAATTTAAAAATGAAATCATTAAATCAATTGCGAGATGAAATTCACGCTAATGCAAAAGAAAAAGGATTTTACGACAATCCCAAAGAGATAGGAACGTTGTTAATGCTGGTCGTCTCAGAATTGGCGGAAGCTTTAGAAGCTGATAGAGTAGGGAGTTTTTGTGATTTTTTTGAATATGAAAAATACAGAAAAAACGCATTTGAGTTTAAACATAAACAAGAGACAGATGTGAAGTTTATGCCACGAAGTCCGTGTTTAGTAAGGTCATTGGAAGATATAGAAAAAGATGCTTTTGACATATATATTAAAAACTCATTCGAAGAAGAATTAGCGGACGTTATCATTCGCACCCTTGACATTTGTGGCTATTTGAAAATTGACATAGAGAGAAGTGTCCTTGCTAAAATGAGGTACAACAAAACCAGAGAAAAAATGCACTCAAAAAAGTATTAAAGGTATGCAAACAACGCTTTTCGATATAAGAGAGTTTGAGGGTTCGCCTGCTCCATTAACGCCTAAACACCAGTGGATAGAAGCCAATGGCTATACGTGTCGCCAATGCAGACATAGGCAAAGGTGGGAGTGCGAAGGTAGTATTATACAGTACTGCGGTGTACGGCGGAGCAATAGAACGGAGAACGGATTATTGCATATAAAGGTAACAAACAAAGCCTGTTATAGTTTTGAATTAGAAAAAATAAAGGAAAAGAAATGAAAGGAAAACTACCGAGAAACAATAATGCTGATAGTGGTACAAAAGCTCATAACGACAACCGAGCGTACAAAGTAGGACGTATACGCCACAATTCGTGGGCAAGCAAGGTTTTAAAGTCTTATGATATAATTGTATACGAGTCCGAACTCGTGCACATAAGAAAACAACACGGCAGAGAGTTGTCTGCTATGGGGCTCGGAGCGTTTGAATATGTCCAATTTATAGTAAGCCAATTCAATGAAGTATATTCGGGCAACAATGGGGCAAAAATATTGGTATATAGAGGAAGTTCGGATATTTCCCAAAGAGCGATAATAGAAATCGTATTCGATGGCAAGCAATATAAAATAAAAACAGCCACTCCGATAAAGACCGAAAGGCTGTTAAAAATGAAATTGTTATGTGCCAACTCCCGCCGTGTTGGCTATTAGTTGCCCGCTCCCTAATATCAATTGCCGTTTTGCACATCAACGAGCGGTAGTGCAAAAATGCAGTTATGAGAACAATTTCAATGCAAAGGTAATAAAATTATTAATACACAAAAATTTTAATCGTAAAAAAATGACAACATTAAGCATTCGTTGCTCCGACGAACAAAAGGAGAAGTTAAATGAGGCACTCGCCGAGTACACCTCAGGAGAAGAAAAAGCAGGTTTTTTGCTAAAAAGCATTGTAAACAGCGTAGACGCCGATAGATACAGACAAGAGGCAGAGCGTATACAAAACGTATACGACGGTTTACAAAAAGAGACCGAGTGTATACAAAATGTAAACAATGATTTACAGGAAGTTAACAAACAACTTACCGCTGATGTTTCTGATTTACAAGAAAAAGAGCGTACGTATACGTTCCGTATACAAGAACTCGAAACTCGTATACAGGAGTTAGAAAAAAATATGTGTGTCGAACTACCAGATGATAAGCTATCGTTTACGCTGCCCGAGCCGGCACGCTCGTTGCTACTCGAGTATGCTCGCCGTATGGATGTACGCCCCGAGGAGATACTTATCGATATGTTTGTGCGGTATGTTACCGAACAGTACAATCATTGGTTTTTCGACTTCGTGGTGCGGAAGAGTGAATTTAAAGAGGTGTGCGGATATACCCACGCCGAGGTGTTGAACTGGCTAAACTCGCAAAAACAATGAACCGACTGATGATAAAATCGCTCTTGCCTATGGCGGGGCAATATCTGGGAAAGGTTGGCGAAGGTATCAACAAGGTACTTGCTCAGACCGAATGCAAAGAAGGCAATACGCCCTGTTTCCTTATATACACAGACAAACAGACAGGCGAATGTATGGTAATGACTTGTGGTATCGACGGCAACGATACCGTAAAAGAGGTGATAGGCTGGCAACCGCTCACCGAATTGTTGAACAATCTAATAACGACAGCAAATGAGCATATTTGATAAGACACAGACGGCAGAGACCGCCCCGAAGCAGGAGTATAAGTTCGTTACTTCCGACATCAACGACTTTATGCAGGACTTCAACCGCCCGAAGCAAGAGATGCCCGAGTCGGCGGTAAGCTTCGACAACTTCCCCGTCGATGAGCCGGACAATATCGAACGCGACGAGACCGAAACGCTCAAGGTAAACGCACAGGTAGCACGCTCCACGGCACGGCTAATAGTGGCAGCCATCGACGGCTTTGTACCCGAGATAATGCGTACCATCGCCAAAGAGGAGACGAGCGAGGCATTCCGTGCCGATGCCGATAGCAAGAGCGAACTCGAAAAGGCTTTTGCCGAGTATATCAAGCTCAAAGGCGTGGGCGACATACCTCCGGGCGTGATGATACTGGTACTGCTCGTCGTTACATACGGCAGTAAGGTGCCGATGATTTTGCAGCTCCGCAAGGCTAATATACAGCGAGATGCCGACCGACGCGAGATAGAGGCGTTGCAGGCAGAGATACTCAAACTAAAAGAACAGCACAGCGATGGAAAGAGCGGCAAAACTGACGATAATACTCGGCACTAACGGCACAGGCAAAACCACGCTACTCAGCAACATACTGACGCAGAGCAGCCAACGGGCGTTGATAGTAACGCCCGACGCTGCCGAGTGGCTGCACTATCCGGAGAACGACCTGGCGACACCCGACCGTTACCACTTCTCGGGCATCGAGAGGCACATCTTCAACCCATACGGCGGAAGCCTCGAGCGTATCGCATACTTCTCGCGTGGTATACTCGTATTCGACGACTGCCGCAGTTATCTGAAAGCAGCCACCGACGAGCGTATACACGATATACTGATACGCCGCCGACAACGTATGATAGATGTCTTTGCCGTGGGGCACGGCTTCAACGAAGTGCCTCCGGTCTTTTTTACATTCTGCAGCGATATGTTTCTCTTCCGGACCACCGACAACATAGCTCGCCGTCGCGACTGTTTGCAAAAGTACGACGAACTCCGAGCCGTACAGGCACGAGTCAATACCAAGGCAAAAACACAAGCTCATTATAATGAATATATTAGATTTTAAATGCTGATATGGACGACAAACAAAAGACAATTCCTTTTACAGAAATCAACCAACGATACCGAGCAATGTACAAGTGGGAACTGGCAGAGAAAGCCGGCGTAACGCTTCAAGTTCTGCGGGGGTGGATAAAAAAGGACGGGCTCAAAGTACCGAAAAGCTACAAAATGCTCCCCCCCTACATAGTAAAAGAGATATGCGAGCGGTACGTCATTATTCTCGACGACTGATAAACTAATTTAATACAACTTAATACAAAGAAAAACGCCCACTCCGGAGTGAGGCGTTTTTTTGTGCCCACTTTCCAAAATATTAAAAACAATCGTTTTAACACGAAAAACGACCCGAAACGCCTGTTTTAACAATTGCCGAAAAATTGATTTTTTTCGAGAAAAAAAATCAGCGATTTTGTCGTTTTTTTTGTAACCAAGTAGATAAATAGAGTATAAAGTATTGTTTATTATATAGTTATATGGTTACAATAGAAAAATATAGAAAATAAATAACCGTAAGAATATCAGCGTTTTATGCGGTTACAACGATTGTAACCTTTTGTAACCTTTTGTAACCGTTGATTATCAATTAGTTGCTCGTAAGTATTTGGTTATGAGTGGTTACAAATTGTAACCTTTTGTAACCGTTCATTTTCAAGTATATAAAAAAAAGTGCCTCTGTAACCTATTGGCAATGAGCGGTTACAGTGGGTTTACCTCATTGTAACCGCATAACTCTATATAGCTCATAGAGTTAGACCCTAAAAAACGGCGGTTACAAAAAAATGGCATTTTTCATTGTTTTTTTTTTCGCTGTTTTCGGTGGTCAAAATACACGAAACTCTACTTGTGTGCACTTTGCTCTCGAGATTGTTAAAATGGTGTTTTTGTGGTGTGTTTTATTTTTTTTATATTCTGTTATCGTTGTAACAAATATATTTTACTCACAAATAGCCGCAAATAGTTGCAAATAATGGTTTTTAGTTAAAAATACTGTGTACTGTTATCTGAGCACGCAGTACTTTTGCATCACAAATCAATTTTTTTTTGTCAGAGTATGAATATTTTGAAAAACACCACATTTGTAGCTGTCGTTTCGCTTGCTACATTAGTGCTTCTGGCATACGTGGTATTTGGGAAAAAAAGCGAAACCAAAAAAAACGAATTGGTAGCTCCAAAACAGCCAACCAAAGATAACAATGTTTAATTATTAATCAAAAAAAAAAATGGCTATTGACGTAAATTTTTTATCAGACCGTTTTGATGGAGGAGCTTCTCAATACGATGGGGGTACATTAGAGGAGGCTTATCTTCAAAGAAAAACGAGAACAGAGTCGTATTTTGCCGGTATTGGCGTAGATAAAACAGCTTCTGGTATGAGTGTAACTGTTACTCTAAAAAATACAGGAACCGCTGCAAAAAACATTTGTCTTTTCCCGGGTGATTTGTCTTCGAAAGAAGAAATCAACACAGTGGTAGGTCGCACTTGCGACGGAATTGCAGGGGTAGAGACGATTACCGATGTTACCGTAGAGTGTACGACTGGCTTGAGGTATTTCCAAAATTTTGTATCCAAAAACCCAACAAAATTGAGAAGTATTGCCTATTCTGTGGACAACGAGGCTCAGCTTTCTCAGGGTATTGAATTCACTCAGTCGTCTCCGTTCCGCACGCTTGGCTCGCAGATAGTAACACCTAAGTCGCATCAGGTGGCAAACGACGCTAATACGAAGTTGGTAAACATACCTTTTGACCTGACTCATCTCGACGACCAGACTCAGATGTTTATTCGCTTAGGTGCAGGTCGCTCTGTGGAACTCACTATCTTTATAGATGCTGTGCTTAACAAGGCTAAAGCATATATGAATGATGACGAGGTTATTTCCGCGGCTCTAAAAGCCTAATACAATCACAATTTTTAAGCCGCTGTTATTTAACTTCGATGTGATGACAGCGGTTTTTTGTAAAAAAAAATATTTTATATGGTACTGAAAATAAAAGACTTAGAAAAATTTGCGAGAGCAACCTTCCCGTTCGTTAATAAAACGGAGTTGGCTCTTCTTTTCCACGACTTTGGTTTTGATAGAGTGAGTACTAACTTCGATAACACCAAGTCTCTTATATTGCAAAATAGAAATTTTGCATATAAGTACGGGCTGCTTGTCCGCAAGGCGATGGAGGGGA
>ERZ772917.2042-NODE-2042-length-10503-cov-15.308097_pt1 | contig 10503 bp, 6 predicted proteins | sample MGYA00511187_ERZ772917 | MGnify/ENA primary metagenome ERZ772917 (study PRJEB29015, sample SAMEA2737925) | human oral metagenome | biome: human oral; feature: human-associated habitat; material: dental | place: China | collected 2012 ... | reverse complement strand
ACATGAAGAAGGTCCTGGCCGCCTCCACCATGAGCCAGATCGGCTACATGATGCTGGGTGCGGGACTGGGGCCGATCGGCTACGCCTTCGCCGTCTTCCACCTGCTGACCCACGGCTTCTTCAAGGCCCAGCTGTTCCTGGGGGCCGGCAGCGTCATGCACGCCATGGGCGACCAGGTGAACATGCGTCGCTTCGGGGGACTGCGCCGGGCCATGCCGGTCACCTGGGTGACCATGGGGATCGGCTGGCTGGCCATCCTGGGCGTCCCGCCCCTCTCCGGCTTCTGGTCCAAGGACAGGATTATCGAGGCCGCCTTCACCGGCCAGGGGGCCCGGCCCTGGATCCTGGGGGGCGTCGCCCTGCTGGGCGCGGGCCTGACCTCCTTCTACATGTCCCGCCTCTTCTTTATGATCTTCCACGGCACCCCGCGCTGGACCACCAAGGCCGACCCGGAGGGGCCCGTCCACCCCCACGAGTCAGGGCTCCTGATGACCGTCCCGCTGGTCGTCCTGTCCGTCTTCTCCCTGGCCCTGGGCGGGCTGCTGGCCGTAGGCGACCGCTTCACCACCTGGCTGGAGCCGGTCACCGGCCACGTCGAGCACGGCGAGCCGGTGCTGGCGGCAGAGGTCATTATGGGAGCCACCCTGGCCCTGGTGGTACTGGGCGTGGTGGCGGCCTGGCTCGTGTACGTGCGTCACCAGGTGCCTGTGGTGGCCCGGCCCGGCCCGGCCCTGGTGGAGGCGGCCCGCCACGACATGTACCAGGACGCCCTCAACGAGGCCGTCGCCATGCGGCCCGGTCAGGGGCTGGTGGCGGCCGTGACCGCCACCGACCGCTACGTCGTCGACGGCGCGGTGGAGGGCCTGGCCGCCGCCACCGCCGCCTGCGGGCGCCTGGTGGGCCGCACCCAGTCCGGGTACGTGCGCTCCTACGCCGGCTACATGCTGGTCGGTACGCTCCTGGTTCTCGTCGCCGTCCTGGCCAGCAGGTTCTGAGAGGACAGGTAACCGACATGACCGACACCACCGTGGCAGCCTCCTTCCCGGTTCTCACCCTCATGGTGCTCCTGCCCCTGGCCGGGGCGCTGGTCGTGGGGGCCGTGGCCCCCCTGCGCCGCCGGGCCCGCGCCCTGGGGCTCGTGTTCTCCGTGGCCGAGCTCGCCCTGGGCGTGGCCGCTGCCTGCGAGTTCGACGCCGGCCAGGGGGCGGCCGTCCAGCTGGCCGAGACCCGTCCCTGGATCCCGCTCATCGGGGTCTCCTGGGCGCTGGGGGCCACCGGGCTGAGCCTGGCGATGCTGCTCCTGGCGACCTTCCTGGTACCCCTGGTCCTCCTGGCCTCCTGGGGGGAGGTCCCCGCCCACCGGCAGGGCCTGTTCACCAGCCTGGTCCTGGTCCTGGAGGCCTTCGTCGTCGTCATCTTCACCGCCCGTGACCTGTTCCTGTTCTACCTGTGCTTCGAGGCCATGCTCGTCCCGGTGTACTTCCTCATCGGAGTGTTCGGGGGGGCGGGCCGACGTCGTGCCGCCCTGAAGTTCCTCCTGTACTCCCTGGCCGGGGGCCTGGTCATGCTGGTGGGCGTCATAGCCCTGTTCGTCTACGCCCACAACGGCACCCAGACCTACCTCTACTCCAGCCTGGCCCACAGCATGTCAGCCTCACCGGCCGTGAGCCGCTGGATATTCCTGAGTATCCTCGCCGCCCTGGCCGTCAAGGCCCCCGTGGTGCCGTTGCACACCTGGCTTCCCGACGCCGCCGAGCAGGCCACCCCGGGTACCTCCGTGCTGCTCATCGGGGTCCTGGACAAGATCGGCACCTACGGCATGGTCGCCGTCCTGCTGCCCGTCTTCCCGGAGGCGTCCCGGTGGGCGGCTCCCGTCGTCTGCGTCCTGGCGGTGGTCAGCATCGTCTACGGCGGTCTGGCCGCCGTCGGCCAGGACCACCTCTACCGGCTCATCTCCTACACCTCTGTGAGCCACTTCGGCTTTATGGTCCTCGGGATATTCGTGGGCAGCCGCGTGGCAGCCGCCGGCGCCATGGTCTACATGGTGGCGCACGGGCTGTCCATCGCCGGTCTCTACCTGGTCACCGGGTTCATGGCCCGGCGTACCGGTACCGTGCGCGTCAGTGAGCTCGGCGGCATAGGGCGGGTCATGCCGCTGGTGGCGGGGACCTTCCTGGTCTCGGGCCTGTCCGGTATCGCCCTGCCCGGGCTGAGCGGCTTCGTCCCCGAGTGGATGGTGCTCACCGGTAGCTTCTCCGTCTCCACCGCCCTGGGGGTGGGGGCGGTCGCCGGCGTCGTCATTGCCGCCGTCTACCTTCTGCTGCCCTACCAGCGGGTCTTTACTGGGGCCCCCGCTGCCGCGCGCGTGGGCAGCCCGGACCTGGACGGCCGCGAGAGGCTCGTGCTCGTCCCGATTATCGCCGCCATGCTGGCCCTGGGCCTGGCGCCCGCGGCCCTGGTGGACACGCTCGACGGTATCGCCGAGCAGGTCGCCACCGTCACGGAAGGGAGCCTCCAGTGAGCTTCACCGCCCCGGTCATTAACTGGGCCGGTCTGGGCCCGGTCCTCATTATCCTGGGCGCAGGCCTGCTGGGTGTCCTCGTGGAGGCCTTCGTGCCGCGCCGGGCGCGTCAGGTCACCCAGACCGTCCTGAGCCTGCTGGCGCCCCTGGCCTCCGGGGTCGTCCTGGCGGTGCGCTGGGTGGCCCTGCGGGACCCGCTCCTTACCGGACGCGCTGCCGTGCGCCCCTCCGGCCTGGGGGAGGTGGAGGACGGCCTGTCCGTCGTCGCCCAGGGCGTCCTGCTGGTCATCGGCTTCCTCGCGCTGCTGGTCATGGCCGACCGCACCACCGTCGGTGACGGCGCCTTCGCCGCCCAGGCGGCCGACCGCCCCGGAAGCGCCGAGGAGTCAGAGTCCACCCGCGCCGGGTGGACCACCACGGAGGTCTTCCCCCTGGCGCTCTTCTGCCTGGCGGGCATGATGCTCTTCCCGGCGGTGGGCGACCTCATTAGCCTCTTCGTCACCCTGGAGATGGTCTCCCTGCCCCTGTACGTCCTGGCGGCCACGGCCCGCCACCGTCGTCTGCTGAGCCAGGAGGCGGCCCTGAAGTACCTCGTCCTGGGGGCCTTCGCCTCAGCGCTGCTGCTCATGGGGGCGGCCCTGCTCTACGGCGTCGCCGGGAGCGTGGACTACGCCACGATCAGTGCCGCCATGAGGCAGGCGCAGGGGGGCTGGATGTCCCTGGCCGGTATCACGCTGGTGACGGTCGGCCTGCTGTTCAAGGTGGCGGTAGTGCCCTTCCACGCCTGGAGCCCGGACGTCTACCAGGGGGCGCCCACCCCGGTGACCGGGCTCATGGCCGCGGGGGTCAAGGCCACCGCCTTCCTGGCCCTGCTGCGCTTCTTCCTCAGGATCGGCTACCTGGTGGTAGACGACCTCAAGCCCGTGCTGTGGGCGCTGGCCGTCCTGACCATGCTCGTGGGGACCGTGGTCGGCGTCGTCCAGAAGGACGTCAAGCGCCTGCTGGCCTACTCGGCTATTGCCCACGCAGGCTACATGCTCATTGCCGTCACGGCCCTCAACCGGGTAGCTGTCGTCGGCCTGGTCTTCTACGCCCTGGCTTACGGCGTGGCCACGGTCGGCGCCTTCGGGGTGGTCACCCTGGTACGCACCTACCACGGCGGGGGCGTCGGCTCGTCCGGTGCCGCCGGGGCTGAGGCCACCGGTCTGAGGGCCTACCGGGGCCTGGCACGCCGCAGCCCGTGGCTGGCCGGGGCCATGGCGGTCTTCCTGCTGTCCCTGGCCGGTATCCCGCTCACGGCGGGGTTCATGGGGAAGTTCATAGTCTTCCTGGCGGGTGTGGGCGCCGGGGCCACCTGGATCGTGGTCGTCGCCGTGGCCTCCTCGGTTGCTACCGCCTTCTTCTACATGCGTCTGATCGTGCTCATGTTCTTCCATGACCCCGAGGACCAGGACGTCGTAGTGGTCGGCTCGACCGGCCTGAGCATGGCGGCGATCGGTCTGGCTGCGCTTCTCACGGTCACAATGGGGGTCCTGCCCCAGGCGGTTCTGGAGACCCTCCTCCAGGCCGCTATGCTCATCTCGTGACCGCCACGCTGACCCTGGACGCGCCTCAGATCGAAGGTCGGATCTCTGAGGCCCTTGAGGCCGTGGAGACCCGCCTGCTGGAGGTGGTCAGCAGCGCGGACGAGACCATTAACCCGCCCACGTCACACCTGGCCGCGGCGGGCGGCAAGCGTCTGCGCCCCACCCTGACCCTGCTCACCGCCCAGCTGGGCGACCCGGTGCTGGCTGCTGGTGAGCAGGTGCGCGATGCCGGTGTCGCCGTCGAGCTCACCCACATCGCCACCCTCTACCACGACGACGTCATGGACGAGGCGCCCCTGCGCCGCGGCGCCCCCAGCGCCCAGACCGTGTGGGGCAACTCCGCCGCGATCCTGACCGGCGACGTGCTGGTGGCGCGCGCCTCCCAGCTCGTCGCGGCGCTCGGGCCGCGGGCGGTGCTCGCCCACGCCAAGACCTTCGAGCGTCTGTGCATGGGCCAGCTCCACGAGACCCTGCCCCGCCCGGCCGGCACCGACCCCGTCGACCACTACATCCAGGTCCTGGCCGACAAGACCGGCTCCCTGATCGCCGTCTCGGCCCGCTACGGCGCCATGCTGACCCGTGCCGGCGCCGCCACCGAGCGCGTCGTGGAGGAGTTCGGCGAGAAGATCGGCGTCGCCTTCCAGCTGGCCGACGACGTCATCGACCTCGCCGGCGACTCCGAGACCACCGGCAAGACCCCGGGAACGGACCTGCGCGAGGGCGTGGACACCATGCCGGTGCTCCTGCTGCGCAAGGCCCTGGCCGCGGGCGAGCTCGACGCCGCCGGGCAGGCGATCCTCTCGCGGCTGTCGACCGGGAACCTTGCCGACGACGCCGTGCTGGCCGACATCGTCGCCCGGCTGCGCCTGCACCCGGTGCTGGCCCGCACGCGGGAGATGGCCATGACCTGGGCCCGTGAGGCGGTGGGTGCGCTCGCGGGCCTGGAGGACGCCGTGCTGGCCGGGACGCGCGAGCGCCTGGACGCCGCGGGGTCGGGCGGGGCCGAGCGGGAGGCGGCCCTGGCCGATGCGGCCCAGCGCGTGGCGCTCGTGCGCGAGGGCATGGAGCAGTTCGCGCGGCTGCTCGTGGACCGGGCCGCCTGAGCCCCGCCTCGCCGCCCCTTTCGCTCCTTTCTCCCCTTTCGCCGAGATCGGTCGTATTCCGGCTCGAGATCGGTCCATCGGACCGATCTCGGTGCGGAACTGGACCGATCTCGGTACGGAACTGAACCGATCTCGGCGAAAGGGGGGCGCGGGGCCCGTCGGGTGCGACGTCGGCCGTTCAGGGGCTGAGCCACTCGGTGGCGGGGTAGAAGACGCCGCTTGCGGCCAGGCCCCAGACGCAGACGGCCAACGTGACGGCCCCGTTCCACTGCCGGGCCGCGCCCGGGACCTCGCCGACGCTCTCACCCGAGGTCAGGGAGGTGAGCCGGAGCGTGCCGTTGTCGTCCCTGCTCGTCGTGTAGAGGACCTCGCCGAATACGCAGGCGGCCTCGGGGATGGTCTGCTCGGCCGCCTCCCAGGATACGGCGGGTGAGGCCTCTCCGGGCCTCCATACGGAGAACGAGGATTCGTCGTAGACAGTGGCGCCCAGAATAGCCTCGTGCTGGTCGGTATGAATGTGATCGCTGGTGCCGTTGCTGAGGCTATCGAACGTCTCATAACCGCCGGTCTCACTGATCGTGATGGTCTCGCCCGTGCGCGGGTCGTAGGCGAGTACGGAGTGGTCGGTCCTGTTGTTGTAGTAGAGCCGGCCGTCGCGGACTGTCTTGGGCCTGGTGCTGTCCAGGGGCTCGATTGTGCCGTCGGCCAGGTAGACAATGACCTCGTCGTCCTCGTAGGTGGCGGTCAGCGCCTCGCCGCAGCTGTGCCACTGGGAGGATGAGTCGGTGAGCACGGTGGCCGCATCGAGCTGGACGGACAGGTCCGCGGCGGACAACCGCAGCCCGATGCCCTTGAGGCTCAGATCATGAGTGGGGCTGCTGCCGGAGACGAGGAGGGCGCTGCGATCCTCTGTGAAGGACAGCGAGAGGTCTCCCTTGATGCGTTCGGCTATGAAGGCGCTGCTCAGCCTGGCGGAGGCGGCGACCGAGCCGTCGGCAAGATCAACTTTGACCAGGTCCACGGAGCAGGGGGTGAGCCCGGTTGAGGACTGCCCTTCATCACCTGTGACGAGGCCGACGGTGAGGTAGGCGTGCTTCTCGTCGAGAAGGGCGGGACCGGTCTCCATCCTGAACAGCGCAACGGTGGAGGCGCCTGAGGGGTCCGCGGTGATCGGGGTGGCTGAGGGGCCCGCGGCCTGGACGGTCCTGGTCGTCCACGCGCCGTCGTCGTCGGGCAGGACGGCCCAGGTGGTGGGGCCCTTGAGGTCGACGACGACGGGGCAGCGGCCGTCCGGGACGGTTCTCCTGGCCTCGTCCGCGCGATCCAGGACGATGCCGCCGCACAGGTAGTGCGTGCGGAGAGCGGTGACGGAGTCGGACGTGCCGAAGACCGGCCACCGTGGCTGCAGGGCGAAGGACGACGGAACCGCCGTCGCGCTCGGCGGAGACGGCGCGGGCGTGCGGGAGGGCGTCGTCACGGGGGCGATGGACGGCGTGACGGCGGTGGAGCCGGAGCACGCTGTCAGGGCGGACAGGGCTCCGGCGGCTGCGGAGGTCAGGAAGGCGCGGCGGTGCATGAGCGAGTCCTTGTGGGCAAGAGGGTCCGGGCGATGCGGGCGTGTCAGGAGCCGGTGGCCGACGGGCTCGGCTCGGCCGGCTCCGTCGTCGACGGCGGCTCCGGCGGCGAGGAGTCGGCCGGGGCCGGGGCGGGGTCGAGCCAGGCGGTGGCGGAGTAGAAGCCGTCACGGGTGACCAGGCCCCAGGGGGTGACCACGTCCAGGAACGGCCCGGATGAGCCCTTGTCCTCCGTGTCGGCGATCGTCTCATCCGTCTCGGCGATCGTCTCGCCCGTGCTCACCGAGGTGAGCGTGAGGCGATGAGTGCTGCTGGTGGCGTCGGTGGTGTACAGGACGTCGCCGAGGACGGCCGCCCTCGTCGCCGTCACCCTCCACCTCAGGGCGGGAACGGAGGCACCGGGAGGACGGACGGTGAGGGCGCTCGCGCCCCGGGCATCTCGCGCGAGACCGATGATCTCCTGCTGGTCCGAGGTGATTCTGGGCCAGGAGCTCCCGGCCACCTCGTCCGCTCCGCCGTTGTCCAGCTCGACGGTCCGGCCGGAGGCCAGCTCCCGGGCGCAGCAGCGGAGGACATCGATCTGGGGGTCGCCCTCCCCGTAGTAGTACCAGCCGTCCCTGACCATGATCGGTGTGTTGGCGACGACGGACTCCTGCGCGCCGTCGGCCAGGAACACGATCGTCTCGCGTGGTGCGCCCTCGCCCTTGGCGCTGATCGCCTGGCCGTAAGGGGTCATGGCGGTGCCGTGCGCGCTGTCGAGGACGGCGTGTGCGTCGAGCTGGACGGACAGGTCCTCGGCGCTCAGGCGCAGCCCGATGTAGTCGGCGTCGACGCTGTCTCCGAGCCAGAGGGCGGCGCCCGTGAGGAGGAGGGCGTTGCGGTCGGCGGAGAAGGACAGGTAGATGCTCCCGACGTTCTCCGCGGGGAACTGCTCGCTCAAGGTCGTGGAGGCGACGACGGCGCCGTCGGACAGGCGGATCTTGAGCATGACGACGGGGCAGGTCGTCTCGCGGGAGGTGCTGCTGGAGAGCCTCCTGTCGCTCGGGTCCATCGAGGACACGTCGACGGTGCCGAGAACGAGGTAGGCGTGCTCCTCATCGAGGAGGGCGGGGCCGATCATGACCGTGGTCAGGGCGGTCTTCGCATCGTCCTCCTTCTTCTTGCTGTCGGGCGCGTCGGTGGGGTCCTCCGGCTCGACCTTCCTGGTGGTCCAGGCGCCGTTCTTGTCCAGGAGCACGGCGCGGGTGGTGGGTCCGGAGACGTCGACGACGACGGGGCACTGGCCCTCGGTGAAGATCCTGCGCGCCTCGCTCACCGTGGCGCAGCCGCACAGGTAGCGGTCGCGCGCGGCAGTAAGGGACTCGGCGGTGGCCCTGGCGGCCGGCCATGTGGGCTGGGCGGCGAAGGCGGAGGGGACGGCATCGGGACCGGGCGGCTTCGGAGCGGACTTTCCGAACCAGCTCTTCGAGCAGGTGGCGAGCACGGGCAGAGTGGTGACTGCGACGCCCGCTGCGGCGGCGAGAAGGAGGGTGCGGCGGCGCATAGGACTCCCTGGGCGGTGGGGTGCGACTGGATCCAGTCTTGCCCGGGTGCGCCGGGTCGGCGATGGGGAGCGCTGCCCTCCGCCCGCCTCAGCCGCACGTCGGGGAGGCCGACGACGGAGATGCCCGAGCGCGCCCCCGGCTCTTGCTGACGAGCCGGTGCGGTCTCAGCGAGCACCACGCGGTCTAGACGGTCGCTCGGTCGCTTCTACCAGGCGGTGGCGGGCGCATACTCGGGGGAGATCATCGCCCCGAAGTGGTGGACCCTGAAGCTCTTGAACTGTGCGTCGGAGACGGCGAAAGAGGTCTTCGAGATCTCCTTGCCCGTGGCGAGCTCAAGGAGCGAGATATTCTCAAAGTCGTCGAGGAAGGCGTAGATGATGTCACCGAAGACTGCTGCCGCTGTGGGGAGCCTCGTGCCGGAGTCCTTTGTCTGGTGCAGGACGGCAGTGGTCTCGCCGGGCTTGTGGATATCGAACTCCGAGTTCCCGCACGTCACCAGGTAGCCGCTGCTGTAGGAGGTGTACATCAGGGCCGCCTTGTCGGTGACCTCGAGCATTGAGTCCATCGCGGTGGAGGCCCCGGTCGCCAGGTCCACCACATTGAGCGCCTTGGGCTTCATGTCCAGGACGGACTCGCCTTTCTCCGCGACGTAGGCGAAGCCGCCGAAGACGGCAGCCGGCTGGTGCCGGGAGTCGAACTCGTGCTTGGACCCGTCCTTCAACGACGTCAGGGTGTACCCGTTCGTGCCGCCGGAGCGCAGGTAGTCGCCCAGGAGATTTTCCCTCTGCAAGGAGCCGAGGTCGTCAGGGGCGGTGTAGACCGTGGACAGGTCCTCGACCGACACCGAGGTCCAGCGCTTGGTCAGCCAGTTGACGAGAAGCAGGGAGGAGTCCTCGGACAGGGAGAGGGCGACTGTGCCGGCGTTGGAGCCGACTGCGTCGGTATCGCCCACCTTCTGGGGGTCGAGGTCGTCCCACAGCAACTGTGAGGCGACGATCCCCCCGTCGCTGAGCCTGACCTTGACCACGTCGATGCGGTTCTCGGCGTTCTTGGAGTCCCCGCCCTTCTTGCGCAGCCCGACAACGGCGTAGCCGTGCTCGTCGTCGACCACCATGGGAGCCGACGTGAAGGAGTAGGTCGCCGTGCTCGAGGTCGCGAGCTCGGTGGGGGTCTGGTCGTTCGTGGCCGCGACGGTGGAGTACTCCCCGGTGCTCTGGTCGGCGACGAGGACCCGGGCCTCCTTCGTGAACGGGTTGTAGTACGCGGCGTGCGCGCCGACCGTCGCCCCGTAGCCCATGAGGCCGCCCAGGCAGATCGCGCCGACGCTGGCCGCCTGGAACCGCGACCCGGTGTCGATGGGGCCGAACTCGGTCGGTGGCGTTGCCACGTCGTCGGGCGTGGGCGCGGCGGTCGGCGAGGAGCCGGCTGCTGCGCCGTCGGCCTCCTGCTCCTTCGGCCCGGAGCCGCAGGCGGCCAGTAGGGGGATGGCGCCGGCGAGCGGCAGAAGCGAGAGGAGACTGCGTCGTTTCACGATGCTTCCTAAGGGGGTTCCGCGGGGGCGTGGGGCAGATTGTGCGGGGTGCAGCGTACGCCGGGCCTCGGCTGCGAGTAAAGCGCGGCGGGAGCACGGCACGCGGGTGCTGGGACGTCGTCGTCGGGGCCGCGCCGGCCGGGCCCGACGACGGGGCCGTGTGTCCGACGCCATGAGGACTCGGCGCCCGCGCCGCCTAGACTGGCGCGGGCGGCTGTCGGCGCCGTTCGGCCTCGGCCCGCTCCACCTCGATCCCACCGCTGACAGAAACGAAAGAGCAGTGAACGCACGTCCTCTCAATGTCGCCGTCATTGGAGCCGGTCCCGCGGGCATCTACGCCTCGGACATCCTCTCGAAGTCGGGCATGGAGGTCTGTATCGACCTGTTCGAGCAGCTGCCCGCCCCCTACGGGCTCGTGCGCTACGGGGTCGCCCCCGACCACCCGCGCATCAAGCAGATCATCGTGGCCCTCTACAAGATCCTCCAGCGCGGCGACATCCGCCTGATCGGCAACGTGAAGGTGGGCCGCGACATCTCGGTGGCCGAGCTCCACGAGCACTACGACGCCCTCATCTTCTCCACCGGCGCCGACACCGACGCCCCCCTGGACATCCCCGGCGTGGACGCCCCCGAGTGCTACGGCG
>ERZ772917.2041-NODE-2041-length-10506-cov-157.255669_pt1 | contig 10506 bp, 11 predicted proteins | sample MGYA00511187_ERZ772917 | MGnify/ENA primary metagenome ERZ772917 (study PRJEB29015, sample SAMEA2737925) | human oral metagenome | biome: human oral; feature: human-associated habitat; material: dental | place: China | collected 2012 ... | reverse complement strand
GTCCCTGCGTGCGCGCGTCGTGCCCTGAGGCCCCGGGAGGCGACCCCGCAGGAGGGAGCGGGCGCCGCCGTGGGCCTCAGGGTCCGGTCGAGCACCGGGCTCCCCGGCGCGCCGGGCCCAGCCGGACGCCGTCGTGCCCCTGACGTTGCCCCAGGCACCGACCCCGGGAGAGGATCAGGCTTGGCCCGAGGCGCTGCAGCCTGCTGTCCCCTCAGCCTCACCCATGTTCAAAGGAGCACCTGAATGAGCACCGAGCCCTTCGCCCTCACCGACGAGGACCTCAAGGCGATCAACGTCTCCAAGGCCCTGGCCGCAGACGCCGTCGAGAAGGCGGGGTCCGGTCACCCCGGCACGCCCATCTCGCTGGCGGGCGTGGCCTACCTGCTCTATCAGTACGAGATGCAGTGCGACCCCTCGGACGACCGGTGGCTGGGTCGTGACCGTTTCGTCCTGTCGGCGGGCCATGCCTCCATGCTCCAGTACGCCCAGCTCGTGCTGGCCGGCTACGGGCTTGAGATCGAGGACCTGGCGGCGCTGCGCACCGCCGGCTCCCTGACCCCCGGGCACCCGGAGTACGGGCACACCAAGGGCGTGGAGGTCACCACCGGCCCCCTGGGGGCGGGCGTGTCCAACGCCGTCGGCCTGGCCATGGCCGCCCGCTACGAGCACGGCCTGCTCGACCCCGACAGCCAGGCCGGCGAGTCCGTCTTCGACCACTACGTCTACACGATCCTGGGCGACGGCTGCATGCAGGAGGGCGTAGCCTCGGAGGCCGCCTCCCTCGCCGGGACCCAGGAGCTCGGCAACCTCATCGCCATCTACGACGACAACGACATCTCCATCGAGGGCGACACGGACATCGCCTTCGGAGAGGACCCCTCGGCCCGCTTCAAGGCCTACGGCTGGCAGGTGCTGGAGGTCGACTGGACCAACGGGAGCGGCGAGTACGTCGAGGACTACGCGGCCCTGCACGAGGCGCTCGTCGCCGCCCGCGCGGAGACCCGCCGCCCCACCCTCATCCGCCTGCGCACGGTCATCGCCTGGCCCTCGCCCACGAAGCAGGGCAAGGAGGTCTCCCACGGGGCCAAGCTCGGCGCCGAGGAGCTCGCGGGCCTGAAGAAGGCTCTCGGCCTGGACCCGGAGGCCACCTTCCAGACGGCGGGGATCCTCGAGTACACCCGTGAGCGCGCCGCGGCCAGGGCGCGCGCCGCCCGCGCGGACTGGGACGCCCGCTTCGTGGCCTGGCAGGGCGCCAACCCGGAGGGCGCAGCGCTGCTGTCCCGCCTCCAGGCGCAGGAGCTGCCCGAGGGCCTGGACGAGGCGCTGCCGACCTGGGAGGTCGGGGCCTCGATCGCCACCCGCGCGGCCTCGGGCAAGGTCCTGTCCGCGATCGGTGCCGTCATGCCCGAGCTGTGGGGCGGCTCCGCCGACCTCGCGGGCTCCAACAACACGACGATCGCCGGGGCCGGCTCCTTCCTGCCCGCCTCACTGGCACAGAAGGAGGGCGACGGCCCCTACGGCCGTGTCCTGCACTTCGGCATCCGCGAGCACGCCATGGGCGGCATCCTCAACGGCATCGCCCTGGACCGGCTCACCCGCTCCTACGGCGGCACCTTCATGGTCTTCTCCGACTACATGCGTCCGGCCGTGCGGCTGGCCGCCCTCATGGGGCTGGACACGACCTTCGTGTGGTCGCACGACTCCATCGGCGTCGGCGAGGACGGCCCCACCCACCAGCCGGTCGAGCACCTCGCGGCGCTGCGCGCCATCCCCGGGCTCGACGTCGTGCGCCCCTGTGACGCCAACGAGACCGCCGCAGCCTGGCGCACGATCCTGTCGCGCCGAAGCAACCCGGCCGGCATCATCCTCTCGCGACAGAACCTCACGGTGACGGCCTCGGCCGAGGCCGCCGCCGCGGGAGTGCCGAAGGGCGCGTACACCCTGCTGGAGTCCACGGACAGTCACGGCGAGGAGACCACGCCCGCCGTCGTGCTCATCGCCACCGGCTCCGAGGTGGGCGTCGCCGTCGCGGCACGCGAGATCCTGCAGGAGGTCGGTACGCCCACCCGCGTCGTCTCCGCCCCCTGCCTGGAGTGGTTCGCCGAGCAGGGCGCGGCCTACCGCCAGGAGGTCCTGCCCGAGGACGCCGTCAAGGTGTCCATCGAGGCCGGGGTCGCCATGGGGTGGCGCGAGATCGTCGGGGAGTCCGGCGCGATCGTCTCCCTCGACCACTTCGGGGCCTCCGCTGCCGGCACCCTGCTCTTCGAGCAGTACGGGTTCTCCGGTGAGCACGTGGCCGCCGTCGCGCGCGAGGCCCTGGCCGCCAAGGTCTGATCCGTCGGCCCGCGACATCCTGAGGTGACGGCTGTCCTGCCCGGACAGGACAGCCGTCACTCGTTGCCCGCCACTCTCCCCTGAGGTCCGGTGCGGGGTAGCCTGGACCCCGGAACGTGAACGTTCACATCCGGCCCTCCCGACGACGCGTCCCGCGCTCCAGCAACGTCCGTCACCGCACAGCCCCCAGGAGACCCCATGCCCGAGACCCTTGTCCTCGCCGAGCTCGACGCCGACCTGCGGGCCGCCGTCTCCGCCACCCGTCAGAGGGTCGCCGCCCTGCACGCGGAGCTGCCCCGCTGGGGCCTGGTCGTGTGGACCGCTGGCAACGTCTCCGAGCGCGTCACCCTCGACGGCGTCCCGACCGACCTGTTCGTCATCAAGCCCTCCGGCGTGTCCTACGACGAGCTCAGCGCCGAGAGCATGGTGGTGTGCACGCTCGACGGCGACAAGATCGCGGACGGCACCCCCGCCTCCCTGGCACCCTCCTCCGACACGGCCGCCCACGCCTACGTCTACCGCCACATGGAGGGCGTCGGCGGTGTCGTGCACACGCACTCCACCTACGCCACCGCCTGGGCCGCCCGACGCGAGCCGATCCCCTGCGCCCTGACGATGATGGCTGACGAGTTCGGCGGAGAGATCCCGGTGGGGCCCTTCGCGCTCATCGGCGACGACTCGATCGGGCGCGGGATCGTCGAGACGCTGCGCGGCTCCCGGTCTCCCGCTGTGCTCATGGCCAACCACGGCCCCTTCACCATCGGCCGCGACGCCCGCAGCGCGGTCAAGGCCGCCGTCATGTGCGAGGAGGTGGCGCGCACCGTCCACATCGCCAGGCAGGGCGGCGAGATCCACCTCATCGAGCAGGACCTCGTCGACCGCCTCAACGACCGCTACCAGAACGTCTACGGTCAGCACTGAGGCGCCTCACCGGGCCGCCCCGCCCGCCGGCAGCCCACCGTGCCCGGGGCGCCCTCCCCATGCAGAGGGCTTGCCCCGACCCGCTGGACAGCGAATGCTGGTTGTCATCTTCACCTTGCCCGTCCACAGGAGCGCTCCCCCATGATCTTCAAGTCCAAGCAGAGCGAGCTGCACTCCAGGTACTACTGGGCCCTCATCGCGGTCTGCCTGCTCATCGGTGTTCCCGCCGCCTTCTGGATCTACATCGAGATCAGCAACAACGTCACCGGCCGCACCCGCATCCCGATCTACCTCCTGCTCATCCCGCTCATGATCCTCATGGTCCTGGCCAGGTGGGTCGACGCCAAGATCCTCAAGGCAGCCCCGCAGCTGGTGCGCGAGCGCGACCGAGCCGCCTTGGCCAGCGCCCTGGGATACGACCCCGTCAGCGGGCGGCCGGCCGCCTCCGCGGCCCCCACAGGCCCGAGCACGGCGGGGTACGCCCAGCCCGCCGCCCCGGCGGTCGGAACCAACGCCCACGGAGCCCAGTACGGACAGTTCGGGGCCCAGCACGGGCAGTACGGGGCCCCGGCCGGTACCGCTCAGCCCAACGGCGGCGCCCCGTCCTCCGCGTCCTACGGGTACTGAGCCTCCCGGGCGGGTTGAGCCGCCCGGACCTGCCTGACAGCCGACGACGACGCCCCCGCCGGACCGCCCACGGTCCCGCGGGGGCGTCACCCTGTACCGACCGGGTCCTGCGACGCGAGGCGACGGCCCCTGTGCCGACCCGGTTCACGTGTCACAGGCTGCCCCTACTCTTGCCGCTATGAGCCCCTCGTCCACGATCTCCGCGTCCAAGAAGAAGGCGCGCCCCTCCTACGTCTGCAGCGAGTGCGGCTGGGACAGCCCCAAGTGGCTGGGCCAGTGCCGTGAGTGCCGCGAGTGGGGCACGCTCACGGAGGTCGCGGCGACTGCCGACGCCGCCGCAGGAGGCGCGGTCCTGGCCCGGGCGGCGGCCGTGCGCCCCGCGGTGGCAGCGCGCCCGATCGGGGAGGTCTCCGCCGAGCAGGCGCGGGCCCGGCCCACCGGGGTCGGCGAGCTCGACCGCGTCCTCGGGGGCGGAATCGTCCCGGGCGCCGTCGTGCTGCTCGCCGGAGAGCCCGGCGTCGGCAAGTCCACGCTGCTGCTCGACGTCGCCGCGAAGGCCGCCGCCGTGGCCCGCGAGCGAGGGCGGGGCCCGGTCCTGTACGTCACCGGTGAGGAGTCGGCCAGCCAGGTGCGTCTGCGGGCGGAGCGCATCGACGCCATCGACCCGGCGCTACTGCTCGCCAGCGAGACCGAGCTGGGCGCGCTGCTGGGTCACGTGGAGGCGGCAGAGCCGTCGCTGCTCGTCGTCGACTCCGTCCAGACCGTCGCCTCCGCCCAGGTGGAGGGCTCAGCGGGAGGGGTCACCCAGGTGCGGGCCGTGGCCGGCACACTCATCGCCGTCGCCAAGGAACGGGGCATCCCCGTCCTGCTCGTCGGGCACGTGACGAAGGACGGCGGGATCGCCGGGCCGCGCGTGCTCGAGCACCTCGTGGACGTCGTGTGCCAGTTCGAGGGTGACCGCCACGCGCGCCTGCGCCTGCTGCGCGCCGTCAAGAACCGCTACGGACCCACGGACGAGGTCGGCTGCTTCGACCTGGGAGAACGGGGCATCGTCGGGCTGGAGGACCCCAGCGGACTGTTCCTGTCCTCCGCGCGCTCCGAGGTCCCCGGTACCTGCGCGACGGTCACCCTTGAGGGGCGCCGCCCGATGCCGGTGGAGGTCCAGGCCCTGGTCGCCGCGACGAACGCGGGCTCCCCGCGCCGCACGACCTCGGGCCTCGACCACTCGCGGGTGGCCATGTCCCTGGCGGTGCTGCAGGCGCGTCTGCGGGTGGACACCTCCGGCGCCGACGTCTACCTGTCCACGGTGGGCGGCGCCAGGACCGTTGAGCCCGCCACGGACCTCGCGGTGGCCATCGCCGTCGTCTCCGCGGCCCGGAACGTGCCCACGTCCCCGGGTCTCGTGGCCTTCGGGGAGGTCGGCCTCACCGGGGAGACGCGCGCGACCGTCGGCATCCAGCGGCGCCTGGCGGAGGCGGCGCGCCTCGGCTTCGACCGGGCGATCGTGCCGCTGGCGGGATCCTCCGATCTCAGGCCGGTGCCCGGGATGCAGGTCCTGCCGGTCAGCCACGTCGGCGAGGCCATCGGAGCGGCCCTTCCCCACGGCTGAGACCGGGGCGGGCGCCCGGTGCAGCGCGGCTCCCCGGTGCGGGGGCGCCACCGTGCGGGGGCCTCCTCCCTCCGACCCGCGCCCACGGACCGCCGAGCCTGGATACGATGCGCGCGGACGCGCCTGCACCGGGCGCCGCCACCCAGGAGAGCTATGACCGACGCCCACACGAGCCACCTACGAGAGACCCTCGCCCTCATCGCTCCCGGCACCGTCCTGCGCGACGGCCTGGAGCGCATCCTGCGTGGACGCACCGGCGCCATCATCGTGCTCGGCTTCGACCACGTCGTCGAGGCGATCTCCTCGGGAGGCTTCCGTCTCGACGTCGAGCTCTCCGCGGCCCGGCTGCGTGAGCTGTCCAAGATGGACGGTGCCGTGGTCATCAACCAGTCCGCCAACCGCATCCGCCTCGCCAACGTCCAGCTCACGCCCGACTCCTCCATCGAGACCAGTGAGGCCGGAATGCGCCACCGCACCGCTGAGCGGGTAGCGCGCCAGACCGGCTACCCGGTCATCTCCGTGTCCCAGTCGATGCGGATCATCACCCTGTACGTCGACGGCAGGCGGCACGTCGTCGAGCCCAGTGAGGCCATCCTCGCCCGCACCAACCAGGCCCTGGCCACCCTGGAGCGCTACACGACGCGGCTGACGCAGACCTCTGCGGGGCTGGACACCCTGGAGATCGAGGACATGGTGACCGTGCGCGACGTCACCACCGTCCTGCAGCTGCTGGAGATGGTGCGTCGCATCGCCTCCGACATCGACGAGTACGTCACCGAGCTGGGCACCGACGGGCGACTGCTGGCCCTCCAGCACGAGGAGCTCACACGCGGGCTCATGGTCGAGCGCGACCTGCTGCTGTCGGACTACCTGCCGCCCAACCTCGACACCGCCACCGTCGATGCACGCCTGAAGTGGGTTGGCGCCCCGGCCCTGCTCGACCTGGCCATGGTGGCACGCTCCATGGGACTGGGAGGACCGGACGGCCAGGACCTCGACGCCTCCGTCTCCCCCAGGGGGCTGAGGCTGCTGTCGAAGATCCCTCGCCTGCCGCTGGTGACAGCGCGCTGCGTCGCCGAGCACTGGGGCTCCCTTCAGGGGATCCTCGGGGCGACGGTCGAGGAGCTGCAGGCGGTCGAGGGCGTCGGGGCGCGCCGCGCCCGTACGGTGCGAGACGGCCTGTCCCGGATCGCGGACGCCTCCCTCGTCGACCGCTTCGGCTGAGCGCACGGGCTGAGACCCCGACTCCCCGCCGCCACCACGCGCCCCGGGGTGGGCCGGGGCAGGGTGCCTGCCAGGTGCCTGGGGGGCCGGGCCTGACGGCCGACCTCAGCCGATGGTGAAGACGTGGGCCTCGGTGACGGTGGTGCCGCCCATCTCGAGGCGGAGGACGTAGGTGCCCGCCCGGGCGACGGTCGGGTCCTCAGCCGTGGCGGTCGCGCTCGCCTCGGCGCTGGGTGAGCCCTGCGCCGTCGGCTCCGGCGTCGGGCTCTGCTCGGCCACGGGAGTGGTCCCCTCCGTGGCGGTGGGAGTGGGGGCCGGGGGCGCGCACTCACCGGTGCTCACGTGCCCGTCCCAATACAGCGTCGTCGTCGCACTCTGCCCCGCGTCCACGAGCAGCATGCGCTCGGCGGGCTCAGCCGGGCAGGTGAGGGAGGACCACTGGCCCACCCCTCCAGAGGTGATGACGGCACCGAGACTCGCGCTACCGACGTCGAGCAGACAGGCCTGGGAACCCGTGTTGGTGAGCGTCACATCGATGGTCAGCCCCGCACCGACGGCGACCGACGACGGTGCGCTCATGGCGATCTCGAGCTGGTCGGTGGTGCAGGCGACGGGGTCGGGATAGACGGTGACCACGGAGGCCGACGCCTGCTGCCGGTCCTGCTCACGGATCGTGTCACGTGCCCACGTGGCGGACGCGATGATCCCGTAGGCAACCCCGCCCACGAAGGCGACGAGGACGAGCAGCGCGATGAGACGTCGCAGCCAGTAGCGCGGCCGGGGCGGCTGCCGACGAGGAGGACGGCCGGCAGGACGGGGCCGGGTGCGGCCGGTGGGGTGAGGCTGGGAACGGCCGGTGGGGTGCCAGCCCGGAGCGGTACGTGCACCGGTACGCCCGGTGGGCCGTGTCCCCTGCGCGGGGCGAGCGCCGGTGCGGCCAGATGCCCGAACCCTCCGCGAGGCGGGGTTCGAGGTGGCCGGGTGGGCGGAGCGGCCCCCCTTCTGGCGGGCGGCGGCACCGGCCGACGACCGGCCCGCGCGAGGCGCACCGTCCTGGTGCGCGGACGCTCCCCCACGGTGGCTGCGGGGCGCCCGCTGGGAACCCGAGGCCCCGGAAGCTCCCCTGGCGCCGGTTGATCCGGTGGCTCCCCCGGCGCCGGTGGCCCGGTCACGAGCGGAGGCGGCGCGACGTCGTGCGTCGTCCTTCGAGCTGCGTCCGGTGGCCATGGGCCGAGCGTACCGACGCCGCCGCGGCAGACGCGCTCGCCGCACCGGCCGTGGCCTCGGGTGCCGCGCGGGCCGGGTCCGCCAGGGGATCCAACGTCGACTGGGATGCACGGCTCCTGAGCCCACCGGGACCTCTCCCCGGCGCGGGCATGAACCCTCATTTCTCCATGGCCTCAAGAGCTCCACCACAGTCAAGACGATCCAAGCGATCACGGTCTCGCAACTAACCTCCCGGGCAGTTACACCTTCATGAGGTATTGCTTACATCACATCCTATAGGTACGGTAGTTTATGTGATCGCACCCCGCGGCCACTGCCTCCCCGACCAGAGGTAGAGCATCATGCACGCAGCACACACGCTGAGGATCAACGCCTACGCTGCCGTCATACTAGCAATCGCCGTTCCCACATCCATCCCTGCTCCCCCTTTCGCCAACGCCGAGCCGGCAGCACCTCTCACGTCATCCACAGTTCAAACCTGGACAGAGACCAACGATGATTGTGTTGCCGCAGTAGAGGAACACAATCTCACTGCCACAGAGAACGAGATCGTACCCACAGACGTCTGCACGTCCACGATCTCCCTTGAGGTGAGTGCACCACAACCAGTTCGTGACGATGACCTTCTCCCAAGCGACGCCGCTGCACCCTCGGATCTCCGTTCGGCGGTAGTTGCAGGTACCGTCACCAGCAGGTACTTCAAACAGACCGTGGTTCATGGTACGGACCAGGAGACTCAGTCCGGTATCTTCTACTTCAACGGAGCAAGAGCCTGGATCCAGACCTACGCCGGCTACACCGGTTCGCATCGCTGCTGGGTGAACTACACGGTCGGATACTCGGTTAGCGTTACCAGTTGCGTAGGCGGGGCAGCTGGCAACCCCTCGACCGTTCGAATGGGCCTACAGGTCAAGCCGTTCAATGCACCGATCTCCTGGAAAGAGGACCACTATGTCTACCTGCGTCCCAACGGCACGTATTACTGCTGAGTGAGGGCCTCGCAGTCATGGAGATCGACACCGGCGGGATCGTCCTGCGAGTCGGAGCGCTCATCCTCGTGGCCCTCTACCTCTGGATCACGCTCAGGGCCCTGTTCATCGAGATCCAGAGGACAGATCGCCCCGTCTGGCAACGAGCCATGTGGGCCTTCTTCCTCCTCGCCTTCCAGATCGCCGGCCCGGCCGCCTGGTACCTCAACGAGCTCGTCGAGAGCCGACGCCGTCGGCACCGCGGCGGACCGGGTCCCGCCACCCGGTGAGCGTCGCCGACTCACAGGTGGACGGGGCCCGGCACCCCCGTCCAGGCGCCGTCGAGTACCGGTCAGGAGCGCTTGACGAGGGGGAAGGTGATCGTCTCGCGGATGCCCTGGCCCGTCAGGGCCGTGAGGAGACGGTCAATGCTCATGCCCATGCCTCCGCAGGGCGGGAAACTCTGCTCCATCGCCACAAGGAAGTCCTCATCGACGACCATGGTCTCCGGGTCCCCGTTGGCAGCCGCCAACGACTGGGCGACGAAGCGCTCACGCTGAACCACAAGGTTGGGTTGCCTAGCGCCTCTCGGACAGGAGCCATTCTTCCCGCGAGTCGGCAGGATTGAGACCGTTGGAGGTGCGAGATACGCGCAGGAAGTCAGGGCCCTGGTCGTGCGCGAGGTCATGAACCACGAAGAAGGCGGTAACCCCGTCTCATCGATGTGCCGGCGGTCAGGCGTTTCTGGATAAAGGTACTACTCCTGGTGCGACCGCCCCCAGTCAGAAACAGCAGCAAGAAGAACAGAGCTCACCCTCACGGTGAAGGCCGTCTTCGAGGACTTCGACGGCATTCACTCGACGGCGGGTCGTACGGGGGGCGTCAGGTGGGCGCTTGGGCGGAGTCATTTCGCTCCGTACTCAAGAATGAGATCGCACCGGATGGCGTGCCCACGAGGCAGAAGACTCACCCCGACATTGCCTCGTGGATCGAACTGCGACACAGCCGCAAGCGCTTTCACTCGAGTCTGGGGTACCGCACTCCGGATGAGAGCCGGCTCCTGGGGCGAAATACGGCAGCCTGAGACAACAGGGCAAGCACAGCCCTAAAGACACCGAGCAGCCCAGTCCGCACATTCCCATCTTCCTGGTGGCGAGTGAGTCACATGATCCTGTTCCAACTCTTCTCCGATCTATCCCACCCTGAGAGCACCAGCCACAACGGATCCGGGGGCGTGAGCACCCTCGTGGCCGAGGACCTCACTTTCGTTCTCCAGCTGCGCTGGACCAGCCCGGATTGGATCGCCGAGGAAGGACAGTCACAATGAGAACCCCGCGCAGGGCCGCGCGCTGTACAGCCGTGCGCCCGGCCGACGCGGCCCGCCACGGGCCCGGGTCGGCCGCACAGGTGGGCGGGCCTCGACGCGGTCACGGCAGCCGGAAGGTCTCCCCACCGTCGTCGGAGGCGATGAGGCCGTCCGCGAGCAGCCCGGCCACCGCCCGCGCGGGCTGTCCGAGGACCGCCTCGCCCCCGGCCCTAGGTGTACTCGGCCAGGAGGTTGGTGGCACTGGCTGTTGACGGAAGGGAGGACCTCCG
>ERZ772917.2036-NODE-2036-length-10529-cov-3.125740_pt1 | contig 10529 bp, 12 predicted proteins | sample MGYA00511187_ERZ772917 | MGnify/ENA primary metagenome ERZ772917 (study PRJEB29015, sample SAMEA2737925) | human oral metagenome | biome: human oral; feature: human-associated habitat; material: dental | place: China | collected 2012 ... | reverse complement strand
TATGATTTTTTGGGTATTGTGACCACAATGCCTGAGCTCGCAAAGACCGAACAAGGGCTTTAGGAAATTTCCCGTATGACACACGGGGTCGGGTCTTAGCCGAGAAAGGATGAAAGTGAGGGAAAGAGATGCCTGAACAGTACCGTGACATTCGAAAAGAGATAAATTTAACTGCAGATGAACTAAAACAGATTGAAAAGATGATGGAGACTGGCAAATATCGTCACTTTTCACCATTTGTCAGAGATAAAATTTTGATGGCAGATGATAAAAAGTCAGCCACTAAAGAATGGTTTTCCCTTTGGCAATCTCAAAAGTTTGAGCAGATTAGTCGAGATGTGCATGAGGTTCTTATTATCGCAAGAGAAAATCACCAAGTGACCGAAGAGCATGTATCAATCTTATTGACCTGCATTCAAGAATTGATTGCTGAAGTCAATCAAGCACAGCCACTCAGTCGTGAGTTTCGTGAAAAGTATGTGGGTTAGGAGGCTGCTATGGTTTATCGCTATCGTACCAATCTCAAAAAAGTATTCTTAACAGATTCAGAATTGAATCAATTGAATGAACGAATTGCTAAGAGCAATTGTCAAAATTTCTCAGTCTATGCTAGAAGAGTTCTGCTTAATCCCAATATGTCATTTGTCACAATTAACACGGATACTTATGACCAGTTAGTGTTTGAATTGAGACGGATTGGAAATAACATTAATCAAATTGCGCGTGCGATCAATCAAAGTCATCTTATTTCTCAGGAACAATTACAAGACTTGAGTAAAGGAGTCGGAGAGTTAATTAAGGAAGTGGATAGAGAATTTCAAGTGGAAGTGAAAAGACTGAAGGAGTTCTATGGTAGTCACTAAACATTTTGCGACGCACGGAAAAAAATATCGTAGGCGTTTGATTAAGTATATCCTCAATCCTGATAAAACGGACAATTTGAAATTGGTATCTGATTTTGGCATGAGCAATTATTTAGACTTTCCTAGCTATGAAGAAATGGTAGAAATGTACAATGTCAACTTTACCAATAACGACAAGTTGTACGAATCTAGAAATGACCGACAAGAAAAACGTCAACAAAATATTCATGCTCATCACCTCATCCAATCATTTTCTCCTGAAGATAATCTGACCCCTGAAGAAATTAACCGCATTGGTTATGAGACCATGATGGAATTAACAGGAGGCCGTTTTCGTTTCATCGTGGTAACTCACACAGACAAAAATCACGTTCATAATCACATCTTAATCAACTCTATTGACCGTAATTCAGATAAAAAGTTGATATGGAATTATGCCTTGGAACGAAATCTTCGTATGATCTCAGACCGCATTTCTAAGATTGCTGGAGCGAAAATTATTAAAAAACGTTTCTCCTACCGTGACTATCAAAAATATAGGAAAATTAGTCATAAATTTGAATTGAAGCAACGTCTTTATTTTTTGATGCAGCAGTCAAAGTCATTTGATGATTTTTTAGAAAAAGCAGAGCAATTACATGTTTATATTGATTTTAGTCAGAAGCATAGTCGATTCATGATGACGGATAAAGCAATGACAAAGCCAATTCGAGGACGCCAACTCAGTAAACGAGATTTATATGATGAAGACTTTTTCCGTACACATTTTGCCAAGCTAGAGATTGAAAGTCGATTAGAATTTCTTTTGAATCGTGTCAATTCTTTAGAAGAGTTACTGACAAAAGCAAAAGAATTGAATCTAACCATTGACTTAAAACAAAAAAATGTGATTTTTACCATAGAGGATAATGGTGAAAAGATAAGTTTAGGTCATAAAAAAATTAGCGATAGGAAATTATACGATGTTCAATTTTTTAAGTGTTACTTTGAAGACAAAGAGACTAGCGATATACAAGTTTTAGAAAATTTTCAAGAAGCTTTTCAATATTTTCGAGAGGAGCAGCATAAGGAGAAAGTATCTGTAAAAGAGATCGAGGAAGCTTTCAAGAAATTTAAGGAGAAACGAGATGCCGTTCATGAATTTGAAGTGGAACTTGCGGAACATCAAATTGAGAAGTTAGTTGATGAAGGAATTTATATCAAGGTATCTTTCGGAATAAAACAGAGTAGTCTTATTTTCATTCCTAACTATCAATTAGATTTTCTTGAAGAAGATGATCAGACAAAATATAGAATCTTTATACGTGAGACAAACTCATACTTTGTCTATAACAAAGCACAATCGGATAAGAATCAGTATATTAAAGGACGAACCTTGATTAGACAGCTAACTAATGATAGTCAGATGATACCTTACAGAAGACCAACAGTTGAAAAACTTCAAGAAAAGATTTCTGAGATTAACCTTTTAATTGAGTTAACAGAGACAGATAAGAAATACCAAGACATTAAAGACGAGTTGATCACAGAAATAGCAGAGCTAGATATCAAACTAAATCAAATCAATGAAAAAATCGCCACCTTAAACAAGATGGCGGAAGTGCTTATCAATTTGAAGAGTGAAGATCTTAGTGGTCAAAAATTAGCGAAGTATGAATTTTCAAGATTAAACTTAACAGAATCAGCGTCATTAGAAAAAGTAAATCAAGAAATAGTCATATCGCAAGAGGAGCTAGAGCATTATCTTTATAAGTACGAGGGACTGGCTAGAAGATTGGAAGAATTTGTAAAAATATTAAATATTACTACTAATAAAGCTAATCCAAAATTTCAAGAGAATATTATAATGGACTAATCTCTATAATTGACATATGAATGATATAAATAAAAGACTTATTAACTTTTACCAAGGTATTCAAAAAGATTACCAAATTATTCGAAAAGAGCTCGACTTTCTTGGAAAAGAATATGCTAGAAATAGGTTGGATTTTCTGGATAGGAAAGCAGCTAATCCTGATTTAAGAGTAAATGATTTAAATGAGACACTTTATTATAAAATAAGAGATCAATACAATGGCTTGTCGCCTGAAGAATATCATAAAGGCACACTATATTATTTTATAAATAAGACGGCATATGGCGGAATGATAAGATTTAATAGTAGAGGTGAATTTAATGTTCCATATGGCAGGTATGCAAATTTTAATACGAGTTTATTGGAAGATGGTCATCATAAACTTTTAAAGAAAGCAGAAATTAGTAATGGTAGCTATGTTGAAATCTTTCATAAGGTGAAGGAGGATGACTTTATATTTTTAGATCCTCCATATGATACTGTTTTTTCAGACTACGGTAATGAAGTCTTTACAGGTGATTTTAGAGAAGACGATCATAGTGAATGTGCATGGAATAGCCTTTCTAAATTTTTTGAGCAATTCTATTATAGCAAGACTATCGCAACCATGCAAAAAGCAACGGCAAATCCGTTGCTTTTTTGTAGCAAAGGGACTATTGTCCCAGACTCAGACTCATTAGTCAAGTAATCATAGCATTAACCTGAACGAAGTTCAGCGAACGTCTCTAGACGTCGCTGGAGGGAAAAGGCTTATAGCCGATGTAAAAGCCACCCGTTTTCACGGGTGGTTATGACTTCAGTTCTGTTAATTCTCTTTTTTGAATAGTTTTCTTTTTCCTTAATATTAGGCTTGAATAAATTGTGATAGGTAGTTTCTACAGGCTGTGGATAGATATTTTAATATTTTGAATTTTTAAGTATCTGTATATTTGAATCTCCCGATTTCTTTCTTGTATAAATGTTTGACAAAGTAAATTTTATTATCTATAATATAGGAAAAAGAAAAGGCTTACAACATTTATTTCTTAGTTAAAATAATTGTTTTATAAATACATCATGAATATGATTGATTAAATCTAATGATGTTGTTTTCGGAATAATTGTTATATCAACAAGACAATATAGAAAAAGGAGAATGATTCATGAGTAATATTTTGGTGACAGGCGGTTGTGGCTATATTGGTTCAAGATTAGTTGAAGAATTGCTAAATAATCAAGAAAATAAGGTTGTTGTTTTAGACAGCGGTATATTTGGTTTTGATTCACTATCTGAGTTTTTATATTCAGAACGTTTTAAATTAGTTAAGGGGGACATTCGAATCAGAGAGGACATTTTGAAATCCCTAAATCAAATTGATACAATTATTCATTTGGCAAGTCTAGTTGGAGAGCCTTCATGTATTGTTGACAAAGATATCGCTTACGATATTAACGTTCGTGGAACAAGAAATCTAGTAGAATGTGCAGTCAAAAAGGGGGTGAAAAATTTTATTTTTGCCTCAAGCTGTAGTGTCTATGGTTTTGGTAAAGATAAGTTTGATGAACATAGTATTCCCAATCCTGTTGATTATTATGCAGAGCTAAAGCTACTTTCAGAGAAAGATTTATTAAATTATAAGGATAAGTTGAATATTATCATATTGCGATTTTGTACCGTTTTTGGTTTATCGAGGAGGATGCGATTTGACTTAGCTGTAAATGTAATGACTGCCTCTGCATTAAATAACGGAGTTATAAATGTTTACGGCGGTCAGCAAGAGAGACCATTTATTCATTGTGGAGATGTGGCCAGAGCTATCAATTTGCTTTTTGAAGAAAGATGTAAAAATAAATATACAGATAACGGTATAGAAGTATTTAATGTTGGTAATAATTCTGAAAATTATAATCTTACTGAAGTAGCTAGCATAATTTCAAAAGCTACTGGAAATACTAAAGTAAACTTAGATGGTTTAAAGGAAGATAATCGAAGCTATAGTGTTTCTTTTGATAAAATAGAGCAGTTGGGTTTTTCATCACAGAAGTCTATTGAAGTTGGAGTAGAAGAAATTGCAAATAGCATGAAATCAGGGTTAATTAATAATCCATTCTGCGATATATATAGCAACGTAAAAGTTGCTACTAAGGAATATTTGAATTAAGGAGTTAGAATATGAAACAATTAGCAATATTAGGTGGGAAACCAGCGTTTTCAAGTCAATTAAAATTTATAAAACCTATGTTTCCTACTTATTCAGAATCAAAATATGAGTCATACTTTAACGAAGTTTTTAAAACTGGGATGTTCTCAAAAGGGAGATTTTTAGAAAAGTATGAGTCTGAGGTGAGCAGTTATTTAGGAGCTCCCTATGTAACTGCTGTCTCTTCTGGGACTATAGGATTAATTTTAGCATTAGAAGCATTGGGAATAAAAAGTGGTGATGAAGTCCTTGTCCCTAGTTTTACATTTTGTGCAACTGTTCATGCAATTAAAAAGGTTGGAGCTATTCCTGTTTTTGTAGATTGCAACTCCGAAACATTTACAATCGAAACAAATAACATTGAAAAATATATAACTCCTAAAACAAAAGCAATTATTGCTGTGCACATATTCGGAGTTGGGGCAGAAGTATATGAACTAGAAAGGGTATCTAAAACCCATAATCTTAAACTTATCTATGATGCTGCTCACGCATTTGGTAGTACCATTGACAAAACACATTTGGGAAACTTTGGTGATATCTCAGTATATAGTACCTCTCCTACAAAAACTCTAGTTACAGGTGAAGGGGGAATTGTCGTAAGTAAAAATAAAGAAATTGATAGCAAAATTAGACTTTTAAGAGAATATGGAAATCCGGGAGATTATAATTGTACTGAGATTGGTGTTAATGCTAGACTTAGTGAGTTGGCAGCTATAACTGGTCTAATGTCATTGAGTGTAATTGACAAAAATCTATCGGAGCGTAAAAAGATTGGCAATTATTATAGACAGTTATTATCTGAAATTGAAGGAGTATCGTTGCAAAAAATACCGGATAACCAAATTAGTACATATAAAGATTTATGCATAGTAGTGCATGCAAGGTCATTTGGGTTAGATAGAGATACAGTTGTTCAGAGTTTGAATAGAGAGGGTATTCCAACAAGAAATTATTTTTCTCCTCCTATACATAAAATGGATTGTTATTCTGAATACAATGATCTTGTTTTAGAAAATACTGAAAATATTTCCAAAAATATAATTTGTTTACCTATGCATCCATTTCTAACGTATGCAGATATCGAAATGATAGTTAATATTTTAAGAAACATTCATATCAATGCTGAAGAGATAAAGAAACGGGTGATACAAGATGCTTAACACACCAACAGAAAATTACGTGTCAACAATTCGAAAAAAGATAGGTAATGACTTGCTTATTCTAGTAGGTTCAAATGTTATTATTGAAAATGAACTAGATCAAGTGTTGCTTCAAAAACGTTCTTCAGGAACATGGGGATTGCCAGGTGGATTATTGGAAGTAGGAGAGACACTTGAACAAACGGCAATTAGGGAAGTATTTGAGGAGACAGGATTAACAATTGAAGAATTGAAGTTAATTCATACTTTTTCAGGGCAGGATTATCATTTTGTTCTGCAAAACAAAGATGAAATATATGTAGTTACCTCTCTATACAAAGCGATTAATTATACGGGAGAATTGAATGTAAGTTCAGAAGAAACGCTGGAGTTAAATTATTTCAATTATAACTCCCTTCCTTATAACATTGAACAAGAATATCTTGATTATATAAACTATTATAGAGGACTAAAATGATTGACAAAAAAGAAATATTTATTTTTGATTTTGATAATACTATTATTGAATCACTCCCTCTTTGTTTTAGTTGCTTCAGGATAGTGTTTGAAAAATATAAAAATATCAAAATGAGTGATTCGGATATTGAATCATTATTTGGAGGTAGTGAGGAAGATATTATAAGGAGCCATGTAGAAGAAAAATATGCTGATGAAGCAGTCGAATTATTTTACATTCTTTATGAAAATTTACACGATCATTTTATTGTTCAAAATAAAGTATTTGAAAATATTACTTTGCTATTAAAAAAATTAAATTATAAAGGAAAAAGACTTGCTGTTTTTACTGGTAAGGGGCGAAAAAGTATACAAATAAGTATGAAGAAATTAGAATTAGAAAAATATTTTAATTACATTGTATCTGATGATGATGTTGCTAATTCTAAACCTGATAGTGAAGGAATTTTGAAGATACTTGACCATTATAATGCAACTCCCTCAGATGCGATATTCTTTGGTGATTCAGATGCAGATATTATCTCAGCCAAAAAAGCAAATGTACTAGCTGTTGGTGTCAATTGGTATAAAACAAGAAAATTTACTATTTCTCCTGATATAATATCTAAGAATCCATTAGATATTATATACTCCTGTTGCTAGTTGATTTGACTTAACAAAAAAGCCCATTTGGTGTACACTGCAAGTGAAGAAAAATAGCAGGGAGGTAAACCAAATGGACATTTTCCATTATACACCGAATCGCCATCACCTTCAACTCAGTATGCCGCAGCTTCGTAAAGTCTGCCGTGACATATATCAAAAAGTCGCTCCTGATGAGTTGATCCACCGCAAGAATGTAGAGCAATGCAAGGTTTCGAATGTTTCTGTTTTAACCTTGATGCAATTTCAGGCAGAAATTGGGATGAAGTCACAGCGAAAGTTTTATCAATTTATCCGAAATTTCTTCGGATTCAGGGATTGGAGAGAAGCCGCTTCTATCGCCGTGTTCATTATCTGATGCCCCTGCTTCAGCTGATTTGCCTCTATTTCAATCAGCTGGATTTTGATGAATTAGTCATTATCGACAGCTTTCCAGTCCTCTTGTGTCAGCCGGTTAAAAATCATCAGGCCAAGGTCTTGAATGAGGTGGCCAACATCGGCTACTGCGCTTCCAAAAACATGTGGTTCTATGGTTTTAAAATTCATCTGGCGGTGACAGAGTCGGGCTATATTTTGGATTACTTGGTTACGCCTGTCTCGGTCCATGATATTCAGGTGGCAGAAGAGTTGCTGGATGCCATCCCCTATTCTCCTGTTTTAGCGGATTTGGGCTACTTGGGTAAGGAACTGAAAAAACGATTGGAAGCAAAGGGAATAGACTTTTTGACGCCGATTCGTAAAAATATGAAAGGAGCAGCTGAGCACAACAATCCTGCTATCCTGGCAATCTGAAGGACCATCGAAACTCGGATCTCTGTCCTAAATGCATTGTTTAACATTGAACATCCGCTTGCTCGCTCTTTAGCAGGTTCGCAATTAGAGATCGAACGGGCTATTTTGGTCTATAATTTAGGATTTTTTATCAACTAGCAACACGGGTATTATATATGATAGATTTTGATTTTAAAGGAGGATTTATGAATTTGAAAGGTATAATCTTCGATATGGATGGAGTTATAGTTGATACAGAGTACCAAGATTTTCTAATACAGAAAGATTTTATCAAACACCTTAATCCAAAATCTAGTTACGAAGATACTGAGCTATTGGTATTAGTTGGTAAATCATATTTTAATCTTTATAGGCTTTTACAGCAATTTATTGAGAAACAATATGATATAAAAACTATAGAAAAAGAATATGCTTCTTTTAGTGATGAGAGATATGAAAAAATTGATTATTCTTTACTTTTTAGAAAAGAAATTCTAAAAATTATTGACTATGCATTGAAAAACGGAATCAAATTAGCTGTAGCATCATCATCAAAATATGAGCATATTAATGAAGTTTTAGAAAGGTGTGACATAAAAAAATATTTTGATGTCATCGTTAGCGGAGAGAATTTTGTAGAAAGTAAGCCAAATCCGTCTATCTATTTAACAACGCTACATAAGTTAGAATTGCAAGCAGAACAATGTATTGCAATTGAAGATTCATACTCTGGAATTGAATCTTCAACTAGCGCCGGAATTGCAACTATTGGTTATTATGATAGCCGATTACCATTTTTTAATGACAAAGCGCAATGGAAAGTTGAAAACATGAAAGAAGTTTTACAAATAATAGAATCACAGAGTCTTTGAGTTGAAAGGCGATGAGGTTCTTGAGGACGTTAGAAAGAAATAAACTTGTTTCATAACGAAATTTAAGGTAGAACTTATCAGGACTCTGCCTTTTTAGGCTCTTTTCTACCATTACTTTAAAGACAAGTTACTAAACTTGCAAGACCAATAGAAGGAGATTACTGATGGCTAACAATACGATTAATAACTTTGAAACACTTGATAACCACGCTCTTGAACAAGTCGTAGGTGGAAGTGGGTGGATGGATTATATAAATGGTTTCCTAAAAGGATTTGGAGGGCAAAGAACGCTCCCAGCACAAGACTATAACATTCCTCAAGCTTAGGTATAGAAAAAAGGCTGTTAGGCCTTTTTAGTTATTGTTAATTGTTGTGTGAATGAGAAATTGTTACTCCGTGTTTCTAAGTTTACATTGATATAGTTGTCTAATATTTCTGTGACATTAGCAAGGCCAATGCCTCGCTCTCGTCCCTTGTTGGAGACACCTCTTTCAAATATGGTTTTGGTTTCTGTTTTTTCTTCACTTATGGTATTGCTAATAGATAATAGCTGTGAACGATGATCTTCCCAAAAGCTAATAGTAATTTTAGGTTTTTGAGTTTGAATGGCACCTTCAATAGCGTTATCTAAAAAAATAGAAGTGACGATAATGAAGTCCAGAATCTCCATCCCAATCAAGTGGATGGGTTCTGGGATGCTAATCTGAGCTTCAATACCTTCTTCTGCTGCTTGTAAAACTTTTGCGAACAGAAGGCTTTTCAAAGTATTATCCTGAATATTAACGAGTCTAGCTAAGTCAAAGTTTCTTGTATTTAATCGTTTATCGGATTCTTGAAGCACACTATCATAGACTTCTTTGACAATATCCATATCGTCTTTTTCTATCCCCAATCGTAATGTGACTAAGAGATTACTATAATCGTGTCTAAAACCACGAACAGAATTGTAGAGACCTTCAATATGTTTATTGTAGGTGTTGAGATTTTCTAGCTGGAGATTTTTCTGTGAGTCCAATTGTCCTTGAATCATTTCACGAATGTTTCTGTCTAAAAAAACAATCATAATGAAGAAGAGGACAAGTGAAATAACAACACAGAGTTTTCGAAGCTCCAAAGTTGAAGAGTGAGTAGTGTTTTCAAGATACATGAGGGTCTGTAACAGTAGGGTGTACCCAAACATAAAAAAGTCAGCAACTATAATAATATGTTGAATCGGAGAATTTGATTTCTGCTTTTGAAGTATGGTAAAACTCTCCTTGAATAATTTAATAAAGAGAAATGATAGACAAAGAGATGCAATAGATGAAGGGATGGATATTAATAGAGAGCTTTGATAATCGGTGATACTAATATTAAAAAAAGGAAAGATAAAGAAAGTAATCAATCTTAAACTAAGGTTGTTGAGGATATCAGGTAAGAGACCATTGAAAATCTTTATTTTTAATGGTCTCTTAGTCTTAGTGGATAAAAGGAAGGAGATAAGAAGATAATAGATATCTTCACCCCAGAATTTAATGATAAACCAAGAAGAGTGGTTATAAATAAAATTAAAGGCTAAATTAAAAATAAGGAGTAGGAAAAAATACCTCAGACGAATCTTCTGTCCCATTAAATAAAGGAAAAGAATAATTTCTAGGCCTGCACTTAAAAGGGTGAGAAAAAGTAGACATAACGTTGTTAACATCCTCTGCCTCTTTCCTCAACAATTTGTGCAATCTTTCCTATCT
>ERZ772917.2034-NODE-2034-length-10549-cov-6.035068_pt1 | contig 10549 bp, 11 predicted proteins | sample MGYA00511187_ERZ772917 | MGnify/ENA primary metagenome ERZ772917 (study PRJEB29015, sample SAMEA2737925) | human oral metagenome | biome: human oral; feature: human-associated habitat; material: dental | place: China | collected 2012 ... | reverse complement strand
ACGCAGTTGTACTCCTGCGGCTCCACACCTAACAAAGCTTGAATAATTTAACTCTGTACAACTTCAGTGTATTTTAGCATAGAATACGGAACTATACAAGATACCTCAGAGGCTGTGTCGCAACATGTGGTGCTTGGCCTACAAATTCCTCAAAATAGCGTTGATTGATTTTTCTTTACCGTAACCAACCCAGATATCATGGTCGTCATCATCCAGCTCGATGAATGTACTTTGCATTCTTACGCCGTATTTTTGGCGTAAATCCTGACGGCTATTATAATCAACTTTCAAAATCTGCACACCAGCTGGAATTGGACCCTCGCGCAGCACCTTGTCAAATGCTTGACATTCGCCGCACTGCGGATCGTGGAAGAACAGAATGGTCTTTCGGTAGACATGCTCCATGGTATTGCCGTCGACATAGTCAGCATAGCGACCTACAGCTGGGTTTCCTGGCTGAGCCGATCCAGGCGACTGCTGAGGTGTCGGATTTGTTGGAGTGTCCGACTGAGATTGTGAGTTAGACTTCTGTGGAGTGCTTTGTTGCTGTGATGTCGATTCATTAACTGGAGTCTGCGGACGCAGCAGCCACACAGCCCCAACTACACCACCAATGACAACAGCGGCAATAATACTTGCGATGATAATAATATGTTTTCGGCTCATGCTTTACAGTATAGCAATGATCGCGATATTTAGGAAATCAAGTTGCAAGCAAAATGATGATGGAAAAAAGCCTCAGATAGCGTACAATAATAATATGGATTACAACAAATTAGCACTTGAATTACACGAAAAATACAAGGGTAAAATTACCACCAGCCTGCGCGACCAGGAGGAGCTAGACCGCGACAAATTGAGCTCATATTACAGCCCAGGCGTTGGTGCAGTCAGCCAAGCGATCGCCGAAAACCCAGCGGACCTACCAAAGTATACTTGGACGAATAATTTGGTCGGTGTGATTTCTGATGGCTCAGCAATTTTGGGTCTCGGTGATTTGGGACCGAAAGCTGCTATGCCAGTCATGGAAGGCAAGGCACTGCTGTTCAAGCATTTCGCCAATGTCGATGCCGTGCCAGTTGTGCTGGATGTTCACGACACGGAAGAAATTATCGCTACGATTAAGGCGATTGCACCGAGTTTTGGAGCGATTAACCTGGAGGATATCGCTGCGCCAAAGTGTTTTGAGATCGAAGAGCGTTTGAAGGCTGAGTTGGACATTCCTGTTTTTCACGATGACCAGCACGGCACGGCGGTCGTGGTGTTGGCTGGTCTAATCAACGCTGCGAAACTAACTGGGCGAAGTCTGACAGACTGTAAAATCGTAGTCATTGGTGCTGGGGCGGCTGGCACAGCGATCATTAAATTGCTGCACCTATACGGCGTGCGGAAAATCGTGGCAGTGGACAGCCGAGGAATTGTTGGTGCGTCTCGCACAGATTTGAATGCGGAAAAAACTGCACTATTAGAGTACGTCGACGCTTCACATACCGGCTCCATTGACGATGCCATCACTGACGCTGACATATTCATCGGCGTGTCACGTGCTGGACTGCTCACACCTGAATTAGTGAAAAAAATGGCGAAATATCCAATCGTCTTCGCCCTGGCAAACCCAGTTCCGGAAATCATGCCAGACGTCGCCCAAAAAGCAGGTGTAGCAATCATCGCCACTGGCCGTAGCGATTTTCCAAACCAAGTCAACAACTCCCTAGCCTTCCCTGGCATCTTCCGCGGGGCGCTCGATCACGGCGTAAAAAAAATCACCGATCAGCACAAATTGGCCGCCGCCGAGGCCTTAGCGGGACTAGTCGAAAACCCAACCGTCGATAAAATCATTCCGACCGCATTCGACACAGGTGTAGTTGAAGCTGTTTCGAGTGTCATCAAATAGGTCTACACGCCCGCACCGTGCCTAGCCGCATCAGTTGAATCTTCACCAGTAAATATCGGCAATAGATGATTCTGTCTATTCTTATCACAAGCCCCTAAATATAATATTACTTCTGTTATATTAGAATCCTGAAGCGATATTTTAGCCTTACCCTCATCAGGCAGGCTTGCAACGCCCATCTTCGACACGTAGACCCTTTTAGCATTAGCCGACTGCGGTTTCCATGCATAAATTGTAAATGGATAAACTTCCTTCAATCTATTATCTACGCCCACTGGCAAATTCACTGAATGGTCTTTTGAATATGCTACACATCTGGCGACCATATTCAATTTATTAAGAATAATAGGTAGAATACCCTGTCTTTTCTTCTTAGTCTCGTACCCCGACATCTTATGCTCAACCTTCTTGGCAGCTTCAGTGCGTGCGTCAATGACAGCTACAGCAGAGACATTGCCCGCCTCAACATGTAGCACTTCCACAATTGAATCCTCTTCAAACCACGGAAATGTTTCACTGTCAAGTATTATAATGTCCCCAGCTTTCATTCCAACTTCCATCAGCCGAGAACCCGAATCGTCTATTTCAGAATCAGTCGGCTCGCTGCGGCTATTCTTTTTCGCAACCCCACTTAAACCGTCAACAGCCACGCCAGGGGCTACTGTATACGTGTCCAGCTTCGCAGCAAACAGATCCAGCCTCTCTTCCAAAATACTACTTGCTTTTTCTTCAACCATAAGCCTAGCCATACCTAGGATCTCTGAATGATTTTTCCTGGTTACCTCTTTCATATATTTTGCGGCCAGCTCTTCCCCGCTAGGAATCTTTATCTTGTTCACAAAATCAAGGATATTCTTTGCCTCTTTTAAGTCTTCATCATAATCAATGAAAGATATTGTGCCTTTTTCATTAGATTTTCGGTCTATAAACTTTTTCAACAATCTATGCAAAGTTTTTCCATTGTCACAACCTAAAGAAACCTCAGATTCGTCAATCTCAAAATCTTCAGGCAAAGTAGGGTTTTCTTCTGCAGCAAAATCTTCGATCACTCCCTTCTTAGCTTCCGCCATAAAACACATATATTCACGATCTGCCGTTTCAGGATCAAGTTTATTTTTACGCTGCCATTCTTCTATGCCAGGAATAGTGGTGTCATCAACTTGACAGTATTCTGGAATATTCACCTTAGCCAGCTTGGCGGGGAAAATTGTATTAAGCGAAGAGATAAACTCCTCACACAATCGACGATATGATTCGCTAAAATCTTCTCGTAGCGATTCATGAATGTCCTCTGGGCTACAAGGTATATTAACAGGACGAGACAATTCATCGTATTTAGCCTTAATCTGCTCAAACACATTAGCGACTTTTTCGTAACCCTCCATGTAATAGCTGCGAAATACTTCATTACTAATCTTACTCAGCTCTCTATTGATCGTATTTTTTACACATCCAATAACGTCCAAACATTGCCTCACAGGATCAGTTTCCTGACATAATATCTCACCATTAACAGAACCATTTACTGGCACTTCACTCATGAAAGATTATTATATAAGCTAATGTCTATAAAGTCAATTATATAGCCTTGTTAACTTCATCGAGCGTCGTCTCGCCTCGCAGTGCTGCCAACACTCCAGCCTGCAGAAGAGTTACCATGCCATTCTTCTTGGCAACTTTTTCAACCGTCTCGGCATGCACATCACCAAAATCACCACGCAAGAAACCTTGAATATTCTCGTCAACCACCAGCTGCTCCATCACTGGAATCCGCCCCTTAAAGCCAAACGGTGCATCATCAGTCGGCACTGGCCGCCAAAGAGTAAAAGTATCAAGATCTGGACAATCTACATCATCTGGCAAATCTTTCAAAACCTCTTTGACCCATTTACGTGTCGCTGGATCTGGCTCATACTCTTCCTTGCTCTCGTCCCATAATTTACGCACCAATCGCTGAGCAATCACCAGCCGCACCGCCGAGCTAAAAATTGGATTCTGCCCAATCATATCAATAATGCGACTAAACGCTGCCGAAGTCGAACTGGCGTGGAATGAACTCAAAACCAAATGTCCCGTAATTGATGCCTGAATTGCCGTCTTGGCGGTCTCTTGATCACGAATCTCACCGATCATCACCACATCTGGATCGAGACGCAGCACACTACGCAACCCATCAGCGAAACGTCGCCCAGCGGTCGTATCAATCGGAATCTGCGTAATTCCTGGAATGGTATTTTCCACTGGATCCTCGAGCGTGATAATTTTTCTGTCTGGCGTATTCAAGGCGTTCAAAATACTGTACAATGTCGTCGATTTACCAGATCCAGTCGGACCGACCATTAAAACCATGCCTCGCGGATGTGAAATAATTTCGTCAATCTGCCGACGCTCCCTCGCTGAAATATTCAGCAGATCAAGATTCAACATTGCTGTGTCAAAATTAAACAACCTTAATACAATATCAAGACCGTAAACTGTCGGTATCGCTTCAACACGCAAGTTAAGAACATGTGTCGCACCTTCACGATGAATCTCCTGTTGCATACGCCCAGACTGCGGCTCGGTGGAGGCGGTAGAAATGTTGGCATGGGAAGCTAATGTCGCCATAATCACACGATAACGATCCCGACTCAGCTCGGCCACCGTGTGCAACGCACCATCAACTCGCATGCGAATCCGAATCGACTCACGCTGGTTTTCAATGTGGATATCAGACGCACCAAGTTTATCCGCTTGGTCCACCAAATAATTAAACACGTCGTTTGTACCGACAGTCGCCAAAGTCTGCGTCACCTGTGCCAGTGTGTCGCTATCGCCCTCTCTAGCAATTTCAATATCGTCATAAATCACTTTTTTAGGCGGGTCGAACCGCAGCATAATTGACCGAAACGCTGAACCAGAAATTAAGAAAAAGAAAGCTCTCTTGCCGTCTTCAGTATACTTGTCCGCCATATGTGCCATCAGCGACTGCGGCGTTTGAGAAGTTACCCCAAACCGATACGATTGATCATCTTCATTAAACGCCAGCGGCACTAACCGACCACTGTACATTTCATCAATCGTCAAGACATCTTTTAATAGAGGTATGTCATTCTCGAACTCACGACCATCAAGATATTGCAGCCCTAAAATAGAAGCCCGTCGTCGGGTTGCCTCCTCGTCTTGATCTCGTCGTCGTTCCTGGATCTTATCTTCGTCCATACGTTCATTATACCAAAAAGCTTACGTTTTTATGAATGTTATAATAAATGACATGCATCCAGAAATTACTTTACTTGTTCATAATATTCGCTCAACCCATAACGTTGGAGCGATTTTCCGCACGGCAGAGGGTTTCGGCGTTAAGCAAATTATCCTCAGCGGCTACACACCATACCCCGACCTTTCCCTGCAATATCAAGCACCACGCTGTGCTTTTACCGACGATCAGCCACAGCCAAAAGATCCTCGCCTACCGCATATCAGAGAAAAAATCACTAATCAAATTCATAAAACTGCTCTTGGTGCAGAATCTTTGGTGCCGTTTCAATTTTTTGAACGCCTCGAAGATTGGCTTAGGCAAAACGAACAGGGCGACAACCAGCCAATTATCGCCCTAGAACAATCCGACAACAGCGTGATGCTACCTAATTTCCAGCCGCCAAAAAAATTCGCTTTACTACTCGGCGAAGAAGTCCACGGCATCACGGAAGATCTTTTACGTCAGTGCAATCTGGCAGTAGAAATCCCAATGTTTGGCCAGAAAGAATCATTTAACGTGTCGGTTGCCTGCGGCATAGCTCTGTATGCATTAACCACTCAGCAATAACCACAGCTCCAGTCAGTGGGCATTATTTATTCCACCAAAAAACCGCCCGGCATACACCAGAGGCGGTTTTTTAGCACAAATAAGGCTCTCAACGGATCAACCGTTGCTCGCATAGAGCTCGTTCTCGCATAGTCTGTGCTTGAACTTGTTTATGATTATATATCAAGATCGTCCAGTTCTGCAAGCTCTTTTCGAGCTTTTTCTGCATAAGAAGAACCATTTTCCACAGGTTCATCTGTTACAGTTTCCACAGACTGATAAGATTCGTTATCGTTTTCTTCGCGAGCACCAGAAAAACCATCGTTATTGACGATCTTTAAGTTGTAACGGGCATCATTTTTAGCACCCAATGCTCGCAGCAATGTCCGCACACTCTGTGCCGTGCTGCCACGTTTACCGATGACACGACCCAAATCTTCTGGATTAACCGTCAGAGTCAGCAAGACACCTTTCTCGTCAATTGCCCGCTCCACCACAACATCGTCTGGATGAGACACCAGTGTTTTTACCACATACTCTACAAATTGCTGATCTATTGTCGACATACTGCCCTCCTCCTGGAATTATACTGTGATTACATTATACATGAGCAATTTCAGAATCGCAATTATTTACAATCACTGCCAGACTGCTTATAAGCCGCTATCGCAGCACGTGCAGCCTCCTGCTGTGCCGCCTGTTTCGACGAGCCAGAACCACGCCCCATCAGATTATCGCCAACGAACACGCCAAGAGTAAACACCTTGTCATGGTCTGGACCTTCTTCATGCAAAACTTTATAAACAGGAGTATGCCCGTCCACTCTCTGCGATATTTCTTGCAGATACGACTTCGGATCACGCCAACTGCCAGACTCTAAAATCCCATCCAATTTGACAATGATATGCTTGTGAATAAAATCTCGTGCATCATCAAAGCCACGCTCCAAATAAATCGCACCGATCACCGCCTCAAAAGCATTCGCCAACATCTGCAAGCGCGCCCGATCTGAGCTATTCTTCTCGCCCTTCGACATCCGAATAAGCGAACCATAACCTAACTCATCACCAGCAGCACCAATACTCTCTGTCCGCACCAAGGCCGCTCGCCACGACGTTAAAATACCCTCTGGCTCAACGAAATTCGTAAACAAATACTCAGTTACCGCCAATTCCAAAACCGCATCACCCAAAAACTCCAATCGCTCGTTATGATGCTGGACTGATTTTTTATGCTCATTTACATAGCTGCGGTGAGTTAATGCGGTAATCAATAAATCCAAATTCGTAAACTCAAAGCCTAATTTTTCACGAGCGAACTCCTGGTACGGCGTTTTATTCATTCCGCTCATTTACAGATTCTCCTGCCTAATTCGCTTCATTGCCAGAAGAATCAGCTTACCGATATCTTCATATTCAATCTCATCCAGGGCATCATGAAAAGTAAACCACTTAAGACCATTCATCCACTCTTCTTTTTGCAGTTTCTCGTCAGGGTCAAGCGCCTTAACTAGATAAACTTGCGTCGTCATCAGCACAAGTTTATCAATTCGGCGATACCGAAAATTAACCTTACCAAGCCAGCCACACAACTCAATATTCTTCAGGCCAGTCTCTTCACCAATTTCCCGCCGAGCCGTCACCTGTGCAGTCTCGCCTTCCTCAATATGCCCCTTGGGGATTGTCCAGCGATCACGTGCGTCCTGATACAACAAGAACTCCACTTCGTTCTTTTTGTTTCGTCGAAAAACCACCCCGCCAGCGGTCGGCTCACGCACAATCTCTTGAATTGATGGCTTTTTCTTGCCACCAAAATATTTTTTTATATGATCAAAGTTGCTTGTTCTTACCATCGGATTCCTCCACCAGGGTGCGATATGCCGTACCAAGTACACCATTCACAAATTTCCCTGAGTTATCCGAACCGAACGCTTTTGCCAGCTCCACCGCCTCGTTGATTACAACTTTTGGCGGCACACTCTCCTCTGAGAACATCAGCTCATACAGCCCAATCCTAAGCACCGCTCGATCAATCCGTGCAATCTGCTCCAATGGCCATTCTGGCGCCAGTGGACGCAGTAATTCATCAAGTTCTGCTACGCGGTTAAGCACGCCACTTACAAGATTCTTGACGAAATCAATATCGTCAACTGATGATTCATATTTTTCAAGATTCCGAGTCAAAATATCAGCCTGATCGACCGTATCATCTCTCACTTCCTTGCGAAACTCAAACTCATACAAAGTCTGCAACGCAACGATTCGTCCCAAATGACGGTTTGAAGCCATATAAAAGCGTTCCTGTCCGTTCTATTACTTCGTTTTACCAGTTTCGCGTTTGGTTGTCTTCACCTTTACTGGCGACATACTGTTAACGCGGCGTGCCAATTTCAATACCAGATGACTGCGGCGAAGACCCGTCTTGCGCGGGCTGCTCTGCTTCTTTGGTTGTGCCATAGAAAAAATCTCCTTTATTTCAGTTTATAATAACACTTGGGATTGATTATACCTGTTTTTTAGGATTTTCTCAAGGCTTTCCATCAATTTGACTGCTTTTGCTTGACTTTTTATGATGTTTATGTTAATATGGTGATTATGAAAAGACAAGAACTTCGCACTTCACGACATGCAGCTAAAGAAGTGTCAATCTTACGAAAAGGTTTCGGTAAGATCATTGACAAAAAGCCTCTGCCAGGGAAAGAATATGATAAGCGTGCAGCCGCTATTGCAACACTGGCATTAGCTGGGTCAGTGATCACTGTGTTAGCTGTCAACGAAATTGGATCTAATTTCGGAGAAACCGCCCCTAATACAGCAGAAACTCCTACTGTTACCAGAATTACCACCGACCCTATAAGCCTGGAAGACAAGGTGCAAGAAGCCCTCAAGGCAAACGGCTACGACCCAGAAGAGATCACCATCAACTTGCCATATTATGCAGCAGAGTATCAGGGGCAAGATCCACGGAAGCTCGATTATTTGAATAGCACCTACGAGATAACAGTTATTGACGGCGTGGCCAACGTAACACGATTGAGATAATTAGTCCTTAAATAACCACGTTCACTAATTTATTCGGCACATAAATCACCTTTTTCGGTGGTTTATTGCTTGTGAATTTGATGACATTTTCATCAGCCAGGGCGGCTTCCTCAACCATTTTCTGGTCCATATCAGCTGGCAGCTCCAGCTTGGCACGCAGCTTACCGTTAACCTGAACGATAATCGTCATCTTACTACTGGTAAGGTATGCTTCGTCCCAGCTCGGCCAGTGATCAACGTGAATGGTGTCCTCATGACCCAATTCATGCCACAACTCCTCTGTAATATGCGGTGCGAACGGAGCCAGAATCTGCAGCAAACTCTCCAGAGCAAACCTCCAATCAGAAGACAACTGAATACCGTGCGATTCTTTGATTTTATACAATCCATTAACCATTTCCATCATCGAAGCCACTGCCGTGTTAAACTTCTCGTCCTCGATGTCGCGAGTTACTTTTTTGATGGTTGAATGAGCTAAGCAAAGTAAATCCCGACCATCTTTAGAATCCAGTTCGGTCGCCGCCGTGAACTCTTGCACAATATTCCACACTCGATTCAAGAAACGGTAAGTTCCCGGTACTCCACGCGGATCCCATGGAGCGTCCATATCGTACGGTGCGATAAACATTTCATAGACACGCAAAGCATCGGCACCGTAACCGCTGTCCATGATTTCCATCGGATCGATGACATTGCCTTTAGATTTACTCATCTTCTCGCCACCTGGTGCCATAATATAGGCGTTATACATCATTCGCTTGAATGGTTCTGGTGTTGGCACGAGACCAAGTTTATAGAAAAATCGCATCCAAAAACGGCTGTACAGCAGGTGTGCTACCGCGTGGTCAGCACCGTTATAATAATCGACCGGCATCCAGTGGTTAATGCGCGTTGGATTCCACGCCTCGGCGTCATTATGCGGGTCAAGATAGCGTAGGAAGTACCAACTCGAGCAAGCATAGCCATCCAGCGTGTCAGTTTCGCGGCGGCCTTCATGCCAATTGTCGCCCGCTGGTTTTGGTTCGGTGATCGGCACAGTTTTACCAGTTTCAACGTCAACCCATACGCGCACCCAATCATCAACTTGCGCTAAGACCGAGGTGTTGCCGCCCGTCGGCTTAAAATTCTCGACCTCTGGCAAAATCACTGGCAAGCACTCATCCGCCACGGCGATTGGCTCAAAACCGTCAACATGGACCATCGGAATTGGTGCGCCCCAGTACCGCTGGCGAGAAATTAGCCAATCACGCATTTTATAAGTGGTCTTGCCACGACCAGATCCCTGCTGCTCCAGCCAGGCTACGATCTGCTCGCGGGCATCCTCGCTGCGTGTACCGTCAAACTGTCCAGAATTGATTAACTCGCCTTCACCGGTGTAGCAGCCGATGTCTGCCGAATCTTCAGGCTTATCAACTACCTGGACAATTGGCAGATCAAATTTCTCAGCAAAGGCAAAATCACGTTCATCGTGCGCTGGTACCGCCATAACTGCACCCGTACCGTAGCCGCTCAGTACATAGTCCGCCACCCAGATTGACAGCTTCTGGCCATTGACCGGGTTGATGACGTAGCTGCCAGTAAAGACACCTGTTTTATCCTTATTTTCCTGGCGTTCAACGTCAGACTTTTGCTGTGCCGCTTGAACATACGCTTCAACCTTGGCGCACGTGTCGGCATTGACCAGCTGGGAAACCAACGGATGCTCTGGTGCCAAAGCCACGTAGCTGGCACCAAACAGGGTGTCAGGGCGTGTGGTAAATACGGTGATAGTGGCGTCCTGCCCGCTGACCGCAAAATCAACTTCCGCACCAACCGACCGACCAATCC
>ERZ772917.2033-NODE-2033-length-10549-cov-14.455594_pt1 | contig 10549 bp, 11 predicted proteins | sample MGYA00511187_ERZ772917 | MGnify/ENA primary metagenome ERZ772917 (study PRJEB29015, sample SAMEA2737925) | human oral metagenome | biome: human oral; feature: human-associated habitat; material: dental | place: China | collected 2012 ... | reverse complement strand
TAAACTTGACGTCGCGCATCAACGTCTTGTCGCCAAAACTCTTCTCGGTGATGTGGATGTCGGCTATCATCCGACTTATTATAGCAAAGGTAGGGGAGAAGTATTAGATACTTGCAGATAAGGCTATTCCGCCCAAACTCTGATACTCATAGTTTTCTGCGGACTTAAGTTTCTCTAATAAGCTATCCACTTCATCGCTACCCAGCAACCCCTCTTGGCCCTTAATCATATCCGATAATAAACCGCTGGCATGTCTTGCAGCCATATCATTCAACGCTTGACGAAGCTTTCTAATTTCACCAGCAAGAAGCTGCGACGGCGGCTCTTGCAAGGTAAATAGCGGCTCGTCCGATACCGGCACCATCACACCCTTCATTCTCTTAAGCTTATTCTTAATGAGGTCCCTAGACTCCAGAATACTTCTATTCTTTCCTGTATTCCGATTGCCACTAACTATTTCAATACACAGCCTATCCAAGCAGACTTCAGTAGCCAACTCAATTTGTCTTTTGGATTCTTCGTTTATCGACAAATCATCAAACCCAGAAAAGCCCATTTTATAAGCAAAAAAGTCCAGCATAACAGGGACTCCAGCACCCATCTCGACCCCCACGGAATACTTAATTGCACCCCCTAAAATGAAATTCCGAATTCTTGATGGCAGATTAGCGTAATGTAAAGCATCACGTAGCGTGCCTCTCGTAATATTAATGTTTTGACTAGACTGACTATTGAGAAATTCTTTTTTATTACTCCAACTACCATTCTCCAAACCCCAAACGTACAGCTCTACAATAGCCATAGCTTCACGCTCTTTCGGTGGTGCGCTGTGCAGATTATCAGCCCGCTGAACTGAGACAATATCCATGACTGAACCCATTTTTACCACCTTAACCGGCATTTCAATATCAGCAGGAAGTGCACCTTCGTTGATGAGTTCTTCGACAGCCGCGCATCTGGTGTGTCCAGCTACCATAAGATAGTAATTGCCATCTAGACGCAGCCTGTCAGCAAAGTCATCGAAATTCGCATCACCGCCCCACGTACGATTTGTAAAGTCGATATACTCCTTTAGTAGGGCAGGAGAAACGCTAGCTACAATTGGTGGATAGAGTAGTCCTTCTTGCAGGATACTGTACTTCAGGGCGGTTGTTACTTTATTCCTGTCGCCACGAATTTGAGATAGTTGCACAATTTTACAAAGAGGAACTTGATCTTGCTCGCCATTAAGTAATAAGCCTTCGCGGCCAGACATTTTTTCTCCACGCATTCATCCAGTATGACAAAAATGACACACTCTTTTCAAGGGTTATATATTGTATTTTTAACATGCTTATGGCATAATATAAACTCTATCTCTCCAGGTCGTTAAACCTGCTATAATATACCCATGCCAAAGCCAAAAACGAAAAAACCAAACACCCAAGCCGTCATTAACCGACGAGCTCGGTTTGACTATGAGTTGGGCGAGGAAATTGTAGCTGGGCTGGTTTTGACAGGGATGGAGGTGCGCGCCGCCAGAGAAGGACACGTTCAGCTGAAGGGCGCTTTCGTCAGTTTAAAAAATAACGAACTGTGGCTGAATAATGCCAGTTTTTCCTTACGGCTAAACGTCCGCGGCGAGGCAAACACCCGATCGGTCGATACTTCGGCACGAAAATTATTGGTCAGCAAAAAACAACTTGCCCATTTTACAGATGCCAAAAAGCAAGGCATGACTATTGTGCCGACCAAATTATTGACCAATGGAAAATTTATCAAAGTGGTTATTGCTCTAGCTAGAGGTAAAAAAACCTACGATAAACGCGAGGCTATCAAACGCCGCGATCAAGACAGGGAGGCCAGGCGCCTAATCTCCAACAGATAAAATCTACTACTAATTTTCCCGTATTTCAATCAAATTTTTATAAAGCTTCTCCAGCTTCTTTACCTGACTGCGTTCAGTAAACTTGCTAGCAAGCTTTTTACTTTCAATACTAAACTCTGCCTGCTTTTTCGGACTCTTTAGAATTGAAATAACCTTCTCGGCTACACTTTCTGGAGTGTCTTCCGCGAAATAACCATTGACCCTGTCTTTAACTACCTCTGAAACCTCTTTGTCGATAATTACAATCGGCTTACCAGCATGAGCCGCTTCATGAAGAACCCAGCCTTGCGTGTCCTTTAACGAAGGGAAGGTGAATACATTCATCACACTATACGCCACGCCCAAGTCTTCACGAGGCATAGCGCCAGTAAATATAATCCTATCTGCGAAATCTGTTTCAAAAGCCATCTCTTCCAATTTTTGACGATATTCAAAATCACCAACAAACAGCAACTTCGACTTCGGTCTAGCTGGAGCGATGAACTTATCGAACGCTTCAATAAGAATTGGTAGGTTTTTCTCTTCACCTAAGCGCCCAACGAAGCCAAAGACCTCATCTTTTTCCCTTAAACCCCATTGGTCTCGAAACTCTTTTATCCGCTCAGACTTTGGTTTTGGCAGAGCATTGACACCATTTGGCATTAAAGTGATATCATATCCATAATCTTCCGTTTGCCAAGATTGTAGTTGGTCACGGCTTTTACGCGATAATGCAATAACCGCGTCCGCCTTGCTGTATAGAATAGTAATAACGCGCTCAATAATATCTTTGTTCCATTTTGTCACGCCACTACGTGGACGATACAGCTTGGCAACCTCCAACAAATCTTGACCATTCAACTTAACCGACAAGGGAAAGACAATTCCCGCTAGAGCCAAAACTCCCGGCAGAACCGCCGGATAGTGATCAACAAACTCATATAAATCAGTACAGTGCTGAATAATAAGCGGAATATTATTTTTCTTCGCCGCTTTTACTCCCAATAATCCAATTTGCGACGGCGTAAAAATATGAACAACGTCCAGATTCATATTGGCAATTTGACGCTGCACCACAGGAGGAAAGAACACCGACGTATCATAATCATCAAAAAACGCTCCTTTAATAGAACGAAAACGAACGATCCGACTATTGTCATCCTCATGCAGAAGTTCCGCCTGTTTAGATGGACTAATGGACTTTGCAGGACAAAAAACGTAAACCTCATGCCCCAAAGCCTCCAGCTCACGCTTCAGCGACTCAACTACATAAACAATCCCATTAATAGACGGCCGGTAACTATCCGTAAAAAGTCCTATCTTCATATTCTCATTATACCATCTATATTAAAGACCGATAAAACTCGACCAGCCGTTCAGCCCCGGCATTACTATCAAACCTTTTGGCAATTTTCTCAGCTCCAAGACATGCTTTACTATAAGCCTTTTTATCTTTACGAAGTAAATCAATCAAATCTAAGAACTCATCGTCTGTTTTTGCCATAACGGCATCACCCTTAAACGTATCATCGTACTGAGGAATATCTCGTAAAATAATCGGCAATCCAGCACCCGCTGCCTCCAATACACACATAGGATGGTTTTCTTGCATAGCAGGAAGGACAAACAGGTCAGCAGCCACATAATAATCTTTAACAGCCTCCAGAGGAATAACACCAGTCACCGTAAGGTTATCAGGAGCACTCTTTATCATATTTTGCATAGCATGATAATCTGCTCCTAGATTCTTAAATGGAATGCCTCCCACCCAGAAAAACTTGACATCTGGCATTTTTTTAGCTGCTTTTATTAGAATGTCGAGGCGTTTTCGTGGCTGAACCTGACCATTTCCCATCACTACAAAATCATTGTCCTTAAGACCAAGCTTCTTTCGGGCTAACTTCTTTTCTGCAGCCGAATGCTTATACCTCGACATATCGATTGTATTGTAAAGAACCTTAGTTTTAGGAACGTTCATGTCATTTATAAGCTCATCGGCAACCATGCCAGAGCAGGCCAAAACCAAATCCGCTTTCTTGTAGAAAAATCTCAGCCACATCCTACCCAGAGGCTTCCAATATTTGGCCCCTTTAATTGAACCAATAAAACTATCTGGCACAATATGAGCAGAGACTACTTTTTTTCCACCTTTCCTTATCAAATGACGAAAAGAGTAAAGTCCCATGGTCTGAATATGAATAATGTCAGCTGGACGCTTAGAGTTTACTTCAATATCAATATCTTTTCTTTTTTGCAGTGCATCTGTAATCTCTTTATAAGCCGTATGCACACCGTGACCCTGAACAGTAAACTCACTTTCAGAAATCATATCAACAATTAGTTTCTTATCAGCCTTCTTACTCATATCTACAGTATAGCAAAGTATTATTCTGACAATATTAGTTTTGCTATCAATTCTGGACTATCCAGAACCGACAAATGACCAGTCTCAAGCTCAACAAATTTATCAATTCTCAGCCCAGACGGTCGAACGGGGCGGGTAATTTTATCAAATCTTCCCACGATCATTCCCGTAAACTCTTTCCCGGAATTAACCGACCTCTCTTTTATGGGAATATCTCGAGCTATTCTTGCTTGCTCCAGGTATTGTCGTGAGGTTACGTTGGTATTTTTTGTCAGCCATTTTACTAGATTTATCGTATTCTTTTGTTTATCTCTCATCAAACATACACCACGCAATACTGAAAAATAATAATTTAAATAAACATACTGATTTATCCAACGAATATGATACAAAATCGCGGAAGAAACCTTCACTGCAGCTGAAGCCTTAATCGGTGGGTTGACGTACCAAATCTTGGAACAATTCACCTTACGAGCCGCCAAACAACCCAATGAATGAGCAACCACTACATCAATTTGTAAGTTCTTTTTTCTAAAAGCCACCATCAATCCCTTCGCCCAATCTTCAATATTTCTAATATCTGTATTTTTAATCAATTGACTATTGCCATGCGAAGGCAGGTCAACAAATAAAATATTCGCACTATCTTTCAAGAAGTACGCCAGAGGAATCATTCCATGAAAGTCTCCGCCAATGCCATGAATCAACAGGATGGTTTTATCTGAGTTATTATGATGAAAATAGTAAGCAGTCTTTATATCCCCAACATCCATAAAACCACTAGAAATCTCACTTAAAAACTTACTATACACCAGCGGTATATTCATTAAATTATATTACCACGCTATAATAATCATATGAAACTATTCTCCTGGAACGTCAACGGTATTCGAGCGGTATTAAATAAGGGCGAGTTTATGGCACTGATTGATAAATATCAGCCAGATATTATCTGCCTACAAGAAACCAAAGCCCAGCGAGGGCAAGTCGAGCTGGATCTGCCACAATATCACGAGCATTTCTACTCGGCCACTAAAAAAGGCTACTCAGGCACGGCAATTTTTTCACGCACACCAGCCTTATCGTACCGCGACGGCTTTCCTGATGATATCATCGCTGCTCACAACCTTAAGCCTGATCAGTACGGCGACCCAGCAGACGAAGGGCGAATTATCGCGGCTGAGTTTGACGATTTTTGGCTGGTAACTTGCTACACGCCGAACTCCAAGAATGACTTAAGTCGTCTCCAGCTCCGCCATCAACAGTGGGACCCAGGCTGTTTGGCATATCTCAAGGGGCTAGAAGCGGGGAAGTACGGTGCCGCCAAGCCAGTACTTTATTGCGGCGACATGAACGTGGCTCACTCTGAAATCGACCTGGCTCGGCCGAAAGAAAATGTCGGCAAGCATGGCTTTACGAATGAAGAGCGGGCTGGTTTTCAGGCGTACTTGGACGCTGGCTTTGTCGATGTGTTTCGCCAGGCACATCCAGACACAGCCGACGCTTACACCTGGTGGACACACTGGGGTAATGCACGGGCGAGGAATGTCGGCTGGCGGATCGACTACTGGCTAGCCAGTGCCAAAATTGCCAAAAACATTAAAAACTCCCAAATCCACCCCGAGCAAATGGGCTCCGACCATTGCCCAATTAGTATTGAATTGACGTAACTTAATCTCCGCTCCAGCCAATTCTACATTTGCAATTTGATAGCCACCAGGAGTATACTTACCATAAGAATTATGGCGATTTTCGCCAGAGATGGGTAGGGCGTATGAAGATTTTACTTGCAAAAAGTCAGATTTATATTTTAGTATTTATTATCGTGTCGGGGGCGATAATTGGCGGCGTAGTTTGGCATAATCGTCAACAACAGCCAAAAGCTGACACAACCACCATTCCAACCTCACCTCAGCCAGCACCAGAAAACCCACCGAGCAAACAAGCTCCCATCTTGAAATTACCTGATGCCCAGCCAATAAATATTAACGCCGACAATTACAATAATGACGACGGTCTCTGGAAAATCGTTAACAAGCAATCCAGCTTTTCTAATATTACTTACCAGCCAGCCGATCTGCAGCCAGTGGCTGTGCCGACCATGCCAGGACGTGGACGAGAAGAGAAATCGCTGCGGGCAGTGCTTATGCAAGACTTAATAGCGATGGTTGACGCCGCCAAAAAGGTAGGAGTGTCGCTAAGGGTCGGCTCTGGCTACCGCAGCTACGCCACACAGCAAGCCTTATTCGCACGCTACAGCCAACAATACGGCGAAGCAGCAGCCAACCAATTTAGTTCTCGGGCAGGGCATAGCGAACATCAATCTGGACTAGCCGCCGACTTCATCGGAGCAGACGGTGCTTGCTGGGTTGATGAATGTTTTGAGAAGACCGCCGCTGGAGAATGGCTGGCGAAACATGCCCACGAACATGGCCTTATCTTGCGTTATCCAAAAGGCAAGGAGGCGATTACTGGCTTCCAGTACGAACCGTGGCATTTCCGCTACGTCGGCATAGAATTAGCGACAGCCTTACATCAGTCTGGCTTGACACTCGAAGAAGCTCAAGATTATATCAAAAAAGCACTTAACCTAGGAGATAAATCATGAAACTTAACGCTGGACGAGCCGGCCTAATAATGATCGTGGCTGGCTGGATAACCTTCACGCTACTACTCGTCAATAACGGCATTAATATCACTACGGCAGCGTCGCAGACGATCGCCAACTCGCCGATGTACACCGCCAAACCGCTAAACGTTACCTTAAAAAACACCAATCAGACACTGACAGCACCGTCATATAGCATCTTAAAAACCGGCAGAGAATGGTCTTATGTTTCAAAATCACAAGGCATCAGCCCTTCTTTCGTGCCACCATTAACAGACTTAAAGGGCGATTACGGCAATTGGCTGGAAGATAAACGCATTCAACCATTAGTCCAGCCGCACCTCGAGCAGTTCATTCAAGATGCCGCCAAAGCCAGCCTGCCAGTTCTCATTTCCAGTGCCTACCGCTCCGCCGAATCACAAGAAAAAGTACGAAAAGACATGGCGAAAACTGGGGCAAGCAATAAAGATATCGAAGAGTATGTCGCCAAGCCTGGACACAGCGAACATCAATTAGGCCTGGCAGTTGACTTAACCAGCTACTCCGAAGCCTGCAAGGCAAGTTTTGCTGCTTGTAAATTAGACGATAAAACCGCCGACTGGCTGGCGAAACACGCCCACGAGTACGGCTTTATCTTGCGTTATCCAAAAGGCAAAGAAGCCATTACTGGAGTCGGCTACGAATCCTGGCATTTCCGCTACGTTGGCAAAAAGCTGGCAAGAATTATTTACGAATCTGGACTGACCTTTGACGAAGTCTATATAACGCTGGTACAGCACCGCCAATCATCTTGATAATATCAGGTTTTTATGAGATAATTTGGCAATGACACAGCAGCCTTTTGCAGCGTTTGATATTGACGGAACACTGTTTCGAGACGGCCTATACCGCGAGGTAGCTTTAGAGATTATGCGTCAAGGCGTAGTCGACCAATCTTTGGTTGACAATGTTCACCAAAAACTAGCAAATTGGAAGTCCCGCAGCTGCCGCAATGCCTATGACGAATACGAGATAGCTTTAGTCGAGGCACTGGAAGAGTCGCTACCAAACTTGCCAACAGCAATATTTGACGCGGCAGTGGAGAAGATTGCCCGTGAACAACTTGATCATGCCTATACTTACACGCGAGAAATGTTGACGAGGCTGAAAAAGCAGGGCTATTTTTTAATTGCAATTTCTGGCTCACACGAGGAACTGGTCAGACATTTTGCCAAGAGGTACGGCTTTGACGCGTGGATTGGACAACGCTATCTCCGAGACGAAAATGGCTTTACTGGCGAGGTGATAAAAACCTACACCAACAAAGACATACTACTGCAAGAAATCATCAAGAAGTTTAATTTAACCACATCAGAAAGCTACGCCTTCGGCGACAGTGGCGGCGACAGGCGCATGCTAGCGATAGTCGACCATCCAGTGGCGTTTAATCCGACGGCGGATCTACTCGAAGCGGCGATGGAGCAAAATTGGCCGATAGTAATTGAGCGAAAAAGCATAGTCTTCGAGCTACAAAAGGGGAAAGATGGATACGTTTTGGCGGAAGCAGGAAAAATCTAAGCCACTATTTCCCGACATCGAATGGAACAAACCAGAGCAGCGTGACAGGGCGGGTCGGCTAGGTATCATCGGCGGCAACACTCTCAGCTTTGCAGCGGCCGCAGACAGTTATCAAACTGCCACGAAAGCAGGTGTCGGACAAGTACGAGTTCTCCTGCCAGACGCATTGAAAAAGAACGTGCCACCGCACATGACTGATGTGTTTTTTGCACCAACGAACCCCTCTGGCAGCCTGGCAAATACTGCGGAGACTGAAGTAAACGCTCTAGCAGAATGGGCAGACGTTCTGCTACTCATCGGCGACGCAGGGAAGAATAGCCAGACGGCCGCTCTGTATGAAAATCTCGCTGCAACATCAGAGCAACCAATTGTAATCACTCGCGATGCCATCGACCTAGTGCAGTACAATTTCGCAGCCATTCTCGACAATCCACACGTCGTTTTCGTCGCTTCATTCTCCCAAATCCAAAAGTTATTCCGAGCCGTATATTACCCAAAAATATTAACTTTCAGCATGCAGCTCGCTCAATTCGTCGAGGCACTACACAAGTTCACCATTACATATCCCGTAACGATCTGCGTTTTCCATGCTGATCAGTTCATCATCGCCCGAGGCGGAGAAGTCATTACTCAAAGCTGGGACGCACCACTGCAAATCTGGCGTGGCACAGTCGGCACAAACATCGCCAGCTATCTCGTCTGGTCGCCAGAAGCACCATTACAGGCCGCCAGTACCGCCATATGCTCGACATAGCTCTATGACCGAAGACTATCGACTATCACCGCAAGATAAAAGTATTCGGGTCATCGCTTCTTTCTCAGCCTCCGTCACCCACAGTTGATATTTTCTTTTGACAGCGACCTGTCGAGCAACATATTGACAATGAAATGGTTTATGCGGCGGCAACCAAGTGGCCGCGTCAGCATCACTTTTCGCTTGATTTGCTGGACCGTCAACCGCCAATAGGTTCAGCGGATCATTAGCAAACTGTACTCGCTGCTCGGCCGTTAATTGTTGGGCACCTTTTTGCCAAGCATCAGAAAGTGCCACCACGTGGTCGATCTGCACTAATTGACTAGTTTTAGCACCTCGCTGAAAACGAATCGTCTTACCCGTGTAAGGATCAGCCAGTACGCCCGACTGAACGCGACATTTCTCATCAGTTTTCTCGTCCGTCAAATCACGGGCCAAAATAATTTCACGAACACTACAATCATCAATCTCACCCCAGCCATCACCAAATTGCTTGCGTGAATAGCCAGTCTTCGGAGCTCGACCTTTAACTGCCAATTTACCCAATTCCTCCATCGCGGTCGATGAGCCAAAATAGTGCTGTTGCAACTCTGGAGATAATGGCGTAAGTGTTGGCTGCGACAACTGGGCCGCCCATACCGCCACCGCAGACAATGCTATAACCAGCAGACCTGTTATTTGCCGTCGAATATGTCGCCGCTTCATGGTTCTAGTATAATGGAATTATGACAACAGTTCCACGACTTTACGAAACCTTCAAACCATCTCATTATGAGCTTAAAATTGATCTGACTCAGGCTGATGATAAAAAGTTTTCTGGGTCAGTAACTATCACTGGACGAGCAAGTGGAGACTCTATTTCACTGCATGCCAAAGATTTGACTATTCATTCAGCGTTGATTGATGACCAGCCAGCTGAATTTTCTCATGGTGAATTTGACGAGTTACGGTTATCACACCCGGATCTATCCAGCGGGGAATATGTCGTTCGTATCGACTTTTCCGGCACCATCACCGACGCTATGCATGGGCTGTATCCGTGTTACTTTACGCATGACGGCGTGAAAAAGCAGTTATTCGCCACCCAATTTGAATCACACCATGCCCGCGAAGTGTTCCCGTGCGTTGATGAGCCAGCTGCCAAGGCAACTTACGACGTAACGCTGAGAACCGCACCAGATTTGACCGTCCTTGGTAATATGCCTGTCACTACATCATCCGAGCAGGCTGGCGTGCTGACAACCACTTTTGCGACCACACCGCGGATGAGTAGTTATTTACTCGCCTTTGTTGTCGGCGAGCTGCACAAGAAAACCGCCCGCACTAACTCTGGCGTTGAGGTTAATGTTTGGGCCACACAAGCCCAGAGCGAAGACACGCTGGATTTTGCACTGGACATTGCCACTCGCTCCATTGATT
>ERZ772917.2030-NODE-2030-length-10562-cov-59.977919_pt1 | contig 10562 bp, 13 predicted proteins | sample MGYA00511187_ERZ772917 | MGnify/ENA primary metagenome ERZ772917 (study PRJEB29015, sample SAMEA2737925) | human oral metagenome | biome: human oral; feature: human-associated habitat; material: dental | place: China | collected 2012 ... | reverse complement strand
AATATACACGCGATATATAGCGTTTGTCAACGAAAATACATTGTATTATTTACATGTGAGATGCGGAAGTATTTGTTCCCTCTGATAATACCAAAACGTCACGGTAAATCATATCAACAATTTCCGCCTGAGCCAGCTTCTCGCCGATTCGCCGCTCGCCTGGCACGCCCAAAACATCTTGATCTTTCCACCACTGGCGCATCTCCGATTCGCCAAATTCATGAGCGTTTGGCTTGGTAGCGTGGCGGCGCACCGTTTCCTCAAACGATATGTCAAAATAATAAATCAACTTTTCGCCCTGAAAATCATTCAGCAGCCGACGCAGCATCGCGCCGTATTTTTTATTGCTCAAAATACCTTCCAAAATCACCGTATAACCAACGTTACTACCGTACATGCATAGATCGTAAATCAGCTGAATCGCCGGATTGCTTTCGCTATCTTTCACGCGAAGTATTTCCCGGCGCACCACATCCTGCGACACCAGCATCGTGCCGTAACCTAGCTGACGCTGGAGCAAGCGCGCCGTGCTGGTTTTACCGCAACCAGAATTACCACGGAGAATGATAAGCGGATGAGAGGCCATCACGTACGCTCCAGTAAATCATAAGCGGCGGCAGCCGATAGTGCCTGCATTTGGCGAAGATTATCACCTGGCTGAAGCGGCGGTTTGAGGCTGCGAACAAGAAAGAAACCGATAAATGATGCTAACATCTCTGTGTTGAGTTCGTCTAGCCACGGCGTTACGTCATGACTATGGCGCGCCATATCAATCAAAAACTCCGTCGCCCCAGACCCCTGAGGTGCATACGAAGCCCAGTTCCAATCGACCAATTTCAACTGACCAGTTTGCGGATGAAACGCCAAATTATCACTGCGTACATCGCTGTGGTTAAAGCAATCTTCTGACTGTTTGGCAAATTGCTTGGCACGTACCGAAATATAGGCTAATTCATCACTCCTACTCAGTAATTCCATCATCTTCTGGCAAGGGCGCTGGTTAACTTCTGACTGATCCGGTAATAATATTCGGTAATTATCGATCAGCTGACGGCGAATATCAGCATCGGCAATAATTCTATCAATGCCGTCATCCAAGCCGAGTTCCGTCGTCGTAAACGGCTGCAGTTGTAATTCCTCAATCACCTTATGCGGCAACTCCGTTTTTTCCAACTCGCGAGTTGCCGCTACCACCGCCGAAATATACCGCTTGGCCACAGATTTTTCCGCTGGCGGCCGCCACAACCAGCCGTCGGCTGACGCATAACTGGTTGTCATCAGCACATGTCCGTGGCCGTCCAGTTTTATCCATTCAGCAACAAATTTTGGGTGAACTTTCTGCAGCAACCGCATCACCTCATAATCTTTTTTCAGCCAGCCTAATTCCCGCTCGCCTTCGTCTGGCAACACATCAATATCAACTTCTTTGACAAAAATCGTCCGATCGCCCGCCGACACCAAGGCACGACGATTGCGCGAAAATCCACCACTGACTGACGTGACTTGTAAATCCGACAGATCAGCACCAAGCTCCGCTGCCGCACATTGCAGCGCTCTGTCGGTTAGTAACTTGTTGTGATTGGGTAGGGTCTCTATATGGGAATTATAACATTGAGCTCACATCTACCGAGAGGTAATTTTAATGTTGCTTCCCGCTACAACCTTACATTTACCGCCAACTGGATACGTGAACTTCGGGTCAGTGTGACCAAAATCGAGGTTGACCACCACTGGAATCTTAGAATCGATATTCTTTGAGAGAATGATATCACTAATCGTATCGTCGGTCGCCCGAGATTCGCCCTGAAAACGCCCAACCAAAATTGCTTTTACCTGACGAAAAAATGGCTGTTGCATCAATGCCTGCACGTGACGCTCAAACGTTTCAGGAATTGAATCATAGCTATCGTCTTCAATACACAAAATAATATCGCCTTCAATTTTCGGAAAATATTCCGTACCATTCAACAGGTTTAGACTACACAAATTGCCGCCAATCATTACTCCTTCAGCCGATCCGCCCTGCACGACTCGCGGCCCATTATTTTCCAAAGCTTGGCGCGGCGAAGCTTCGTCATAATTCCACGGAAGATCGTAAAATGTTTCTGGTTGCTGAACGACAAACTCTTCCGGCTGATCCGTAACATTATCAATAGCCTGCACGTTAAACGAATAATTTCTTCATTCGTTTCCGAAGCGCCAACTCGCCACCCTCCAGAACACTGACTATATCTTTTCGCCGATCAGGGTTCTCGATTGATCCAGTAGTGTATTTGAATGAAAGCTTTTTACCAGACTTAATCTTCATATTAGAAACTATTACGTTTTCTGTGTCGGCACATATAACCAAACTTGCGTTATGAGAAACTATGATTATTTGTCTGTCCTGTTTTTCGGCTAGTATAAAATCAACTAAATCACTAGCGACACCACTAACATCAAGGTCATCTTCGGGTTGATCTATGAGAATTGGATAGTTCTCATCATCAAACCTGAAGATTAGCTCAAGTAGCGCAATAGCCTTTTGTCCACCCGTCATATCTTTAAAATGCGTCACGCCGTCTTTCGTTTTTACAGAATTTAGGTAGTCAATTTCAAATCGATTTTTCAGGAGTTGAGAAAGAACTATACTGGCGTCTTCCTTTACATCAACCTTTGGAATAATTTGATTATCCAACAGACCAATAATTATTTTTTTGACCGTATCAGGCGCTAGCTTCTTCGGCATATCACTAAATAGACCCGTAATATCGTGTTCTTTCTTGATTGTCTGGCTAGTGTCCCTAGTGTTGATATATTTTTCGACAAACCTTTTTAAATCTAGCGTGTTATATTTAGCTACAATACGCACGCTTAAAAACGAGAATTTCTCATCGAATTTGATGGTCTCATATGTAATATATTGTTGTTTTTCGAATTCATCATACGCTCGTACTAATAAATCGATTGTGTTTACTTCTTCTTTTTTAGCCTTATGAAGTTGTTCAGTTAATCCTTTAATGGTATCCAAACTTTTATCAAGGCTGGATATTTCTTTTGTTAAATCATCAAGCGCCTTACTTTTTTTGATTTGTTCTCCAAGTTCTTTAGTAACCTTTTCGTTATCAAGAAGACTTTTGTTGAACTTTTTAATCTGGTTATCAATATTTGACAATTCATCATCTATTAGCTGTTTTAGATTAGTTTTGCTACGTTTTTTTAGCTCTTGTTGGATTAGTTTTTGTCGGTCTTGTGAGAGTAAGTTAAATTCTTGATCGGATATAAAAATGTTTGCGCCGGATTCATTAAGAGAGTTCAATATATCCTTGTCTTGTTCGAGGATGTTTATCGATTTTTTTATGACGGAGATTTCGTTCTGAGCATCAGAGTATTTCTTAATGTCGCTCTCAGATATTTCACCAACTTTATACTTCTTTAATTGCTGCTGTTTTTGCTTTTTCTCTTGCTCGATTTCTACTCTTGAGCCTTGTTTCTTTAGAAGTGTGGTGTTTTCGCGAATAATATCGCGATTATTGAGTAGTTTCTGAATCAGCTCTTCTATATGTATTTTATTTTTTGAGACAAAGTTATCAAAAGATTGTATTGCATTAGCAAAACGTTCATTTTTCTTTAGTAGTTGGGTAAGAAAAGTGTCTCTTTCGCTAGAACGCTCGCCATCATCATACGCTAAAGCGCTTAAATAATTCTGCGGGATGTAAAATACACTTTTTGAACTTTCGACTTCTCCACCGTTTACCTGGCCATCTTTCCATATCACTTTAAAATTAGTTAAATCGTAAGGCGATTTTTTGTCTCTTTCACTAAACTCTTCAGGATCAATGCTTTTAGCAATATTTTTAAGCAGTGTTGATTTTCCCGAACCTCTCGATCCAATAATAGAGTTCAGGTTACTATTAAGTTTAATTTCCTCATTGCCACCATCAGGATTAGTGTATGCTACATGATCAATTATGAGTCTCTCTGTTTTTGAATCGTTGGGATTGCGCTCTTGGATAGCAATTCGCTCATACGGTTCGTATAAAATTTGCTTCAAGCCATCAAATGTCAGGTCGGCTTTAATCCAGCTATATTTTGTACCTATCTGATTAAGACTATGGGCATCACTACTTTGTAAAAGAGGTTTATTATTCTTAAACCAAAAAGCCCTATCTTCCTCAATATTCTCAACTCTGTCGGTTGAGTGTATTAAGAAATGAGAGTGTTTGGCAATCTTCTCATAGTTTGAACTTGTACGCCCATTACCCTTACCACGAGAAAGAAATCCAATCATGTACTTTCCTCTTAAACCAAGAGATTCTTCTTCCAATACTTCTATGAGCTTGTCAAATTCAACAGTAGCTTGAGTAAAATCACCGGCAGAGCTGAGGTTCTTCGCTAATATATCGGTACCCTCAACATTAACCTTCAGCTGCGTCAGGAAATTATCTATATCAGTCTTTTTAACTATAGAATCAAAGATAATATGAATGTCACAACAGTCGTCCTCTTTATTCTGGTAGGATAAGCGAATCTCTAAATTCAAGAATACAGTTATACCAACCTCTTCTAGTGCAGACTTTAATGTATAGTCATCATCAGTAAAATTAAAGTAATTTGTTAGCCCGATCGCACTGAGCTCTTCGTCTTGTATCTTTTTTACAAACTCTTCAATAGTCGTAGACTTATAACTATTATTCATATGTGTAGAAATTGAATGGAGGTGTAAATCCCACTTTCGCCATATTGACCCCTCTTCGTTGTATTTCATAACGACATCCACTTTCCAGAGTTAAACTTAACTACTTCTTCCCAGTCGACAAAGCTATCTTTACGAAACTAATTGAGCATTTAGGGTTCGTTTGTTTACCAGATTCAATATTGACGACGGTATTATTTGAAACATCCGCAATACGCGCAAGTTTCGCTTGAGATAGTCCTTTTTGTTCTCGTAATTGCTTAAGCTTGGTTAATTTTATCATAAATAATATTAGTGTATGGGTAACATAAAAATACTGTTACTCACAACATTTATAATATTATCAAAGAATTGGTATTAATGGTAATAATTTCGTAATTCTCAACTCTTCAGCTGCTTCTGGACCTGGGACAGGGTGGGCTGAAACAATAAATATTTTATATCCGCGAAGCCTACCCCAGCATCTCTCCTAACGTATCAAATGTTTGCCCATTGCGAATAGTGATCAGTGGGTAAAACTTTTCTTTCATTAGTAACTTGTGATATGACGTACGCAAAAATTCCTTCTCGCTATATTTACCCCAAAATACCGCCTTTTTGCCAAAATGAACGATCTCATCGTGAAGCGGCATTTGACTTATTCTGTCTTTTATATCCTCAGGATCAACATCATCGGTATAGAACAACACATCTTTTCGCGCCAGGGGCCGGTGCCACCATTCCGGCAGATTTGATACTTCGCCTAAATACTCGTCTTTCGTCAGAATGACGTGTTTGATAGTAAATGGAAAAATCCTCAATACGACGGCAATATTATCTTTGATTGTCGCCAGGTCATCGTCAGTGTCAAATATAACATTACCGCTATTGATATACGTGACTACGTTCTGATATCCCAAATCTTCGAGGCTTGCCGTGAGGTTTTTCATGGAGACTTTATTTTTACCGCCGACATTGATGCCCCGAAGCAACAGGATATATCTCATGCTCTTTAGTATACTATCGCCTGCGCTTCCGACCAAATCCGCTGCACTAGTCGTTTGCCGCGAGCCGTCAGTCGCACCCAAGCATCGCCATAGGCTTAGTCAATTGCCATCAAACCTTTACGCCGCAAATCCGCCAGCACACGCACCCCTGTCCAGCGCGGTATGCCCATTTGTGCTGCCAGCATAGCTGCCTCATCGCCACCATCCTCATAGACTTGCTGCAACACCAGCGCTTCGTTGGTGGTTAAGATTGCTTCTTGTGATTGTCTCGTCTTCATACTTATCCTTTCTTATGATTATCGTGAGTATATGATAGCCAGACGGTCTGTAATTTTGCTGTAAGCGGCGGTAGCCTCTATAGAACAACCTACCAAAACCACGGTATCCACGCCGATGGCAGCAGCATAATCAACGAAACTACAGCCAGTCCAATATACAACCCCAACGCCGGTCGGGTCAGATACGGCGTATCATAATGGTATATCCGCCGCAGCTCATAATAATCCCACAAACGCCAGGCGCAGATGATTAGGAGAACGACACAACCAAGCGAAAGCATACCGCTAAAGTCAAATCGGTGCGTCTGATTGCTCATGTTAATAACGAATATTAGCTCCGACACTATCAAGCACGACCACCACCGCTCATCGCGCTTTGTTCCCATCACCAGTACGCAAAAACCAAGCGGTACGATTAGTCTTAGTGCCGGTGTATAGCCAAAGACTAGTTGCGTATAATAACGAACTGGATATTTATTATTGGCGACATCGGCAATTAGCATACCGGCGCCATAGAACACCCCTAAAAGCACGGCGGTGGACAACAACAGCCGCCATATATCATTACGAAGCACCTCTTTTATGGTAATGCAGTCGGCCTGGGACGTAGCCGGAAGTTTAAGAAACGGAATCATAATAAATCAGATTTCTTAGATATCATACACGTCCAGCTGAATAGCGGCAATCATTTGTTTGATCGCGCATCATCAGCCATCTCCAGCCAGCCGCGCCCGCCAATTACACATCCTCCAAGGATATTATTTAGCGTACTTCTACCAAGCAAAACTTGTTCAAGATTACGCGAACATCTAAGCAGCACTTTTTGTAAATTGCTGCAAAACGGCGACTTTAGCAAATACTGTACATATGCCGTAAATTCATGTTTCAATTGGCTAGTTATTTGCTTATCTTCTTTAGCTAGCCCCAGGAACATCCGATAGCCTACCGACAACGAAGCTTCTGACCACTGGTCGCCGCGGTCATATACGGTGTAGTTTTCACGAACAGCAACCAGAAAATTAAGCGCTACAGCTTGCATTATAATTGCCGCCAAAGCTTGATCAATGGGAGAATTTATATATTCCTCATCTATTGAATATTCCAGGACGTATTCAGGAAACAGTTTCTTGGATTTTTTACCATATTTTAAGTATGGAACGCAAAAAAGCGTATTAACAGAGCTTTTATCATAAGACTTACGATAAGTCATCTCGCTTTGCTGGCGCCAATCAGAGGATTGCATCCTGCTTAAATTAGACATTAGCTCATCTTGTTTCAGCTCCAGCACTGCCCGATTCATTTCTATGCCGCATTCGCTAACTGCCCGCCGTACAGCTTTTTCTGGAATAGCATGCTTGTCAAACGCCCGTAAGGCTTCGTTATAGGCATTCGGCACCGCCGGATTATACAGCTCGACATCCATATAGCAAGTGTCGCCATATGTTTTTGCCGTCAAAATAATATCGCTTGAGATAAAAAATCCTTTGTCTTGAAGATATTTCAAAACATACTGGGCAAGCAAATGCTCATAAATATGAGCTAGCAGACCGTTATTTTCAACTATTTTATATAAGGATGAATACATCATTTTGTTGGTCTCTTTGCGAAATAGGAGACACCCCAGACAGTCACTATAATATCTGAGGCTTATTCAATTATAGTATATACCTATTGGATTAGCGACAATCCGCAAATTGCTATATACTTTTGGTATTACATAAGTAAGCTGGAGGTTCCTGCGTGGCAGAACGATATGAAATAGAGCGTAAGCGTCAGTTTGTGGGTGATTTGGAGGGGTTTATTGCGCAACTGGACTCTCAGGGCTTTTCCTTGGCTAGCGAAACTACTGAAATTGACACCTATTATTCTCGACCGGATGTTGATTTTATGCAGACGGTTGAGTGTTTACGGATTCGGCAGCGTGATGATTTTGCTGAGATAACCTATAAGCCACCGACCAATCAGCGTGCATACACTGAGGATGGAATTATTGTTAAGCCAGAAACTAACCTGCCGGTCAGTCCAGAGAATACGACTGTCGCGAAGCAGTTACTAGCAAATCTTGGTATGGTGAAATTGGTCGAGGTCAATAAGTTTCGACGGATATTTAAGTGCGATGATGAGCCGGGGCTAACGATTGCTATTGATGAGATTAGCGGTGCGGGTGTTTTTATAGAAACGGAAATCATCAGCGAAGATAAAGAGTTGGCTTTGCGGCGAATTGAGGATATTGAAGCGCGGATAGGAGTTCAGGAGTTTGAAATCATCACTCGTCCGTATCGAGATATTTGTATGGATATATCTTTGAAAGGTTGCTAGCTAGCGTAGAATCCATTTTTTCTTGTTTGATTTCATGAATATCGAAATAGTTAAAGTTTGAAACTTCGTCTGTTTTACGAGGTGCCGTTAGTAGAGTAACTTTGTAGACAATAATCAGAACAGGGTCATCGAACTTTGTATTCCAAGTTGGAATAATCAAGGGATTTTCTGTAGCGACTTCAATATCTGCTTCTAATTCTTCCAGAAACTCTCGTTTCAACGCTCCCGTAACATCCTCGCCATGTTCCAGACCGCCGCCAGGAAGATCCCACGAGTCACTTCTCTCTTGAACGAATAGCAACTTGCCTGAAGAATCACGCACCAAGCCCTTGACCACTACTCGATATGCTGATTTTATGTCTTTTAGCATGTCAATCCTTGTATAATAAAAAGCTTACCATAAAAATAAACGCCCTGCAATGAGGACGTTTATTTGATTTGCGTGAGGCTCAGTAAACTTTCAACAACAATTCGCCGCCAAGTTTAGCCTTGGCTGCTTCAGCGCCAGTCATGACACCTTTTGAGGTTGAGATGAGTACTAGACCACGGCCGCTTTTCACCTTTGGAATCTCGCTAGCGCCGACGTAAACGCGACGACCAGGTTTTGAGACACGGGTGATCTCGTTGATGGTGCTGTTGGTACCTTCTTCGTTGATGGTCACGACCAGCACGCCGCGAGGCTTGGCGTCCTCTAGTTTAACATCTGCGAGGTAGCCGTTTTTGACTAATTGTTCAGCGATGACTTTTTTCATCTTGCTGGACGGAACACGAACTTCCGTCTTGCCAACCAGTTTCGCATTGCGAATGCGCGTCAGAAGGTCGGCGATTGGGTCTGTAGTTTGCATAGACATTGTCGAATCTCCTTTCCTTCTTACCAACTACTCTTTGTTATGCCTGGGATTTCGCCCTTGGCTGCTTTTTCGCGGAAATTGATGCGGCTCAGGCCGAACTGGCGCATGTAGCCGCGTGGACGGCCGGAAATGCTGTCGCGGTTCTTGTGCCGGGTTGGGCTCGAGTTGCGAGGCAATTTCTGCAAACCGTCGAGGTCGCCAAGTTCTTTCAATTTAGCGCGTTTGGCTGCGAACTTAGCGATCAGCTTCAGGCGCTTTTTGTCGCGAGCGATCATTGATTTCTTAGCCATTACCTGACGCCTCCTTTCTTCTCAAACGGCATACCAAATTTCTCTAGCAAGGCTTTTGAAGCTTCCTTACTGCCGTTCTTGATGACAAATGTTACCTGCAAGCCATGCAAAATCTGTGTTTCCTCAAACGTCAACTCTGGGAAAATTGACTGCTCGATGATGCCCAGGTTGTAGTTGCCGCCTTTGTCGAACTTCAAGCCAACGCCGTGAAAGTCGCGCACGCGCGGCAAGGCTACATTGATCAAGCGATCCATGAACTCGTACATCCTGCCGCCGCGCAGCGTAACGCTGACGCCGATTGGCGCACCCATGCCTTTACGGATGCTAAAGCCAGCGATTGACTTCTTTGCTTGGCGGGCAACTGGTGCCTGACCGGTGATCTTTGCAACGGTGTTTTTGACAATTTCAAAGTGACGCTTGTCATCTTTCTTTTTGCCGGTGCCAACGCTCACGATGATCTTTTCCAAAGCTGGCACTTGGTGCACGTTCTTTAGATCTAGTTCGGCTTGCAGTTCCTTCAGGTATTTCTCCTGGTACAAGGCTTTCAAGCGAGGAGCTGGCACGACGGTTTTCTTCTCTGCCATTATTTAATCTCCTTATTTTTTGCTTGGCGAGCGACGCGAGTTTTGCCGCCGTCAGCGTTCTTTACTAAACCAACCCGGCTGGTTTTGCCTGACTTTTCGTCAACAACCAGCGCGACTTTGCTGATGTCCATCGGTACGTGGATATCTTTCTTGCCGCCTTTTGGATTGTACTGGCTTGGCTTGACGTGGCGGTGTCCGACGCCAACACCTTCGACCAAAACAGTTTGATCTTTGGTGTTAACTTTCAGGACTTTACCAGTCGTACCCTTGTTCTTACCAGCAATGATTTTTACGGTGTCATCTTTGTGAATACGAGCCATTAGAGTACCTCCGGAGCCAGGCTGATGATCTTCATGTAGCCCATGTCGCGTAGTTCGCGTGGTACTGGGCCGAAGACACGGGTAGCCTTTGGCTGCTTGTCATCGTTGATAATCACCACGGCGTTGTCATCAAAACAAATGGTTGAGCCGTCTTTGCGGTGGATTTGGTCGCGGGTGCGAACCACCACAGCTTTGACGACAGATTTCTTTTTGACGTTGCCGGTTGGGCTGGCGTCCTTGACTGAACAGACGATCACGT
>ERZ772917.2029-NODE-2029-length-10569-cov-3.345539_pt1 | contig 10569 bp, 8 predicted proteins | sample MGYA00511187_ERZ772917 | MGnify/ENA primary metagenome ERZ772917 (study PRJEB29015, sample SAMEA2737925) | human oral metagenome | biome: human oral; feature: human-associated habitat; material: dental | place: China | collected 2012 ... | reverse complement strand
CCACGGGTGGGAGGTGTGGGGCCTTCCCCGCTCCCTGCATTCCTGCTCCGGTCGCCATCACCGGTTTTCCCGCTCTCCCCGTCAAGGCCGAGAAGGTTCAGGCGGAAGCCCTCCTTCATGTAGCCCGAAAGGTCCTCCGGCGTCGCCAGGCGAGGACCATCCGATGGCGGGTAGAGGGTAACGTCTCCGTTACAGACCTTGTTTTGAAACGCCACGAGGCCGTACCAGCCCGCGCGCCCATCCGGTTGGAGGACGATCGTCCTCCCCTTCAGAGCCCTGAACTGCCCGAGGAGGTCATGAACCAGCTTCCAGTTTTCGGGGCCCTTGAGCGCCCGCCCGTCCGTGACGTAACAGCAGAATCCGTTGGGATGTTCTTTCAGGAAGTTGATCCCCCTTTTGATTGCGGCTGCCGCAGAACTATGATGCCGGGTCGTCATGACGATGAAGGCGCATGGCGCCTTCGAGCCCCCGGCGGAGCGCTGTCCGGACAGCCGCACGTATTTATCGTCTGATCGGGAAACGGTAAATTCCGGCCGGGAGCCTAGCCACATTTCCAGCGCACTCAGAAGGTGATTCGCGTTGGGGGGCCAGGAATTGGGGTCCGAAGCCACCTTGTCGCACTCCTCACGGTAGGCTGCGGCCAGGGTGCGTTCGACCTCATGGGCTTCGTCCACCTCATCTCCAGCCTCCTGGATGGCCCGATTGGCCAGGTTTATGACCATTCGAGGAGAGTAGCCCGGCTTCAGCGTCGTATCGAGGCGCGCCATCAGCCATTGGTACTTCTGCTCCACTCCATCGTCGAAAAAGGCCTTGATGCGATCTTTGATCAACTGCTTCGCCTGCTCCAGGCTGCAGTTTTTCATGGTGATACGGTGATTTTCGAACCTATGTCTTGCAGCGTCGTCCAGCCTTTTGGAAAAGCGCTCCTCCCACGTATCGGCGCGGAGAAAGGCCAGGGGCAGAACCCCGGAAACATCGTTGATCAGGAGGCTTGCCACCGTCCCCCAGGCGGTGATCAGGTCCTCTGAAATCATGCCGTCGAGCTGGTCGAAGCAGACCAGCATCGGGACGTTGGCGTAGCGCAGGACGTGCCCCAGGGAGCGGAGCCTGTCCCGTGCCTTCTTCTCCCGCGCTGCCGGCGTCATATCGTCCCAGTTGCAGTCGGGCACCTTAAGCCTCTCGGGGAAGCTCTCATCGAACTCTCCTATCAGCCAGAAGAGAATATCATCCTTCAGGGAGGTGTCCTCCGTGCTGGCATAGAGCAGCAGGCAACGAAGGAAATCCTTGTCTATTCCCAACATCTGCTTCCTGAGGGGACTGAGCCGTTCCATGCCAGAGAGGACGGGACGCCCTTCCTTTCGACAGTCCTTGCGGTAGCTTTCATCCAGCTCATCGAGCAGCCGATCGATTTGCAGCTTCCCGTTCCCATGCTCCCGCGCCATGCTGATGAAGACCTCCCGCAGCAGGTCCCGCATGACGCTCTCCGGGTCCATGAAAGCCTTGACCGTTACGAAGATCGCGATTTCTCCGCTTTCGCGAATCCTGCCAAGGACGCGCTTGAGGGTGTGGGTCTTGCCCGCTCCGGCCTCTCCGAGGACCACGCCGGCAAGGGGCTCTGCAGGAGTCTTTCTCTTCGTCTTCAGGAGCTGGTCGATATGGTCGACGACGGCACGGTTGAGGGAGTCGAGGTCGGGATTGGCGTTGTCCCAGGGATTGGGGGCTGCGGACGAGGCAAAGGGGTTGTTCGCCGCCAGTTGGCTGCGAATCACGCTGTCGTTCTGGCTATCCATGTCATCGTCCCCATCCTGAAGCCGTTCTCGTCCACAAAGCTATCCTGGACCTCGTCCAGTGTCATCAACCTCACGTCCCCCGCGTGGAGCTGAACGACCTCCTCGTCGCGCAGCCGGCGAAGCATGTCGTCGAAGACCGCGCGCGGCCAGCCCAAACGGCGGCGCAGGTCGCAGATACGGACGAAGGTACTCCCTCGATCGAGCTCCCGAAAGGCCGAGTGAAGCTGCTCCCTGCGTTTGTCAAACGTATCGGCCCCCACTCTGCCTCCAGGCTCCTCGGAAACGAAGAAACGCGCCTTGTAATCGTCCTTGAGAACGGCGTAGAGGCGTGCCTTCTTCAGCAGGCCGTTGAGAAGGCTCAGGAAGTCGGCCTTTTTGAAGGGCAGAGAGGTGGCCAGCCCTCCGGCCATCCTACCGGGGTGTTCCCTTACAAAATCCGCGATCAGGTCTTCTGGATTTCTCGCGACGACGAGATAGGTATAGCGGCCATTCATTCGGATCTCCAACGTTTCATCCAAATGGGGCTCAAAAATCTTCTTCAGACTTGGAGCCGTCAGCCTCTTACCCGTCAGTCCCAGACGCTTGCGGAGCTGGGAGCCCATCGCCTCCCGCATCGCGCTCAGGGTCATGAAATCCTTTCCGCTGAGGCGCAGGACCTCCAGCAGCTCGCCGGCGACGCTCAAGTCCCTGTCCTTATTGTTCATGCCGTTCCCCCTCGTTCCTCGCCGTTTACGCGCTCGCCAGGAAGTCCGCCGCAAACTGGGCCATCACCGCCGCGCCGCGCTTCAGGATGCCCTCATCCACGGTGTACTTCTCGTGGTGGTTCGTGTACGTGATGTCCTTCTCCTGATTCCTGCTGCCGATGAAGGCGAAGATGTAAGGGATCTTTCCGCCGTCGGAGAGCCAGGGGAAGTCCTCGCTGCCCATCATAGTGGGCATGTGCCCGACCGCCTGCTCCCCGTAGAGCTTCACCACGGCCTCGCGGGCGATCGCGTTGAGCTTGTCGCTGCCGTTGATGAGGGGCGGGGTGAGGCGCTTGTACTCCAGGGTCCCCTTCGCTCCGAAGGCCGCGGCGGTGTCCTCGATGATCCGGCGCATGATCTCCGACTTGCTGAGGTCCTCGTCGAAGGTGCGGACCGTCCCCTCCATGCGCACGCGGTTGGAGATGACGTTCCAGCGGGGGCCGCCCTCGATGAAGCCGATCGTCAGCACGAGAGGGTTCAGGGGGTCGTTCATGCGCGAGACGCACTGCTGCAGGTTGTTGATGATGGCCGCCGAGACCGTGATGGCGTCCACGCCGAGGTGGGGGGCGGAGGCATGGGCCGCGACGCCCTCTACCTCGATGGTGAACTTGTCGCAGCAGGCCATGCGGCTGCCCGGCGTCACGTCGATCAAGGGCGCGTCGAAGTTGCCCCAGACGTGGGCGCCGTAGATCGCGCTGACGCCATCGAGCGCGCCGCCCCTCAGCATGTCGAGGGCGCCCGTGGCGACCTCCTCCGCCGGCTGGACCAGAAGGCGCACCGTGCCGCGCAGCTCGGCCTTCACCTCGTTCAGGATCTGCGCGGCCCCCAGCAGCATGGCGACGTGGCTGTCGTGCCCGCAGGCGTGCATGCGCCCCCCGTTTTTGGAGGCGAAGGGCAGCCCCGTATCCTCCTTGATGGGCAGGGCGTCCATGTCGGCCCTCAGGGCCACCGTGGCACCCTGGCTCCCCCCGCGGATGTCGGCGACGAGGCCGTAGCAACCGGGGACCTCCCGGACCGCGATCCCCATCGCCTCCAGGTCGTGCCGAATTTGGGCGCTGGTCTCCTTCTCCTCGTTGGAGAGCTCCGGGCACGAGTGATAATAACGCCTGCGCTCCACGATGTAGAGCTCGTACTTCTCCGCCAATGCTTTGATGTCCATCCTAAAAACCCCTTTCTGAAAATTGAGCCAAAACTTCAGGTCGGGAGACAGTATAGCACTAAGGAAGCGTTTGGGATAACGGGGGTGGGGCCCCGCAGCTATTCCTCGCGGCCGGACCTCGTGGGGCGGAGCGCCTCGAGGTCCCGGACGAACAGTGCGGCGGCCAAGGCGACCTCGGCCCCCCTGGGACTTGCACCCGCCTCCCGCAGCCGCCTGTCCAGGGCGTTTACAGCCTCGCGGCCCTCTGAGGTGAGGACGCCCCCTGCCAGGAGGGCGGCCTTCGCCTCCGCCTGAACCCGGAGCATCCCGTCGAGCCCCACCCTCTCCGCCAGGGCGGAGTCCGAGTTCCCGGCCAGAATGTCAAGCAGCGCCTGAGCCGCGCGCTCCCTCCCGGAGAGGGCGTCGTTCCCCTCCTCAAGCTGCCGCAGGAGGTCTGCAGCCTGAAGCGCGACGGGGAAGCCCCTCTCCGCCTCGCCTCGCGCGCCGTCCACCCCGTAGAGCGTCCAGGCCCTTTCCCCCGGCGTCAGTTCCGCACTCTCTTCGTCCAGCCCGCGCAGTTCGCGCTCCACCAGGCCGCGAGCGCAGGAGGAGGCCGTCAGGGTCAGGGCCAGGGGCGTCAGGTTCCGCTCCTGTGCAAAGAGCCGGCCGGCCGCCGCGCTGAGCAGCCCCAGGAAGAAGATGCTTCCTTTAAAGGAAGTGCTCCCTCGAACGATCCCCTGCACCTCGCGCTCCCCCTGCATCCCCGCGGGCCGCAGCAGCGTCATGACGTCCTCGGGGTTCATCGCCTCCGTCTCAAGCCCGATGGAGGCGCAGTTGAGAAAACAGGGGAGGAGCCCTAGAGCGCCCTCGACGATCGTCTGAAACGTCGTCCCCGCCGCGTCGGCCAGGGGCGTGACCAGTCCCGGTTTGGGCCAGGCCGCCCCCGCGTTCAGCATCGACTTGACGGCGAGGCGGGCTATGTTGAACACCAGGATATCGTTCATGAGGCCACCTCACCCTCTGAGGTTCCACTCATGCCCGCAGCCAGCTCTTGAAGCCTTCCCCAACGACCTCGGAAACCTCGGAGAAGATGACGAACGCGGTCGGGTCCAGAGAGGCGATATAGCGCTTCAGGGACGCGACCTGCCGCCTCGGCAGGATCACCAAGAGCATCTCGAGCGGTGTGTCCCTGTAGGCGCCCTTCGCCGGGATCAGCGTGGCCGTGCGCTCCAGGTCCGTCATGATGTAGTTCTTGATCTCAGGGGCCCGGCCGCTGATGATCAGGGCCTGGGTGCGACGGTGAAAGGAGTGTACTACGTTGTCGATGGTCAACGTTTCCACGTAGAGCATCAGTGCTCCAAAGAGGATCTCCTCCAGAGAAACCGCTACGAAGGAGGCCAGCAGGATGACGAGGTTGATGTAGAGGGACATCGTCCCGATGTCGGCCCCCCAGCGCTTCCTCGCGGCGACGGAAACCACGTCCATCCCTCCGGAGCTGGCGTCGACGCGAAACAGCATCCCGTAGCCGATCCCGCCGATGATTCCGCCAAGGATGGCGGCCAGAAGCGGCTCCTGAATCACGGGGTATCGAAACATCTCGAAGATGGGCAGGACCAGGCTGGTCAGGATGGTGACGTAGAGCGTCCAGAGGGCGAAGCGCATTGACAGGTAGTGCCAGCCCCACAGGAGAAGGAGCGCGTTGCCCACCGTGATCACCCAGACCGGTGAGAGCCCCCAGAGGTAATTGGTGATGAGCGCCACCCCGGTCACTCCGCCTGAGGCGAATTTGTAGGGCATCATCAAGGCGATGATGGCAAAACAGGTCAGCACCGTTCCAATGGTCGTGCTGATCAGAGTGTCCAGCTCCTCCGTCATTAGCCTGTACAGAAAATCCGCCACGCGGCCCCGCTGCGTCCTCTCGCCCATCTGAAATCCACCGTCCGTCAAGATAAAATTAGGCCCCGAAGCGGGGCCCTTCAATCATAACACAGGCCGTGCGCGGCGTGGGTCAAGCTCTCCGCGCCATGCAGTACATCGAGGCTCGACGGTACGCCATGTCCAGGAGCTGAAGCGTACGGACGGCATCCTGATACTCGGCGCTGCCCATTGTGAAGGACGCAGGATTAAGGCGCTCCTTCCCTCGTTCGTAGGCCCGTTGCACTTCCTCCATCGTGGCGCTTGGAGCGATCCCCAGATAGCTGAAAGCCTCCTCGTCCGTGACGTCCTGCGGTGCTCCGAACCCACCGCTGGCGGGAGGCACGTTCGCCGGCTGCGCCTGAGGCGCCGCCGGGCCCATTTCCCAGGGGGGCAACAGGACCTGGCCTCGAATGGGCGTTGCGGCGGGGCCGGAAGGGGAGGGGGCAACGCCCCTCGCGGCGCCTTTCGCGTTTCGATAGGAGCTGAACGTGTAGCAGAGGGCCATGATCGAGGCCACCGCCTGGGCAACTTTACGGTTCAGCGTTTCCTCCTCGTCGTCAAGTACGACGCACCAGCTCGCCAGCAGGGCGACCGTCAGGCCCGTAAGGGCGAGCAGCCTGCCCGTTGAAATCGTGTTTTTTCCGGAAGATCGATACGTGAGGACGTTGTAGGCGCTGAAGATGTCAAAGACGAGCGGAAAATAGGGTTCCTCGTACACGAGCCAGCAAGCCGCGATGGAAACGGCGACCGACAGCACCGTGCAGACATAGGTTTCCACTCCATACCGCGTCCCTCGCCTCAGGAGCAGAAAACGCATCACCGTGGGGAACAGGACGCCTCGAAACAGGACGTAAAGACACGTGTCCAGGATGAGCTGCATCACGAGCTGCGAGGTCAGGCGCTCCGCACCCCGCAGCATCATAAGCGGGAGCAGAACGGGAAGAAGCGAAAGAAGGGGAAAGACGAGATAGGCCAGCCACAACTTTCTCCTGTCGATCGCGTTCTGTGCCTCGATCGGGCCTCGTTTGTTCTGCATCCTCATGCTCAAGCGCCTCCTCAATATTAAGAAATAAATTTTACCGTTTTACATACCTTACCATCTTACAATATATCAAAAGGGTTGATTCCGCAAGTCCGGTCCTTCTGCGCCAGCGCCTTGTTGGATGACGCAAACGTGCCGCCCCTCTGACGGAAATACGGTTTTCGGGCTGGTCCTGCCACCGTTCATTCGCGGTGCGACGTCATCGTCTAGAGGGCGAACCCTTGAATTGGGCGCAATGTGCTATACTTAACAAGCATTTACCTGATTTTATTGAAGGGGTCGGACGGATGGCGAAGGGTGGCTGCTCTTTTGAATAACGGTGAACGGCAGCCTGTCATTGCGCTGATCGGGCCCACGGCCGTGGGCAAGACGGCCCTGAGCCTCGACGTTGCAAAAAAGTTGAACGCGGAGATCATCTCGGTGGACTCACGTCAGGTCTACCGCTATATGGACGTGGGCACGGACAAGGTGCCTGCCTCCGTTCGGCGCGAGGTCCCGCACCACATGATCGACGTCGTGGACCCCGACGTCCATTTTTCCGTGTCCTCGTTCGTCGAGGGCGCGATGGATGCCGTTCGCCGCATCAACGCGCGCGGTCGGCTCCCCCTCTTTGTCGGAGGAACGCCCTTCTACTACAACGCGCTGTTCGGCGCCTCCATGAACGCATCCCTTCCCCATGATTTGAACGTCCGCCGCCGCTACGAGGCCATGGCGGAGGCCGATGGCCCCGCAGCGCTGCACGCGCGCCTCATGGAGCTGGACCCTGACACGGCTGGCCGTCTCCACCCCAACGACGTTTTGAGGGTCTCGCGGGCCCTGGAGATATGGGACCTGACCGGAACGCCGCCCTCGCGGCTCTATGCGGAGGGGACGAAACTGGATTCCGGCCTGGACGTCCTCTACGTCGGGCTGGTTCGCCCGCGGGAGGACCTGGCCCGACGCATTGCCCTCCGGCTGCGCGCGGAGTTTGACGGAGGGTTCCCGGAGGAGGTCGCCTGGCTGATCGACCACGGCTTTGACGAGCGATTCCCTCCCATGCGGGGGTTGGGGTACCGTGAGCTTGCGGCCTGGAGATGGGGACGGATGAGTTTGGACGAGGCCTTTGAGGGAGCGGTGTGCCGGACCCGTGCCTTTTGTCGAAGGCAGATGACGTGGTTCCGTCATTTTCGGCCCGCCTTGTGGTATGATACGTTCGCCCTGTCCGCCGAGCGGGTGGAGGAAGCTCTCCTGGAGGTGGCCCTTCGTCACCTAGAGGGGTGCTCTGTCGCGGCCGAAGGCTGCGCGGAGGCGCCGGCATGGTGAAGCAGGTCGTCATGGCGGAGCACGCCGGCTTCTGCTTTGGCGTGAAGCGGGCGGTGGACGCCATCCTGGAGGCCCTGAAGGAGGGACGAGCCGGTCGGCCCGTGTGGACGATCGGGCTGCCGATCCACAACCCCCAGGAGGTGGATCGGCTCAAGGGGATGGGGCTTCGCGTGGCCCAGGACGAGAGCGAGGTCCCGCCGGGGGCGGACGTGTTTATCCGAGCGCACGGTGAGCCCCTTGAGGTGCTGGAGGCCCTGAAGAAGAAGGGCGCGCGGGTCTTCGACATGACCTGTCCCTTCGTGGGCCGCGCTCAGAACCTGGCGGCGGAGCTGTCGCAGGCGGGGTGGCACGTGGTCCTGTTGGGCGACCGTCAGCACCCGGAGATCCGTGGGATCATGGGGCACACGGACGGGCCGTTGGACGTGGTGAAGGACGAGGACGAGGCGGCCCTCTTGCCGGAGCGGCCCCGCATGGCCCTCATCTCTCAGACCACGCAGCAGGAGGAGCGCCTTGCCGCCGTGGCGGGGGTGCTGGTCCGGCGCGCGAAGGAGCTTCACGTCTGCAACACGATCTGTCGCGCTACGATGGAGCGTCAGGAAGCGGTGCGGGCGCTTTTGAAACGGGTGGATGGAATGGTCCTCATCGGCGGACGCGCAAGCGCCAACACGGGCAAGCTGCGGAACATCGCCGAGGCGAACGGCATGGATGTCCTTTGGGTTGAGGATGCTCAGGAACTGGATGACAGCCGGGGGTGGTTTGAGGGCAGGAACAGGATTGGTATTGCCGCGGGGGCGAGCACGCCCGAGTGGCTTATCACAGAAATAAGCAATAAAATCGCGAGAATGTAGGCAGGCAAGGGGGATATGTGGATTATGGAACAGGAAATGAACAGGGATATGGAACTGGAGCAGGCTTCGCAGAGCGACGGGCAGGAGATGGATCAGGGCAAGCTGATGGAGGAGTACGACGTAGCGACGCGCCTTCATCCGGGCGAGATCATCAAGGACGGCACCGTCGTCGCGGAAACGGAGAACGGCTGGCTCGTCGACGTCGGCTATAAGTGCGAAGGACTGCTCCCCGAGAAGGAGTGGACGCACCGCATCCTCATCGAGGACGTGGAGAAGCCGAAGACGGGCGACAAGATCGAGGTCCAGGTGGTCAAGATCCGCGACGGCGAGGAGGCGCAGCTTCTCCTGAGCCGGTGGCGCAGCGAATTTGACCGTCGATGGGCCGAGCTTGAGGCCCTGCTTGAGGGGAACGAAACGGTTCAGGTGAAGGGGCTCCGCAAGGTCAAGGGCGGCCTGATGGTGGAGTGCTGTGGCCTGGAGGGTTTCATCCCCATGTCCCATATCGCCGAGAACGGCCGAGGCTCCAACCTGTCGAGCTTCATCGACGAGACCTTTGAGGTCAAGCCCCTGGAGCGGGACAAGCGGAAGCATCGCCTGGTCTTTTCCCGTAAGGACCTCGTGGCGAAGGAGAACGCCGAGAAGCGTGCGAAGTTCTACGACGAAGTCCACGAGGGCGACGTCCTGGAGGGCGAGGTCAGCAGCATCACGGACTTCGGCATCTTCGTAAACCTCAAGGGCGCCATGGACGGCCTCGTCCACGTCAGTGAGATCACGTGGAAGCGCAACGTCCGCATCCGCGACCTCTACAAGAAGGGCGACAAGGTCACCGTCAAAGTCATCGGCCTCGACAAGGAGAAGGACCGCATCTCCCTGAGCATCAAGCAGGTTCAGGGGGACCCGTGGCTGACCGTCAGCGAGCGCATCCACAAGGGCGACGTCATGAAGGGCGTCGTCACCAACGTGACGGACTTCGGGGCGTTCGTCGAGCTGGAGCCGGGCATCGAGGGCCTGATCCATATCGGCGACATCAGCTGGTCCCGCATCAAGCATCCAAGGGACACCTTCCGCAAGGGGCAGGAGGTGGAGGTCCTGGTGATGGATATCGCCCTGAGCGAGGACCCGAAGAAGTGCCGCATCAGCCTGGGCTACAAGCAGCTCAACGACCCGTGGAAGGACATCGACAAGCGCTACGCCGTGGGCCAGGACCTCAAGGTCAAGGTCGTGCGCCTCGCGGAGTTCGGTGCCTTCGTGGAGGCGGAGGAAGGCGTGGAGGCCCTCATCCACATCTCGCAGCTCAGCAACAGGCGCGTCGAGAAACCAGGCGACGTGCTGCATGAGGGGCAGGAGGTCGTGGCGCGCATGATCGAGGTCAACCCCGAACAGCGCAGGATGCGCCTCTCCCTGAGCGCCCTGGAGGAGCCGGCGGAGCCTCAGCAGCCCAGGCGCGAGGAGCGCCAGCAGCACAGGAAGGAGTCCCGTGAGGATCGCCGTTCCAACGCAGGCGACGCGGGGCTGGACGAGGGCGGCCTGTATCAGAATCCCTTTGTCGAAGCCTTAAAGGATAAGAACTTCTAAAGAAACGAAACGACGGCGTTTGCCGTAAGCGAAAACTTAAAAGGGGCGGCTGGTCCGCCCCTTTTCGTATCTGCCCCTCACGTTCGGGGGACGGTAAGGGGGAACGCTATGCAGAGGAGGCGAGGACAGGTGGCGAACCTCTTTGACTACCTTGAGTGGCGGGGCGACATCCCCTTTTCCGCGGACCCCTTCAACGAGGTGGACAACCTCGTCC
>ERZ772917.2028-NODE-2028-length-10570-cov-4.619116_pt1 | contig 10570 bp, 9 predicted proteins | sample MGYA00511187_ERZ772917 | MGnify/ENA primary metagenome ERZ772917 (study PRJEB29015, sample SAMEA2737925) | human oral metagenome | biome: human oral; feature: human-associated habitat; material: dental | place: China | collected 2012 ... | reverse complement strand
AAACCCTCAGGGTTCAGGCCTTCTTGAAAAAAAGTAGCCCCAAACCCTCAGGGTTCAGCGTCACTTGAAAAAAAGTAGCCCCAAACCCTCAGGGTTCAGCCCTTCCCAGAAAAAATTTGAACCCCATCGCCTCTGTATATGTTTCAAGGTCATCGATTCGTTTCATTCATCAAACAAGATCCTCCATGCTTATGACAAAGAAGAACCTGCCCCGACTGCTTTTGGCCGTCGCTTTGTGTGGCGCACTCACCGCCTGCAAAGGCACGCCCGTCAAAGAAGAGGCCGACACACTCGTGCAGGTCGACCGATACACCCTGACGCGCAGCGAGGTCACCAAGGTCATTCCGATAGGCAGCACACCGGCCGACAGCCTCCTGATCGCCGAAAACTACATCAAGCAATGGGTCACCGACGTGCTCATCTACAAGGTGGCCGAACGCAACCTCGGACATGCCGACGAGGACATCGAACGACTCGTGGAGGAATACCGACGCGCCCTGCTCCGCCAGCGTTACTTAGACGTCATGGTGCACGACAAGCTCTCGGCGCAGATCAGCGAGAAAGACAAACAGGCCTATTACCGCGAGGACAGTCAGCGCTTCGTGCTCAAGACGAACCTCATCCGCGGCCTCTTCGTCAAGGTGCCCGCTGACGCCCCGGGCATCGACAACCTCCGCAAGTGGTACCGATCGGACAAGACCGACGCCCTCGAAAACATCGAGAAGTACAGCCTCAGCAACGCCGCCGTCTACGAGTACTTCTACGACCGCTGGGTGGACCTCGACGAGCTGCTCCAAAAAATGCCCATTCAGGTCACCGACAAGGCTCACTTCCTCCGCACCAACCGCTCCATCGAAACCACCGACAGCACCTATTGCTACTTCCTCAACATCTCCCGCTACATGACCGCCGGCAGCATCGCCCCCTACGACTATGCCCGGCCCCAAATAGAGGAAACGATGATCAACATGCGCAAGGTGGACTTCCTGCGAAACTTCGAGGAGGAGCTCTATCGCGATGCCGTCCGTAAGGGCGACGTGACTTTCTTTTACGACACCAAACCGGAAAACAATAAACAGAAATGATGAGAAGAATAGTGTATTCAAGCCTGCTCGCGGCCAGCCTCACGGGCGCGGCTTACGGACAGGACAACGTAGTGGACGAGATCGTCTGGGTGGTCGGTGACGAGGCCATCCTCCGCTCCGACGTGGAGACGCAGCGACTCTACATGCAGAACGAAGGCCAACGCTTCGACGGCGACCCCTACTGCATCATCCCCGAACAGATCGCCATCCAAAAACTCTACCTCAACCAAGCCAAGATCGACAGCGTAGACGTCAGCGAAAACCAAGTGCTCCGCTCCGTCGACCAGTGGATCAACATGGCCGTCAATCAGGTGGGATCACGCGAAAAACTCGAGGAATATTTCAACAAAAAACTCTCCCAAATCAAGGAGGAACGCAAGACGATGGTGCGCGAACAGCAGATCGTGCAGGAGATGCAGAAGAAGCTCGTCGGCAAGATCAAGCTCACCCCTTCTGACGTCAGACATTACTTCCAAAACGTGCCGCAAGACAGCCTCCCCATGATCCCCACCACCGTAGAGGTGCAAATCGTGACCGTGGAGCCGAAGATCCCCTTCGAGGAGACGGACGCCATCAAAGCCCGACTGCGCGACTTCACCGAGCAGGTGAACAACGGCAAGATGGAGTTCTCCACCCTCGCCCGACTCTATTCCGAAGACCCGGCCTCGGCCTCCCGCGGCGGCGAAATGGGCTTCGTGGGCAAGTCGAGCCTCGTGCCCGAGTTCGCCAACGTAGCCTTCAACCTGACCGACCCGAAACGCGTCTCGAACATCGTAGAGACGGAGTACGGCTTCCACATCATCCAGCTCATCGAGAAGCGTGGCGACCGCATCAATTGCCGCCACATCCTGCTCCGCCCGAAAGTCTCCGACAAGGAATTGAACGAAGCCACCGCGCGCCTCGATTCGATCTACACCGACATCGAGGCCGGCAAACTCACCTTCGAGGAGGCCGCCACCTACCTCTCCGCCGATAAAGACACGCGCAACAACAAGGGACTCATGGTGAATCAGAATTACGAAAGCTCGCACTCAGGCACGCCCAAGTTTGAAATGCAAGAGTTGCCGCAAGACATCAGCAAGGTAGTCTACGGCATGAAGCCGGGCGACGTCTCGAAGCCCTTCCGCATGCTCACCGACAAGCAGCGCGAGGTGATCGCCATCGTCAAGTTGAAAGCGCGCACCGACAGCCACCGCGCCAACCTGGCCGACGACTATCAGGTGATGAAATCGATGGTGGAGAACCACAAACGCGAAGAGTTGCTCAACGACTGGATCAAGAAGCAGCAGAAGACCACCTACGTCCGCATAGCCGACGGATGGCGGAACTGCGATTTTAAGTTCCCCGGCTGGGTCAAGAAATGATGAAGGCCTCTCGGCAATGAATGAGCCTTTCCGACAGAACATCGTAGGGGCGTATCGCATACGCCCTTCAAAACGTTCCCGCAGGGGACGGACGGCGCGACGGCCAAGCACAGGCTGGGGCGTATCGCATACGTCCCTACCGGCCGGACGCCTGCCATTCATCGCATTGTTGTGCCTCTGCCTCTGCCTCGCGACTACGATGCAGGCTCAGACGCCAGGCACACCCTCCGGCAAGACGAAAGTCTTCTTAGAGCATGCCGACGTACAGTCCTTCGACAAAGAGGTGAGCGCCGACCGACAGGTGCTCATGGGCGACGTTCGCTTCCGCCACGACAACTCCTACATGTATTGCGACAGCGCCTACTTCTACGAGGCCAACAGCTCGCTCGAAGCCTTCGGCCAGGTGCGCATGGAGCAGGGCGACACGCTCTTCGTCTACGGCGACTACCTCTATTACGACGGCAACCTCCGCATGGCCAAGATGCGCGACAACGTGCGCATGGAGAGCATCCGCGCCGACGGATCCATCGTCACCCTCTTCACCGATAGCCTGAACTACGACCGCGTCTCCAACATCGGTTACTACTTCGACGGTGGCACCATCGTGGACGAAGCCAACGAACTCTCCTCCTATTACGGACAGTATTCGCCCGCCACGCGCATCGCCATCTTCAACGACAGCGTGCGCGTCTTCAACGAGAAGTTCACCCTCTACTCCGACACGCTTCAGTACAGCACCGAGTCGAAGGTGGCCACCATCCTCGGCCCCTCGGTCATCGTTTCGGACAGCGGAAACATCTACACCTCGCGCGGTTGGTACAACACCGTGGCGAACACCTCGCTGCTGCTCGATCGTTCGCAGGTCACCTCAGGCAACCGTATCCTCATCGGCGACACCATCGCTTACAACCGCTCGACCGGCTTCGGCGAGGCTTTCGGCCGCGTCGTCCTGCGAGACACGACGGAGAAGATGATGCTCGAGGGTAATTATGGCTCTTACGACGAGCGCACCCGCCACGCCTTAGCCACCGACAGCGCCCGCTGCATGGAGTACTCGCAGGGCGACACGCTCTACATGCACGCCGACACATTCGAGATGATCACCATCGACTCCACCGCCCGGCAGGTGAAGGCCTACCGCGGCGTGCGCTTCTTCCGCGTCGACATTCAGGGCGTCTGCGACTCGATGCAGTTCAACACCCGCGACTCCACGCTCTGCCTCTACCTCGACCCGGTGCTTTGGAACGAGCAAAACCAGCTCTACGGCGACACCATCGTCGTCCACATGGCCGACACCACCGTCGATCACGTGCACGTCATCCGCTTCGCCTTTTCCATCCAGCAGGTCGACACGGGTCATTACGATCAGTTGAAGGGGAACGATCTCAAGGCCTATTTTGAGGGGCGCGAGCTGCGCCGCATCGACATCGACGGCAATGCCGAATCGATCTTCTTCCCGCTTGAGGACGACGGCAGCATGGTGGGCATGAACGAGACGAAGAGCAGCTATCTCACCATTTGGATCAAGGACCGGAAGATCGAGAAGCTCCGCCTTTGGCCCTCGCCACAAGGCACCCTCACCCCCCTGCCCGACCTCACCCCCGACCGCATGACGCTCCGCGACTTCCACTGGTACGACTACCTCCGACCGAAGGACAAGGGCGACATCTTCAGCACCGTCCGTCGCCGACAGTCCGATGCCGCCGACAGCTCCGCAACTAAGCGCAGCGATAAGTTCCGCAGCCTCGGCACCGACTGAATCACGTACCCAGCCAAGTTTGTTTGGTACCCGGCCTGACTTCCCCGGCCTCGGTAGAGGCCATGATTCTCTTTTCGCTTCCATTTCTTGCATCAACCCAAATCGGTCATTAGACGTATCCGGCAAAACTTGGCCGACGTCCCTTGACGCCTTGATCTTCTTTTGCCTTCTTTTCTTCCATCAAGAGAAGAAAAGGGGGCAGGAACTCCGGCCAACCTTGCCTGTTACCAGCCAAGTACCCGGCCAAGATGGCCGGCGTCCCTTGACGCCTTGATCTTCTTTTGCCTTCTTTTCTTCCATCAAGGGAAGAAAAGAAGGTGGGGTGGAGGGGCAACGACCCTCCCATCAAGGTAAGAAAAGGAAGAATACCTCCTCCCCTTATTTGTAACTCATTTAACACACTACCCCCTATGGGAATGTTTTCATTCTACAACGTGCGCAAGCCACGCCAATTCGAGCATAAGCCCATCTACTGGGATCCCCGCAAGGAGAACCTCGAGAAGCGCATCCACAAAGTCAAGATGGAGATGGGCGTGGAAGAGACCAATTACGAACAATACAAAGACGCCATCCGCGGTAGCTTCGTGGAGGGTACACATCACCTAAAGAAGAGTAAGGATAAGGGCGACGATGCCCGCGACCGACTCTATCGCAACATGCGCCTCATCCTGTTGCTTGCCGTCTTGGCCGCCATCTACTGGTTCCTCTACCTCAGATAAACCAGAAGCCCGTGCCCCCTGCTACTTCTAACTACCGCGGCCCAAGGCCGCATAACTACCGGGCGCACCCACAAAAGTGCGCCCCTACTACTTCTAACTACTTGAGATGAGCGACATCATTCATTTACTCCCCGACCACATCGCCAACCAGATAGCCGCCGGCGAAGTCATCCAGCGTCCCGCCTCCGTCGTCAAGGAGCTGATGGAAAACGCCGTCGACGCCGGCGCCACACACATCACCGTCATCATCAAGGACGCCGGCCGCACGCTGGTGCAGGTGATCGACGACGGCAAAGGCATGTCAGAAACCGACGCCCGCATGGCCTTCGAGCGACACGCCACGTCGAAGATCGCCGCCGCCGAAGACCTCTTTGCCCTGCGCACGATGGGTTTCCGCGGCGAGGCATTGCCCTCCATTGCCGCCGTGGCACAGGTGGAGCTGCGCACACGCGCACGCGGCACCGAGCTGGGCACGCGACTCACGATCGAAGGCTCCGAACTGATCGACATCGCCCCCGATGCTTGCCCCGAGGGAGCCATCTTCTCCGTCAAGAACCTCTTCTTCAACATCCCCGCACGGCGCAAATTCCTCAAGTCGAACGAGACGGAGTTTCGCAACATCCTCTCGGAGTTCGAGCGCATCGTCCTGGCCAATCCCGGCCTCACCTTCCGCCTGATGCACAACGACGCCGAGGTGATGAACCTGCCCGCCGCCCCCCTGCGCCGACGCATCGTGGACGTCTTCGGCAAGACCTTCAACCGACGCCTGTTGCCCATCGAGACAGACACGTCGCTCGTCAAGATCGAAGGCTTCGTCGGCCGCATCGATGCCGTTCGGAGGCGCGGCTACCGCAACTACTTCTTCGTCAACGGCCGCTACATGCGCCACCCCTACTTCCACAAAGCCGTCACCCGCGCCTACGAAAACCTCACGCCCCCCGGCGAGTTGCCCGATTACTTCATCTACCTCACCCTCGACCCCGCCGGCATCGACGTGAACATCCACCCGACCAAGACCGAGATCAAGTTCGAGAACGAGCAACCCATTTGGCAGATTCTCGCCTCGGCCGTCCGCGAAACGCTCGGCAAGTTCAACGCTGTACCCAGCATTGACTTCGACACCGAGGGCGCCATCGACATTCCCGTCTATCGCCCCGCCGCTGATCATACAGCCGTTCGTCAGCCGGCGGTGGAGGTCAACACGCGTTACAACCCTTTCCGCTCCGCTGCGCCCCTTGCCCCGGATCGCAACTGGGAGCAGCTCTACCGCGACTTCGAGCGCGACAACGCCCCGGATCTCGACGCGTCTGCCCCCGCACCTGCTGACCTCCCCTCTGAAGTCGTCCAACCCGCCGAGGCCGACCTGACCTCGGACGCCGGCCGGTCTGCTGACGCGTCGCTTTTCCCCGAGCTGCTCCCGGCCACTTCTTCTTGCTTCCAATTCCGCAACCGCTACATCCTCACCTCCCTCAAGTCCGGCCTGATCCTGATCGACCAACACCGCGCGCACGTGCGCATCCTCTACAATCGCTACCTCCGCGACATGCGCCGGCAAACGGCCGTATCGCAGAAGATGCTCTTCCCTGAGCTCGTCGAGTTCACCGCCTCCGAGGTGGCTCTGCTGCCTACGCTTCTCGACGACCTGCACCGCCTCGGCTTTGAACTCAGTCCGATGGGTGGCAACACGTATTCGGTCACGGCGCTTCCCTCTGGCCTCCCCGACGCCGACGCGTCGCGCCTGCTGAAGGAGTTGGTGGACAGCACCGCCGACGTGACCGACCTCGTGGGCGACGAGATCGCAGATGCGTTGGCGCGTTCCTTGGCACGTTCGGCTGCCATCCGCCCCGGCCGCCCGCTCACGACGGAGGAGATGGAGGAGATGGTGGCCACACTCTTCTCCACCGAGTCGAACCACATCACCCCCGACGGCAAGCCGGTGCTGATCATCCTCACTGACGATGAGTTGGCGACGCGATTCAAGTAGTAGAGGTAGGGGGAGAGTGAGAAGCTGTTTTGAATTTATTTCGGAGGATATACAGAACGTGAGTTCGACGTAAGAATGAGGGAGATTATTGGCTGCCACAGAAAAAAGGAGTCGAAAACCGTTGATTATTGGCTGCCACAGAAAAAAGGAGTCGAAAATCGTTGATTATTGGCTGCCACAGAAAAAAGGAGCTGAAAACCATTGATTATCGGTTGCCACAGAAAAAAGGAGCTGAAAACCGTTGATTATTGGCCGCCACAGAAAAAAGGAGCTGAAAACCATTGATTATTGGCTGCCACAGAAAAAAGGAGCTGAAAACCGTTGATTATGCAGGTTTGCGTGGATCTCTCGGCATTTGCCAAAGCCATTGTGGAAAAAACTGTTGACAGGTTGCTTGCAGAGAGGGATTGTTTACGTCGAACTCACGTTTTCTTAAGGTCGATTGGGACAAAAAAAGGGTGACCCGCGAAGGCCACCCTATTTTACTATAGATAGAAGGGGCGAATGCCTCCTCCCTACAACACCTCCCGGCTGGAGATATACTTCATGAACTGCGTCCGTTCATACATCGACGCATCCTCAGCGTTCGAGAAGCTCAGACGTCCGCGGAACTCGCTGATCGACTCATACTTCGTCCGCTCCATCCACTCGGCCATCTGCGCGATCATCTCCGGCAACACCTTCGCCCCGTTCTTGTAGAGCGTGCTGCAGAGCTGCACCGCCGAGGCACCCGCCAAGATGCACTTCACCGCGTCCTGCCACGAGTGCACACCCGTCGATGCCGCGATCTGTATCTCCGGTAGCGCTCCCGAAACGATGGCCGTCCAGCGCAACGTGTCGCTCAGCTCAGACGGTTCGCTGAAGGGCGCCGCCGCCACGATGCGGCAACGATCAATGTCGATATCCGGCCGGTAGTAACGGTTGAAGAGCACCACCGCGTTCGCCCCAAAGCCCTGCAGGCGGTTCACCAACGCCGGAATCGTGCTGAATCCCTTGCCAATTTTCATAATGATGGGGATCGAAATGCGCCGGCGCACATCCTTGAGAATCGAACTGTAGAGGTTGATCACCTCGCGGCTGTCAGAGTGGATATTCGTGTCCAAGTAGAACACGTTCAGCTCCAAGGCATCCGCCCCCGCGCGCTCAATCTCCGCCGCAAAGTCGGCCCACGTATCGGCTCTGTAGCAGTTCACGCTCGCAATCACAGGAATCACCCGGCAGGCCGCCTTGCTGTCACGAATCAGCTGCAAATACTCCTCCCGACTGTTAGCACGCACATAATTGCGCACATAATCCTCCGCCTCCGGATAGTCCCCCGCGTTCACCATCAGCGCGTCGCCCTGCGCCTCAATCTGCTCCTCAAAGAGCGACTTCAGCACCACTGCACCTGCTCCCGCCTCTTCCCAGCGTCCATTCTGTTCCGCCTTATTCGTAAGTCCCGAACTGCCGACAATCAACGGATTACGCAACGTCAACCCGGCATACTTTGTCTCTAAATTTCTCATTTTGGTTATGTGTTATTACTGTTTTTACGTTTTAAGTCCATCCTCCACCCATCCCCCCAATTATTTCTAATAGCCCCCCTCTACTACTTCTAACTACCTCTATCTACCCCTTACTACTTTCTACTACTTCTAACTCCCCTCTACTACCCCTAACTACCCCCTACTACTTATTTTTATACACCCTTTGTCCGAAGATCTTCGTACCCACGCGCACCATCGAGCTCCCCTCCTCCACGGCCAACGGATAATCATCACTCATCCCCATCGACAATACATTGAAATTCCCATCCACAGCCCCCGGCATCCCCCTCACCTCGTCGAATAGCGCACGCAACCGCCCGAACTCACGGCGCACCTGCTCCGCATCCTCCGTGAACGTAGCCATCCCCATCAGCCCCGCCACCTCCACGTGCCCATATCCCCCGAACGTTCCCTCGGCAAATAGCCTCCGGCACTCCTCCACGCTGAACCCATGCTTCGAATCCTCCTCAGCGATATGCACCTCTATCAGCACACGGATCAGTCTCCCCACGCGCTCCGCCGCTCGATCCACCTCGCCCAGCAACCTCAGCGAATCAATACTCTGAATCATAGAAATAAATGGTGCGATATACTTCACCTTATTCGTTTGCAACGACCCAATGAAGTGCCACTCAATATCCTCCGGCAGCAGCGGTTGCTTAGCCACTATCTCCTGCACCCTACTCTCCCCAAACACCCGTTGCCCCGCGTTATATGCCTCCCTCACCGTCTCCGCGTCATGAAACTTCGACACCGCCACCAACTGCACCCCCTCGGGCAATGTCGCTCTGACCTCTGCCAAACGTTCCGCCACCGCATTCATTCCTCCACCTCCTTTGCCGCAGCCGCCTCACCCTGCCTCGCCTTCGCCCCCTCCGAGAACGGGAACACATCCACCAGCGGACTCTCCGTGATAGCCGTCACCTCATAATCTGCCATCGATCCCTTCATCCCCTCGTCGATCGTCTCCAGCGCCTCCCTCACCGACGACGCCTGCGCCAGCATCTGCACCGCTGTACGCTTTTCAGCCCCACTCTTCTCATCGAGCGTGATGTAGCACACCTTCGCTTTATAGTAGCGGTCGCCCCGTTCGTTGTAAAACAGTTCCGCCAACCTCATCCGTCTAATGTTGGCCACAATGAACTCTCCCGAGATATACGGCCTCAGCTCCTCGATGATCCGCGCCTCCGCCTCGGTAAACGACATAGCGTCCACCAAGTAAGGCTCCGTCACCTTCTTCTGCATACCCCCTTCCATCAATTTCTCGTATGTCACCTTGCATTCAAACCAATTCATCTTCTTCTCTACTTATATAAAAATGTATAGTTATTTCACCTTATCCGTCCGCAAGCGGCTGTACACCTCCAAGTCCGTATACCGTCCGTTAGCCAACCTAGCCCCACAGCGTTCTGTTCCCTCGTGCACAAACCCCAGCCTTTCCGGGATAGCCCGACTACGCACATTTTCCGTTGCGCACTTAATCTGCACCCTGAACATTCTTTGTTTCCTGAACGCCCATTTGCACAACACATTAACAGCTTCCGTCATCAGCCCCCTCCCTTGGAACTCTTCTGCCAGCCAATATCCCAATTCCGTTCTTCTGTTTTCCCGATCCGTATCCTTAAATCCGATCAGCCCCGCGAATTGCCCTTCACACACGATCACAAACACATAATCACCTCGCTCAAAGTCTATCACTGACGTTCTAACAAAGCGCAGTGTATCCTCGATTGTGCGTGTTTGGCTCACGAAAGGCAGCCATCGTGTCAGGTAGCGTCGTTGCGTATTGATTGTATTGAAGATGTCCGGCGCATCCAGTGAAGTTAGCGGCCTCAATACAGTCGTTTGGTTCAGTCTGATATGCTCCGTACTGTCTTGTCCCTCCCTCATTAGTTGTTCGTGTATACTTATTATATATATGTGTAATCAGTAGGAAACTTTGCATCCCCCTTTCAGGGTGCGCAAAACTATGACATATTTTCATCCCCTTCTTGATTGCTGATGTGGAAGTCAGGGCAACCGCATCAAAATTTTCGTATGGATATAACTACCTGATAATGAGCGTTAGATTGTAAATCCCACTATGAGAGTTCAATGTTAGAGGCTGAAAAGCATATCTAAAAATCAGACTCT
>ERZ772917.2027-NODE-2027-length-10574-cov-4.796178_pt1 | contig 10574 bp, 8 predicted proteins | sample MGYA00511187_ERZ772917 | MGnify/ENA primary metagenome ERZ772917 (study PRJEB29015, sample SAMEA2737925) | human oral metagenome | biome: human oral; feature: human-associated habitat; material: dental | place: China | collected 2012 ... | reverse complement strand
GACGGTGAGTTCCTTCTGCTGTGCGCCGGCGACGCCGGCAAATAAAGCGGTCAGAGCCAATGGAAGCAGTATTTTGCTGAACAGTTTCATAGGTTTTCTTCCTGAAAAATCGCCATCCGGCGGACGGCGAAACTGAAAATCTTCGCGTCTTCCCGTCAATTTCGCTGCGGAAGTAAAGCGCAAAAGCGGCATTGTATGCGAAACCGTGCGCTACTCTGGGAAATTTTTAGCGGCGCTTTACTTTGCCGACGCCTTTCGTCAGCCGCTACCGGCGACCGGCAAAAGCGCGCCATCGTGTTTGCCGGATCAAATGTTTCAGCAAAGACGCCCTGCAACCCTTGTAAACAGGGCATCTCAGCGAGGTGTGCTCTGAGATGCCCTATCCACGCGGGTTCCAGAAGCGCCTGCCCGAAGCGTCTTTATCCATGTGGGTTCAGAGAGGCATGCACGGAACTCCTTTATCCATGCCGGTTTCAACGGTACTCCTCGGAAACGCCCTATCCACGCGGGTTTCAGAGGATTGGTTGGGTACATTGTTCTTGTTTATGTTTTCTGATGTCCTGAAGCCCTTGTATTTAGGGCGCTTCAAAGTGTTTTATGTTTTCTGGCCTGTTTGCAGGGATTTCGGAACAGGTGTTCCACAAGCTTAAATAGCGGCTCAACTTTGCCAAAAGACAAGGCGGCGAGCCGCTGACAGTACGAGTCGTACGGCGAGGCGAAGCCAACGCGGTATTTTGGCAAAGGAAGACGCCAACGATCAGCTGGCATCCACCGCGTTGCGCACCCAGTCGATGTTTTCGCCGTCGATCAGTACGCAATCGATGCGGCACGTGGCGTCGGAACGCTTTTCACTGGCCAGGTAGTGGCGGGCGGCGAGAAGGATGCGCCGCTGCTTGGCGGGTGTGATGCTGGCGGCAGCGCCGCCGAAACGGCGGCTTTGGCGCTGGCGGACTTCGACGAATACCAGCGTGTTGCCGTCACGGCAGATGAGATCGATTTCTCCGCCGCGGCAGTGATAATTGCGCGCGATGACGCGCAAGCCTTGGCGGGCAAGGAATACGGCGGCAGCCTGTTCGGCGCGCCGACCTTTATCGGTGGCCTTCTCGGCCGCAGTGTCGCGGGGTGTGGGATTGGTGCTATTGTTATCGCGCATTGCACGGGGGCTGCGAACAACGAATATGGTCATGACGGAAAATTCGCCCGCATTATATGTAGTCCCGACCCCGCTGGGGAATCTTGGGGACATGACGCAGCGCGCCATCGAGGTGCTGCGCAATGTGCCGTGGGTGGCGGCCGAGGATACGCGGCACAGTGCGCCGTTGCTCCGGCATTTCGGCGTGAACGCCCATTTGCTGGCGGCACACGAGCACAACGAGGAAGCCGCGGCGCAGCAGATCATCGTCCGTCTGGCGGCGGGCGAATCGGTGGCTTTGGTGACGGATGCGGGGACGCCCGCAGTTTCCGACCCCGGCGCCCGGCTGGTGGCGCGTGTGCGCGCCGCAGGGTTTCGTGTGGTGCCGCTGCCGGGCGCGTGCGCGGCGGTTACGGCGTTGTCTGCGGCGGGGATAGAGGCGCCGCATTTTCTGTTCTACGGATTTCTGCCGGCCAAAGCGGCGCAGCGCGAGCGCGCGTTACGCGATCTCGCCGGCTTGCCGTTCGCGCTGGTATTTTATGAGGCGCCGCATCGCATTCTCGTGTCGGTCGCCGCCCTGGCGCAGGAGCTGCGCGGCCAGCGGACATTGGTGATCGCCCGCGAACTAACCAAGGTGTTCGAGACAATTCATGTCGGCCCGCTGGCAGATGGGCTGGCCTGGCTGGAGGCCGATCACGACCGGCAGCGGGGCGAGTTCGTCCTGATCGTTTCCGGCTTCCCGGCCAGTGACGGTGCCGATGATGAAGGCGCTCGCGTGCTGCGTGTGCTGCTGGCCGACGGACTGCCGGTCAGGCAGGCCGTCGATCTGGCGCGCGCAATCACCGGCGCGGGCAGGAAAACGCTGTACAGCCTGGCATTGTCGATGGCGGAAGCCAGGGACTCGCCGATCGAATCCAAAACCGAATCCGGCAGGCCGGATGGCCGGTGATTTCTATCCACACTGAAAGGACGCTCAAGCCATGCAAATCACACTGACCCGACCTGACGACTGGCATCTGCACCTGCGTGACGGTGAGGCGCTGAAAGCCGTGCTGCCGCATAGTGCGCGCCAGTTTGCCCGCGCCATCATCATGCCCAACCTGAAGCCGCCGGTGACGACGGTCGATGCGGCGGCGGCTTACCGCCAGCGTATCCTGGCCGCCCTGCCGTCAGGCAGCGGGTTCTTGCCGCTGATGACGCTGTACCTGACGGATAACACGTCGGCGGACGAAATCCGCAAGGCCGCCGACAGCGGTTTCGTGCATGCCGTCAAGTTGTATCCGGCCGGCGCGACGACCAATTCGGACGCCGGCGTCACCGACCTCGCCAAGTGCGACGCGGCGCTGGCCGAGATGGAAAAAATTGGTATGCCGCTGCTGATGCACGGTGAAGTGACCGATCCGGCGATCGACCTGTTCGACCGCGAAAAAGTATTTATCGAGCGGGTGCTGCAACTGCTGCTCCGGCGTCGCCCGGGGTTACGCGTGGTCTTTGAGCACATCACGACCCAGGAGGCCGCCGAGTTTGTCGAAGCGGCGAAAGACAATGTGGCTGCGACGATCACCGCCCATCATCTGCTGTATAACCGCAATGCCATTTTTCTTGGCGGCGTGCGGCCGCACTATTACTGCCTGCCCGTGCTCAAGCGCGAGCGGCACCGCACGGCGCTGGTGAAGGCGGCAACTTCCGGCAGCCGGAAATTTTTTCTCGGCACCGACTCCGCGCCGCATGCCCGTCACACCAAGGAGGCGGCCTGCGGCTGCGCCGGGTGTTATACGGCGCTGGCGGCGATCGCACTGTATGCGGAGGCCTTCGAGGCCGCGGGCGCGCTCGATCGGCTGGAGGCGTTTGCCAGCTTTAATGGCCCGGATTTTTACCGACTGCCGCGTAATACCGAGCGGATTACGCTAGAGCGCGCCGAATGGCAGATGCCGGCGGAACTGACTTACGGCGGCGAGGAAACGCTCGTTCCCCTGCGCGCCGGTGAGGCGGTGCACTGGCGACTGGCGGAGTAACCTGGCGGAATCAACGGCTACCGGTTTGTGGGCGCAAACCGGTGCCGCCCGCGTGTTCGCCCTGTTGCCCTGAAAGCCGGCTACGGCGCATCCCTGGAGGCGGGTGTCATTTAACGCCATTTAACAATTCGTAATTCATTATCAATATGCCGCAATATTTTCCGTATTGTCCACCTCTATAATTGCCCGTCGATCAAATGGCATAAAAACGGTAGAGGGATAGTGTTTCATGAGCGAAAAGACAGACGACAAGGCAAACGAAAAAGCAGACGAGAAGAACCAGAAAAATGGCGGTGGCGGCGGTAATGGGCTTCGTAGAATCCATCGCGTTATTTTTAGCAAGTTCGGGCGCGGCGCGCGCGTTGTGCTGGTCGTATTGCTGCTTGTTGCCGGGTACGGCGCTTACGCCTGGTATGCCGCCAGAAAATCCGCCAGTGAAACACCCAAGCACATTACCGCCGTCGTCAGCCGTGGCGACATTACCCGTTCCGTCCTTGCCAGCGGTGCGCTACAGGCGTTCAAGTCGGTCAAGGTCGGTGCGCAGGTCTCGGGAAAAATCAGTGCGCTTTACGTCAATATCGGCGATCGCGTCAAGGCGGGCGACCCGATTGCCGATATCGATGCCAGCACGCAGCAAAATGCGCGCGACAGCGCGGCGGCAGAGCTGGCGTCGAGCAAGGCGGCGCTACTGACCGCTCAGGCCAAGCTGGAGGAGGCGCGGCAGCGTCACGATCGACAAAAAACGCTGGTTGACAAGGGCGCGGCGGCGCGCGAGACGCTGGAGTCGGCCGTTGCCGCGCTGAAGTCGGCAAAAAGCGCGGTGGCCCAGGCGCGCGCGGATATCCAGAAAAGCCAGCTGAACCTGGACAATGCCGGCGTAACGCTCGGCTATACGCGCGTGACCGCACCCATGGATGGCGTGGTCGTTTCCGTCGCTGTCGAAAAGGGGCAGACGGTCAATGCCGTGCAGGACAGCCCGACGCTGGTCACCATTGCACAGACGGACACCATGACGGTGAAGGCAGAAATCGCCGAGGCGGATGTCAGCGAACTCAAGCCCGGCATGTCTGCCTATTTCACCCTGCTCGGCGCCGATAAAAAACGTTATGAGGGCGTTCTCGAATCGATCGATCCGGCGCCTCTTGCCACGTCCAACAGCACGACGGCGACTTCTGCGGCGACGAATTCTTCTAATACGGAGACGGCTGTTTACTATTACGGAAAAATGGATGTGCCCAACCCGGAAGGCAAGCTGCGTATCGGGATGACCGCCAATATGGTCATTACCGTCGGCGAGGCGAAGAATGTCCTGATCGTGCCGATGACGGCATTGCAAGCGCGCAAGGAAGGGAAGGGGGAAGAAGTCCTGGTGGCGGAGCATGGCAAAACCCGCACGCAGCCCGTGAAAACCGGCTTGGAAGACGGCGTCAATGTGGAAATTCTCGAAGGTCTGAACGAGGGTGAGGAAGTCGTCGTCAGCACGGCCGTCAGCGGTGCGGGCAGCTTGCCTCATGGTGGCCCGGGCGGCCCGGGAGGCCCGTTCTGATGGCGTCTCCGCTCATCCGCGTCCGTGGCCTTTTCCGGCGTTTCCCCAGCGGCGATCAGGATATTACTGTTCTCAAAAACATTAATCTCGATATCGAAGCGGGGGAAATGGTTGCCATCATCGGCCAGTCCGGCTCAGGCAAATCGACCCTGATGAATATCCTGGGTTGCCTGGATCGCCCCAGTGAAGGCGAATACCTCATCAACGGTCAGAATACGGCCGATATCGACCCAGCGGCGCGCGCCAGACTGCGCCGGGAAAATATCGGCTTCATTTTCCAGCGCTATCACCTGCTCAGTGACCTGAATGCCTGGGAAAATGTCGCCATTCCCGGCGTTTATGCGGGCATCGGCACCGAAACGCGCAGCGCACGCGCCAAAAAGCTGCTTTCCCGCCTGGGGCTGGCAGATCGTCTGGAACATAAACCCAACCAGCTTTCCGGCGGCCAGCAGCAACGGGTTTCCATTGCCCGCGCCCTGATGAATGGCGGACAGATCATTTTCGCCGACGAACCGACGGGCGCGCTGGACAGCCGCAGCGGCGAGGATGTGATGCGGATCCTGGGCGAACTACATGACGAAGGTCATACCATTATTCTCGTCACGCATGACCGTGATATTGCCGCACATGCCGAACGGATCATTGAAATCCATGACGGCGAGATTATCAGCGACCATCGCCGGTCGCCGTCGCCGCATCATGCACGTCGCCAAGCCTCTGCCTTGCAGCTGCAGGGCAGCCGGTTTGGCGCCGACCGCCTGCTTTCCGCCGTGAGTATGGCCTGGCGCGCCATCCGCGGGCACAAGCTGCGTGCCTTTCTGACCATGCTCGGCATTATCATCGGCATTGCTTCCGTGGTGAGCGTGGTGGCGCTCGGCCAGGGGGCGCAACAGCAGGTGCTGGAGAACATTAGCGATCTGGGTTCCAATACGATTCAGGTTTTCCCGGGGTCTTTTGGTGATCGCCGTTCTGCCCGCATTCGCACCCTCGTTCCGGCGGATGCTGAAATCCTCGCCCAGCAAAATTTCATCGACAGCGCGACGCCTACGGTTAACGCCAGCCCCACGGTGCGCTATGCCGGTAAAGATTTGACTGGCCAGCTGACTGGCGTCGGCGAGCAATATTTTCAGGTGCAGAACATCCCCATGTTGAGCGGGCGCGTTTTCAGCAAACAGGATGTGGATGATTATGCCGCTGTTGCCATCCTCGACCAGGCTGGCGAAAAAAACCTGTTTGGCGAGGAAAGCGCGCTAGGCAAAATCGTCCTGCTTAACAATGTGCCGGTGCGGATCGTCGGCGTTGCCAACACTGAAAAACAGGCGCATCTGAGCAACAGCAACAACATTAATGTCTTTATGCCCTATACGTCGACGATGAACCGTCTGCTGGGGCGTACCTACGTTTCCAGCATTACATTGCGCATCAGTGACGGTATCGACACGGCTGTGGCTGAAGATGCCATTACCCGCATTTTGACGCGGCGCCATGGCAGCAAGGACTTTACGTTGTTCAACAGCGACAGCCTGCGCAAGGCCATTACCCAGACGACCCAGGTTCTGACGCTGCTCATTTCCACGATTGCCGCGATTGCGCTCGTTGTCGGCGGCATCGGCGTAATGAACATCATGCTGGTTTCAGTGACGGAACGCACGCGCGAAATCGGCATCCGCATGGCCATCGGCGCACGGCAGGGCGACATCATGATGCAGTTCCTAGTCGAAGCGCTCATGCTCTGCCTACTCGGCGGCGCGTTTGGCATCGGCCTGGCCTATGGGCTTGGCTGGGTACTCAATAAGGCCAGTACAGAGTTCAAGTTGATTTATTCCGCCGCTTCCATTGTTGCCGCTTTTTTATGTGCCAGCGGCATCGGCATGATTTTTGGCTTTTTACCGGCGCGCAATGCGGCCCGTCTCGATCCGGTCGAGGCGCTCAGCCGGGAGTAGGCGCATGCGTGGTGACAGGAAAATGACAGGGAAAATCATAACGTCGAAATGGCCGGAAGCGGCACGGATTGGGGATTTGCCATGAATGTCAGCGCCAGGTTTCTGCCCATCGTTCTGTTTCTGGCCGGCTGTGCCATGCAGCCGCCGGGGGATTTGCGGCGTGACATCGAAACGACGACCGACATTCCGACCACATGGATGTTTCACTCGGCCATTCAAAGCCAGGCAGGATCGAGCCAATGGTGGCGGGACTATGGCAGCGTTGAACTCAACCGCCTTGTTGAGCACGCGCTGGCGAAAAACCAGAGCCTGGCCGCCGCGGGGTTTGCCTGGCGTAAATCCCGCCTCGCCGTAGATAATGCCCTGCAAGATCGCTTGCCCAGCTACAACGGCACGGCTTCGGCCAATTTCAGCCGCAAGCTCGATGACGACACGCAGCGCACGACCTATAACTACAGCGCCAGTCTGGGCATCAGCTATCAGGTCGATCTGTGGGGCAAACTCTGGCTGGCGCAGGATAATGCCCGCTGGGGCCAGGAAGCCAGCGCCGAAGACCTGCTTGCCACGCGCCTTTCACTCATCGGCGACGTTATCGCCCGCTACCTCGACCTGGTGTACGTGGCCGACCAACTGACCCTGAATCGCGCCTATCTTGGCTATGCCGGACAGATTCTCGCAATCACCCGCGCCAGATACGAGGCCGGCGGCGCCTCCCGCCTCGACGTGGCCGAGGCCGAGCAGAATCTGAGCATTCTGGAAAGCAGCCGCGACAACCTTGAAAACCAGCGCCAACAGCATGAAGTCGCCCTGTCTATTCTGCTGGGCAGTGCGCCCAGACCGTTGCCGAAGGTGCAGGAAACGCTCGCTGATTTCAAATTGCCCGCTGTTGATGTGTCCGTGCCGGAGCGCCTTTTGGCGCAACGCCCCGATCTGCGTGCCGCGCAATATCGTCTGCAACAGAACCTGGGCAATATTGCCATTGCCGAGCGTGACTTTTACCCGGAACTCAACCTCGGTGCCAGCCTGGGTTCCAGCGCCGAGCGTCTGCGGAAAATTTTTGAAAATCCTGTGGGGGCGTTGACCGTGGCCATTGCCCTGCCTTTCCTGAACTACCACCGCAAGGAGATCGCCCGAAAAGAAGCCGAAGTGGGCTATCAACAGGCCTTGGCGAATTTCCGCCAGACGCTCTACAAGGCGCTGGGTGAAGCGCAGACAGCCCTGTTGGGACTGGGTCTGGCGCAAGCCGACGCGGTTCACCTGCAACAGCGTTTCGCGCAGGCGCGGGAAATCGAAAATCTTACCCTGGCCCGCTATCAGGCAGGCGCCGTCGATTTGCAGAGCTACCTCGAAAAACAGAATGCGACACGTAATGTGGAGGAGAGCCTGCTCACCAACCGCTACCAGCAGCTTAGCCGCAGCCTTGCGCTGCATCTGGCGCTGGGAGGCACAGCCGGCGATCATGAAGCAGCGCGCCCGCGCGAGGATGACGATAAGGCTGCCGATAAGGCCGACGACAGGGCTGACGATGTGGCGAGCGGTCAAACCGGCAACTCGGCCGGCAATTAATACCCGGCAGACCGGATGGCTGCCCGGGAGCCCTTATGGATAGGGCGTCTTCGGGCAGGCACCCCCGGAGCCCTTATAAATAAAGGGCTTCAAGACAGGGGTGCCGGAGATGCCCTAAATACGCGGGCTTCCGGTTACCTATTTTTGGAGATGCGCCTGCGCTTCCGCCTCCCGAATTTTTCCAATCTCCCCCTGTCGGGGAGATGTCCCGAACCCCGCGTGGATAAAGGACTTCAGAGCGCCTGCCCGGAGATCTTTTATCCACGCGGGTTTCCGGGGAGGTGCCGGGAAACGCTTTGTTTACACGGGGCTCCGGGGTGCCTGCTGGTAAAACAAAACGCCTGCCCGGTGACGCGCTACCGTATAATTCCGTCGGGAAGTCGGCCAGGCAACCGCTGCGCGCTGCGGCGCGGAGAGGAAAGTCCGGGCTTCACAGAGCGGGATGCCGGCTAACGGCCGGGCGCAGCAAGTCGAAAGACCCAAGGCGACGGAAAGTGCAACAGAGAGCAGACCGCCGATGGCCGAACGGGCATCGCCATGTGCGATCGCTGTTTCGGCACAGGCAAGGGTGAAACGGCGAGGTAAAAGCTCACCGCGGACGTGGTAACACGGACGGCACGGCAAACCCCATCCGAAGCAAGGCCAAATAGGGAAGCATGGACGTGGCTCGCGTCGCTTCCGGGTAGGCCGCTTGAGTGCGTCGGTAACGGCGTACCTAGAGGAATGGTTGCCCACGACAGAACCCGGCTTATCGGCCGGCTTCCTTTTTTCCGGCGAGGCGGTGCGCGGCGGGGAGTTTTGCCGGCGCTGCGATTTGCCGTTTTTGTTGCGTTTCTAATGTGTGGATAGGGCGAAAACTATGCGGAATATTTGTTTGCGGTGTGGGGGACTTTGGGGGCGGCGACTGATGGCGTTGCTGGCCGTGGTTTCGATGTCGATGGGCGCTCATGCGCAGAATGCCTGGCCGACGCAGACGGTGCGCCTTGTTGTTTCTGCGCCGGCGGGCAGTTCAGTCGATATCGTGGCGCGGCTGGTTGCCGATAAGCTGGGCGGTGAATTGGGTCAGACGGTCATCGTCGACAATAAGGCCGGCGCAGGCGGCACCATTGCGACGGACGCCGTGGTCAAGGCGCGGGACGGGCACACCCTGCTGCTGGCCTATAACGGCCCGATTACCGTGGCCCCCTCGCTGTTTTCAAAGTTGCCGTATGCGCCGCAGCGCGATCTCCTGCCTGTCATTCTGGCGGTGACACAGCCCAATGTGCTGGCGGTACGCACCGATCTTAAAGTCAATTCGGTGGGCGAGCTGGTGGCGCTGGCCAAGAGTCAGCCGGACAAGATCGATTACGCTTCTGTCGGTAACGGTTCGCTGTCACATCTGGCAATGGAGCTGCTTAAGATGAAGAGCGGAATGTCCATGCTGCATATTCCTTTCAACGGCGGTCCGGCGGCGGCGCTGGCCTTGGGCCGCGGTGACGTCAAAGTGCTGTTCGCCGCGCTGTCCAATGTGCAACCGCTCTTGCGCGACGACAAGGTCAGGCTGCTGGCGGTATCGAATGCCAAACGCTCCGCCGTTTTGCCGGATTTGCCTACGGTGGCCGAGCAGGGGTATCCGGAGTTTGATGCGACGACATGGAATGGCTTTTTTGTGCCAGCCTCCACGCCCAAAGCCGTGGTCGCGCAGTTGAATACCGCCATCGGCAAAATCCTGGCATCGCCCGAAGTGAAGCAGAAGCTGCTCACCGCCGGCGCAGAAGTGGCCGGCGGTGAGCCCGAGCAATTTGCAACGCTGATCAAAAATGAAACGGCCGCCTGGAAGGGTGTGATCGAACGCGCTGGCATTAAACCGGATTGAGCGCCCGCGCGCCCGCAGCCGCCTGAACGGGCCGCGCCGCGCCCCGAAAGGTGTGCAGAAAAATAACGGCAAAAAATGACGGCAGGCCCCGAGCCTGCCGTTTTCATTACATGCAGGCCGGCCTGCCGCCGGCGCAGAACTGCACGACGCCAACGACCGGCAAAGTAATTGCTGACAGATACCGCTGGAACCCGCGTGGATAGTGCATTTTCGGGCGGGTGCCTCTGAAACCCTTATCAATAAAGGGCTTCAGGGGCGCCCCTTCGGAAATGTAGGTAAATAAAAGACCTCCGGGCAGGCGCTCGGAGATGCCCTGTTTACAAGGGCTCCGGAGCATCCCTTCTGAAACCCTCGTGGATAAATGGCTTCAGAACAGACACCCGTAGATGCTCCAAAACTAAAAAACAAGAATCGCCACAACCTGCGCACCAACTTTCCTCCTACGGAACTTCTCTTAATGTTGTTGCGCTGAGCGGCAGCGCGCCCCGCTGACTTTCTTTGCCTCGCCAAAGAAAGT
>ERZ772917.2023-NODE-2023-length-10588-cov-2.424570_pt1 | contig 10588 bp, 15 predicted proteins | sample MGYA00511187_ERZ772917 | MGnify/ENA primary metagenome ERZ772917 (study PRJEB29015, sample SAMEA2737925) | human oral metagenome | biome: human oral; feature: human-associated habitat; material: dental | place: China | collected 2012 ... | reverse complement strand
GGGAATATGGGAGAAATGAGCCCAATGTAGCAACACTAGTATCTATTGCGAAGCTATACAATGTATCAATTGATGAACTTGTTGGTTATAAAATAGAAAAAGTGAATGACGAAGAGTTAGCAAAAACTCACTTTGAAGTAATTGATATGATAAAGGCATTAGATAGTGAGGATTGCAAATTAGTAGAAGAGGTTTTGAAAAGATTTAGGGGATATTCTTTTTCCAGACACTTGAATTTATAATAAAACTCAAATTACTTAGGCTATATGAGTTATCTGTGGTTGCGTTAAATTAATAGTTTTGGTATAGACTAGGTACAAGATACTTAGTCTATATTTTTTATCTATAAAATGGGGTGATGGTTATTGATGTAAAAAATTTGATGACTAAAATTATAGATGATGCAATTAAATGCAAAGCTAGTGATATACACATATATCCACATATATCAGGTAATTCCTTTATAAAACTCAGAATCAATGGTAATCTGAGTAAATATGAAAGTTACACAAATAGGGAGTTAGATGCAGTTAACTCATTACTAAAATACAACGCTGGGATAGATATTTCTCGTAATAAAGAACCACAAAGCGGACGATTTGTTTATTCGCTATCTGAGAAAAATTATTATTTAAGAGTATCTACTTTACCTTTGAGTGAATTATCGGAGGGCTGTGTAGTTAGGATTTTTATTGATGAGTTAGAAGATGTTGACTATAGTATTTTTAAAGAAGATAGGGAGTATATTAATTCATTAAGTAAAAAGATGTATGGATTAATATTGTTTTCAGGTCCCACAGGAAGTGGGAAATCAACATCAATGTATAAATTAGCGAGTTCACTTGCTAATATGGATAAACAAGTTATAACAGTTGAGGATCCTGTAGAGAAAAATATTGAAAATTTAATTCAAATGCAAGTAAATGAAAAAGCAGGGATTAACTATGATAATGCACTAAAATCTATTTTGAGATGTGATCCAGATGCAATGGTAATTGGAGAAATTCGAGATTTTAAAACAGCAAGTCAAGTTATTACTTCTTCATTTTCGGGGCATTTGGTTTTAAGTACAATTCATGCAGAGGATTCTGTGGGTGTTATAAATCGTTTGAAAGATTTGAATTTATCACTTGAAGATATAAAACAAACGGTACTTTGTATCATTTCTCAAAGGTTGGTTAATTTATCAGCTGGAGGAAGAGGATTAATAACTGAAATATTAAATAAAGAAGATATTCATAACTATATAGATAATAAAAAAATAACCAACAAATCCTTAGATGAAAAATTTTTGTTAGCTTATAAGGAAGGATTCATAACACAAGATGAAAAAGAAAAATGGGGATATTAAAAAAATTTTTGATAAAGAAAATAAGGTTTATTTTATAAAACGGTTATACGAACTTATCGAACACGGTTATATGTTAGAAGATTCTTTGGAATTTCTTTTAATTCAGTATGATGTACCTGCTGTTGAGATAGAAAAGATAAAAAGCAAACTCTCTAATGGAGAAAAGTTATCTGATATTTTAGGGTATATTGGTTATTCAAAATTAATAGTTACAAAAATAAAATTTGCGGAACAGTACGGGCGCATAGAAGACATGTTACTGGAAGTTGAAACATATCTGCAAATAAAAAAAATACAAAAAGAAAAGATAATAAAAACTTTACGCTATCCACTATTTTTAACTATGACATTAATATGCCTAATAATGGTTTTTAATGCACTAGTAATTCCACAGTTTGAAAACATCTATTCTTCATCTAATATTAAGATGGACTTTCAAACTATTATTCTTATAAAATTGTTGTATTATATTCCAAAAATTATATCTATTATTTTTGTTATCTTTATACTTAGTTCAATATATATGTTTTATATAGCTAAGTATAAGCCGATACTATTTTTAAACACTTTACTAATTATTCCTAAAGTTAAAAATTATGCAAAACTATACTTTTCGTATAGATTTGCTATGGAACTAAGCCTATTTTTAATGAGTGGATTTTCTCTAAAAACGGCGTTAGAAGTCATGATTGAAGAAAAGTATGATTATTATCTGACATGCTTCTCAGAAGAAATTTTAACAAAGTTAGATTTAGGGATAACGTTTGAAGATGCCATAGGAGAAGTTAAATTTTTTGATAAATCAATGAAAAAATTTATTATTCATGGAAAAAATAATGGATTAATCGATAAGGAATTGAAGTTGTTTAGTGAGTTGATGTTAGATACATTTTTAACATCATTGGACAGAAGTTTAAGAAAGATTCAGCCGGTATTATTCGGTGTGCTAGCATTAGTAATTGTTGGATTGTATATGGTTATATTATTACCAATTTTTAATATGGCTAGCTCGTTAAAATAAAGGAGTTTATTGTGAAAAAAATTTTAAAAAAATTTAAAAAGAAAGACGGTTTTACCCTTATAGAAATGCTTATGGTACTTTTCATAATTGCAATTTTGTTAATATTAATAATACCGAATATTACTAAGAATATTGACACTGCAAAAGATAAAAGTTCAGAAGCATATGAAAAAACAGTTCAATCACAAGTAACAGCATATGAAATAAATGAAAAAGATAGTAATGTTACTTTTGAGAAATTGGTAGAAAAACATTATTTAGATGGACCTGTGGAAAAAGCAAGTACCGCACCTAATGGTAAAAAAATTGTAATAGAAAATGGAAAAGCGACATTACAAAAATAGTGCGGGCTATTCATTAGTTGAGATGTTAGCAGTATTGTTAATAGTCAGTATTATCATCATTATTTTATCAAGAACATCAGTAGCTAATTATAATAAATATAAAGAAAGATTAGCGTTAAATGAATTAGTATCAGATTTATATCAGTTACAAACACGAAGTTTAAATGAAGAGAATATCTATATAGATTTATTTTCAAGTGATGGAGAATATGTCATGCATTATAGTAATCAAAATTACTGGAAAAAGATTTCAAATGATGGAAAAGTACTTTTAAACAGGCCGAATGTCAGATTTAAATATAGAGAAGGGAATTTAATATCTAGGGCAAATACAGTCGATGTAAAGTTTTCTGAAAGTTTATATAGGCTTATTATTCACTTAGATACTGGGTATATAACCATTGATGAAATTGAATAAATCAGGATTTACATTTGTAGAACTTATAGGCGCACTGTTTATTTGCTCATTACTTTTTGTTTTTCTAGTTCCTAATATGGTTAGGCAATATGCTAATTTGAGCAAAATAGAAAAAGAACTAGAAATGAAAGAGATTCTTTATGAGGAAATAAGTATTAATAAACATAGTAACTTTACTAATAGACGAGGAAAATATTATATAGAAGTTAAAGATAAGAAGGCGAAAATAGTTGATGAAGATACAGATGAAGAAATTAATTACTAAAAGAAATAGTAAGGGATTTACTTTGTTGGAGTTAACGATTTCGTTATTTTTACTTCTTATTTTATCGTTATTGTTGACATTAATACTACAAACTACTATAAAAACATCAAGGAATTTTTTAGACTTTACTAATTACGAATATGCATTAGCGCATAAGAAAATATTAGAAATTTACAATGATAGTAGTAAAGTCGAAAGAGAAAGTAATTTTGTAATGATGACTAATAAGGACAAAAAAGAAGAGGTTAAATTAGTTTTTCAAGGAGATAGAGTGTATATAGCAAAGCAAAAGAGTAAGGATTTTTATGCTGGATATATTTTACTGTTGAAAAAATTAAAATCATATTCTATTGAACAAGATGAAGACATGATTCATATAATACTAAGGGATAGAGAAGATAAAGAAAGAAATCTTTATTTAAAACTTAAAACTGAAGAAAAAAGTAAAAAAGAATCTGAAGAAAAAGATACAGATAAAAATAATGATAAACAATCAACTAATACACAGGAAAATAAAAATGATTAATAAAAAAACTACCATGCTAAAAGATAAACAGGGTAATGCTATTATAGTATCACTACTTGTAACTATGCTTGTAGTTGTGGTAATGTTTAGTGTTGTAGGTATTTATATGAATAAAATGTACAGCATTAAAAATCTTAATAACTATTATGACAAAAAAATAATAGAGCAATTGAATAAAGAAAAATCATCCGAATAATGTTTTATAAACTAGAACTATATTTCTATATAAATAGTTATGTATAGTTCTAGTTTTTTATAAAACAATAGAGTCCTAATTGTTATTAGCCACTTTTAAAATTAATGTATTGCTTTGTCTTAGCAAATAGTTTAAAATGATACTATATGATTTAAAAATGAATGGATACCAAAGGAGACAAATAATGAATAAAAAAGTATTATTTCTACTAACAGCTGGGGCTGGAGTAGTTGCAGTAAAATCATTATTAAAAACTGAAAAACTAAATAATAAAGATCGTGAAAAAGTTGATGAATATAAGAAATTTTTAGAAGAAAAAGGATATATAGTAAGTAAAAAGACTTACTTACCTAGTAATTTGAATTTATTATCAGTTTCGGCATTACCAATGTATTATAAAGCAGCTAAAAAGTTAGCTAAATTTGTTTTCTAAAATTATGTTTATTCCAGAAAAGAATTACTCATTTTATGAGGAGAACCCTAAAGGAAAATTAACAATAAAAAAATTTGTTAAAGAGATGTACTATCGAATAATGTATGATGAAGTATCTCTTTTGTCTGCAAATTTAAGTTATTATTTTATTTTATCGGTATTCCCAATGCTGATAGTTGCGTTGGCATTAACACCATATTTTAAAATAGATCAACAATTTTTGTTGGCTAAGATACAAACTTTTGCACCTGGTGCATTGGGGGATTATCTTTTTAATATGATAAGCGAAGTTTTGAACAGTAAAAATAATAATACAATTATCACTATCGGTATAGTATTTACTTTATGGTCTGCATCCAATGGTATATATGGGATAATTATAGCGTTTAACAATGCATTTAGAGTACGTGATGGACGTATTTGGATAGTAACAAAAATTATAAGTATAATTTTTACAGTTTTATTCTTAATAGGTATGTTTCTTGTTTTAGCATTAGTTGTTTTTGGAAAACAACTTACATACTTGTTATTTCATAAATTTAATCTAGATGAAGGCTTTTATACCATATGGTCGTATTTAAGTTATAGCTTTCCTGTTTTGTTTACGTTCATTGTCTTTGTATTTTTGTATATATTAGGACCAAACTTAAAATTAAAATCAATTAGTATTTTACCAGGCGCAGTGTTTTCAACCATTTCTTGGACATTAGTCAGCAGGTTATTTGGATATTACATTGACCATTTTTCTAGTTATATAAAAACATACGGGACTATTGGAGCACTAATGGCATTTATTATTTGGCTGTATATTACAGGATATATACTGATAATAGGGGCAGAGATTAATGCGATTTTTCATAATTATAAGGTAGAACACCGTATTTTTGAAGAAACACATACAAAAGAATAGTTTAAGATTATTAGAGCTTTGAGTTGCAGCTAGTTAACTTAAAGCTCATTTTATATATCGTTGAGCTCGAATAATGTAAAAAATATGTCTTTTATAGTATAATAGTAAATACCTTAATGTCATTCGTAGAGAGGAGAATAGCAATGATTAAAGAAATTTATCTAGCGGGTGGATGTTTCTGGGGAGTAGAGGGATATTTTTCTCAACTTAACGGAGTAATCGAAACAAAAGTAGGGTATAGTAATGGAACTACAAAGGAGACTAATTATCAAAAAATAAAGTTAACAGATCACGCAGAAGTAATATATTTAAAATATAATAATGAGATATTACCACTTAATGATGTTTTACGTCATTATTTTAGAATTATTAATCCAGTTAGTGTGAATAAACAAGGTGGAGATATTGGACGTCAATACAGAACAGGGATTTATTATGTTGATGAAGAAACTCATAAAGAAGCCACTGACTTTATAACAAAATTACAAAAAGAGTTTGTGAAGAAAATTGCAGTAGAAGTAGAAAAAGTTAGTAATTATGTTGATGCAGAAGAATATCATCAAAGATATTTAGAAAAAAATCCAACAGGATATTGCCATGTGGATTTATCGTTAGCTAAAAAAAGCTTATAAAAGCTAGTTTTGTAGATATTATAAGTTATTAGATATATTATCTATGATGAACTAGTATTCTATATATAAATAAGACTCAGCGGAAAAATTTTAAAGATAATCTAATAAATATTTTGAAAAAATAGCTAAAAAAAGGTAGAATATAAGTAAGTATAAATAAGGAGTTTTAAAAAATGACTAATATTTTAATTTTTGGACATAAAAATCCTGATACAGATACTATCTGTTCAGCAATTGTTTATAATAACTTAAAAAGATTACAAGGTATGGATTCTGAAGCGGTTAGACTTGGTGAGTTAAATGATGAGACTAAGTATGCATTAGAGTATTTCAATGTAAGTACGCCACGTCTTGTAGAAGAGTTGAAAGAAGGGCAACATGTTATTTTAGTAGACCATAATGAATTTCAACAATCTGCTAATGGGATAGAAAAAGCTGTTATTCGTGAGGTAATTGATCACCACCGTATTGCAAACTTTGAAACAGCTGCACCGCTATATTATCGTGCAGAACCTTTAGGATGTACAGCAACAATTCTTAAAAAAATATATGAAGAACAAAGTGTTCATATTGATAAACAAATGGCAGGATTAATGCTATCAGCACTTATTTCTGATTCATTGTTATTAAAATCACCAACATGTACATTACGTGATAAAGTAGCGGCAGAAGAACTAGCTAAAATAGCTGGTGTAGATTTAGAAGAGTATGGATTAGCTATGCTTAAAGCAGGTGCGTCTACTAAAGATAAAAAAGCAGAAGAATTAATCACACTAGATGCTAAAGAATTTATTCTAGGCGATGATAAACTTATTGTTGCTCAAATCAATACAGTTGATGAAAAAGAAGTAGTAGAACGTAAAGAAGAATTAGCAAATGCTATCAACTCAGAAATTTCTGAAAAATCTTTATCAGCATTTGTATTTGTAATTACTAATATTTTAACTTCAAATTCTGAGGTATTAGTATTAGGAGCAAAACAAGACAAAGTTGCTGCAGCATTCGGGAAAATTCTTGCTAATGACTTTATGACATTAGAAGGTGTTGTTTCTCGTAAAAAACAAGTAGTTCCTCAAATCACAGAAGAATTCACAAAATAGTTTCGTTTATATTTAAAGAAGGAAAGTGAGGATAGAATTCTCACTTTCTCTTGTTATTAAAGAAAGGAGATTTTATGCAGAAAAGTAAATCAATATTATGGACGGCAGTAAAGAGTATTGTTGTCAATACGTTAATTATTCTTGCTTTTTCAGGTTTATTTAGATCTAGTTTATTAATAGATAAGCCTAGTTATGGATTTTACGGAGCAACACTAATAACATTGATGTATATGTTTATTAGACCATTACTAATGTTTATAAGTATTGTGCCGATAGTTATGACTTTTGGTATATTTATTGTTGTAATAAATGCAGGTATAATATTGTTCGTATCATATTTATTGTCACCACACTTTGTTGTCTCATCTTTCGGCTCAGCATTCTTTTTAGCAATTTTTATATCTATCTTCAATGCTTTGTTAAACAGTGGAGATAGAAAAATTATTATAAAAAGATTTTAGTAGAACGATGTACAAATATTAGTTATTTATCACAAAAATAAAGGAAATTAATTAATGAAAAAATTAACAACAAGAGATATTGTAGAAAAATTAAAGTTAGAAGTAATAAGTGGAGAGGCTGGTTTGGATCGTGAGATAACAACGGAAGAATTATCACGTCCTGCTTTGCAACTTGCGGGATATTTTTCACATTATTCTCCTCAGAGAATTCAAATATTAGGAACAAGTGAATTATCATTTTTTAAATTAATAGCAGATACTGAAAAAAAATCTCGAACACGTATGTTATGTACGAGAATAACACCATGTATTATTATTTCAACAAATCATGATGTTCCAGAAGAGCTAATTACAGCATCAAATGAATATGATACACCGGTTTTAAGAAGTACTCAAGAAACTACAAAACTTATGGGGAATATTACAAATTATATTCAAAAAGAATTTGCACCAACAACTTCTGTTCATGGAGTTTTTATTGAAGTTTATGGAATAGGTGTATTGATTACAGGTGAAAGTGGTATTGGTAAAAGTGAAGTAGCCCTAGAACTTATTAATCGTGGACATAGATTAGTAGCTGATGATAGAGTTGATATTAAAGAAATAGAGCGTGGATTATTAATTGGTAGTTGCGAGTCTACGCTTATTAAACACTTATTGGAAATTCGAGGACTAGGTATTATAAATGTTATGACATTGTTTGGTACAGGTGCAGTACGAAGCGATAAAAGCTTACAACTTAATGTCCATTTAGAAACATGGAATGAAAATAAAGAATACGATCGTATTGGTTTGGGAAATGAATATAAAGAGATACTAAACTCAAAAATAGAGAAAAAAACTATTCCTGTTCGCCCAGGACGAAATGTTGCGATTATTGTTGAAACTGCAGCTATGAATTATAGACTAAATCAAATGGGTATTAATACAGCGGAAGATTTTACTGAGCGTTTAGCGGAAGAAATAAAAAAGAATAATATGAAAAGTGAGGAAGAATAAGGATGACTTTAGGATATTTAGATCCAATTGCTTTTTATTTATTTTCAAAACCAATTTATTGGTATGGAATAATAATTGCAATGACAGTGTTAGTTGCATATATGATGGCAGACCATGAGGCAACAAAGCGAGGCTTGAAAAAAGAGACGATGCTAGATTTATTACTTATAGCATTGCCAATAGCATTTATATTTGCGCGTGCATACTATGTAATTTTTAGATGGGATTACTATAGTACTCGAAAAGATGAAATAATTGCAATTTGGGATGGCGGAATAGCAATATATGGTGGATTATTAGGAGGTTTTTTAGTATTATACTTTTTTGCAAGACGCCGTGGAATAAAAATTATTAAAATGCTAGATATTATAGCTCCCAGTCTTTTAGTTGGACAAATGCTAGGGCGCTGGGGGAATTTCTTCAATCATGAGGCTTATGGAGAAACTGTTAGTCGAGAATTTTTAGAAAAGAGATTTATACCAGATTTTATTATAGAAAATATGTACATAGACGGAGCCTACCGTCAACCAACGTTTTTATATGAAAGCCTTTGGTGTTTTATCGCTTTAGTTATTTTATTATTAATTCGTAATAAGTTGGCTCAAAGCGAAGTGTTTGCAAGCTATATAGTTCTTTATGGTATTGAGCGCTTTGTAGTAGAAGGTATGAGAACAGACTCATTGTATATCGGTTCATTAAGAGTATCTCAAGTTCTTTCGCTGGTATTTGTCATAGGAAGTCTGATATACTTGATAGTACTTAATACAAAATACAAAAATAAGAAAGTTTTGTATACCGAATCATAATAAAAAGAGGGTAAAATATATGTCAGAAAAAATTTACGATTTAATTATTGTTGGGGCAGGACCAGCAGGGATGACTGCTTCCATTTATGCATCACGTGCTAATATGTCAGTTTTAATGTTGGAGAGAAAATATCCAGGTGGTCAAATGCTTTCAACAGAAGAAATTGAAAACTATACAGGATATGAGATGGTAACAGGACCAGAACTATCAGAAAAAATGTTTGAACATTCTAAAAAATTCGGAACAGAATTTGCTTTTGGAAATATTACAAAAGTAGAGGTTAGAGATGAATTGAAATATTTGACAGCAGGTGATAATGAATATGTAGCCAAATCAGTAATTATTGCAACAGGATCAGAACATAAAATGTTAAATATTCCTGGAGAAGAACAATTTTCAGGAAAAGGTGTTAGTTACTGTGCGGTTTGTGATGGAGCGTTCTTTAGAAATAAAGAAGTAATAGTAATTGGTGGAGGAGACTCCGCTATTGAAGAGGCGCTATACTTATCAAACTTAGTAAGTAAAGTAACTATTATCCATCGTCGTGATGAACTTCGTGCTCAAAAGATTTTGCGAGATAGAGCATTTGCTAAAGAAAATATTCACTTTATTTGGGATAGTATTCCGTTAGAAATCAAAGGTGAAAGAAAAGTTTCTTCTGTAGAAATACGTAATGTAAAAACAGGAGAAGAAAGTTCAGTTTCTGCAGATGGTATCTTTATCTACGTAGGTATGTTACCTCAAACAGAAGATTTTAAAACACTAGCAATTACGAATGAAGCAGGATATATCCTAACTAACGAAAAATTAGAGACAACAGTAGCTGGTATATTTGCGGCAGGGGATGTTCGTGAAAAAGACATTCGTCAAGTAATTACAGCAGCTTCGGATGGTGCAATTGCCGCACAAAGTGCATATAACTATGTAGAAGGATTATAGAAAAAATATAAATACTTATTGAACTAACCACCTATACTTTAGGGCTGTATAATAAATCCGGAGCATGGAAAACCATGCTCCGGATTTTAACTATATACAAAAAGACAAATATCCAATAAAATATAAAGTGTGCCTAAATACTTAAGAAAGGATATTTGTCATGAATAATTGTATCACAGAATTACT
>ERZ772917.2022-NODE-2022-length-10592-cov-141.792730_pt1 | contig 10592 bp, 11 predicted proteins | sample MGYA00511187_ERZ772917 | MGnify/ENA primary metagenome ERZ772917 (study PRJEB29015, sample SAMEA2737925) | human oral metagenome | biome: human oral; feature: human-associated habitat; material: dental | place: China | collected 2012 ... | reverse complement strand
TCTCCTGAACCCACGACCGTCGTCGAAACCGATCATCCCCTGTGGAGTTGTCACCCGGAGGCCCGGGCGTACGCGCTCCTGACGGAGCCACTGCAGCCTAGCAGGATCGCCTCCAGGTCCACCAGCGTCCCCCTCGTCACAGCCGGGCGCACCGGCCCGGTGCGCCCGCCCCCGGTGGGCTCAGGCCCCGGTGCAGCCGGCCCCGGCCCGTCCGCCGTCGCTCTGCGACAATACGGAGCGCACGGGAGCGACGACGAAGGAGCAGACCATGGAGGCACGTGAGCTGCACGCACTGGGGCGCAGCGTCTCAGCCATCGGCATCGGGACCTGGCAGCTGGGCGCTGACTGGGGCAAGGTCACTGCCACCGAGGCCGAGGAGACCCTCCAGGCGGCCGTCGACTCCGGGGTCACCTTCATCGACACCGCCGACGTCTACGGCGACGGCCGCTCCGAGCGCTTCGTCGGAGCCTTCGTCCAGTCCCGGCCCGAGGCCGGACTCACCGTGGCCACCAAGATGGGCCGCCGCCTGGAGCAGACCTACGAGAACTACAGCCGCGAGCACTTCCGGGCCTGGAACGACCGCTCCCGCCAGAACCTCGGGGTCGAGACCATCGACCTGGTCCAGCTGCACTGCCCGCCCAGCGAAGTCATCGAGGCCCAGCGCACCTGGGACTGGCTCGACGAGATGGTCGCCGAGGGGCGCGTGCGCGCCTACGGGGTGAGCGTGGAGACCTGTGCGCAGGCCCTGGAGGCCATGCGCCGCCCAGCCTGCGCGAGCGTGCAGATCATCCTCAACGTCCTGCGTCGCAAGCCCCTGGAGGAGGTCCTGCCCACGGCCCAGGCCACCGGCACGGCGATCATCGCGCGTCCCGCTGGCCTCCGGCCTGCTGTCGGGGCGATACCGCGAGGACACGGTCTTCGCCGCGAGCGACCACCGCTCCTACAACCGTGACGGCTCGGCCTTCGACGTCGGTGAGACCTTCTCCGGGGTCCCCTACGAGGTCGGCGTGGCGGCGGCACGCGAGTTCACCGCCCTGGTGCGCGAGCTCGGTCCCCAGGGGGCGAGCGCCGCACAGGTGGCGCTGCGCTGGGTCATCGACCAGCCGGGTGTCACCACCGTCATCCCCGGCGCCCGCAACGCCGCGCAGGCACGGGCCAACGCCGAGGCTGGCTCACTGCCCCCGCTGAGCGCAGACCTTGAGGCAGCGCTGGCCGAGCTGTACGAGCGTCTCATCCGCCAGCACGTGCACACGCGCTGGTGAGCCGGGCCCCGCAGACCCCACGGGCCCAGCAGCCCCCTCAGCCCCGACGGCGGTTGGCGTCCGCCATGGCGCGCGCGGCCTCACGCCGGTCCTGAGCCTCCCGCAGGGACTGGCGCTTGTCCCAGTCCTGCTTGCCTCGGGCCAGCGCGATCTCCACCTTGGCGCGCCCGCGGACGAAGTACAGCTCGAGCGGGACGATGGTGTAGCCCTTGGCCTGCACGCGCATGGCCAGACGGTCGATCTGTGCGCGGTGCAGCAGCAGCTTGCGCTTGCGGCGAGGCGCGTGGTTGTTCCAGGTGCCCTGGAGGTACTCCGGGATGTGCGCGCCCTGGAGCCAGGCCTCGCCCCGGTCGATCTCGACCCAGGCCTCGGTCAGGGAGGCGCGGCCCATGCGCAGCGCCTTGACCTCGGTTCCGGTCAGGGCCAGCCCTGCCTCGAAGCGGTCCTCGATGAAGTAGTCGTGGAGCGCCTTCTTGTTGCGGGCGACCGTCTGGTGGGCGTCAGCGGCCGCCTTGGCCCGCTCCCCCGCGGTCGGCTTCCTCGGCCTGCTCGGCTGCTTGGCCATGCGACCTCCTCTTCCTGCCAGCCCGGGATCGGCCCGGGCGCCCGCGGCGCGGCGGGCACAGGGGCCCACCCTACCCGCGGGCGCGCCGCGCTCAGAACCCCGGCAGGGTCATCGGGTCGATGGAGGACCCGTTGAGGTAGACCTCGAAGTGGACGTGGGGGCCGGTCGCCCCTCCGGTGCTGCCAGTGAGGCCGATCTGGTCGCCCCTGTTGACGTAGGCCCCGTTGGGCACCGTGATCGAGGACAGGTGGCAGTAGTACAGGACGACGGACTGGCCGTTGATGACACCGCCGTTGATGACGATCCCGTTACCGCACGAGCCGTTGATGTTGTAGGTGACCGTGCCGGAGACCGCGGCGTACTGAGGCACGCCCTCGGCGGCGACGAGGTCGACCCCCTCGTGGAGGATCTGGTAGCCGCTGATGGGGTGGATGCGGTAGCCGTAGGGTGAGGCGACGGTGAGGGGCCCGGTGATGGGGTGGCCGATCGCTCCCGAGCCCAGTGAGGCCGTGGCGGCGGATCCCGAGGACGCCCCCGTGTAGGAGCTGCTGGCCTGGTTGGCGGCGTCAATCTCGGCGATGGTGGCGGCAGCGGCCTCCTGGTCTGCCCGGGCCTGGACGAGCTGAGCCTCGATGTCCGCCTTCTGCGACTCCAGGGTGGCGGCGGCCGTCTCCCTCTGGGAGGTGAGGGCCGCGACCTCGTCACGCTTGTCCTGGGCGGCGTCGGCGGCCTCCTGGGCGGCCGCCTCGGCCTGGTCGGCCTCCTCCTTGAGTGTGGTCACGCGCTGGGCGACGGCGTCCTGGCGCGTGCGCCGGTTGGCGTCCTGCGCCCGCTCCTCCTGGGCTGCGGCCAGGACGGAGGACTGCACGCCGGAGGCGATCTCCATGGCGGAGGCGCGCTGGGTGAGGTCCTCGACAGAGTCGGAGGCGAGGACGTAGGACCAGGCCGTGATGCTGGAGTCACCCTGGTAGGTCGACACGACGAGCGAGGCCACGGATGCCTCGTTGTCGGAGGCGGTGCGCTCGGACTCGGCGGCCTCGGCCTCCAGGGTGTCGAGCTGGGACTCGGCGACGTCGAGGCGGTCGGAGGCGGCCTGCTGCTCGCGCTCCTTCTGGGCGAGCAGCGTCTCGGCGTCGGCGAGCTCGGTCTCGGCGGCGGACAGCTCGCTCTGAGCGGCCTGGAGGTCGAGGTAGGCCTGGCCGAGGTCGGCCGACACGCCCTCCAGGGAGGCCGCGAGCTCGTTGGCGCGCCGGTCCGCCTCCTCCTGGTCCTCGACCGCGTCCGAGCGCTCGTCGGCGGTGGCGGCCGGAAGCGTGAGCGACATCGGGGCCGCGAGCAGGCACAGTCCCGCCACGACGGCGAGGTAGCGGTGGCGGGCGGGCAGCCGCCGTCCGCGGGAGACGTCCTCGGAGCGGGAGCTCCAGGCGGTGGCCAGTCGGTGCGTGAGCGCAAGCATGGTTCTCAGACCCTCGTGTACTTCGACAGGGAGAAAGCGGAGGAGGCCGCGGCGATGAGGATCGCGGCAAGGATGAGCCAGGGGGCGACGAGCCAGACATCGTCGGTGCCGATGAAGGCGGTGGTGAAGGTGATCGACTTGGCGAGCCACCCCTCGACGAGGTACCTCACCCCCGTGTAGAGGCCGCCCACGGCCAGCAGGGCGCCCGCCAGGGCCGCCAGCGCGCCCTCCAGCATGAAGGGGAGCTGGATGAAGAGGTTGGAGGCACCCACCAGCCGCATGATGCCGGTCTCGCGCGAACGGCTCATGGCGGACAGCCGGATGGTCGTCGTGATGAGCAGGACGGCGGCGACGGCCATGATGGCCGCGAGCCCGCCGGTGACCCACGAGGCGCGGTTCATCACGAGGAACAGCGGCTCCAGGGTGGCTCGCTGGTCGACGACGCGCTCGACACCGCTGCGGCCGGTGAACTGCTCGGAGACCACCTGGTACTGCTCGGCGTCGACGAGCTTGATGCGGAAGGACACGGGCATCATGTCCTCGGTCGCGTTCTGGCCGATCTGCGTGTCGCCGTAGCCCCTCATGAAGCTCTCGTAGGCCTCGGCCTTCGACTCGATCGTGTAGCTGGCGACGTAGGGGGCCAGGGCGTCGGAGTTGATGAGCGCCTCGATGGCGTCGATCTGCTCCTGGGTGGCCTCGCCGTCGGCGCACTCGGCACGTGCGGAGGACACGGGGCACATGTAGACGCTGACCTCGACCTTGTCGTACCAGTCGCCCTTCATCGTGCTGATCTGGAGCTGGAGGAGGGCGGAGGCGCCGACGAACAGCAGTGAGACGAAGGCGACGAGGATGACGGAGACCGTCATCGCGAGGTTGCGCGTCAGTCCCTTGAAGGTCTCGGTGACAACGAGGCGGAATCGCATGCTGGTGCTCCTTCAGCGGTCAGAGCCGTAGACGCCGCGGGACTGGTCGCGCACGACCTGGCCCGCCTTGAGCTCGATGACGCGCTTGCGCATCTGGTCGACGATCTCGTCGTCGTGAGTGGCCATGACGACGGTGGTGCCCTGCCGGTTGATCCGGTCGAGCAGCCGCATGATGCCCACGGAGGTGGAGGGGTCGAGGTTGCCCGTCGGCTCGTCGGCAAGAAGGAGCTTGGGACGGTTGACCATGGCGCGGGCGATGGCGACGCGCTGCTGCTCACCGCCACTGAGCTCGTGCGGCCTGCGGTTCTCCTTGCCGGACAGGCCCACGAGGTCGAGGGCCTCCGGCACGGCGGACAGGATGTAGTGGCGCGGCTTGCCGATGACCTGGGAGGCGAGGGAGACGTTCTCCAGGACGGTCTTGTTCTCCAGCAGGCGGAAGTCCTGGAAGACGAAGCCCATCTCCCGGCGCAGGTGAGGGACCTTCCAGGAGGAGACCTGGGACAGGTCACGGCCCAGGACGTGGATGCGTCCCGAGGTGGGGCGCTCCTCACGCAGCGTCAGGCGCAGGAAGGTCGACTTGCCCGAGCCGGAGGCGCCGACGAGGAAGACGAACTCGTCCTTCTCGATCTCGATGTCGACGCCGTCGAGGGCAGGGCGAGCCCCTCTCTTGTAGACCTTGGACACGTGGTCGAAGCGGATCATGGGTGGGGGCTGCTCTCCTGGCTGACGTCTGGGTGCCGGCGGCACGCGCCCGGCTTGCCTGCCACGGTATCCAGCCAGACGGCCGATGCGGCCGTGACACGCCCGAGCGCACCTGTGGTGAGCGACGACGCCCGGGCCGTTAGCGTGCGGGCGTGAGCTCCTCCCCTGACCCGACCGTCCCCAGCACCGATCCGACCGACGGCTCCGAGGCCGGCGCCCCCAGGTTCGACGAGGTCGTGGACCTGGGCTCCTGGGCGGCCTTCGAGCCCTCGCTGGCGGCGCTGCTCGACGGCGAGGCCCGCCCGCACGCCCCGTGGCCGGGGCTGACGATTCTGCTGACCGCACCGCGTCCGGTGGTGACGGCCGCGGAGCTTAAGGAGCGGATGGGTCTGCGGTCCCTGCTGCGCGGCCGCCGTGGGGGCGGGCCCTCACCGGAGGTGCCGGGGCTCGTCCTCGTCGGCCGGGGCGACGGCGTGCAGGTGAGTGTCCCCGTCCTGGACGCCGAGGGCCGCCACCTCCTGGGCCCCGACGCCCGACAGACGCTGAGGCGGCTGGGGTGGGCCGACCACCAGGACCTCATGGTGCGCCTGCTGGCCGACGGCGCCGAGGCCGCCCAGGCCGTCACGCGCGTGCTCATCGAGACGCTGCACGTGCCGCACCCCGCCGACGTCGACCACCTCGTGGTGCTCACCGGCTAGGGGCAGGCCTACCGAGGCGGCGGCTACGCGTCGACCGGTTCGTAGGCCAGCTCGGCGTCGCTGAAGGCCTCGTCCTCCAGGGGCGGCAGCGGTGTCGCCCACGGGTCCTCCCCCGACGCCGTGCTCGCACCGTCCGCGCTCACCTCGTGTGCGCCTGACAGCTTGACCGCGCCAGTCCCCGCGTCCAGCGCCCCCTCCCCCGGCGTCTGGGCAGCCACTGTCCCCGTACCCGAGGGCTCGGGTGAGGCGGCCGAGGGCGCGGACAGCGGTGTGCCGGCGCTGTGGGCGGCGGCCATGACCGGCTCCACCCGCATGTAGGAGGTGGTACCGCGGGCGAGGTCGTGCCCGCCGGAGGTGATCGTGATGACGTTGCTCGTCTGTTCGGGTCCGTTCGCGGGGGTCCACGTCTCCTGGGTCAGGCGGCCGTGGAGCAGGACGGGATCGCCCTTGCGCAGGCTGCGGGCGAGGTTCTCAGCGAGAGCGCCCCAGGCCTTGGCCGTGAACCACAGGGTCTCCTCGTTGTGCCACCTGCCCGAGGCGTCCCGGTAGGCCGGGGTGGAGGCGACGCGGAAGCGGCAGTAGACCCGGCGGCTGGGTGTGGTGGCGACGATCGGCGTGGTTCCGACGACGCCCTGGACGGTGATGTCGATCTGGCGGCTCATGGGGCTCCTCCTGGTGCTTCGGCCGGCGTCGTCGCCGACGAGACAACCGTGCCGCCGCCGTACCCCCGGGCGCGAGCGCGGCCCGGGCCGCCTGTGGACCGCGGCGCCCGCGGCTGTCACGGGACGAGCCTGTGGAGCCCGGGGAGCGGTCCGCTCAGTCGCTCAGGCCCAGGGCACGGCGCAGCTGCGCGTGACGCTCAAGCACCTGGGTCGCGGGCGCGAGAAGCCCCCGCTCCACGACGGACCCGACACGTGCACGCACCGCACGGGCGTAGGCCTCGGCCTCATGGTGGGCCCGACGGCGCCGGGCCCAGGCCGCCCAGCCGGACGCCACGACGCCCAGGACGACGAGGGGCACGGGCCAGAGGATGCTGCCGTGGCCCAGCAGGGCCGCCACGAGCAGGCCGGCCGCCAGCACGAGGGCGAGCACCCCGGCCCACCAGGACAGGTCGATGGCGGTGGCGCGCGGCGCGGGCAGGGGGACGGAGCCGACTCCCTCCGCGGTCTGGGTCCCCAGGACGTCGGCGCTGGCGACGGCGTCCTCCACGGACCGCGCCCAGGCTCGCGGCAGGCTGTGGGTCGTGCGCGAGAGCCACTGGCTGCGGGCGGCCGAGACCGCCGCCCGGGCCGGGGGCTCAGGGCGCGCCAGCGCCCCCGGGAGCGCCTTGGACAGGCTCGAGGCGACACTCGCCTCGACGACTCGGGCGCCGGAGGCCTGGACCAGGGCGTCAACGACCTCCGTGCGCGGGCCCTCCTCGACCCTGACGGGCTCAGGGGCCACGGTGACGGTCAGGCGCTCGGCGATGGCATCCAGCTCGGCGGAGGCGGTGCGCGCCGCGTTGGACTCGCGGGCGACACGCTCGATGAGCAGGCTGCGGACCTGGTCGAGGTTGTCGCCGCGCACGGCGGACACCGGGAGCACGGTCACGTCCTCCAGGCCGTCGTTGACGAGGAGGGAGCGCACGTCCTCCATGAGGTGCTCCTGGCCCGAGGCCGGCAGCTCGTCGATGTGGTTGACCAGGACGAGCATGTCCTCCTGCCGGGGGCCCAGTGAGCGCAGGTAGCCGTCGTGCAGCGCCGAGTCGGCGTACTTCTGCGGGTCGAGCACCCACACGAGGATGTCGGCCAGGGGCACGAGGCGGTCCACCTGCAGCGCGTGGGCCGTGGTCACCGAGTCGTAGTCCGGCACGTCGAGCAGTACCAGGCCGGAGAGCTCGTCCTGGTCGGAGGCGTCCAGCAGGGACTCACGGCGGATGCGGCGGTTGCGGTCCACCCCCAGGAAGGTGAGCAGGGCGCTCGCGTCGTCTCCCCAGGAGCAGGCAGCGGCCCGGGACGTCGTCGGGCGGCGGGCGCCGACGTCGGCGAACTGCAGCGCGGTCAGCGCGTTGAACAGCGAGGACTTGCCGGAGCCGGTACCGCCGAAGAGAGCGACGACGGTGTGGTCGACACCGAGGGCGAGCCGCTCAGCAACCGTGTCCAGGCCCATGCGGGCAGGGATGGACAGGGAGGCGGGAACCTCGGTGGGGCACGCGTCCAAGGCGGCGTGCATGGCGCGCAGGCGGGCGTCGAGCAGGGCGGCGGGGCTCGACTTTCGGGTCGCTGTCTGGCTCATGTCTGCATCACTCTCGTCGGCGGTCTCACTCGTACCCGGTTGCTCACGGTCAGCGGTCGCCCGGGCGCACGAGCACGGACAGCTCGCCTGCCCGCAGGCGCAGGGCGGCGGCGAGGCCGGGGTCAGGGGTCAGGCTCCGACCCGCGTCCGCGGGGACAGCGGCCTTGAGGGCGTCGGCCAGGGCGTCGGCCAGGCGCGTGCGCGCCTCGTCGGTCGCCTCGGCCAGCCCCAGCCTGGCGGCCGCCGCACGCGCCCCCTCGACACCGCAGGCGGCCGCGATGACAAGGTGGCCGGACGCGTCCGCCTCCAGGCCCTTGACGGGTGTCGTCGTGTCGCAGGTGTCCTCCAGCCAGGAGCCGACGGCCTGAGCGGCGTCGTGCCCGTGCCCGAGCAGCTGCTCGGCCTGCTCACCGACCCCCGCCTCCACCCAGGTGGCGCGGGCCTCCTTGACGAGCGCGACGAGCTCGGCGGACAGGCGCAGCACGAGGGCGTCACGCAGGTCCTCACAGACCTCGGCCAGGGCCTGTGCGCGGGCGCGGGCAGCTCGCCCGAACCAGCCGCTGCGCAGGCGGGCGCCGGTGGTCAGGGCCGCCAGCGGCCCGCCGGCGGAGGCGTGGGTCACCCACCGGGTCGAGGGCGCCCCCTCTGCGAGCACTCCCCGCTCGATGTCGACGCTCAGGGCCTCGCACGGCTTGGCGACGACGGCACGGTCCGCCGACTGGAGGAAGCGGACGGCATCGGCCTGGACGTCGACGGCGTCGGCGAGGGCAAGCAGGTCACGACGCAGGACGGGCCACATCTCGCGGTCGGTGCGGCGCATGAGCCCGGCCGCCCGGTGGCGGCCGGCGAGCAGCTGCAGCCAGTCACGCAGCTCGCGCACCGAGGCGGGCGGCAGCATGCCCTCGTGCGGCCCGGCGTCGGGGACGACGAACAGGGGGGACTCGGCCAGGCCCAGCGCGTCGAGGCGCTCGACGAGATCGCGTCGGACCTCACCGAGGACCTTCTCGGGGACACGGTTGAGGACGACGGCGATGGAGGCGCCGCGCGCGGCGGACTCCTCCAGGGTGGCCCAGGGCATGTGGTCGCCGTAGCGCGCCGCGGTGGTCACGAAAAGCCACAGGTCGCAGGCCTCGCGCAGCCGCGAGGCCAGGGCGCGGTTCTCCGCCTGGACGGAGTCGAGGTCGGAGGCGTCGATGAGGGCGAGGCCGGCCGGCACGACGTCGGAGACGACGGTGCGCACGACCTCGGTGACGGGGTGCGCCCGGAGAGCGGAGACGTCCTCGGGGCTGACGACGAGGACGGGGACACGGGTCGTGGGACGCAGGACGCCGGCGTCGGAGACCTCAGCGCCCAGGACAGAGTTGACGAGGGTCGACTTGCCCGCCCCGGTCGAGCCTCCGACGACGACGATGGCCGGGACGTCCACGTGCTCCAGCCGGGGCAGGACGTTGTCACGCACCTGGCCGACGACGCTCGCGCGCAGGCGGCGCGCGTCCTCGACGCCGTCGGCCTCCAGCGTGAGCGGCAGCGCCTCAAGGTCCCTGACGGTGTCGGACAGGACGTCGACGAGGCGACCGCGGCTGATGACCGAGGAGGGGACGTCGAGGCCGTCGGCCGGAGGGACTGAGGAGGATGACATACCGATAACCCTAGGGGCGCTACGGCCACCTGGCCGTATTGATCCGTTGAGTCGCGTCAGACACGCGGATGGTGCCCCCACCCGGACTCGAACCGGGAACCTGCGGATTACACGGCGGGGCACCGCGCCACTGCGGCCTGGCGACTGGCAGCGTAACCCTCGGACGGCTGGCGCGGCTATGCTCCACGGTCCTGTGAGTCAGTCTGAAATGTGGGATGAGGCCATTGAACGATGGCGGGGCGGACAGGTCGCCCAGGGGTACCCGGCCAGCACTATCCGCCTGCGCACCGGGTGGGTACGGCGCCTCGGGGCATGGGTCGCCGTCGGTCCGTGGGAGGTCGACGGCGACCACCTGATCGCATGGGGCGGCGCGCACGAGTGGGCTCGCAACACCCGCCGCGCCGCGTACTCCTCCGTCACCCGGTTCTACTCATGGGCTGAGAAGGCCGGGCATGTGGAGGTCTCCCCCGCCGCCGACCTACCTGCCGTCAGGCAGACCGGTCCGCGCCCACGTCCGTGTCCCGAGGAAGTGATCCGCAACGCCCTGGCAAACGCGGACGACGGGACGGCGCTCATGATCAGGCTCGCCAGCGAGATCGGGCTACGCCGGGGCGAGGTCGCTCAGGTGCACTCTCGCGACCTGGTAGATGACCTCATCGGGCGCTCACTCGTCGTGCACGGAAAGGGAGGCAAACAGAGGATCGTCCCAATGTCCGACTCCTTGGCTGACGCGGTTGAGGCTCGCTGCCGTGCGCAAGGTGGCTTCGCGTTCCCGTCCCGCTTCGGCGATGGGCACATGACCGCTGGCGCCGTCGGCGACCGGGTGGGTGACGCCCTCGCCGGCGACTGGACCATGCACAGCCTGAGGCACAGATTCGCCTCGCGTGCATACGGGCTGACCGGGGACGTACTCGCGGTTCAGGCGATCCTCGGACACGCATCCCCGACTACGACGCTCGCCTACGTCGTCGTCGAACCGAACCGCCTGCGACGCACCATGCTCGCCGTGGCGGCGTAGGCGGTATGTGCGTCCGCCCGCCGACGCGGTGAGGCGTGCGGCGGGCGGGGCGTGG
>ERZ772917.2021-NODE-2021-length-10593-cov-2.791516_pt1 | contig 10593 bp, 8 predicted proteins | sample MGYA00511187_ERZ772917 | MGnify/ENA primary metagenome ERZ772917 (study PRJEB29015, sample SAMEA2737925) | human oral metagenome | biome: human oral; feature: human-associated habitat; material: dental | place: China | collected 2012 ... | reverse complement strand
GCAGTCGATAAAGATATAGTCGTACGCGTCCCTCACCTGGTCTATCGCTCTCCTCAGTCTTTTTTCCCGTCCCTCGAGTGCGACGAGTTCAATCTCGGCGCCCGCAAGATCGACACTCGCCGGGATTATATCGAGTCCTTTTATGTTGGTGTGCAAAATCGCTTTTTTCGTATCGAATTTATCTTCTATGAGCAGATCGTACACCGTATAGGCGAGAGTTTTTTTCTTTATTCCGATTCCGCTCGTCGTATTCCCCTGCGGGTCAATGTCGAGTATAAGTATTTTTTTGCCGAGCAGCGCAAGGCACGCACCCAGATTGATGTTGGTCGTTGTCTTTCCGACGCCGCCCTTCTGATTAAATATAGCAATTGTCTTTCCCATATTGCTCCTCCGGATTCATCCGTAAACAAATTATATTACAATTATACACTCTCCTCATAAAACGCGCTACTTGTTTTATAAAAAAGAGATGTTTCACGTGAAACATCCCCTGACTGCAACCCTCTCTTACAATCTCACCTTATCGGATCCTTTGCCGGTGTTCCCGCCTTTCTCGGGAATGAGGCGGGCGTCGTTTTTACTTTTTTAATTACCACTGCGCAGTGATCTGTTTCGACACTCGACACCGGGCACAGGTCTTTATACTTTCTGATCGATGTGATCTCACCTCCGAGCGCGTCTATAGCCTTTTTCGCGTCGGATGTTTCACGTGAAACATCCCCGCTCTTATACGATATAAATGCCCCTCCCGTCTTAACAAACGGCAGGCAGTATTCGGAGAGTACATCAAGCCGCCCGACCGCTCTCGAAACGCATATATCAAAACGCTGTCTGTACTTTTCGTCATGTGCCGTATCCTCCGCCCTGCCGTGAAGGACATCACAATTAGTTATCCCGGAGGATGTACAAAGCTCACTCACGATTTTGAGTCTCTTGGCGAGCGAATCGGCGAGAACAAATGTCTTTTCCGGCGATATTATGGCAAGCGGCACTCCGGGGAAGCCTCCGCCGGTTCCGACATCGATAACGGTCTTCGCGGGTTTCCACTCAGGACATCTTACCGGTATTACGGAGTCTATAAAATGCTTTGCAATGAAATCCGAAGGATTTTTGATCGCCGTAAGATTCACCCTCCCGTTCCATTCCAAAATCCCGTTCATATACGACGTGAAGCGTGAAAGCATATCGCTGTCAGCATATATGCCGAGCTCCCTCAGGACGTTCGCCAGATCATCTGTTGTTGCCATTTCTTCTCTCCCTTTCGAGATATACCATAAGTACGTTTATATCCGCCGGTGAAACGCCGGATATTCTCGATGCTCTCCCGACCGACTCCGGTTTGAGTCTGTCGAGCTTCTGAGCCGCCTCGATCCGAAGACCGCCGATCATGTTATAGTCTATACTCTCAGGTATTCTGTGAGTTTCCAGCTTTCTGAACCTCTCTACTTGAGCGGTCTGCTTTTTGATGTAACCCTCGTACTTGATCTCGACAGCTGCCTGAGCGCGCGCGTGTTGCGCCAGATCCGGTCGTTCCCTGTCAATTTCTTCCAGATTATCGTACGTGACTTCTGATCGCTTCAGGAGCTCCGCAAGCGATACCCTGCCCTGAACCGCCGAAGCACCGATATGCGCGAGGAACCCGTTTGCGGTCCGCATATCGACGAACGTTCTCTCGAGGCGCGCGCGCTCCTCCCTTACGGCCTCAAGCTTTGCCCGAGTCCGGCGGTAACGCTCTTCGGAAACGAGCCCGATGTCGTAACCCTTAGCTGTCAGACGTTCATCTGCGTTATCTTGCCTCAGAAGCAGCCTATATTCCGCTCTGCTGGTCATAATTCTGTAAGGCTCATTAGTACCTTTAGTTACGAGATCGTCGATCAGAACGCCAATATAAGCCTCGTTTCTTCCGAGGATGAACGGTCCTTTCCCATTTATTGACAAATGCGCATTGATTCCGGCCATAAGACCCTGCGCCGCCGCCTCCTCGTAACCGGAGCTGCCGTTGAACTGTCCGGCACAAAAAAGTCCGTCGAGCACACATGATGAAAGATCGGGCTTCAGCTCAAGCGGATCTGTACAATCATATTCTATCGCATATGCCGGCCTTGTTATTACAATATTTTCAAGACCCCTTATAGAATGGTAAAAATCTCTCTGCACATCCTCCGGCAGACTTGAGCTCATTCCCTGTATGTACATCTCGTCGGTATCGAGCCCCTCGGGTTCGATGAAGAGCTGGTGGCGCGGCTTATCACTGAAACGGTTCACCTTGTCCTCTATCGACGGACAATAACGCGGTCCGATGCCCTCAATTTGTCCGCCGAAAAGAGCCGAACGACCGAAGTTTTTTCTTATTATCTGATGTGTCGTCTCATTCGTATAAGTCAGCCAGCATGATACCTGTTCCCTTTCGAGATGATCGGTCATAAAGGAAAAAGGAACGATTTCGGAATCACCCTTCTGCTCCGTCATCTGAGAATAGTCGAACGTCCGCGCGAGCGCACGCGCCGGAGTCCCCGTCTTGAACCTGCGCAGCTTTATTCCGTACTTCTCGAGGTTAGCCGAAAGCGAGACGGCGGGAGCAAACCCGTCAGGCCCGCTCTCGAATACGCTGTCGCCTATGAACACCTTTCCCTTGAGAAAGGTTCCTGTGCAGATTATAACGGCCTTTGCCATATAGACCGCGTGCGTTCTGGTCACCACCCCGCGGACTTTTCCGTCCTCTACTATTAGGTCTGTTATCTCGTCCTGCTTCATGTCGAGATTTCGCTGACGCTCTATTGTTTTTTTCATCTCGACGTGGTACATACGTTTATCCGCCTGCGCTCTCAAAGAGTGAACGGCAGGACCCTTTGCCGTATTGAGCATTCGACTCTGTATGAAGGTCTTGTCTATATTTATGCCCATCTCACCGCCGAGCGCGTCGATCTCCCTTACGAGATGACCTTTCCCCGTCCCTCCGATCGAAGGGTTGCAGGGCATCATGGCGATCGCCCCGAGATTTATCGAAAACATAATGGTTCTTGAGCCCATCCGCGCCGCGGCGAGCGCGGCCTCACAGCCCGCATGCCCCGCACCTATTACGGCAATATCGTATTCACCCATTAAATAAGTATTCATAAATAAGTATCCATAAAATCCTTTATTTGCCGAGGCAGAAACGGCTGAACACCTCATTTATAACGTCATCCTGCACCGAATCGCCGGTTATGAATCCGAGATGCTCGTATGCCGAGGCTATATCTATTTCTATGATCTCGGGAGGCAGGCCTTCTTCCGCCTGCCTGTACGCCTCGGAAAGAGAACGCGCCGCTTCGGTCAGCGCCTGTTTATGCCTCGCATTGGTCACTACCGCACCCGGCTTTTGCGAACCCGTAAGCTCTGCGGCTATCGCATATATCGCATCCTCCACCGCCCTTACATCGCAGGGATCCGTCATTGACGTGACGAGATACCTTACTGAAGATGATGCCGCATCCATTTCGTCCTTATCTATGCAGATGCCTTTATCGCTTTTATTATATAAAATAAGAGAGGATGCCGGGTTAAGTCTGTCTATAAGCTCAAGATCATCGGGCGCAAGACCCTGATAAGCGTCTATTATGAGCAAAACCACATCGGCTGAGGAAATAGTCTCCCTCGTCCTGTCTATCCCTATTTTTTCTACAACATCGTCGGTTTCACGTATTCCCGCTGTATCTGTCAGCTTGACCGGTATGCCGCGTATGCTGACGAATTCTTCTATCGTATCTCTCGTCGTACCGGGAATATCCGTCACGATCGCTCTCGATTCCCTGAGCAAAGCGTTCATCAGGCTCGATTTTCCGACATTGGGTCTGCCCGCTATGACGACGGAAAGCCCGTTGCGCATTATCCTGCCGGCATCTGCCGAGGCGATCATGTCGTCTATCTTTCCGCGAACAGACAAAAGGCTCTCTTTGAGTTTATCTTTTGTTACCTCTTCTATATCCTCATCCGGATAATCAATGTTTACGTGAATATTTACGAGTATGTCGGTAATCTCGGCCCGTATCGCGGAAATCTCCTCCGAAAACCTCCCGCGAAGCTGATCCATAGCCTGCTCAAACGCACCCGTCGTCTTGGCGGCAACCACGTCCATAACAGCCTCCGCCTGAGAGAGATCAAGTCTGCCGTTCAAAAACGCACGCTTTGTAAATTCACCCGGCTCGGCAAGCCTTGCTCCGTTTTGAAGGATAAGCGAAAGCGTTTCAGCGAGCGCGATCCTGCCCCCGTGGCAGTCTATCTCAACCACGTCCTCCGCCGTATACGTCCTCGGCTTAGGCATGTATACGGCAAGAACCTCGTCCGCTGCACCTTCTTCGGGGCGCGATATTATATGCCCGTATACGAGCTCGCGAGGCCTGCTTCTGAGCTCGCCGGGACGCGAAAATACGGCGCAGGCCGTATCAAGAGCCCCCGGTCCGCTTATTCGTATAATACCTACCCCGCCTTCACCTGTCGGTGTAGCGACAGCCGCGATAGTATCATCGTACATTTTTATCCTCCGCCGTAAACAAACACGGGGCCGCCCTTTTTGGCGGCCCCGGTCAATCATTTGAGTTCGATGATGACCCTTCTGTAAGGATCCAAGCCCTCGCTTCTCGTCGTAACACGGTCATCCTTCTGAAGTGTAGCATGTATGATCTTACGCTCATACGGATTCATCGGTTCAAGCCTGAAGCTGCGCCTCGATCTTACAACCTTGTCGGCAAGGCGAAGTGCAAGCTTTTCGAGACTCTTCCCTCTCTTGGCACGGTAGTTTTCGGCATCCACCACAACGCGCACATACTCTCCGCCGTCTCTGTTTATAACCAAGCTCGTGAGATACTGTATGGCGTCGAGCGTAATTCCGCGTTTACCGATAACGGTTCCGCTGTCTTTGCCGTCAAGATAGAAATAAAAATCCTTGCCGTCCGTCTTACCGGATACCTGCAAATCGAGACCCATCTCCCTGACGAGTCCTTCGAGAAAGGTTGCGGCAGGGTTTTCACCCTGTATATCCGTCAGAGCCGCAGAGTCGACGACCGGCACCACCGGCCCGGACTCTTCTATGATTTTATCATAATCGCGCTTTTCACGCTGATGATGCTGTCTGTGCTCATTTCGAACTCCGCCGCGCTCACGCCTTTCGCGTGATTTTTCCGTAAAGGTCGGTGTATACTCCGGCGCTTTGATAGGAGCCTTTTCCGGTCTTACCGGCCTTGACTGCGTACTTTCCGGTTCGACGGTCTTTTCCGGCTGCTTCGTCGATACCCTCACGAGAGCCAGCTTGGATCCGATGCCGAAAAACCCTTTGGAGGGCTGCTCCAGAACCTCTACATCTACATCATCCCGGGTCGCATCAAGCTCTTCGAGCGCAAGCTTTACGGCCGCCTCAACGCTGTCGCCCCATTTTTCGGTTACATCCATTATTATCCTTCCTCCAAAGCCCTATGCTGTCTGAGGCTTCCTCTTTTTTGAATCTGTTTTTTTCTCCTGCATATCCTTGCGCAGCTTGTTGAACCTCAGATTGAAAAATACCTGGGTAACCTGCGAAATGAACCAATATATCGCAAGCCCGGCAGGATACGTCTTCGCGAGCAGAACGATCATCAGCGGAAAGAGAAATTTCATTATCCCCATACCCGCGCCCATACCGGGCGCCTGCGCGTTCGTCTGCTGATTCATGGAAAAAGCAAAGAACGTCGCTATTCCCGATGCGATAGGGAGTATCCACTGATCCGGCTGACTGAGGTCCTTTATCCAAAGGAACGATTCGTGCACGGCAAATACCATTGTGTCATCGAGATAATTAAGCGGATACCTGAGCAAAGCAAACAGCCCGCCGATAACGACAAGCTGAATCACCATAGGCAGGCATCCCGCTGCCGGGTTGAAATTCTCCGCCTTATACAGCTCAGCAATCTTCTGGTTCATCGTTTCCTTGTCGTTTGCGTACTTACGCTGGATCTCCTTGACCTTAGGCTGGATATCCGTCATCCCCGCAGTTGACAGGATCTGTTTCTTATAAATCGGATACATGCACAGCCTGACGATAACCGACAATATAACTATGGCAAGCCAATACCTGCCTAAAGCTGTATATAAAGCCGATAGCAGCAAACTGAACGGTGTTGCTAAAATTCTCATCTGATTGGGATTCCTCCGTCATGGCAGAGGGTCATATCCTCCGGGGCTGCCGGGATGACACCTCAAAATCCTTCTGATACCTAAATAACTGCCTTTGATTACTCCGTACTTCTGAAGAGCCTGTATAAAATACGTCGAACATGTGGGATAGAAACGGCATGTTTTCGGAAAAAACGGAGAGATGCATTTTTGATAAAATCTGATCATAAGGATCATGATTCCGCTGATCAGCTTACTTACATACTTCATTTTTTCTTTATTATCCCGGTCTTTATCAGCGCCGATCTCATGGACGCCGTTACATCGCCGCACTTCTTTCCGTTTATGGAATTTCTGGCTATGAAAATAATATCATAGCCTACGTCGCAATCGTTCTTTGACAAACGATAGCTCTCCCTCAGGAGGCGCCTGGCTCTGTTGCGGCATACGCTGTTTCCCACCTTTTTGCTGGCGAGATAAGCGATTCTGTTGTACTCAAAGCCGTTCCTTCTGTAAAATACGACTACGTACCTGTCTCCGACCGACCGGCCCCTCTTGTAGAGGTTGTCAAAATCGGATTTTTTTCTGAGAATGTTCTTTGCCGGCATTGGCGTTAAGCAGTAAGTTTCTTCCTGCCTCTTGCTCTTCTTCTCTTAAGAACGTTTCTGCCCGCTTTGGTGGCCATTCTCTTCCTGAAGCCATGCTCTTTCATCCTCTGCCTGTTTTTAGGCTGAAATGTCTGTTTCATTTAAGGTCTAACCTCCTCTTTATAAATTCCGGCGCTATCTGAATTTCAACAGCGCATACGTTGTAATTTTATAATGCACATGTGATATTGTCAACTGCGGATTTTGTTTATAAAGTTATCCACAGGCTGTGGATAAACCTTTTTATAATTTATTTTTTCACGTGCGTATTTATCACTTGTTTTAGGATAACTATTTTTGTACAATGTTATTCAAGATACTTTCAGGGAGAGCATTTTATTTTGATGGAAAAGAAAGAACTGTGGGATCAGGTTCTCATTGATGTCAAAAAAAACACCAATGTGACGCAGACCACCTGTGATAATTTTTTTAAGCCTATCGTTGTTCGTGAGATAAGCGAGCAGCCTAAGATTGTTTATCTTACAGCCGACGCCGACCTTATCGTGCGCGCTGTCAAACAGCGCTATTACAAGATGATAGAAGGCAGCATCAAGCGCATAACGGGTGACGAATACAAGGTTATAGTCAAGAGTACATCCGACTACTCCGAAGATCGCGTGGTATCGAAACCCGAAAACAGATCACGCGCCTTCGATGCAAATATAAGCTTCAAAAAAGAAAAAATATTCAACCCGAAATATACTTTCGATAATTTTGTCGTTGGAGAAAGCAACAAGTACGCGAACGCGTCGTGCATAGCGGTCGCCAAAAACCCTTCGGAAGCGTTCAATCCTTTATTCATATACGGCAAATCGGGACTCGGCAAGACGCATCTCATGAATGCCATCGGTATATACATGCTTGACCACAACAGCGATATAAACATACTTTACGTTTCATCCGAAACTTTTACAAACGATTTTATAAAGGCCATACAGGATAACAAAACGAGAGAGTTCAAGAACAAATACCGCAGAGCCGACGTTCTTTTGATAGACGATATTCAGTTTATTGAGGGAAAGGAAAGTACTCAGGAGGAATTTTTCCATACTTTCAATGCTCTTTACGAGGAAAACAAGCAGATAATAATATCCGGCGACAGACCGCCGTCAAAGCTTAACGCTTTAGACGAGAGATTAAGATCACGTTTCGGATGGAATCTGATAGCGGAGATACAGTCTCCCGATTATGAGACACGCGTAGCTATATTGCTGAAAAAGGCCGAAAATATGGGCGTAAATGTTGACGAGGACATGCACAGTGTCATATGCCTCATATCCGAAAAGATAAAGGACAACATAAGAGAGCTCGAAGGAGCCTTTTCTCGTGTAATTTCCTTTTCCAAGTTTATGGATGAGCCTGTCGATGTCGCTTTCGCCAAAAGCGTACTAAAAGATATCATGGTCGGCTGTTCTACCGTAACACCGGAAAAGATAAAGTCGACAATATGTAAACATTATAAAATCAAAGTTACGGAGCTCGACTCGGAAACGAGAAAGGCAACTATCGCTTATCCGCGGCAGATAGCGATGTATCTTTGCAGAACTCTTACCGACTACTCACTGCCCCGGATAGGAAAGATATTCGGAAATAAACATTATTCGACTGTCAAGCATGCCTGCGACAAAATATATGAAGAACAGGCTTCTAATAAAGATCTCAAAGAGGAATTGGAGACACTTAAAGCTTTGATAGAATCATAAACATGTCAACAGCCTTTCAAGGGTTATCAACACGTTATCCACATAATGCAGGACTATAAAAATCGGCTGAATTTAAGTGCTTGCACGCGTTATAAAAAGAATCCGCAGGCACTAATACTAATATTACTATATAAAATATATTAAAAAAGACAGATGCAGCGGAGGAAATTATGAAATTCACATGCGATCAGCAGGAACTTACAAAGGCTCTTAATGTAGTATCAAAGGCGGTAAGCGTAAGAACCACCATACCGACATTAAAAGGTATACTGATAAACGTTACGGCGGACGGAAAGCTTATAATGACAGCTTCGGATATGGATATCACGATCGAAAACACCCTTGATGCATCCGATACCGAGGCGGGTATAGTAGTAGTTCAGGCTAAGCTTTTCGGAGATATAGTAAGGAAGCTTCCTTCGGGAAATATAATTTTTGAATGCGAAGGAGAAAACATAACGATAAAATGCCTTAATTCGGAGTTTACCCTTATAGGCATGCCTGCCGACGAATTTCCGAACATAAAAAATACGGACGAATATGCGACTGAGCTCATATTTGATAAGGATATATTTACAACTATGATAAAAAAGACGGCTTTTGCCGCGAGCATAGACCAGAGCAAGGGAGTTATAACCGGAATACTTACGGATATAACAAGGGATGAAATCAAGATGGTAGCTATCGACGGGTTCAGAATGGCGATAGCAAAGGAAAAGTTAAAAAGCGACGAGGAAAAGACGGTAATAATATCGGCACGCATAATGAACGAAATCGTCAAGATAGTTACTGAAGCGAATGCTGAGGGCGACATAAGAATGATGGTAGACGGCAAGAGTGCGGTCGTCTTTGTCGAGAGTACAAAGATCATAATGAGGCTTATTGCAGGTGAATTTATAAGATATGATGATATTCTCCCTAAGACGGCTGCCGTAAACGTAAAGGTAAAAAGAACAGATCTCGCGGAAAGTGTCGAAAGGGCTTCTCTTTTAGCAAAGGAGGGAAAAAATAACCTTATCAAGTTCTCTATAAAGGATAATATAATAAATATAACCTCGAGATCCGAAGAAGGAAATGTAAAAGAAGAAATTTTGGCTGAAAAAACAGGCGACGATCTCGATATAGGCTTTAATGCAAAATATATCCTCGATATTTTAAGGGTAATCGACGATGAAGAAATAATTATGAAGTTCAATACGGGAATATCTCCGTGCCTCATAGTACCGGAAAAAGGGGATGCGTACGAATATCTTATTCTTCCTGTAAGAATAACAAATATGTGACATGTATATTAAGAGATTGGAACTGAGGGATTTTAGAAATTACGAATACCTCGATATTGAGCCGTGCGAAAAGGTGAATCTTATTCTCGGAAAAAATGCGCAGGGCAAAACGAATCTTCTTGAAGCATTGTACATGTCCGCTATCGGAAGATCATTCAGAACATCAAAAGAATCGGAGCTTATTAAATTCGGCTCTCAAAGCGGCAAGATAAAGGTATATGCCGTAAAAAATTATCTCGACGTCTCGGTCGAGATAATTTTGAACAGGAAAGGAATATCATCATCTGAAAAATTTGTAAAAAAGGACGGAAAATCGTTAAACAGAGCTTCACAGCTTATAGATAATATACTAATAGTTATATTTTCACCTGAAGATCTTAAAATAGTAAAGGATGAACCGGAAAAAAGAAGAAGATTTATAAACCGCGAACTCGTACAGATATCTCATTCGTACTATGAGAAATTCACCGGTTACTGCAGAATTCTCGCACAGCGTAACGCTTTTCTTAAAGGTGAATGTCAAGATAAAGATATGCTCGATCTATGGGATACTCAGCTTGCCGAGTATGGATCTTACGTAATAAAAATGCGCGCGGATTTCATAAGAAAAATAAGCGGATACAGCGCTAAGATCCATTCAGGTATAACGGCAGGAGCCGAAAGCCTGGAGATAAAATACGAACCTGATCTTAATGAAGAGTCCGACAGGGAAAAACAGAAAAAAGAATTTTATGACGCGCTTTCGGCCGTCCTTGAAGATAAAACCATCGTCGCGACAAACTCGTCTTCTATGGTGCCGAGCATGTTCCGCGATCACGTCAAAAATCCGAAACG
>ERZ772917.2020-NODE-2020-length-10605-cov-7.305498_pt1 | contig 10605 bp, 4 predicted proteins | sample MGYA00511187_ERZ772917 | MGnify/ENA primary metagenome ERZ772917 (study PRJEB29015, sample SAMEA2737925) | human oral metagenome | biome: human oral; feature: human-associated habitat; material: dental | place: China | collected 2012 ... | reverse complement strand
TTCTTTTTCACTCAATGTAGGTTCATAAGAATGTAATGGAATTTCTGAATTAAATATCATATCTCAAATTTTAGTTAGTTTCAAATTAATTTATAAATTTTAACATAATTCTGAATCTGTTTTTCTTTCGAGATGAATAGGATTCCATAATTTTAAAATAAATGCTGCTATAAAGCTACTTACTAACATTATAAGCATTACTCCTAAGAAAGTATTTACTTTTCCTGTACTCATTAAAACAGGTCCTAATAAAAGTGTATAATATTCAACAAAATCTATTGGAGATGTTAGAGCTGCATCTTCTAATGTTTTTGATTTTGAATTAGGATCTACTATTCTTAATAAAGTTAAGCCTATTGCATAAACTCCTGTACAATATCCATAAACAAATATAGAACGTTCAAACCAATAGTAATTATTAAGTCTAGGTGCTAATATATACATAAAAATTAGCAATGATACTAATGCAACTACTGATAGAATAATTATTGGCATTGCAAATTCTATTACTATTGAAATTTTTATTCCTGCTACACCAAAAAATACTAAATATTCTGTTGCTGTTGAACTTATTCTTTGAATACAATTTTTATCTACATATTTCCCCAAATTACTTATTTTCAATATTTGTATTAATAATATAGCTATTAAAAATGCCCATAAATATGTTGGAACAGTTTCAAAAATTTTTCTTACATAGCCAATAGTAGCATATGCCAATCCTGTTGGAATCATTACCATAATAAAATTCCATGCTAATGGATCTAGTGCTATTGAAGAAACTGTTGTTTCAGCCAATGGGCTTCTTTCATTTTCTTCTAAGAAACCTGTTTTATATTGTTGAGGTAAACTTTCAAATTTGTTTACAAAATAAGTGTATTTTTTGTTTGTTGCCATTTTTATTTGTATTATTCCTCCAATAAGTCCTAATAAAAGTCCTATTGTTGCAAATGTCATACCTATATCATTTGCATCAGCCCAACCAGTATTCTGTGTAATAACAGAAGAGAAAGCTGCATTTGTACCATGTCCTCCTACAAAACCTCCACCTACTAATATAGTAAAGCCTTCTGGCAAAAGTTGAAATCTATTTATCACATAGATTCCAATAATTATAGGAACAATATAAACTATTATTGATACTATAGATCTGTATACATAAAGAGCCAGTATTCTTTTTAAAGCTTCTCCTTTAAAACTTTTTAAATTTTCTTTATTTTCATTTTTATTATGTTTTACTAAAGAAAAACTTCCATATGCTATTGCTGAAAAAACAATAACCATAAATGCAGAACTATATCCACTAGCTTTATTTGAAAAAGTTAAATAATTTATTCCATAAGGTCCTAGAGCTAAACCCAAAAATCCAGCTAATAAACTTGAAGGTATATATAAATTTTGTATGAATTTTACTTTACTTCTTATTATATGTGATATTAAAATCAAAATAGATGCCTTCATTAAATCTAAAAATAAAACTTCTATATTGTATTCCATATTTTGCCTCCTAATTATTATTTATAGTTGTTGTTGCGGGTGGAGCAATATCATAAGTTCCTTCTTTTAAATCTAAAATTATTTCTGGTCTTACCCAGTCTCTTTTTTGTATAACAGATGTTTCTTCATGTGTCAAAACTCCTTTATACACTGTTAGACTTCTTCTTAGGTATCCATTCTTTCTGCAAGCCTCAGTCACCCCATTATTTGCTATTGATTTTATATGATCTATTACACTTGCTGCATAAGCAATAGATGTAGTTTTAGATGCAGCTCCTGGTATATTATCAACTCCATAGTGTACTATGCCATCTATAATATAAGTTGGATTTTTATGTGTTGTATGTCTATAGGTTTCTATAGCACCTCCAACATCAGCACTAATATCTACAATAACTGAACCTTTTTTCATCATTTTTAACATATCTTTATAAATTAGATGATCTTTTCTATGTTTTGGCCATTTTACACAATTTACTACTAAATCAGTTGATGATAAAATAGATTTTATATTAGCAGTATTTGAAATCATTGTATTTATTCCTGGGAAGCTAGATAATAAATTTCTTAAAATTTGAACATTAATATCCATAACTGTTATATTAGCACCTAGACCATAAGCCATTTCAATTGCACCTCTACCAACCAATCCAGCTCCTATTATCAATACATTAGCTGCTGGTGCCCCTCCTGCCCCACAAATTAATTGACCTGAACCATTATTTGTTCTTAACAAACATTCAACTCCTTTTAAAAGACCTAATTTACCTGCAATTTCACAATTTGGTGAACCATACCTATGTGTATCTTCTGCTGTAAATGCAATTACTTTTGCTTTTAAAAGAGCATCAACCTCCTCTCTACTAGCTGCTGGATGTATACAAGTAAAAATAATTTGATTTTCTCTCAATAATCCATATTCAGACTCTTCAATTTCTTTTACCTTAGTTACAAAGTCTGCTATTTGATAAATTTCTTCCATTGTTCCAACTATTTTAGCTCCAACTTTTTCATATTCTATATCTTCAAAACTTGCACCAGCTCCAGCTCCTGATTGGATAAATAATTCATGTCCATTTAAAATAAGTTCTGCTACTTCATTTGGAGTAAGAATTGTCCTATACTCTCCATCTTTAATTTCTTTTAAAAGTCCAATTTTCATTTTAAGACCCCCTTTAACAATTTTATCTTATACAATTAATATAAGCAAAATTTATGCCAATAAAAATTTTATATAGAAGTTTTGAAAAGATTGCCATTCTTAAAAAAATTAAAATAAAAAATGCTCATTAATGAGCATTTATAGTAACTTATTATTACAGTTCATATATTTTTAGGTTGTTTGTCAAATAGTGTTGATAAAAAAGTTTAGACTTACAATTAACAGAACTAAGAGAATTTTTTTGAGAATAAAATCTTAAAAGATTCTCTTTTTTGTTTAATTAAATCACTTTATTGAATTAAAAAATTAAGCACTAATTGATATAATTCCTGCTTGAATTAATATGCGCTTTTTAAAATTACTAAAATTTGAATATCCAAATGCTGTTCTCTTTATTGACTTAATTTTGTTGTTTAAACCTTCTATCAAACCATTTGTAATGTTTGACTTAAACATATTTTCAATGTGTTTCATATATTTTTTTAAACTCTTTAAAGCTACTAGCATTTGTTTAGATACTTTCTCTTTTTTAGCTAAATTTTTCTTTACAATATTTTCAAATCTTTTAAAGTTATTATGTCTTATTGATTGAAGAATATCTTGATATATATTAAAATTAACATCTAATTCAGGACTCTTTTCTAGAAGATAGTCCACTTTTTGCTTAGTACTAAGTTTGTATTTAAAGCTTGGACAATAATATGGTTCTTGACAAAGGTCAGGATAATATTTTTGGAGTAATTTCCAAAATAGTTTTAATTTTCTTTTTAATGAATCATCTTTAAGAGAATTCATAATGGATATTCTAGTTTGGTTAAAAGCTCTACTAACTAGATTAACAATATGAAACTTATCTAATACTATCTCAGACTCAGGAAAAATAGATTTTACCAAACTAATATATGGAGAATACATATCCATACAGATATATTTTACATTATTTCTAGCTTCAAGTGAAAATCTTGAAAAATATTCTGTCAAGGAATTTAATCTTCTATCTTCAACAATATCAATAATATTTTTAGTTTGATAATCAGCAAAGATAAAAGACATAGCACCATCAATATTTTTAACTGACTTAAACTCATCAATGCATATAGTTTCAGGTAAATGGTCTTTATTAACCTTAAAATCAGAGTAACACTCATCCATAATTCTTTGAACTGAAGAAATAGAAAGATTGTACTTCTTAGCAATAAAAGTAAGAGAAATATTTTCTTGAAGTTCTTGCGCAATAGTGTATTTAAGGTTATTAGAGATATTAGAATTATCTTTAGCAATACTAGTAGAAGGAGAAAAAGTTTTTTTACAATCTTTACAGATATACCTTTGTATACTAAGATTAAGTTCAACATTGTAATTTTGAAAAGGAATAAATTTAATATTACGTTCTCTAGAACCATTTTTAACAATATTTTTAGAGTTACAATGAGGACAAGAACAATAATTAGATTTAAGAAAACCTTTAAAAACTTTAATTACATAATTACCTTTTTGAAAAATCTGACAAAAATCTTCTTCTGGAAAAGAGATATTATCATCTTGAATATTTAAGATATTTTTGATAAAATCAGATAGAGACAATGAAATCACTTCCTTTTTGAGTTATTTTTAGCAATTTAATTTTAACAGGAAAATTTTATTGTCTCAACTTTTTTTATTAAAAAATGATGCTAATGGAAATTTCTTCCATCAACACCATTTATTATACAACCTATTTTGTTAAGTAATAAAAGAAAAGGTATCCAATTTCTTGAATACCTAATCTTATATTTTAAAAATTAGTTTTTAGAATACATATCCACCTTTGATTCCAATTTTAACATTATTTTCTTTTGAGTTAGTTATATATGTTCCTTCAAGTCCATAAGTATATCCAACATCAGTTTGAACATTATAATCTATATGAATTTTAACTGCATCTTTTTTAACTCTATCTCCTTTAATTCCAAATGAAGATGAGCTTCCATTGATTTTGGCTTCCATATCACTATTCTTATATCCAGTGATTCCTAAAATTCCATAAGCACCAGCTGAAATACTACTTCTTAAATCTTCTCCATAGAAAATTTTATTAAAGCTAATTCCTGCTTCTCCATCAAGATAATGATAAGTTTTTTTATTTATATCAAGAGGTAAATCTCCACTTTCATTTACTTTACTTTGTTTTACCATAGTATATGCTAAAAGTCCTTTTAATTGTACAAATACATCTTCTTGTATAGGATAATTTATTATAAATCCACTATATGTATTTAATGAAGCTGTATTAACTTTTCCTTCTGAGTGTAAATCTTGATAATTGTTTCTCATTTCTCTTTTTACTTTATATTTTCCATATTGAGTACCAATTCCAGTAATCCAATTCAAATTATTTACAACTGATTTATTAAAATAACCTCCAACATAAGCAGATACACCTTTTATTTCAGATTCAGTTGCAACAGTTGTAAGACTTCTTTGATATACTTCATTATGTTTTGTATTAGCTCCTCCAAATAATATTCCATACTTAGTTTCTGAGTTAGCAGTTGTTTCATAAAGTCCATAAGCTGTATAAATATTTCCTTTAAAATTATCTTGTACTGTTCTATTAGAAATAAATCCACCTCTTGCTATACTTTTCTTATCAGTTAAAGCATGAGTTACCTCAAATGGAATAGTAGTATAAGTTGAAATTTCATTTTTAGAAATTTTATTTAATTTAGAATAAATATTTCTATCACTTAATTGGTTAAGCATATTTTTTAATTCAGATAAAACTTCTTCTTCTCTCATAGTATAGAATATTTTAGCTTTCAATCTATGATAATCTTCATAACGAGGATCTTCTATACTAGCATCATTTTTTTCTAATGCTTTTTCAATACTTTCTTTTTCTTTTAATTGTAAAGAAATATCAGAAACTAGTTTCTTGAAATCAGATACAAGGTCAGCAAGATCTGAATTTTTATTATAATCTCTTGATGATAAAACCATTCTTTCTAAATTATCACCTGATAAAATAGTTTCTATTGTTTTTTCTATTTCCCCAAACTTAGAATTAGGATATTTAGCTTTTAATTCTTTTATAGTTGCTAAATCTTTCTTTAAAAGTTCCCTAGTATCATTTAATTTAGTTTTTAATTCATTTTTTATAGAATTTAATTTAGTTTTTAATTCAGGAATCTTATCAGCTAATAAAACCGCTTTTTTTACAAGTGTATAAGAGTCTTCTCTTTTAAGATCTGTTTCAAATTGTTTTTCTAAATCTTTTTCATTTGGATATAAAGAATATACCTTATTAGATAAACTATCAAAGTCTGATTCTATTTTACCAATAATTTCTTGAAAATGTAATTTTTGGTAATTAGAATCTTTTTCTAATTTATTAATTTCATCTAACTTTGTTTTCAACTCTTTTTCCTTATTCATAATAGATTTAAAATCATCACTATTTTTTAATTTTTTAACTAATTCTAATGCCTCTTTCTTTTCTGTTTCACTTAAATTAAATTGTGATAAATCATTTACTAACTCTTCATCAGTTTTAGTTTTTAAATAAGTTAATAAATCTTTCTTTTTCTTAGCTTCCTTTTCTTGATCAACAGTATTAAAAGTAGTCTTTTTATTTGTTGTTGTAAGAGTAGGAGAAAGAATACCTAATTTATTTGCATTTCTAATACTTCTATATACAGCATTTTCATCACTACTTAATCTTCTTAATTCTTCTCTTGTTTTTAATTCTAAAAGTGAAGTTCCATTTTTAGATAATTTTTTATTATTAATTAATTGATGAGCTATTGAATCTGATACAAATGGAATAGTCATATCATAGTCTTTTCCAGTTTTCATATCGTGCCAAGTGTAATCTATTTTTCTTCCCATATCTATAATAGCTTCATTTTCAGTGATTTTACTTGTTAATAATTCAATCATAAAATCATTTCTACTATCCATATTAGTTGTTCCATATTTTATAAATCTTATATTTGGATCAGAATCTTTTAAAGCATGTTGATAATAATGACCTTCACTATCCTTTTTAGTGGCATCTATATCCATTCTTAAAGAAGTTCTTCCTGATATTGAAGCTTGTGCATTATCAAGAGTTAATGAGCCACCAACTTCGACAGTATCTACATTTTTAAGTTTTGCATAAGCTCCCAATGTTATACTAGTTCCATATTGACCAGTCATTTGTTCTGCTATTTTTAATGTATTTTTACCTTCTCCTAAATCAACAGTTCCTTCTATTCTTCCTATTCCTCTAAATTCTATATTTTTACCAGCAATACTTCTAGTTAAAAGTAAATCTTGTATAAACATATCTTTCAATAGTACATACTTTTTTTGTTCAGGAGTAGCAGCAGGATTATCCCAGAATCCATATTTTTTAGCTATGTTATCTTTATAAGCAGTACCAACACCACCTAAATCAGCAAATTCTTTATGAGCATTTTCACTAATTTTATAATATTTAAAATGTTCTCTAACTAATCTTTTTTGTTCTTCTGTTTTAATTTCAGGTTTTGAATTAATTAATGCTTCTAATTCATCATCAGTCAAAAATGGATTTTGTGTTAAACCTCCTTGTCTAAATTCCCAATAATCTATTGAACTTGTTGGATAATTTGGGTTTTTTGTTATGGAATCTATCATAGCAATAGAATTGTTTAATTCTTTTTCAACTTTATCTCTTTTAGCAGTAACTTCCATTAATTCTTTTTCATAATTCGCTTTTGCTTTTTTGTATTCATCATTCTGGAAAGGCTTTATCCATTTATTTTCAAAATCTTCTTTTGATAAATTCTTTTTGTCATAAAAATATTGATCAAATTGATTACGAGGAGTTTCCCCTTTTTCAGCTCTTTCTTTTGCTGTTGCTATAAAATCATTTAAAGATTTTGTTATATCCTTTCTGATTTTTACAGTTTCTTGGACTTCTTTATCAAATTTTTCTTCTTGTACTCCTAATGAGTTACCCTTAAATTTATTTATACCTTCTTTATCATTTACATCAAATTCCCCTACTTTTTTAATAATCTCTCTAACAACATAATGAAGTATATTTCCATCATCATCTTCCTCAGGGTAAGAATAATATTTTTTTGGATCTGAGTATTTAGCTGCAAATTCAGCAGGACTAACATTCTTTTCATCTCCATAATCTGTCTTACTCAATCTAACCATTTTCTTTATTTTAGTTTCAACTTTATTTTCAGTTTCAGTAAGTTTTAAACTTACATCATTGGTATATCTATTTTTATCTTGTGCATAAATGCTTCCATCTTTTGTATATAGTAATTTTCCTCTATTGTCAGTAGTTGATTTATCATTAAATGGACTATAATAATTAATAGTTGTAAAAACAGTATCTTTATATTCAGTCTTGCTTCCACTTTCAACAGATACAGGTTCTAATTTCCAATCAACTTTCCATTTTCTACCTTTATCATCAACTGTATATAAATCTTCTCCCTCTTGAATTACATTTTTTATATTTTTTTGTACCATTTTTTCTTTTAAGAAAGCTGAAATTTCTGCCTTAGATTTTCCTTCTATTCTAGTTCTATATTCTTTCATAGTTATATCTAAGGGGTTTACATCTTTTTCTGCTCCAAAACTTTTTGATCTTTCATCTTCAGTAGCATTAGTTGTTACAAGTTTATATTCACCTTCTATATAGTATCTTTCATTTTTATTCTTTTTAGTATTTTCTACTTCTGATGAAAATTTTTCTTTGTTTAAGAATACAATATCTTTTACAGTATTTCCTGCTCCAAAATAAAATCTCTTTTCATAGAATTGATCACTGTTCTTGTAAGGTAATTCAGAATAGTCTTCCTTAGTAAAAGCTCCAATACCTTTTTCAGCTAAATCTGCAATAGTATGAGAACTTCTTCTAATCTTTGAATTTGAATTAGGTTCTTCTCTTGAATCTGAGGCAGCATTTTTATAAACTACATGAGCAATAGGAACTAAATCAACTCCATTATGTGTTCTTTGGGCTTTTACATTTCCTTTTTCCCAATAATTTGATTTTATGCCATTCATTCTATTTTGAGTATCTACAACTCTTAAAAATCCTTCATAAGCTGTTTGTTCTACAGGTTGTATAACTTCTTTACTTTCTTGAATTATTCTATAATTATTTTTAGGGCCTATTCCATCTCCAATTTTTTTAATTTCTTTATCTATTTTTGGCAATATTTCTGGAATATCAAGACGAGTTAAACCAGGCTCATCTAAATCTTTTTTTATAGCAGTTAACACTTGTCCTTTAATATCTTTTATTCTACTTTGTTTTAAATAAGGATTAGTTTTATCGTTTTCTATTGCTTTAATTATTGCATTATCTATTATTTTATTAATTTGTTTAATAGTATCTGTTCTTTCATTAGCATAAGAAGCTGTTGCAGCTACTATTAATGATATCATTATTAATTTTTTAATTTTCATTATGTATACTCCTTTTTGGAAAAATTAGAATCTAACATTTAGTTGTAAGTAATAATTTCTTTCAGGTGCTGGCAAAGCTTCTAAGCTTGTTTCTCTTAAATTATATTTATTAGATAAAATATTTTTTGCACCTATTTTTATATCTGAATAGTTATCTGGTTTATATGAAAGTCCAGCTTCCAATGTTCCATGTCCACCAATAGTGTGTTTTACAATAACATCATCTTTTGATATATCAGTATTTTCTCTAAGTTCTCTAGTTTCTTGTTTAGCTAAATAAACATAATTTAAGTAACCTGATAATCTATCTGTGAAGTTGTATTTTACTCCTAAAGTAGCTTTTAATTTTGGAACCATAGGAACTTTATCACCTTTTTCTATTCTAGCTTCATCATTAGATTTTAATACTTTTGTATTAATTAAAGTTAGAGATTGATTAAATCTAAATTTTCCAATATTTTGTTCAGCTTCAAACTCTATTCCCATTCTTCTTGTCTTTCCAATGTTTCTATATTTCCATCTATTTACTGCAGGATTAGTTAAGCCTGAACTAATTAAAGTTATCTCATCAGTTGTATCTGTTAAGAAGAATGATGTATTAACTGATGAACCCCAAATATAATCTCTAAAACCTATTTCAAAAGTATCAGTTTTTTCAGATTTTAAATTATTGGCAACATATTTAGAGGCAGCATTAACAGCTGGAGGTACTATAAGTCCAGATTGAGTACTTTTTAATTCCGTATCATGGACTTTGTCTGTTAGTTGATTTCCAAATGGAGTTACAAATCCTCTTTCATATCTTACATAAGTTCTACCAGTATCATTATATTTATATAAGAAACCAAGTTCACCAGCAAAGTTAGTTAATTTTTCATCAGTTTCTATTCTTTTCTTTTCAGGTGATACATAAGGCATAACATTTGGTCCATTTTCTCTGTAACCGTTATATTGTGTTCTTTCTACTCTTCCACCAAAAGTCATATCAACTTTATCAGTTAATCCCAATTTATTAAAAGCATAAATTCCAGAAGATTTTTTAGTCATTTTCATATCAACTTTATTTATAATTGGTAATCTGTCATCTATACCTAATGTACCAAATCCACCAAAAGAACTATCATAGTATGATTTTAATGTTTCAGATTGCACATGTGAATTTCTTTTATTTGTTGAAGTTTGGTAGTCAAAACCAACTATTGTTTCACTTGGATTATCTCCAATTAAGTTATAATCATATTTTGCTTTTATTTTTAAACCTTTTTTGTCTTCTTCAAATTTTGCTTGCATTTCAGATTTTACATCATAGAAAATTTTTTCTTGTGTTATATGAGAAAATCTTCTATTAGAAGCAACAATTTTAATATCATCTACACTTTCAGTGCTAATATCTCTTTTTTGTTCTTGTTTATATAAGCTTGTAGATAATGTTAAATTTTGAGTTGGCCTATATTCATAATCAAAAGTATAACTTCTATCCTTTGTATCTATATCCATATTAAGTC
>ERZ772917.2015-NODE-2015-length-10619-cov-8.283321_pt1 | contig 10619 bp, 8 predicted proteins | sample MGYA00511187_ERZ772917 | MGnify/ENA primary metagenome ERZ772917 (study PRJEB29015, sample SAMEA2737925) | human oral metagenome | biome: human oral; feature: human-associated habitat; material: dental | place: China | collected 2012 ... | reverse complement strand
TAGAGCGCCTCGTTCACACCGAGGAGGTCACTGGTTCGATTCCAGTATCGCCCACCACGATGCCCCGACATGAGCCTGTGCCGTGAGCAGCACGGGTGGCGTCGGGGTCGGGGCCGTGTCAGCCGGCGGGCGTCCACCAGGTAGCCCTTGAGGGTCCGTGCGACTGCGCTCAGCTTGTGAGTCAGCCGGTCCCGCTCGAACCTTGAGCAGGTCCGGCGGCATCGCTCCGGCGTAGCGATCCCGAAGCAGGCTGCGCCGCCGTACCTCGCCTGGATGACCGGCTCCGATGCGGCCGACGATGAGGGGCCGCCCGTGGCGGGCGGTCCCCCGGACTCGTACGCACAACAGCACCGTCCCGCCTATCGACGGCCTGCAGGCTCTGCGTGACGCTCCGGTCGCCGTGCTATGAAGACTCCATCGTTGGCGATTGAGCGGATTATGCTCTCGTCTCATGTCAACGAAAGCGAACAAAGAATGTCACCACCGGTTGGTTGTCGCTGGCACGAGGCCTCACTACACTGCAATCATGAGTAATACTCAGGCGCAGCCGCCCGCTCGCACCCTCCGGCTGAATAAGAATCTGATCTTTCTTCGAAGAAGCCGAGGCTGGTCTCTTGAAGCGGTGGCGGAGAGAGTCGGCGTGTCTCGTCAAGCAGTTTCCCGGTGGGAAGCCGGCAGCGCGACGCCAGATATTTTCCATTGCGACGCGCTGGCGAAGCTCTACGATGTGTCAATTGACAATCTCCTACATTTTGACAGGGCTCAATCCGAAGTGCCCATACCGCCTGCGGGCAAGCACGCCCTCGGTGTAGTACGGCTCGATGACGAGGGTCGGGTGGAGATCCCACGTCGAGCGATAGAGATTCTTCAGTGGACAAGCAGAACAGAGCTGGTCGTACTTGTTGACGAGAACCCGCAGACAGCCGGTGTCGCACTGGCGCCAGCCGATCATTTCTTCGCCGTAGCGCGAAGGCTGATGGATCGATTCTACCCGCAGGAATGCGCAGACGCATGAAGCGGCCTCATGCAGCCGCACAGAAGAGGAGACGAATCATGACCGCCCTAGGTCGAATCTGCATCATCCTCATTGTCATTGCGACGATGGTCGGAATCTACGCCTATCGTAACATGACCTACGACCGGCGGGCGCTGCAACAGATTCAGAAGGCGAGGGTCACAGAGAAGCAGGCAGTGCTGCCGGACGGTTCGGTACTTAATTTCGGCGAGGGGCCGGACGAGGCAAAGAAACCGCCACTCTTACTGTTGCACGGACAAAATGTTTCATGGGAGGACTACGCGCCGGTTCTGCCTGCGCTGGTCAAGGAGTACCACGTGTACGCTGTTGATTGTTACGGGCACGGCGGCTCCAGCAAAAACCCAGACAAATACTCGGCGGAGGCTATCGGCGCGGACCTAATCTGGTTCTTAAAAAATGTCATCGGCCAACCAGCGGTCGTGTCGGGGCACTCCTCGGGCGGATTACTCGCAGCATGGCTGGCGGCCAACGCGCCCGACCAGGTCCGCGGCGCGGTCATCGAAGACGCGCCCTTCTTCTCGACGGAACCCGGACGGGCCGAAAGCACTTTTGCCGGAAAAACATTCAAGATCGTTCACGATTTCCTGAACCAGACAGACGAGCCCAGCTACACCGCATACAACCTGGAGCACAATTACATGCAGACACTCTTCAACAAGGACGGCGCCGACAACTGGGACAGAATCGTGAAGAATCCTGCGCTTCACTACATGCAGAAGCATCCCGGAGAGCTCCCCCGCATCTGGTACTACCCCCGGTCGCTCGGGGTGAACGGCATCTACGACTTGACCGCAAACATGCAAGACGGTACCGGCGACTACGATTTGAGGTTCGGTGAAGCCTTCTACAATTATTCATGGTTCAAGAACTTCAACCAGTCCGAAACCCTGGCGCGCATCACGGTGCCAACCACAATTCTGCATGTAGCGGCCCCCAAAACTACCGCGCCGAGCTACTGCGACAGCAACGGGGTGCTACTGGCGGCAATGGACGAAGAAGACGCGGCCAAAGCCACGAGCCTCATCACAGGCGCCGAGCTCATTGACGGCTTTGAATCACAGCACGACATTCATCAGGACCAGCCGGAGGCGTTCACAAAAGCTCTGACTGATTTTAAATGGCGGGTCTGACCGTAGCCTGTGCACGAGCGGCGACCACCACCCGCGGCGCCGCGCCTCCCCGGCCGAGGACGGGGCGCTCCAGGGCGGGGCTCACGGCGATGGTCCGCCCGTCAGCGACGGAGGCGGCAGAGGCTGGAACCGTCGGGGTTCCCGCCTCCGCCTCGGTACTCGTGCTGATAACCCGAGGAGCCCGAGCAGGACGGGAATGCAGCGGGCGCACATGCTAGACTGAGCCGGTGAGGCACAACATAGTTTTTCGCATATTTTTCGGACTGTCGATCATTCTCATAGGCACTATTGTCCTGCTGCAGAATCTCAAGGTCATTCAATTCCAGTACTGGCCCGAGCTGTGGGGCGGTCTGTGGGCGCTGCTGCTCGTCGTGGCGGGCGTGACGGCAATGGCCGGGCGGCGGAAGATATGGGGCGCGCTGCTGCTGGTGGCCGGTGTTGCGATAGCGCTATGGAACTTTCACGTGGTCGACGTCGATCTGTGGGACGTCTTCTGGCCGGTCCTGCTGGTCGCCGGCGGCATCGCGGTGCTGTTCCCGTCGCTCAGGAGGGGCAGGCCGAGGCGATCCGGTGCCGCCGAGTCTGTGACCACGGTGTTCAGCGGCGACAACCGGAGAGTCAGCGGCGACTATGCGGGCAGCGCCATCACGGCGGTCTTCGGCGGCGCCGAGCTCGATCTGCGCCGGGCTCAGATCAAGGACGGCGCGGTGATCGAAGTGTTCGCCCTGTTCGGCGGTGTGAACATCATCGTGCCGAGCGATGTCGTGGTGGAGAACCAGATCACCAGTCTCCTGGGCGGCGTCGACAATAAGACGAGTCCGGTGGCCGCCGGAAAAAGGCTGTATCTGCGTGGCCAGTGCATGCTCGGCGGCGTTGACGTGAAATAGCCCCGCCGTCGTCCTCCGCCGGCCGCCCGGCAGGGCGGAGGTGCCCGAGCGCGCACGGACCGGGGCCCGGACCGGCATGGTCCGGGCCCCGGTGCATCGGCCGGTGCGTCTGGACGGCGGTCAGAGCCGGGTGCCGGAGGCCACGTCCCCCGGCGAACCGGCCTCGGCAACATGAGCGTCACCGGTGGCGACGACGTCGGCCCCGAAGGTCCAGTCGCCCTCCACCGTGAAGCGCTCAGCGCCCCGCAGCGACGGCGCCCCCGCCGGGAAGCGCGCGTCGAAGTCCTTGATCTTCTTGTAGTAGCGCGGATCGAGGCTCACGGTGCAGGCCCGTTCGGGAACCATCCGGAGCAGGCCGTTCTCATCGACCTCGTAGACGTCCGAGCGCAGCAGAAGCAGGTCATTGGTCGTCTTGACCGGCAGGAAGCGGCTGCGCGGCACCTCCACGGCGGTGGCGCCCTCGAAGGCCTCGACGGCGGCGCCCATCGCGGTCTCGAGCTGGATGACCGGCGTCGAGGAGGAGTCCGCCGGGTCGACCGTCTTGGCGTTCTTGATCAGCGGCAGACCGAGGATGCCCTTGCGCTCGGTGAGCGTGTCGCGCAGGACCCGCAGGTCGAACCAGAGGTTGTTGGTGTGGAAGAAGGGGTGGCGGTACTGGTCGGTGAAGAAGTGCATCTCGTCGGCCGGCGTCTGGGCGGTGTCGCGCAGAATGATCCGGCCGTCGCTCTTGCGCACCGCCAGGTGCCCGCCCTTGACGTCGGCGGGCGTGCGCCGGCACAGCTCGGGGGCGTACGGCGCGCCGGAGGCGGCGAACCACCCGGCGATACGAGCGCTCGGCGCGGCGCCCAGGTTGTCCGAGTTGGAGGTCATGGCGTACCTGTAGCCGTGCTCCAGCAGCGTGTCGAGGGTGCCGGAGGCGACCAGCGCGGTGTAGATGTCGCCGTGCCCGGGCGGGCACCACTCGAGGCCGGGATCCGCCTCCCACGTCACCGGGGTGAGGTCGTCGGCCCGAAGCTTGGGCTCCCGGTTCTGCAGGAAGTCCAGGGGAAGCCCGTCGACCGCGATGCCGGGGTGCTCGGCGAGGGCCGCGAGCGTGTCGTCCCGGGTGCGGAAGGAGTCCATGAAGATCAGCGGCAGGGAGACGCCGTGGGTCCGGCGCGCCGCCATCACCTGGTCGACCAGGAGGTCGAGGAAGGACTTGCCGTCGCGCACGGGCAGCAGCGACTTGGCCCTGTCCATGCCCATGGAGGTGCCCAGTCCCCCGTTGAGCTTGATCATCACGGTGCGCGACAGCGCCTCGCGGGCGTCGGACTCGCTGATCCCGACGTCCTCGATGGAGTCGATATGCGTCAGGGGCTCGATGGTCTCCTCGGGGATCAGGCCGGTGGCGCCTTCCTCCAGAGCCCGGTAGTAGTGGGTGAACACGTCGATGGCCTGCTGTGCGACGCCGGCGTCGCGCATCTTGCGCTGGGCAGCAGTGAGTCCGTTCTCGCTCATGGCGCGAGCCTAACGGGTCCTCTGCTCGTCCGCGCATCGCCCGCCGCGCCCGTCCGCCTCGACTCATGACGCCCGGGAAGCGAGTTTTCCACAGGGTTGTACTTCCCTTTTCTCGGACGCCGCTGGTCTTCTACCCTCGGTTGGTCACACCTCTTATCTGGAGACAATCATGCCAACGCCCTACTATCCCGGCGTACAGCCCCCGTTCGGCGGCGAGCTTCGGGAGATCCTGCTCAGGCTCGACCTCATAGAGCGCAAGATCGACTGGATTGCACGACGCGTGGCCGCCCCCGAGCCTTCCGCGGCGGCCCCCGTGCAGCCGGAGCAGCCCGCACGGCCGGAGCAGCCCGCACGGCCGGAGCAGCCGAAGATGCCCGCGCCGGAGACTGCCACGGAGCGCCACGAGCCCGCGGCCGCCGAACCGGCGTCGGCGAAGGCTCCCGCAGCGACGAGCACCGCCGTCCCCCGGCCGGCTGATACCCCTCAGCCCTCTGCCGTACCGCCTGCCGCATGGCGCCCGGCCCACGTGCCTCAGACTCAGCCCCGGCCCGCCGTTGCCGGAGCCTCGACGGCGTCCGGTGCGTACGGACGACCGCACGACGCGGCCCAGAGGCCGCCGTCCCCGACCGATCCCTCCTCCACCGCCTGGAACCGTGCGCGTTCGGAAGGCAATATCGGTCGCTACCTCCTGTCCGGGGCGGCCGCGGTCCTGGTCGTGCTGGCAGCCGTCAGCCTCATTGCGCTGGTCTGGGACTCCATCCCCGACACGGTCAAGGTCGGCTCCCTCATGGCGGTGGCGGTCGGCCTGGTCGTCTCGGGCACCGTTGTGGCACGACGCAGCCGGCACCTGCAGGTCGCCGCCGCGACCCTGACCGGCACCGGTGGAGCGCTCGGCTTCGTCGCGGTGATCGGCGCCGTCCTGCTGAAGACGGGTATGCCGATCTTCGCCGCCTTCGGGCTCATGGCCGCCTGGAGCGTCGTCCTGCTGATCACCGCCAGGGCGACGAGCCAGATCTTCACAGCGGTCGTCTCGGGCATGGGCACGCTGGTGACCATCGGCTTCGCGTCGTGGCACGCGGGCGCCCATCCGGACACGGCCTCGCTCATCTGGCCGCTCGTGTGCCTGGACGTCCTCGCCCTGGCCGCGATCACGGCCTACCTGGCGCGCTCCTCGCCGTCAATGCGACTGGCCCCCTGGTTCCCCGCCACCGCGGTCCCGGCCACCCTCGCTGCGCTCCTGCTCACTCCGGCCCGCACGCTGGCCGAGGAGCACGAGTCCCTGTGCGCCCTTCTCATGCTGTTCCCCGTCGTACTGGTGGGCGCGCAGGTCCTCGACGCCGGCCCTCGTCTCCACCGCGCGGGATGGCAGTGGGTATCCGGTGTCGACTGGGCTCTGGTCGGTCTGACCGCCGTGACCGCACAGCTCCGGCTCGTGAGCCTTCTGGGCCCGGCCAGTGAGGTCGGGCGCCACAGCAGGCTGAGCGGCGTCGAGCACTACAGCATCCTGGTCGACGCCGGGGCCATGGGCATACCGCTGCTGGTCGCCGCCGGCAGCGCCCTTCTTCTGATCCTTGGAGCCTCGCAGGCGTGGTGCACGCAGGTGACGCCGGTGCACCTGGCCGTCACCGTCGTCGTGGGACTCGTCTCCTGCGTCGTGCAGATCCGGTCCTTCCCCGTCGTCGTCGCGATGCTCGCGACGGCCCTGGTGCTCCACGCGCGCCAGGGACGTCCCTTCGTACTGCCCGTCATGGCGGCCTCCGGCCTCGTGGTCCTGGCCGGTACGGACCAGGGCGACACCACCAGCCGCGTGTGCGCCCTGATCGGCCTCGTTCTCGTCCCGGCGGGAACGGTCGTGCTCGAGCGGGTGCTCAAGCGGGTGCCGCTAGCGCGACCCGACGGCGGACCGGAGCAGGACGCCGGCACTCGGGACACGGCCGCACGACGCGAGGGCCTTACCGCCGCCTCATGGCTTCTGACGCTCGACCTGGCCGTCATCCTCCCCGTGCTCCTCTTCCAGGCCATGCCGTCCTCGGAGAGGACGGTGGCGATCAGCACGCTCGCTGCGGGCGTGATCGCCATCGCGCTGGTGCGCTTGGGCCTGGTCTCATCCGCGCCCACTCCCACCGCGCTGCTCACCGGCGCCGCAGCGGGTCAGCGCGCCGGCGTCGACGCGGGCGCGCCGACGGCTCCCATGCCCCCGGCGCCCCTGTGGGGCGGCTACCTCGCAATGGCCTTCATGTCGCTGGTCCAGCTCGCGTGCGCCATGCTGCTCAGTGCCCTCGTCTGGCAGATGCTGCTGGTTGCCGTCGCCCTGGGCGCCGGGACGACGGCGGCCTGGCTGCTGTGGCCGTGGCTGCGTCGCCCCGTCGAGACACTGGCCGCGGCTGGGCTCCTGTCCGCACTAGTGTGGTGGTCCATCCGGGTCCTGGCGGGAGAGCGCATGTCGGGCGTCTTCCTGACGGTCGTGCTGCTGACCACCGGCGCCGTGTGCATTGTCGCCGGCTTCCGGCTGCGGGCCACGATGCTGCGCCACTACGGCCTCGTGCTGGTGCTCGTCTCGGTGCTCAAGCTGGCGGTGATGGATATCGGCAACCAGAGCTCCATCACCCGCATTATCGCCCTGGGCGTCGCCGGCCTCGTCTGCTTCGGCCTGTCGCTGGCCTACAACCGAATCGCGGCCGACGACAGCCGGGACTCACCGCCGTCCTCGCGACCCGTGCCGCCTGTGCCTCCCGTGCCGCCCGCGGCGCCTCCTGCCGTGTCACCGGGGTCCTACGGCGCCGCGCCCCAGCCGGGCCGGCCGGCCGCGGCCGAGTACGGGCACGTCGATGGGCCCACCGGACCCGCCGGCGCCGGCCGTGCCGACGACACCCGGTTCCAGCCGCCGCGGTGAGGGCCGGCGCCGGCCGAACGCGCTCAGGCGAGCAGCAGCCGGTGCAGGGTCGCGTCCCCCGTCAGCTCGGGGTGGTAGGAGACGGCCATGACGGAGCCGGACTCCACCCCGACGACGCGCGGGGGCCGGCCCGGGCGGGCGGGGTCGGCGTAGGTCGAGCACACGTCCACCCCCGCGCCGACGCGCGTGACGGCCGGGGCGCGGATGAGGGCCGCCGTCAGCGGAGCGCCCTTCCACTCCAGGTCGGCGCTCGCGGAGTCGACCTGGGGTCCGAAGGCGTTGCGCTCGACGTCGACGTCGAGCACTCCCAGGGCCGCCAGGACGATGAGCCCCGCGCAGGTGCCCAGGGCGGGCAGGCGCGAGGCGGCCTCGGTCAGGGGCTCGCGCAGCCCGACCAGGTCCACCAGCCGCAGCAGGGTGGTCGACTCGCCGCCGGGCAGGATGAGGGCGTCCAGGCCGCGCAGGTGCTCGGGGCGCCGCACGAGCACGACGTCGTGCCCCAGGGCCTCCACGAGGCGGGCGTGCTCGACGACGCCTCCCTGGAGCGCGAGGATCCCGGCTCTCACCAGCCGCGCTCCGCCAGGCGGTGGGGCGCCGGCAGGTCCGCCACGCTGATGCCCACCATGGCCTCCCCCAGGCCGCGCGAGGCCTCCAGGACGGCGGCGGGGTCGTCGTGCCAGGCCGTCGCACGCACGATCGCGGCCGCCCGGCGGGCGGGGTCCCCGGACTTGAAGATGCCCGAGCCCACGAAGACGCCGTCGGCGCCGAGCTGCATCATCATGGCGGCGTCGGCCGGCGTGGCCACGCCGCCGGCCGTGAACAGCACGACGGGCAGCGCCCCGGCCTCGGCGACCTCGCGCACCAGGTCGTAGGGGGCGCCGAGCTCCTTGGCGGCGACGTAGAGCTCGTCCGCGCCCAGTCCCCGCAGCGCCGCGATCTCCTTGGTGATGGTGCGGATGTGGCGGGTGGCCTCGGAGACGTCGCCGGTGCCGGCCTCGCCCTTGGAGCGGATCATGGCCGCGCCCTCGCTCACGCGTCGCAGGGCCTCGCCGAGGCTGGTGGCCCCGCACACGAAGGGGACGGTGAAGCGGTGCTTGTCGATGTGGTGGACGTAGTCGGCCGGCGAGAGGACCTCGGACTCGTCGATGAAGTCGACCCTGAGTTCCTGGAGGACCTGGGCCTCGACGAAGTGCCCGATGCGGGCCTTGGCCATGACGGGGATGGAGACCGCCTCGATAATGCCGGCGATGAGGTCGGGGTCGCTCATGCGGGCCACGCCGCCCTGGGCGCGGATGTCGGCCGGCACGCGCTCGAGGGCCATGACCGCGACGGCCCCGGCGTCCTCGGCGATACGGGCCTGCTCGGGCGTGACGACGTCCATGATGACGCCTCCCTTGAGCATGTCGGCCAGCCCGCGCTTGACGAGCGGGGTTCCGGTGGACGGGGTCGGTGCGGGCTTCTGGGCGAAATCGTTCATGGCCGCGATGCTGCTCGCGGAAGTGGACTACTCTGAAGTCCAGTTTTCGACCGATCCTTTGGACCACCTCGTAGATGTGCGCGGCCCGACTGACGGAGGTGAGGAGTGTGCAGATCGACCGCAGCCGGTCCATCCCCGTCCAGATCATCGAGGACATCCGCACCCGCATCACCGACTCCCGCCTCGCGCCGGGGGACCCGCTGCCCTCCACGCGCGTCCTGGCGCGCGAGCTCGGCGTCTCGCGGGGCAGCGTCGTCAGCGCCTACGAGCAGCTGACGGGCGAGGGCCTCCTCGTGGCGGGCCCCGGCGGCACCCGGGTGGATCCCTCGCTCCGGGTGCCCACCGCGCCGACCGCGGGCCCGGAACCCGGTACGCGCAGCACCCCCCTCCAGGGCGACCTGCGACCGGGTGCTCCGGCCGCGGGCCCGCTGACATCGGCCCTGTGGCGCAGCGCCTGGCGGGCGGCCGCGGCCCGTCCTACCGCGCACCCGCCCCTGGGCTCGGAGCGCCTGCGCGCCCTCATCGCCGAGCACGTGCGCCTGACCCGGTCCACACGCGTCGATCCGCGCGACGTCGTCGTCACCTCCGGCGCCCGCGACGGCCTGCGGCTCATCCTCGCCGCCCACGGCCGTCCCGGCCGCCTCGCCGTGGAGGATCCCGGGTACCACTCCCTGCGCCAGGTGCCCCGCGCCATGGGATGGAGGCTCCAGCCGGTGGACGCCGACGCCGCGGGCATGAGCGCCCGTCCCACGGCCGTCCCGGCCGACGTCCTTCTGGTCACGCCCAACCACCAGTTCCCCACGGGGACCCAGATGCCCGCCTCGCGCCGTTTCGCCCTGCTGGAGGCGGCCTCCCGCGCCGGCGCCCTCGTCGTCGAGGACGACTACGACTCCGAGCTGCGCTCGACCCACCCGCCCCTGCTCGCCCTGGACGCCGAGGGGCGGGTCGCCATGCTCGGCTCCTTCGCCAAGACCCTCACCCCCGCGCTGGCCCTGGGGTACCTCATCGTGCCGCCGGGTCTGCGCGAGCGGGTGTCCGACCTGTGCCTGCCGGTCTCGGGGCTGGTGCAGGACGCCGTCGCCCGCTACATGGAGGCCGGCGGGCTGCGGCGCCACACCGCGCGCATGCGCCGGGAGTACCGCGCCAGGCGCACGGCCTTCGCCAACCTCTTCCCCGAGGGCGTCCCCATGGAGGGCGGGCTGCACGCCGTCGTCCCCCTGCCCGCCGGCGCCGACGAGGGCCGCGTCGTCGCCCGGTGCCGCGAGCGAGGCCTCGCGGTCGAGGGCATGGCCGGGTACTGGTCGACCCGGCGTCCCCGCGACGCCGGCATCGTCCTGGGCCTGGGGACCGGGTCGCTGGAGCGCCTGCGGGAGCGGCTCGCCGTGCTGCGGCGCACCATTGACAGCGCCGACGGCTGAGGGCGCAGGGGCTCCCCGAAGCCGGCGCCCCGGCCCTCACTCGCGGGCGCGCGCCAGCATGGGGGCCAGGAAACGGCCGGTGTAGGAGCCCTCGGTCCGGGCGATCTTCTCCGGCGTGCCCGTGGCGACAATGGTGCCGCCGCCCCTGCCGCCCTCCGGCCCCATGTCGATGACCCAGTCGGCGTTGGCGATGACGTCGAGGTTGTGCTCGATGACGACCACCGTATTGCCCTTGTCGACCAGGCCCTGGAGGACCGCCAGGAGCTTGCGGATGTCCTCGA
>ERZ772917.2014-NODE-2014-length-10628-cov-46.034616_pt1 | contig 10628 bp, 10 predicted proteins | sample MGYA00511187_ERZ772917 | MGnify/ENA primary metagenome ERZ772917 (study PRJEB29015, sample SAMEA2737925) | human oral metagenome | biome: human oral; feature: human-associated habitat; material: dental | place: China | collected 2012 ... | reverse complement strand
AGTTTATACGGTGCCAAGCCTGAGGAGACCACCTGTACTGCTCGTACAGGGAGCTCTATATTTATGAGGAGACCATACAGCCTGCTCCGGGCTACAAAGCTTTTAGGGGCTAGCCTGTCCACTATATATTACTCAGCGCAGAGCGGATGTAGAGCCAAGCTTCATCCGATGCGGATAGCTTGACCTTACCATCCAGCTGGGCCTGTCCAGCCAGATGTCCACTATATATTACTCAGCGTGGAGCGGATGTAGAGCCAAGCTTCGTCCGGTGCAGATAGTTTAACCTTACCATCCAGCTGGGCGAGCTTCTCGACAACCTCGCCTAGTCGCTGGGATAGCTGACGATCGCCCACCCGCTCAGCCAGCTGGCGAGTCTGATTCAGTTGATAGGGGCTGAGTTTGACCTTAGCTCCGGTCAAGACGCCGGCTAGGGCTAGAGCTTGTGAGGCCAGTAGCCCCAGGAAGCGATTGCTGTCCTCCCCCGCCATGATCAGCCGGTCAAGCAGCTGTGCCACCTTAGCTTGATCGCCGGCTAGTCCTGCCTCTAAGATGGCAAAGGCATTAGTCTGGGGGCTGGGCTGAACATACTGCTCGACCAGCCGAACCGTTAATTCGCCACTTAGTAGCGCCAGCTTGTCCAGTTCCAGCTCGAGACGGGCTTGCTGATTCTCCTCACCCGCCGTTAACTCAAGCAATTTATCGGTAACGCCTCGCTCGACGCTCAGCCGGTGACGCTCGAGCTCTGTCTCCAGCCACGGTCGGAGCTGGTAACTACTCTTAGCTAGGTCAAACTTCTCCACCGTAGCGCCGAGGTGCCCCAGCTCTTTCATAGTGCGAGTGATGGTGAGATTGCGCACTTTGCTCAGAGCTTTAATATCAGTCAAGATGACGGTGGTCTGCTCGGGGATGTGAGCCAGGTTCGTCTCCAGCATGGTCCAGTTGCCCGCCTGAGCGGTAACGGCCGAGACGATGACCAGCCGATAAGAGTCAAAGAGGCTGAGGGCGGTCAGCTGAGAGGTCAGGTCAGTCGGTGCCACTTCGGTGCCGTCGATGGTGGTGATGGCATCGGGGTCGTGTTTCTGAGCAAATGCTTGGCGCAGTTCTTTGACCCGCCGGTTGATCAGGTAGTCGTTGTCACCGTGGAGGAAATAGATCATACCAATATGATAGCATCAGAGCCAGTCGTATGGCCTCCTCAGCTCTACTGCCTAGTCAGCCCCCACTCTTCACTCTATTATCATTTCCTTCAGACCCGCCTGGCTGGCTCGTGCACTGCTGAGCTTCAAGCGTGCACAGTCTTCAGGAAATGACTAATAGAGTGAAGAACAAAAGACACCCTTTGTGTGCGCTGATGATTATATATGTAATTTCCCTAGTCTCATTTCTTAGCCAGCCTCAGTCGAAGATGGACACTCCTGGTACGAGTAGTACAGTGTGGTTGACGAAGGCTGTTGATATAGCAGTAAGCTTACCAGTGCACGTGGTAGTTTATACGGTGCCAGCCTGTCCAGCTGATGCTAGTCGGGCTAGCTAGACATACACAAAGCGTTATTACACCTTAAGTCCTCTTTGCGGTTACTAGTATTAAGTATCGTGCTGGAGCCTGAGGAGACCACCTGTACTGCTCGTGTGTCAAAGAGTTATGTGTATGGGGAAATTACAGACCATGCTCTAAGCCACAAGCTTTCGTAAGTAATTATACCTAAGGAGACTACCTGTACTACTCGTACACTATAGAGTTATACATGGAGGGAAATTACAGAATCTGCTTATGCTCTGATGCTATAGCGCAAAGAAGGACTGGAGAGCGGGTTGGATCAGCCAGCTGAGCAGGAAGACCAGATAGGTGGCTACTATTAGGTAAGGGCCGAAGGGAATGGCACTGGTACGCTTGAGCCGGTGGCGCAGAAGCGCCGGCAGGGAGACCAGAGTCGCTAATAAATTAGCCAGGAAGAGGATGACCAGCCCCAGCCACCACTGCGGCACCAAGAGACCGATCGCCAGCCCCAGCTTAACATCGCCCAGCCCGACTAACTTGCCCTGAGAAGCTAGGTAGATAATGCCATAGATGCCGACAATCGGCGCCATACCGCCGGCCACCGCCATCAGCCAGCCCCCTACCCCGCCGCCATATAGCACCGGCAAGGTCACCAGCGAGTAGACCAGGCTGAGCCCGATCAGAGGGAAGACCAGGCGGTTCGGTAGCTTGCGCCAGCGCAGGTCGTAGACGAAGAGAGCGACCATCAGCACCAGGCAAGCTAGCCACAGCCCGAAAGCCAGCCAAGCTAACCCCGGCGAACGGCACCAGATACCGGTGGGAGTACAAGCAATCCCCAGGGTGATGCTCGGGTCACGCCAAGCATGCTCCAGTACCGAGGGAAAGAACGCACCGGAGAGGACGAAGCTGAGGCAGGTCAGTACCTCCAGCCGGATCGCCAGCCGTCCGATCCGCTTATGACAGTAGCGGCAGCGCCCACCCAGCCCCAGGTAAGAGATGATCGGGATCATATCAGTCGGGGCGAGGCGATGGTGACAGTGCTCGCACTCACTCCGCCCACTCAGCCAGTTGAGCCCCCGCTTCATTCGCCAAGTCAGAGCGCCGACGAACGAGCCCATGATTGCCCCGAGGAGAGCTAATGAGAAGTAGTAAAAGATCATGATCTGCATAAGCACATTATAGCAGTAAAAGAGAAAACCTCCCTACCATAAGGCAAGGAGGTGTAACTCAGGCTAATACTTAGGCAAGATTAGCTAGCATCTTGGCAGTAGATAGATCGCTCACCGTTGGATTGTTCCATTACACCCAGTACGGCGGCCTGGCGAGCAGCAGCTTTGGTAATAGCACTTAGCCCATCACATCTATAGCCGACCTGTATCCAGATCTCGCTAGTAGAAGCATTCTGAAGAGTTGATTGCGTTTTACCATCACTCTTGGACACAACAGTGTCAGTTGTGTTTGACAAGGTGTCAATATACTTATTCAACTTTGCACTTGCACTCTGCTGCATCTGGCTCTTCGTCTTTTTAACATCATACTGCTGTCCGCTTGGCAACGCCTTGCCAGGATTGTTGGAATTATAATCCGTCACCGCCTCAACTACGTTGCTGATATCTCGCTTGCGGGCGTCATTTCGCTGGTTGCGCTGCAGAGCCGGTACAGCCAGGAAGACCACGAGGAAGATCAGAGCACCGATGGCTAAGACCAAGGCTACCTCGATGATGGTGAAACCTTTTTCAGTTTTTTTCATACTGGATTGTATGTCCTTTCTTTATTAATTATTACATGTCTGATTATATACTAAGCTGGCGAAAACACAAGCGCTATCAGCGGAATATCAGCTAGAGCGTAGAAGTATCGGTCAAGCCGTAGATCGGTAGCAGCACCGCTAGGACGATGAAGCCGATCATGATCGCCATCAAGATCATCAAGACAGGCTCGATCAAGGTGGAGATAGCGGCGATGGCGTTATCGACCTCCTTGTCATAGTAGTCAGCGATCTTCGCCAGCATGGCATCGATACCACCGGACGACTCACCGATCTTGATCATCTGCGGCACGAAAGGCAAGATGTACTCTTGGTTCGTCAGCGCCTCAGACAGTGCCTTACCGTTCTTGACCTTGTTGACCGCCTGGAGGAGCTCATCTCGGATAAGGACGTTGTTGACCGCCTCTGATGAGATCTTCAGCGTCTCGATCATCGATACGCCGGAGCTAAGCAGCACCTGAGCCGTCCGAGCGAAGCGAGCCATGTACATCTTGCGTAGCAAGCTATTAAAGATCGGCGCATTGAGCTTGAAGGTATCCCAAGCCCGTCGCCCACTGCTGGTAGCCAACCAACGCCGAGCGAAAAAGATCAGCCCGCCCAGCGCCACGATGATGATATACCAGAAAGCAGCGAAGAAATTGACGATAGCCAGCAAGATCTCGGTAGTGATCGGCAAGGTCTTGCCCAAGTCCTTGTACATGCTGGAGACCTGTGGGATCAAAGTAACCAGCATGAAGATGACCACTGCTACGATCACTGCCAGGACGATCGCCGGATAGACCATCGCCCCTCTGATCTTGCTGATCTGGTCGTAGTCGTGCTCCTGCTGGTTAGCCAAGCGAGCTAGAGCTTGGTCCAGCGTACCGGAAGTCTCACCGGCTCGTACCAGAGCAACATAGACCTGGTTAAAGACCTTCGGGTACTTCGCCATGGCATCAGACAGAGGCATGCCGCCATTGATGCTGCCGACCAGGTCGGCGACGATCACCTTGAGCATCTTGCTGCTAGTCTGGTCTTGGACGGTCGCTAGCGACTGAGCCAGCGGTAAGCCGGCATTCAGCATGGTCGCCAGCTGACGAGTGAAGATGACCAGCTCTTTCGGGCTGACCCGCTTGCGCAGGCCGGAGAGAAGCCCCTCCTCGCTAGCCGGGGTCATCTCCAGGGGGACTAGCCCCTGCGCCATCAGCAACTTAGCCGCCGCCGACTCACTATTGCCCTGGACAGTACTCTTCTCGATCTTACCGGTGGCGGTATTACGAGCTTTATATCGAAAAGTAATCACCGGTCTCTACCCCCTCATCATTCGATTAAGATCATCTAAGTCAACAGCGTAATTCTTCGCCTCGTCGTAAGTAATCTGACCGGACTGAACCAGCTGCACCAGGGTGCGATCCATCGACTGCATGCCTTCCTTGGCACTGGTCTGGATGACCTGGTCGAGCTGATGCGACTTGCCCTCACGGATAATATTACGGACAGCCGGGTTGGCGACCAAGATCTCGGCTGAGACCAAGCGTCCACCCCCGATAGCCGGGATCAAACGCTGCGAGCAGATCGCCATCAGCATGTTGCCCAGCTGGGCTTTGATCTGAGGCTGCTGGTGCGGCGGGAAGACATTAACCATCCGGTCGATTGACTGGGAAGCGCTGTTGGTGTGCAAGGTGGCAAAGACCAAGTGCCCCGTCTCGGCGATGGTGATGGCGGCGCTGATCGTCTCCAGGTCACGCATCTCACCGATCAAGACAACATCCGGGTCTTCTCGTAGGGCAGAGCGCAAGGCGGCACTAAAGGAGTAGGTGTCGTAGTGGACCTCCCGCTGAACGATCACCGAACGCTTCGACTTATGGGTGAACTCGATCGGATCCTCGATGGTGATGATATGTTCACTCCGCTCGGAGTTGATCTTGTCCAGTAGCGCCGCTAAGGTGGTCGACTTGCCTGAGCCGGTCGGCCCGGTGACTAAGACTAGCCCCCGAGGATAATCGGCGAAGGACTCGACGACCGCCGGCAAGCCGAGCTCAGCCAAAGTCGGGATGTCATTCGGGATGAGACGCATAGCAGCAGCGATATTGCCCCGCTCGTGAAAGGCGTTGACCCGAAAACGACCGAGATCACCAAAGGCAAAGGAGAAGTCAAACTCCTTGTCCTTGAGCAGGATCTGCTTCTGCTCGTTATCTAAGATACTGAAGATCAAGCGCTCTGTCGTCTCGACATCTAGCGATGGCGTATTAGCCACCGGCGTTAGCGCTCCGTCGATCCGAAGCATCGGCGGTAAGCCTACCTGCAGGTGTAGGTCACTGGCGTGCTGGTTAATGACCTCCTGCAGCAGCATTTCTATTCTGATGTTATCCATTATGCCTCCCTATTCGTTTTTAATTATATCATGCTCATGCTTTATGCAATATTAGCCGCCACTCGGTTAACTTCCTCGATGGTGGTCTGCCCGGTCAGTGCCTTGAGGAAGCCATCTTGGTGCATCGGGATCATCCCCTGAGCGATACCCAGCTGCTGGATCTGACTGGAGGTAGCATGCCCGATGATCAGCTTCTGCACTTCGTCAGTCACCTCCATCACCTCGTAGAGACCCATCCGGCCTCGGAAACCGCCCGGCGTAGTAGCCGTCTCTTTACCCTTGACCAAGGTAAAGGAAGCCGAATCCTGCAGGGGCAGATTAGCGTAGCCTAAGTCCTGACCGATCGTCTGAATCTCGGCCGGCGTCCTCGGCAGGAGCGGCCCGACTACGTTTCTGATCATCTCGGTCTGTAGCGGGTCGCTCTGATACGACTCTTTATCTGCCGAGACTCGACGAACCAGACGCTGACCAATGACCGTATTGATCGTCGAAGCAATCAGGAACGGCTCTACCCCCATATCCAGCAGACGGGGCAAGATGCCAGCCGCCGAGTTGGTGTGCAGAGTCGAGAGAACGAGGTGTCCGGTCAGAGCCGCCTGAACCGCCAGGTTAGCCGTCTCACTATCTCGGATCTCGCCAACCAGGACAACATCAGGGTCTTGGCGCAGGATAGAGCGTAGCCCATTAGCAAAGGTCAGCCCAACGGCGGGATTAACCTGGATCTGATTCACTCCCTCCATCTTGTACTCGACCGGATCTTCCAGGGTGACGATATTGATCTTCTCGCTATAGATCTCTTGGACCAGAGCATAGAGCGAGGTTGACTTACCTGAGCCGGTCGGCCCGGAGGTCAGAATCATGCCGTTAGGACGAGCAATCCCCCGTCGAATCATCCGGAGGGCTCGGCTGGCATAGCCCATATCCTCCAGCTTAAAGGTGCTACCTGACTTATCCAGCAAGCGGATCACCACCTGTTCACCCCAGACGACCGGTGAGATAGCGATACGAAGGTCAACCTCTTTCTCGCCGACCATGACAGTGAACTGACCATCCTGCGGCTTGCGGTGCTCGTCAATCTTGAGGTTAGATAAGATCTTGATCCGAGAGACTAGCGCCGCCTCAGTCGACTTGGGTAGAACCATCACCACTCGGAGTACGCCGTCAATCCGACAACGAATAGTTAGCTGATTCTCGCTCGGCTCAATGTGGATATCTGAGGCCCGAACTCGCTGGGCATACTCAAGGAGCTGGTTCAGCACCTTAGAGATCGGCGAATCCTGGACAATCACCTGAGCGTTGCTGGTGATCTTAGGAGTATTACTGTCAAGCGAAGCTCGGACGCCTTCATCAACATCCATCCGGTACTGCGACAGGACGTTATTGATGCCCGATTCGCTCGCCATATAGACCTTGATCGGACGACCAATAGTATTCGACAAGAAGTCAACTGCCTGGACGTTATTAGCATCAAGCATGGCGACCGCCAAGCGCTCTGCCCCGCCCTCGTTAGTCTCACCTAGCGGCACCGCCATGAAGCGTTGCGCCACCTCCATCGGCAGAAGTGCCAAGACGCTACTATCGATGATAGCGTGCGACAAGTTGACATAAGGCGTACCGCTAGTGCGAGCCGTCGCCTCAGCTAGCTGCTCGTCGTTAATGATCTCCTCTCGCATCAAGTAAGCGAAGAGAGGCTCATTCTCTGCCTGCGCCTTGCGACGAAAATGCTCGAGCTGCTCATCGGTAAAAAGGCCTGCTTCTATAAAGTAGGCCTCAATCTTAGCACGAGACTCGTCGGTCAGGATTGCCATGCCACCTATTTGCTCTCCAGATTAAAGGGGTGCTGGTTGGACTGGTCACCGATAGTTGTCCGAACGGTCGGATTGATGGCAGTGTCAGAGAAGATCTTCTTATCCGGCTCGTCAACCTTGCTCTCAATAGTCGGAGCTATCTGGACAGTCTGCAGGCTATCGGCCGGCGATGGCATGATCGCCCCGACTACGAAGTACGAAGTCAAGCCGACGATGGCCACGATTAAGATGATAGCCGCCCAATCACTTTTTCTCATACTGGATCTCCTTCTTACCTAGCTTAAAGTTAACCTTGCTAGAATAATAGGTCTGCGCCTCTATGGTGGCATTGAGCTTGTCGTCCGAGCCATCAATCGTCAGCTTGGTGATGGTGATTGGTCGAATGGTGCTCTCGATATCCTGCAGGGCAGACTTGACTGAGTCGAAGCTACCGACCAGGCTAACTCGGAAGGTGATCGGCTTAGCTACCGGGAATTGGACATCGTCTGCCTTACTGACGCCGGATTTACTAGAGCCGGAGCTTGAACCGGACGAGCTACTCGATGAGCTGGAGCTTGAGCTTGATGAACTCGATGAGTCGGACGAGCTATCAGACTCGGTAGTATCTACATTGATCTGCTCTATAGTCACGCCCGACTTAGACAAGATCTTGTTCTGAAGCGATGAGCTCAGTGCCACACTATCGTCCTCGGTCGGCAAGGCGTCGATCACCACCTGAAAGACCGTACTGTCGTCAGCTTTAAGGTTGGGTAGCGACAGAGCAGCGTTAGCCTTGAGGGCGTTAACATTCTTGATCAGCTTGTCAGCCGCCTCAACATTATCGTGCATGGTCTGAGCAGTCTTACCGACGTCACGGTTAACCTTGTTCTGGTAGTTGATCCGCTGCATCAGATTCCAGCCCACCACCAAGCAAATCACTACCAAGGCTGCCGCTAATGCCACCCAGGTGAATACCTGCTTGCGGGTGTTAGTGATCTGCTGTCGCTTCTTGATACCGGTCAGGGCATTTTCTTCACTCATTGCTCGTCCTTCTTGTCATTAGACTTATCTTTGGCATCAGTATGGAAAGTCTCTTTCGGAGCATTACGGTCACCATCCGAGGTAGTTTCTTTCGGTACTTCCAGCTTGATGTTAGTCGACTTCGGACTGAAGGCACTGTCGTTAAAGGTAACCGTCAGGGTGAAGCTAACCAGGGCTTCGTTCTGGCTACCACCGGCAGAGAGACTGCTGTCTTTGACATTGACAGCGGTGACCAAGTTCTCTTTCATCGCCTTCTTCTTGGTGGCAGATTTCTTCTTTTTCTTAGACTGGCTATCGCTGTCAGAGCTGTCACTGTCTGATGAGGTCTCCTTGCTATAGGTACCGTCTGAATTAGCCGAGCTCTCGCTATCCGACGAGGTGTCTTCCTCCTCTACTTCGTAGCTGAGCTGCGCTTTGGACAAGGTATTCTTATAGACGTCGAGTGCCGAGAAGTTGGTCGTCTTACCCTCGATCGTCATAGTGATACCATCAGCACTAGCCGAAGAGCTACTGCTAGACGAGGTGTCACCGCTACTACCGGCCGGTGCTTCGATCTTCGCACTGCTGATCTGGACGTTATTCGGCGCAGCCGGATTAAGCTGGGTCAGATAGTCCATCAGCCGAGAGTAGACCTGCTGGTCAGACTTGAGCTTGCCGATCTGCTTGAGCTGATTCTGAATAGTGATGTATTTATCAAGCTGTTTCTTCTTTTGAGCTTGCTTGATCGTCTGCTCGTCATTCTTGATGCTATTCTCCATCAGAGCCTTGGCTCCTATCAGTACGCCAAGCGTACCGCTAAGCAGGAGTAAGACGCCGATCGAAGCACCAACGACGACAACGCTGATCGAGACGACCAGATTGCGCTCTCGCCTGACCCGCAGGAGATCTTTCTTAACGTCCGGCAGGAGGTTTAAGGAAATCATCTTACTCTGCCCTTTCTGCTAGCCCGACCGCTACGGCGAACTGCGAACTTATTGGTGCCAGGGTGGTCTGATCACCCATCGGGACATTGACATGCTGCCAAGGTGTCGCTAGCTGAACCGGCAAATTGGTCTTCTCGCTCATGATATCAGTAAAGCCGGTCAAGCTGGCAGTATAACCGCTGACCAGCATGGCACCAATCTGCATATTGTTGTACTTAGTGACGAAGAACTTGAGCGACTTGACCAGCTCGGCATTAAGCTGGTCGACCAGTGTATGTACCGCCCGATAGACCTGTCCATCCAGGGCATTCTGGTCGACACCGAACTTAAGCAGTAACTGACGAGCTTGCTGGTCGTCGATATTGAGGTTCTGCTTAGCCATCCGTACCATCGAGGTCAGCCCGATCGGGATAGAACGAATCAGACGAGGAGCGTTGCCAATAGTCACGATCACGTCTGTCGATGAGTCCTCCATGTTGACCAGGAGTCGCCCATCGGTGATACCGTCAGGCAAGAGGGCTCGAATCAGGGCGATGCTGTCCGGCTCGATAGCGATGACATTAAGCCCCAGCTCGTTCTCCAGCATGTCCAGCCTGGCCTCAGTAAAGGTATTAAGCACACTTGCCACCAATACCTCTGTCTTACCCTGCTCGACCGGTGATGGTCCGATGATTGCCCAGTCAATCTTGGCTTCATCAGGACGCATCGGTACGTAATTCTCGGCCTGGTACTTGATGGTGGCATTCAGCTCTGCCTTAGCCACTGTCGGCACCTCAACGACGCTGGCGAACATCTTGCCCGAAGGAACGCCGATCGCTACGTCTTTAGTCTTGATGCTCGACTGGTTGATCACCTCAGTGATCGCCATCCCTAGTGCCCGGCGGTCTTTGTCTGCGGTAGACTCGCTAAGGCGGGATGGTATAGCCTTAGTCGCATAGTGCTTTAGATTCCAGCCACTGCCGGAATGCCCCAACTCAACCACCCGGATCGCTGTTGTACCTATGTCCAAGGCGAAGAAGTTGCCCACCGTTTTATTTAACTTCATACTATTCTCATTATACATAACCAATTTGAAAATACAATGCACCCCGAATCGGTCGGTTTATGACGCAGCTTGAGCTCTAGACGTGCATGCTCCAGAAATCTAGTCAACTTGTACATAGCAAAAGCCGTGCGGATAATTAGTGCTAAAATATTAGTGAAATGAGAGAGGAGGCGTTGCTATGCTAAAGATTGCCATCGTCGGACTGCCTAATGT
>ERZ772917.2013-NODE-2013-length-10635-cov-5.704442_pt1 | contig 10635 bp, 10 predicted proteins | sample MGYA00511187_ERZ772917 | MGnify/ENA primary metagenome ERZ772917 (study PRJEB29015, sample SAMEA2737925) | human oral metagenome | biome: human oral; feature: human-associated habitat; material: dental | place: China | collected 2012 ... | reverse complement strand
ACTTGCGACCCCTTGGTTCGAAGCCAAGTACTCTAATCCGCTGAGCTACGGGTGCATATAAAGATATTATATCACATCATTTTGATGATGATAAGACTGGGTTTTGGGCGTTTGTTTGATGATAGCCGTCGATGCTGCTATAATTGTTATGATTATTTATAAAAAGTAACGACTATTTAGGGGTATTGTAAAAAAAGATTATGACTAATTCAGATCTATGGAAGTTGACGACTAGGCTTGGGCGAGTAGTCTATGTTTTTGTCGCCACGCTGTTTGTTGCTAGTGGTGTGATTTTGTTGGAGGTGTCGTCGGTTAATGCTATTGGGGCTACCCCAAGTCAAATCAGTAACTTCAACAATACTGTATCTGCTGGTAAAAAAGAAGCCTACATTATTACTGTCGACACTACCAAAGGAGCTGACGCTACTAAAAATAAACAGCTTACTCTTCGGGCGTTGGGCAGTGCTGGTGTTCGCCCTAATTATAGTATTTACTGTGATATAGCTTCGTCGACAGCCGCTACTTTCGTTAATCAGACTGCCAACTGGGTTGATTATACCTGTGATTATCCTACTCCTGGTGTTTATACGATCGCAGTTACTGGTATTTATCCAGGTATTTCGACATATAATAATAGCCAAGACAACCCCAAGAAGCTTATCTCTGTTGATCAGTGGGGTGTCAATAAGTGGCGAAATCTGACGGAAATGTTCCGCTCTGCGTCTAATTTTAATAAAATACCAGATCCTGCCGTGGAGATTCCAGATACCTCTCTGGCTTCTGATATGAGGTATACGTTCCATGATGCCACGATATTTAACCAGCCAATTGGCAGTTGGGATACTTCTTCAGTAACAAGTATGAGAGGTCTGTTTTTTAACGCTAGGGCCTTCAACCAGCCTATTGGTAACTGGAACACTTCCAAAGTAACCAACATGGATGCCATATTTGGTTATGCTACTGCCTTTAATCAGCCGATTGAGAGTTGGGATATGTCATCTGTGGTTATCGCCAGCAAAATGTTTGAAGGAGCAGCCGCCTTCAACCAGCCACTTGCCCGCTGGAATCTGGCAAAAGCAACAACCATCGGTAATATGTTTGCACGAGCAACTTCATTTAATCAACCTCTTGAGGACTGGGATATTTCCAAGATTTCAGACGTGTCTTATGCGTTTGAAGCGGCGACCGCCTTTAATCAGCCGCTTGGTCGCTGGAATCTGGCAAAAGTGAATAACATGAAAGGTCTACTGACCCGCTCTGGTCTGTCCGTGGCAAATTATGATAAAACACTGGCCGGCTGGTTGTCTCAAGTTAAAGCGGGCAATGTGGGCAGCACGACCATGAATCTTGGTGCTGACAGATTAATGTACTGCGACTCGGACACACGTAATGCTCTCGCGGCTCTTTCTTGGACGATCGTGGGCGATTCGAAATCGACCGTTTGTCAGACTGCTACTATCAAATCAGACATCTTCACTATTCCAGAAACTCAGACTAATGTCGGTACGATAACCTTGGAAAATAACACCAGTACGATTACTCGCTACAGCCTGGCCGCTGGTCAGGGGGATATTAACAACAATTTATTTACCGTAGATGTTAATACGGGTCTGCTTTCTTTCAAGTCTGCTCCATCTCCAGGTACTTACTCTGTTCGTATTCAGGTATCCACTGATGCTGACCTTAATCCGAGGATTGGCTATCCGCCGCTTCAAAAGGCTTTAACTGTGATTGTTAAAGATATTACTCCGCCGACGCTGATTGATGGTCCAACTTTAAGCACTTCTGAGCAAACGAATCAGGATGTCGTCGTTGAGGTTGTGTTCTCCGAGCCTATCGACACTGGTAGTCTGCCAGCAGGTTGGACTGCCGTACCAGGAAAGCCAAATGCATTCCGCAAAACATACACCGAAAATGCTGTCGAGTCGGTAACCTTTGCTGATTTGTCGGGTAATAGTATTACTGTTAATGTGGCAGTCTCTAATATTGATAAGACAAGTGGTCAGCAGGCGAGCAACCTTCTGGCTGTGGATAAGGTTATAGGTAAAAAGAAGGGCTTAGCGGCGACTGGAGATAATGTCTACGGAGTGGTTGCTGTTTCTGCTGTCTGCGTTGCGGCTGCGGCAACTTGGTTAATAAAAAGACGTGTGTAAAAATAATCACGACTTTTAGTCGGCGGGGTAGTATAATAAAGTTATGGATGTCGTAACTAATGTATCTTTGAAGAAATATACTACCATGCAGCTCGGTGGCGAGACGCGTTTTATGGCTCAGGCGGATTCGGCTGATGATGTGATATCACTATACCGTAATGCGAAAAAACAGAACTTGCCAGTAGTTGTCCTCGGTGGTGGCAGTAATATGATCGTTCATGACGAGCCGTTTGAAGGGATTGTGCTGCTAAATCGAATTAAGGGTTTTGAAATTATCGGCGATGATGTAGACGAAGTGCTGGTGAAAATCGGTGGCGGTGAGGTTTGGGATGATGTCGTCAAACGAACTGTCGATATGGGGTTGCAGGGTATTGAGGCGATGTCGGGCATACCCGGCACGGCTGGTGCAGCACCAGTGCAAAATGTTGGTGCCTATGGTCAAGAGGTCGCTGACACGCTAGTCAGCCTAGAGGCATATGATTCTAAAAGAGATGCAATAGTTACGATATTGGCTGATCAGTGTCATTTTTCTTATAGGAATAGCATTTTTCGTGATGAGGAGCGAGGGCGATATTGCATTACATCGATTACCTTGCGGTTGTATCGTTCGCAGCCAAAGCCGCCATATTATGCAGCTCTCCAGCGATACTTTGACGAGAATATGATTCAGCCTGTTTTGTTGCAGGATTGTCGTGATGCGGTTTTGTCGATTCGTGCTGATAAATTGCCAGATCCGACCAAGTTCCCGAATGCTGGCTCATTTTTCAAGAACGCTATGATCGACACTTGGCACCGTGATGAGCTGTTAAAACAGTATCCCGACATGCCGCATTATGCGATGCCTGACGGTAGGCATAAAGTGCCTTCGGGGTGGCTGATTGAGCGGGCTGGTCTTAAGGGTAAGACTCTTCATGGTATGCGTGTGTATGAGAAAAATGCATTAGTCCTGGTGAATGATTCAGCTGCCGGATATGGTGATTTGTCGGCCGCACGAGATGATATAGTCCAGGCGGTTTATGATATGTTCCATATACAGCTCCAGCAAGAGCCACTTGAATTGGAATAAGACTTGTAGTTTTTTCCATTTACGGTTATGCTAAAAGTATGAGAAAATATCGGGGATTTACTGTCGTTGAATTGGTAATCGTAATGGCTATCATGGCGATTTTACTAACAATTGCTACCGTAAGCTTCCGTCAATACCAAATTTTTGCTCGAGATAAAGAGCGTGAAGCTGATGTTGCTGCTCTGCAAACTTACCTTGAATCGATCTATCCGCAAGAGATTCGCGACTCTTCTGGCAGAGTAATTAAAGAGGCTGGCACTTATCCAGCACTGATGATGGAAAACGGTGATGACTGGAAAGAGTGGGATGTGGTGTTTAAAGATTTGTCAAAGGAAGTGCTGTCTCCGCCCGGCATAAAAACAGATCAGCCTAGTGTACCGCGGAGTAGAACTAGTACTAGCGGTTATATTCCAGAAGAGAACCGTGAGGGGCCGTGCGGTTATTATTACTGCTATACACGACCGAACAATATTACGGGAGATAAGGACAAATATATTTACGCCCCAGGTCCAAATGGTAACGAGCTTTGCACCAAGCGTCCGACCAGCACAGGTGCACCGACCAGCACAGAAACGAGCAAGTGCCGTCGATACATTATCGTCTACAAGACTGAGGTTGATGATAGGAAAATTGTGGTGGAGAGTAAACGCAAATGACAAAGGGATTTACAGCTGTTGAGATTTTAGTAACTGTTTTTGTGGCGGCATTATTATTGATGAGCGGCTATCAATTACATAGCGTGATTATTCGTCAGTCGGCTGACACTCGGACGATGAGCCAAGCAAGTAATGTTGGTTATGAAATATTGCGTAAGCAGTCATATTCTGCGGTGATAAATCCTTGTTCGAATCCGCAGAAAACTGCTGTTCCTGGCAGCTCAATTCCTGCAAATGGCTTGCCAGCTCCTGTCTCTGTTACGATCGCTAAATGTCGCCCATACAATGATTCAAATCTAGTAAATGTTGTAGTGACGGTAAAATATGGTCCACAGAATAGAGAGGTGTCGCATGCGATGTATCTCACTGAATAGTAGCAAAAATAGCGGATTTACACTTGTGGAGATTATGGTGGTCGCACCGCTGGTGATTTTGATTATCGGTGGAATGATTACGGCGATGATTGCACTGTCGACTGGTGCTATGAGGTCTAGTGCACATTCGCAGTTGCAGCATGAAGTTTTGACGGCACTTGATCAGATTGAGCAAGATGTAAAATTGAGTATCGATTTTAATACCGATACGATCGCCAATACAGACACCACCCCCAACAGGCTGTCTTTACGTAGCTTGGCGACGGATAAAAATCCGTTTAATGCAGACCGCAAACTGATTAAGGCTAGTGATTGTACGGCGGCGAGTGGTGGTATTTTTCCTACAGATGCCCTGAAGTATAAAATGCAATATTATGTGGAGAGTAATAATGTTTTGCGGCGAAAGGCGGTGTTTGACAATGGTTGTGACAGCTCTTACGTGCCGTGGCAGAGGGCGATTGACGAGAAGTTAATCTCCACTAATAATGAGATTATCTTAAAAATAACTGGCACTGAGGCGAATGCAAAAACTATTCAATTGACTGTTACTAAGATCGTCGCTGGTAGGGACATCAGTTACACTGGCTACTTGTATGTAAAATCTGTCAATTTTTAAGAAAATGCTTGTGTTTATTTTTACCCTTTGCTACAATCGAAATTGTTAACAACCAATTAAAAAATAGGGGGCAGATCAGAAATGACTTCTTCAAACAAAACTAAAGGTTTTACGCTCGTTGAGCTCTTGATCGTGATCGTAGTTATCGCGATTTTGGCAGCAATCTCAATCGTTGCTTACAACGGTGTAACACAAAAAGCACGTGACGATGAGCGTCAGACGAATGCACGCAACTTGTTGAACGCTGCTGCATCATACCAGGCAGACAAAGACGAGTGGCCAACAGTAGAAAATCTTAAAGATTACAGCGTCATTAGGCTTGATGCTGAACTTACGAAGCCAACCGTAACAGCCGAGGACAAGACTCCTGGTTCTGGTTCAAAGAACGTTTACAAATATGAGATTTGCCAAACGGGTAGTCCAGCTGCAAAAACTGGCGTGAGGGTTACTTACTACAAGGAAGCTGACAACTCAACTCCTTCTATAACAACAGGTAAGTGTTCGTAGATCAGACTTAACCTAGTGAAGAGATAATTATCCCCCGGCTTAACCGGGGGATAATTAATTATCTGCACTTGGTTTTAATTAATATTTATTTATGAACATCGCCCGGCAGTAATGACATTAACGCCCTTGTTCGGATCGACTTCCCTCAGGAATTCTATGCGGGCGCCAGTTGCCTCCAGGTTATTAGTAGTAAATCCACTTCCTTTGCAGTATTGAAGCTTATATGTATGCTTACCAGCAGAGACCGTTGCATTAACTTTAGAGCTGTCCACCATATCTGGCACAAGCTTTATAACCTCATACGTTGCGAGGTCGCTTAGGGTTGGCCATTTGCTATGCTCTGTCTCATAAGCTGACATGGCATCTAGAAGATTACGTGCATTAGATGAACGTCTATCGTCATGTGCCTTATTGGTTGCATTGCTATACGCCACGATCGAAATAGTTGCCAAAATCGCGATAACTACGATCACGATCAAAAGCTCAACGAGCGTAAAACCTTTAGTTTTGTTTGAAGAAATCATTTCTGATTTGCCCCCCCAATTATTTAGTATTAGCTATATGGTAACGGAAAATGTGCAGCAAGGCTAGTGGTTTGTTGTGTAATGTTTGCGTATTCTGCTGGGTCTTCTGTGGTGATTGCTGTGATGATCCACTCAGCAATTTGCTTGATCTCGTCTTCTTTCATGCCGCGTGTCGTCACTGCTGGCGTGCCAAGCCGCAAACCGCTTGGGCGAAATGGTGGCAGAGTGTCGTTGGGGATGGCATTGGCGTTGGCGGTGATGCCGCTAGTCTCCAGCCGTTCCTGAGCAGTTTTGCCGTCAATGCCGAAGCTGCCATAGACATCTGCCAGCACCAAGTGATTACTGGTGCCGCCTGTTACCAATTTTAAGCCGCCGCGTTTCAATTCATCTGCCAGCACGGCCGCATTCTTTACGATTTGCTGGGCGTATGCTGTAAATTCTGGACGTAACGCCTCGCCGAAAGCTACTGCTTTGGCGGCAATGGTGTGCATGTGCGGACCACCTTGAGTGCCAGGGAAAACTGCCCGGTCGATGAGTGTTGGCAGATTTTCCAGGGTCTTTTCTGGTCGTTTCAATGGATTGCCGACGACGCCTTTTGACAAGATTAAGCCGCCGCGTGGACCGCGCAGGGTTTTGTGTGTGGTAGTGGTGATAACATGAAAGCCGTAATCAAACGGATTTTTGGCTTGACCGCCGACGATCAGCCCGGCAATGTGGCTCATATCCGCCATCAGCATAGCACCGACTTCGTTGCCAATCTCAGCAAACTTGGCATAATCCAGCTCCCGCGGATAGGCCGAAAATCCTGCCAAGATAATCTTTGGTCGATGTTTCAGCGCCAACTCGCGAATTTCTTCATAGTCAATCTCACCGGTCTCGACATCTTTGATGCCGTAGCGGACGAAGTTATACTCGCGGGCCGAGCGGGTAACTGGGGCACCGTGAGTCAAATGTCCACCGTGTGCCAAATCCATCGCTAGAATGGTGTCGCCAGGCTCACACCACGCATAATACACGGCCTCGTTAGCCTGGGCTCCCGAGTGTGGTTGAACGTTGGCGTGGTCGGCACCAAATAGCTGCTTGGCCCGCTCAATTGCCAAGGTTTCTACTTGATCAGTGTTGTCCTGGCCGCCGTAATATCGCCGCCCTGGATAACCCTCGGAATATTTATTCGTAAAAACACTGCCGAGAGCCGCCAGCACACTTGGTGATACGTAATTTTCGCTAGGAATCAGCTCAATACCCGTCTGTTGACGCATGGTTTCTGCTCTGATTAGCTCAGAAATTTGCCTATCATTCACTCGTTTACCTCCTTTCTTATTATTATAGCATTGTTAGTGTATATCATCTGTGATATTATCAATCTATGGATAAGGATAGCTATCTCAAAAAAGTCGGCGATATTATTGCAAAAAATCGACAAAAGCAAGGTATGACACAAGCACAGCTGGCGGCGGCAATTGGTACGTCTCAGAGTGCGATTCATCGGATTGAAAACGGTGGTCAGAATATTAGTATTGAGATGGTGGCTCGGATTAGTGAAGTTTTGAATAGCAATATTATGACAGTTAATAAGTCTGGTAAAATGAACTTTCGAGTGCATGGCGGCAAAAAACTGTCTGGTGAGATAAATGTAAAAACAAGCAAGAATGCGGCGGTTGGCTTGTTGTGTGCCAGTCTTTTGAATAAGGGCAAAACTACGCTGCGAAGGGTGGCTCGAATTGAAGAGGTCAACCGTATTTTGGAAGTGCTGGATTCGATCGGTGTTAAGACTAGATGGCTGCCTGATAATGATTTGGAGATTATACCGCCAGCTCGGCTGCGACTTGAGGATATGGATATTGAAGCTGCCAAGCGGACGCGAACCGTTTTGATGTTTTTGGGTCCCTTGTTGCATCAGTATCACGATTTTCGGCTGCCTTTTGCTGGCGGGTGTAATCTTGGCAAGAGAACAATTGAGCCGCATTTAAGTGGTCTGCGGCATTTTGGAATGAATGTGGCGACTGAAACTGATTATTATCACGCAATAACTGGGGAGCGGACTGGTGATAAAACTGTTCTTCTGACCGAGCGTGGCGACACGGTTACCGAAAACGTTATTATGGCGGCGGCTTTGTCGCCTAGTACGACGATTATTCGTAATGCCAGCCCAAATTATATGGTGCAAGATGTCTGTTTCTTTTTGCAGAAATTGGGCGTGAAAATCGAGGGGATTGGCACAACGACCTTAAAGATCACTGGACTTAAACAGATTGATAAGAACGTGGAGTATTATCCGAGCGAAGATCCGATCGAGGCGATGAGTTTTATCGCAGCGGCGGCGGTAACCAACTCGGAGATTACCGTAAAGCGTGCACCAATTGAGTTTCTGGAGATAGAGCTGGCGACGTTGGCGGAAATGGGACTGAAGTTTGAACTGAGTGATGAATATTATGCCAATAATGGCCGCACTCGACTGGTCGACATTAAACTCAAGCAGTCAAACCTCGTTGCTGCAAAAGATAAGCTTCACGCGTTGCCGTTTCCTGGTATCAACATGGACAATTTGCCGTTTTTGGGGCTTATTGCTACGGCTGCCGACGGTCGCACGTTGGTGCATGATTGGAGTTATGAAAATCGAGCAATCTACTTTACCGAGTTGAGTAAATTGAATGCCCAGATCGAGCTGGTCGATCCTCACCGAGTGTACATTACTGGGCCGACGAAATGGAAGCCTGCAGATGTGATCGCCCCGCCAGCACTGCGTCCGTCTGTAGTGGTGCTATTAGCGATGCTCGCCGCTCCTGGCGTATCGACTCTTCGTGATGTTTATTCGATTAACCGCGGCTACGAAGAACTGGCTGAACGATTAAATCTTCTAGGTGCGGAAGTCGAAGCGATTATTGAATAGATTGACTATCTCTTTGGAAACAAGAACTTCAGATAGTCCTTTAGCATGCGTGCTCCAGAAATAATCGGTAGGTAGGCGTTTAACTCGCGGTGAATGTGGCGTAGTAGCATGGTGTCGTTACCTATGATAGTTGCCGCTTTGTACATATTGACGTACAGCGACTTTACTTCATCTTCATAATTATGACCAGTTACTTCCAGGCAAGCGATTGGTTTAACGTCTGCCACTCCGCCATCGCTGGTTGAGATAAGCAGTTTTAGATTGGCGATGTCTTTTTCCCACGAAGTGCCACACGCTTCGAGGCCGATCATCGGCACGTTTATGGCGATATCTGACCCAACCGCCAAGGCTCGCCCCAGTTCTTCGTCGTAATCTTGAATATAATGCACTCGTTCACGTAGGACTGGATCTTTGTCAATTAATTTCAGAACGTCAATTAGCCGCTGATACATCACGGAATCGCCCTGATGCACTTTTCCCGCCAAGATATAGTGTGCGTTGTGGCTGATTAAAATCTGCCGCAATGTTTCAATATGCTCAAACGGCATATACGGACGTTTATAATTGGCAAACCGTCGTTTAAAATCAAAAAGAATCGCATCGGTTGGAATCTGTACGACGCTGTTATATTGGTCTCGCCTATGCTGTAATATGGCGTTTAATTCTCGCCGACCAGCACGTTTCAGTTGGCGAATCTCTTGAATATCAAGTGTTTTTAGGGATTCGGTAAAATGTTCGGTTGGCAAGTCAAACTTGTCGATAATTCCGTGATTACGATATGAAGATATAATTTCTGGAAGCACCCATGTTTCTAGGTCGATGCCGTTGGTGATGGCGTGAAACTTCACTTTGTCGTTGTTGCGGTCGCGGAAATTGGCGACTTGTGCGTGCAATTTGCTGACACCATTTTTTGCTTCAGTTAGTTCAATCGCCAAGAGGTTTGGTCGTAAGCGATCATTTTTAAATTGTTCCATCAGCCAGCAGCGTACGGCATTGCTTTTGATGTTCGGCAGTACTAATTTCTCAAACTGCGAGCGGTGAAACTCTGGCTCCGCTGCTTGGAGTAGAGTGTGATTGGTGTATAGCGTGTGCTTGCGAACATAAACGATCGCCTCGTATAGATTCATGCCGTTTGAACACAACTCGTCCAGTCGAGCTAGGGCTGCGAAGATGGTTGCGGTTTCGTTTAATTGAATTACGGCTGGCTTGATACCGACCAATTTCAGGGCTTTATAGCCGCCAAAGCCGAGAGCAGCCTCCTGATATAAACGGTGGTCGCCAGAACCGTCGCCTTCGTACAATTGTCCGAAGTTTGGCTCAGAGATTGTTATAAATTGTGTTGAGCCGAGTGTCTTGCGAAAAATGTTTAGCTGCGTGTCTGGCTGCCCGTTGGAGCTGACATAGATGTCGTCGATATATTCAAATCCGTAATCTTTCGGAGAGACGGTTTTACTGTATTCTTCTTGTGCCAATCCGCTGATCTTTTGATGTGATTCGCTGCGGTAAAATGGCGTTACCACTACGAAAGGTATCTCTAATTTTTCAGCCACTCGTCTTGTGTCCGCAGCCAGCACGCCCAGTCCGCCGCCGCCTTTAATGCCGTTGGCTTTATCGTAAATCTCCATCGTCCAGTAGACGTACGGACGCGATTCTGACAGTTGATGAGTTAGGCTGCTTCGTTCGATGACATTATAAAACTCAGACGCGTCCTCGATGTCTTGCGGCTGATACTTCGGCGATTCTGTATAAGAATATGGATCCATGATGCCCTTTATGGATTAAATAACAAAAAAATGGTGCGGGTGCGGAGAATCGAACTCCGATCTCAAGTTTGGAAAACTTGCATACT
>ERZ772917.2012-NODE-2012-length-10637-cov-2.681818_pt1 | contig 10637 bp, 8 predicted proteins | sample MGYA00511187_ERZ772917 | MGnify/ENA primary metagenome ERZ772917 (study PRJEB29015, sample SAMEA2737925) | human oral metagenome | biome: human oral; feature: human-associated habitat; material: dental | place: China | collected 2012 ... | reverse complement strand
ACTTAATGCCAATACGAACCCAAATGTATAGGATTTACTTTTAGTCCACGAAACTGCGAAGAGGGATACCGTATACTCTATACATCTAAAGATACCGCGTTCATAGAATATATTATGCAAGGAGTACTGATGATGAATATCGGAATTTATTATTTCACAAGAACCGGCAATTGTAAAAGAATCGCCGGGAAAATTGCCGGTCACCTGCATCTTCATCCGTATGCCATTGAAGATGATGTGGACTGGAAAGGAATCAAAGCATATTTCAAATTTCAGGCTTATTCAAAAGGAAAAAAGGAGCTTAAGCTGCGCTATGAAGGAGATCCCCAAAGCATGGATCGTATCATTCTGGTTTCGCCTGTCTGGGGTTCGAGGATGCCTCCTGCGGTAAAGAAATTTCTCGAAAACATTCCTTTAGAAAAAGTGGACATGATCGTCAGCTCCAAGATAGACCCGATGAGGGGAATAGATGCTTGCCATGCCTGCGTACACATCAAGCAGATTAAAAAACAGGAAGATCTGATTCTCCGTGAGTATCTCGGCCGCCTGTCTTCTCGGCCCGAGAGGGTTAAATAGAAACCCTGCAAGAGAGAGATGGAACCCGGACGCAGGCAGCGAGGATAAATTCATCGTGGAACCCGGTCATGGAATATGGTAAATTATTTGCAGAGAGCCGATCGTGATCAGGCTCTATAGGGATAAGGAAAAATTCGGCGGCGTTGATTCCTGCCGCCCTCTTTTTTTCACGTTGACACCGTCAGACCGCTGTGATATTATCATTTTGATCTTTAATACGATACAGAGAGATCGGCAAGATTAGTTTAATTGTATATGTTCCGGGCGCCGTATATCAGGGCGCTGCGGGTTCTTGTATAATGACCTTGCCGAAGCGCAGGTTTTTTTGTTGCGGCAGGGAGGCGAAGCATGGCAAAGAGAACTGACATCAAAAAGGTACTTATCATAGGGTCCGGCCCTATAGTTATAGGACAGGCTGCGGAGTTTGACTATGCGGGGACGCAAGCGTGTCTGGCGCTTAAGGAAGAGGGCTACGAGGTCGTGCTGTGCAACTCCAATCCGGCGACGATCATGACAGATACGGCGATAGCGGATAAGGTATATATGGAACCGCTGACGCTGGAGTATATAGCTAAAATACTCAGATATGAAAGGCCTGACGCTATAGTTCCGGGTATAGGCGGGCAGACGGGTCTGAACCTTGCCATGCAGCTTGAGAAAAAGGGCGTACTGAGAGAGTGTCAGGTCGAGCTCCTCGGTACGAGCAGCGAGAGCATTGAGAGAGCCGAGGATAGAGAACTGTTCAAGGAGCTTTGTGAGTCGATCGGCGAGCCTACGATACCGTCGGAGATAACGTACGATCTCGATCAGGCCAGGGCGGCGGCGGAAAAAATCGGTTATCCGGTGGTTCTGAGGCCCGCGTTTACGCTCGGCGGCACGGGAGGCGGTTTCGCCGACAACGAGGATGAACTCGCGGAAATATGCTTTAATGCGTTCAAGCTTTCGCCTGTTCATCAGGTTCTCGTAGAAAAGAGCGTCAAAGGATACAAGGAGATAGAGTTCGAGGTCATGCGCGACTCGAACGATCACGCGATAACGATTTGCGGTATGGAAAACGTTGACCCGGTGGGTGTGCATACCGGGGATTCGATAGTCGTCGCGCCTATAATGACGCTCAGCGACCACGATCTCAAAATGCTGAACGAAAGCGCGGTCAAAATCATCAAGGCTCTCAAAATAGAGGGCGGTTGCAACGTGCAGTTTGCACTTGACCCGTGCAGCAGCAGATACTTCCTCATAGAGGTGAATCCCCGCGTATCGAGGTCGTCGGCTCTCGCGTCAAAGGCGAGCGGCTATCCTATAGCTAAAGTAACGGCGAAGATTGCGATCGGTATGGCTTTGGAGGATATTGAAATAGCGAATACGACGGCGGCGTTCGAACCTAGCCTCGATTACGTGGTTGCCAAATTTCCGAGATTTCCGTTCGACAAGTTCGGCGATGCAAAGAATACGCTCGGAACGCAGATGAAAGCCACAGGCGAGGTTATGGGCATCGGTTCGACGCTCGAGGAGTGCATGCTGAAGTCTGTAAGGTCGCTCGAGATCGGCGTATGTCACTTCCGTATGGCAAAGTTTGACGATATGCCTGAGGACGATATCAAGGCGTACATCTCCGAGTTCAGGGATGACAACATTTATGCCGTTGCGGAGCTTCTGCGCCGCGGAGAATCGATAGAAAGCCTGCACAGAATAACGATGATCACAGAGCTTTTCCTCGAATCGCTCAAAAAAATAGTAGACATGGAGTCTGAAATCAGAGCGGGCAGAGGTGATGCAGGTGTTCTCAAAGAAGCAAAGCTCATGGGCTTCTCCGACAGGGAGATCGCCGAGCTCTGGGGTATGGACGAAACGGACATCTACGCCATGAGAAAGAAGCGCGGCATGTTCCCCGTATTTCGCATGGTCGATACGTGCCATACGGGAGCATATATACCGTACTTCTATTCCTCATATACGGGTGAGAACGCTTCGGTGCTCACGGATCGCAGAAAAGTGGTCGTGCTGGGAGCGGGACCTATCAGGATAGGGCAGGGCGTAGAGTTTGACTATTCCACCGTCCACGCCGTACAGACGATAAAAAAGGCCGGATATGAGGCCATCATAATAAACAATAATCCGGAGACGGTATCGACTGATTATACGACGGCCGATAAGCTGTATTTTGAGCCGCTTACGACCGAGGACGTTATGAATATCGTAGAGTTTGAAAAGCCGATAGGTGTCATAGCTTCTCTCGGAGGGCAGACGGCTGTCAATCTCGCGGAGCCGTTGATGAGGCGCGGCGTAAAGATAATCGGAACGGACTGCGAGGCGATAGAAAAAGCCGAAAACAGGGATTTCTTCGAGAAGATACTGGAGGAGCTCGGTATACCGCAGCCTGACGGGCGAGCCGTGACGAGAATAGATGACGGTATCGCCGCAGCGAAGGAGATAGGATACCCGGTGCTCGTACGTCCGAGCTTTGTTTTAGGAGGCAGGGCGATGCAGATAGTCGCGAACGAAAAGCAGCTTCGCCATTATCTCAAGACAGCAGTCGAGATTGATGAGGATAAGCCGGTGCTCGTGGACAAGTATATTCAGGGCAAGGAGGTCGAGGTCGATGCGATATGCGACGGACACGACGTGTTCGTGCCGGGCATCATGGAGCTCGTTGAAAGGACAGGTATCCATTCGGGCGATTCGATCAGTGTGTACCCTGCGTTTAGCATATCGGACAGGGTCAAAGGCATTATCCTGCAATACGCAAAGAAGCTCGGCCTGGGCATAGGTATAATCGGTCTTTATAATATCCAATTCATCGTCGACCGCGACGAAAGGGTATATATAATCGAGGTCAATCCGAGGTCGTCGCGTACGGTGCCTTTTCTTTCAAAGGCGACGGGATACAGCCTTGCGGATATCGCTACCGAGGTAATTCTCGGCGGCAGTCTCAAGGAGCAGGGGATATTCGGCATATATCCTGAGGAAAAGAAGCGCTGCTATATCAAGGTTCCTGTGTTTTCCTTCAATAAGCTGAGAGGCCTCGATGCGTATCTGAGCCCGGAGATGAAGTCGACGGGCGAGGCGATAGGCTACGACGATAAGCTCAACAGGGCGCTGTACAAGGCTCTTCAGGCGTCGGGCATGAAGCTCCAGAATTACGGAACGGTCTTTGCGACGATAGCAGACAAAGATAAGCAGGAGGCTCTTTCGCTGATCCGCCGCTTTTACAGTCTCGGCTTTAATATCGAAGCGACACAGGGAACCGCGACCTTCCTGAAAAAAAACGGTATCAGGACGAGGGTGCTGAAAAAGATAAGCGACGGGTCACAGCAGATACTTGAGTCGCTGCGTCAGGGACATATAGCATACGTGATAAACACAAGGGATATAGACTCCGACGTCAACGTCACGGACGGCGGACAGATAAGAAAATGCGCGACGGAAAACAACGTCACGATATTCACATCGCTCGACACCGTAAGGGTTTTGCTTGACGTGCTCGAGGAGACTACGCTCACGATTTCGACGATTGATGCTTAAGGAGGATGCAGTGAAGCAGAGCTGCCTGACGATACGGGAGAACAAAAAAATAGCGTCCGGCATTTATCGTATGATTCTTATCGGTGACGCATCCGAGGCGATGAGGCCGGGGAGCTTTGTGAACATAAGGCTTCAGGGCAGGTTTCTGCGCAGACCGATATCCGTTTGCGACGCCGACGACTCGGGTTTGACAATAATATACAAGGTGCTCGGAGGCGGTACTCGCTACATGGCAACGCTTGCGCCGGGAACGTTGCTCGATGTGCTCAGCGGACTCGGCAACGGTTTTGATATAAGTAAATCCGGCAGCTCGCCGCTTCTGATAGGTGGCGGTGTAGGTGCACCGCCGATGTATATGCTCGCAAAGCGCCTGATCAATGCGGGAGCGAAGCCGTCCGTTATACTCGGTAGCAACACCTCCGCAGAAGTGTTTTATGTCGATGAGTTCAAGACGCTCGGATGCGCGGTTACGGTAACTACGGCGGACGGCTCTGAGGGCGTAAAGGGGTTTGTTACCGACGCAGTGCCTCTGGACGGATATACTTTCGTATACGCGTGCGGTCCTGAACCGATGCTCAGGGCGGTATACAAAAAGACGGTGACGGGCGGTGAATTTTCGTTCGAGGAGCGTATGGGATGCGGCTTCGGGGCATGCATGGGCTGCTCGTGTAAAACGGTGACGGGTTATAAGCGCATTTGCAGGGACGGGCCTGTACTCGATAAGGAGGAGATACTGTGGGAAGATTAGAAACGGAGCTTTGCGGTATCAGACTTGACAATCCGGTAATACCGGCAAGCGGTACTTTCGGTTACGGATACGAATTCGCAGAGCTTTACGACATAAACATCCTCGGTACGTTTTCTTTTAAGGGCACGACACGTGAAGAGCGTTTCGGGAACCCTGTACCGCGTATAGCTGAGTGCCCGGCGGGTATGATAAATGCCGTAGGCCTTCAAAACCCGGGCGTGGACAAGGTCATATCGGAAGAACTGCCGAAGCTTGCGCTATGTTTTGATAAGCTTGTGATGGCGAATATCAGCGGCTTTTCTGTTGATGATTATGCGTACACCTGCGAGCGTTTAAGCAGGGAGAGGCAGGTCGGCTGGCTCGAGGTAAACATAAGCTGCCCGAACATACACGGCGGAGGGATGATGTTCGGCACGAATCCCAAAGCTGCGTCGGAGGTTACGCGTGCTGTCAGGGGAGTAACGGATAAGCCTGTAATAATGAAGCTTTCGCCAAATGTAGCGGACATCACCGAAATAGCCCTTGCATGCGAGGAGGCGGGAGCGGATGCTGTAAGTCTCATCAATACTTTGCTCGGTATGAGGATAGATTTAAAGACGGGAAAGCCCGTAATAGCGAATACATTCGGGGGGTGTTCCGGGCCGATGCTGCTGCCGCTCGCGCTGCGCATGGTATATCAGGTATCGCATGCCCTCAGTATACCCGTTGTCGGGTGCGGGGGTGTATCATGTGCCGAGAATGTCGTGGAAATGATAATGGCGGGTGCAGCGGCCGTGGAGATCGGAGCTGCCAATCTCGTCGATCCGTTCGTCTGCCGCGACATAATAGAAGAATTGCCGGGTGTGCTCGACAGATACGGAATAGAGAACATAGCTGATATAATCGGAGATAAGCAAAATGAGTAAGAATGTTATCATAGCCTGCGATTTCCCGGGTGAGGATGAGGTATTCGGATTCCTCTCGAAATTCGGCTCCCGCAGACCGTTCGTGAAGATCGGTATGGAGCTGTTTTACGCCTGCGGCCCGGACATAGTCAGGAGGCTTAAGGCAAACGGAAACAAAATATTTCTCGACGTGAAGGTCCACGATATACCGAACACGATAAAAAGGACAATGTCTGTTTTGTCCCGGCTCGATACGGACATAGTCAACCTGCACGCAGCCGGTGGGAGCGCGATGATGTGCGCCGCGCTCGACGGCCTGACGAGACCTGACGGCACACGTCCTATGCTCATCGCCGTCACGCAGCTGACTTCAACAGACGGGGATACGCTGAGAGACGAGCTTTTGATAGACAGACCGATGGACGAGGTCGTGATGAGTTATGCCCGAAACGCTGCTGCGTGCGGTCTCGACGGTGTCGTTTGTTCACCTCACGAGGCGGCTGCCGTACACGGGGAATGCGGTGCGGATTTTCTTACAGTAACGCCGGGAGTCAGGTTCGAGGACGACGACAGGGGCGATCAGAAGCGGGTAATGACGCCGGAGAAGGCTCGTCTTGCGGGTTCGGATTATATAGTCGTCGGCCGTTCGATAACGCAGGCCGCAGACCCCGTCGCAGCATATGAAAGATGTGTAAATGAATTCATAGGGAGGTAACGATGTCAGCTGATATTAAAACGACGATAGCTAAGGAATTGCTCTCGATAGGAGCAGTGTTTCTGAGACCCGATGAGCCTTTTACATGGGCGAGCGGTATCAAAAGCCCGATATACTGCGATAACAGGCTTACATTGACGTCGCCTGCGGTGAGAGACAATATCGAACAGGCTCTAAAGGCGACGATAGAGGAGAATTACCCCGACGCCGAGTTATTGATGGGAACGGCAACGGCAGGCATCGCACATGCTGCTATAACGGCTCACCTGATGAACCTGCCTATGGGATATGTGCGCTCAGGCAGCAAAGATCACGGTCGGCGGAACAGAATAGAAGGCAGGTTCGAAAAGGGCGTGAAGGTCGTAGTCGTGGAGGATCTGATTTCGACGGCAGGAAGTGTGATAGATGCGGCCGAGACTTTGCGTGAAGCGGGCGCGGAGGTGCTTGGTATTGTCAGCATATTCACCTACGGAATGCAGAAGGGCCTTGACCGCCTCTCGGCGGCCGGTCTGACAAATCACTCACTGAGCAACCTCGACACCCTCGCCGATATTGCCGCGGAGGAAGGCTACATAAAGCCGGAGGATAAGGCCAGGCTCATATCGTTCAGAAACGATCCGTCCGACGAATCGTGGATAGTATGAAATGAACGGCAAAGCCGCTGCCGATCCGCGGCAGCTTTTTGCCGGAGTCGCTGCCAATTCGTCGCGGTAGCTTTTTGCCGGAGTTGTTGCCGATCCGCAGCCGCTTTTGATCCGAAGTACTGACAACCCGCCGAGGCAGCTTTCCGCCCGGGCTGCGCCGACTTGCAGTATTGCTGAACAGGAGGATGCATAGTAATGAGAAGCCTTATGGATATAACCGATTTTACGGCCGCGGAGCTCGATGAACTCATGAGAACAGCATGTGATATCATAGAAAATCGCGACGAATATTCGCAGCAGTGCCGCGGCAAGACTCTTGCAACGCTGTTTTACGAGCCTTCTACGAGAACGAGACTTTCCTTCGAGGCGGCCATGCTCGAGCTGGGAGGTGCCGTCATCGGTTTTTCCGAAGCATCGGGCGCTTCCGTCAGCAAGGGCGAAAGTGTAGCCGATACGGCGAGGATAGTAGATTGCTATTCCGATATAATAGCTATGCGTCACCCGCTTGAGGGAGCACCGCTCGTGGCTTCCGTCAATGCGACTGTCCCGGTCATTAATGCCGGGGACGGCAGTCACTGCCATCCGACGCAGACCTTAGCCGACCTTTTGACCATATACAGAAAGCGTGGCGGCTTTTGCGGTTTGACCGTCGGCTTCTGTGGCGATCTCAAATACGGCAGAACCGTGCATTCTTTGATAAGCGCACTGTCGAGGTATGACGGCGTAAAGCTCGTGCTAATCTCGCCGGACGAGCTGAGGCTGCCTGGTTATATCAGAAAAGACATAATCGAAAAGCATAATATGCCGTACACCGAGACATCATCGCTCGAGGATTATCTTCCGTCACTCGATATACTTTATATGACGAGAATTCAACAGGAACGCTTTGATGACAAAGCTCAATATGAGCGCCTCAAGTACAGCTATCGCCTGACCGCCGCGAAAATGACGCTCGCTCGCGCAAATATGTACGTGCTCCACCCGCTTCCAAGGGTCAATGAGATAAGCATTGATGTCGACGATGATCCGCGCGCCGTCTATTTTGAACAGGCTTTGAACGGCAAGTACATGAGGATGGCGTTGATACTGAAGCTTCTCGCCTCCGCCGTCGAGGATCCTGTGCGCGAGGTCAACAAAGCGGATATCGGCGTACCGATGCCCGGCAGGCATTGCATAAACCCTAAGTGCATCATTACGAGAGAGCAGGAACTCAAGCCGCTTTTCAAGACGGAGGGCGGTGTGTGTCGCTGTGCCTATTGTGAACAGGAAGCAAAACAGAAGTAAGCATAAGCCGTGCGGACAGGCGGAGAGCCATGAGCAAAAGGTGTGCGAGGCGGCAGCGCATGAGTCGCAGCGTATCCGGCGTCGTAGTGAATTCCCCGGTGCCACCTGAGCTCAGCGCAATTTGAAACCACCGCGACACGCGGCAAAAAGAAGGAGTGTCGCATGCGACAGAGCTAAAAACAAAGCGGTGTCGCAGTGAATCCGACAGAGAGCGTTTTATCAAGTACCTTTTTGGATTTATCGACGCTTTTCCTTTGATTTTCTTTCCATTTTTTAGCAATGTAAAACAGAAAACCTATTTGATTTACTATTTCTCAAATTACTATATTAAATTAGACAAATGGGGATGTACACATTACTATCTAACCATGTTTTAAGTTCATCAAAGCCGTAATCTCCTTTTACCGCTACTCCGTCTTTATAATTGAATTTTTGCATTCTTTTTATAACCTTCAATCATTCTCCCAAAACCGCCTCCGCCATGCGTACAAAACGGAATGATTGGCTTTTCGCTCAAATCTAATCGTTCTTAAAAACGATAGAACAGGTGGAGCAAAGGTTTTAACCCAGTTGGATGATCCAACAAAAATCACCTTTACATTTTCAATAGTTTCTGCTCCTTGGGTAAGGGGAGGACAGTATCCTTTTCCAATTTCTGTTATCTTTGATTACTCATATCACGGAATAACCTAATCAATCATTTACTGTCATCTGCATTTTTTTTCTATATTCGGTAGGCTTCATTCCTGTATGCTGTCTGAACATATCGGATAGACTGCTTATATATTTGTAACCGACCATTTCGGCAATTTGAGATACCGGAAGCACTGTATCTCTAAGGAGATGTTCAGCATGTGTAATACGACGTGTAACAATATATTGCTGAATGCTCATCCGATATACATCCTTGAATATGTATTTTAGCTTAGCTTTACTCATGCATGCAATTTGTGCAAGAAAATCGATCCTAATATCCGCAGCGTAATGGTCGTTAATATAATTAGCCACAGATACGACGGCATCCAAATCATCATTGAGTATTAAAAATCTATGTCTAATACGTTCCCTATTCCGGTTCTTTGCTTTTTCGAAAATTATGGAAAGTGCTTCATTCACTTTGCTTTCATAAAACAGTTTTGCAGATATACCGTCTCCCACATAGCTTTTGATTTGATTAAAAACCATGACCAGTTCGGGAAAATCAGGACAGCCGTCTATCTGCATGAATGCTTCTGAAGGATTTTCATAAATGTCAGGGTATTGTTCACTTAAATATTTCTTATAGTATTCCGGCATAAAGGTAATGCTTACACTGTCTATAGGAATTTTTTTGTGAAGTATCATACGATATTCACTCTTTTTCCCTACATACGCCTGAATTGCTCCGGATGTCAAACGACGGTAAGGCGTCAGTATTTCACCGGAAACGGAGTAAAAATAACCGACACAAATATATTCCGGTTGATTAAAAGCACAACAGGTATCTTCGTAGTGAATCTGATTCATAATGGTGATAGTCACGTATGGGTTGCATTGATATACCCAGCAGTGTCCTTTACCAAGTTCCGGATTCATTTTATAAAATTCGCCGTTCGGATTAAATCCCGGTACGGATTCACATGGAATAACACCCCTGCCTGCAAAAATATCCTTGTACATTTTTTCTAATTGTCTGCTCATAAAATCACATTTTCTCCATTCGATAAATAATTTATGCTAATAGCCAATCACTGTCTTTTTTTCATTGACGCTAAAGGTATGAATAAGTAAAATAAAAAACAAGTTAGATAAAACTAACACGATTATATATTAAACAAAGTAGGTTTTCAAGATTTTTGTGGGAAGGAGGAGAAAAAATGGAAATCAAAAAGTATCTTTCTGCCATGAAAAAAAGATGCTCCCGCAGAAAGTATACAAATAGACCGATTGATTCCAAGTATGTGAAACAGCTTGAAGATATCATTGCTTTGTTCAACAAAGAATCCGGACTTAACATGAAATTGGTCATTGGAAGCGGGAGGGAGCTTTTTAACGGATTTCGAAAAAGCTATGGTCTGTTTGTAGGTGTTCAGAACTACATTGCCATGATTGGAAGCAAAACACTTCCCAATCGTTTGGAAAAAGTAGGTCGTTTTGGCGAAAAGCTAATTCTTGAAGCAACTGCAATGGGTCTATCCACATGCTGGGTTGGAACAAGTTATGATAAAAATACAGCGATGGACTTATGCGAAGGAGATGAAGTGTTGGATTGCGTTATAGCGGTC
>ERZ772917.2011-NODE-2011-length-10637-cov-30.444906_pt1 | contig 10637 bp, 10 predicted proteins | sample MGYA00511187_ERZ772917 | MGnify/ENA primary metagenome ERZ772917 (study PRJEB29015, sample SAMEA2737925) | human oral metagenome | biome: human oral; feature: human-associated habitat; material: dental | place: China | collected 2012 ... | reverse complement strand
AGCTGGCTGTCGATGTGTTTGAAACAGAAAACGAGCTGGTTATTAAAGCCCGTACCGCCGGCGTTGACCGCAACGATTTGGATGTTAGTATTTCCGACGGGATTTTAACCATCAGCGGTACATTATCAAGCGGCGACGAAGGCGACGTACGCAACTGGCACATCCAGGAATGCTACTGGGGCGAGTTTAGCCGCACCTTACCGCTGCCAACCGCCGTCAACGAAGAAGGTGTTAAGGCAGAATTAAAAGACGGCGTATTGACAATCACCTTTGAAAAAATCAAACAGGAAAGAGCTAAGAAGATTAAGGTTTTGTAAGATCTCTAAGAAATTTAACAAGAATAAAAATAAAACCCCGAGACTATCTCGGGGTTAATTATTTAGCAAAGCTCTCTTGCTGCTAATTAATTGCCAATCTTCTCAATGACAAAGTTGACAATTGCATACGCCAGAATAGCAATAATTAGACCGATCACCGCATATATAATAGTGTTCTTCGCTGACGTTACCTTATTAGTATCTCCAGCTGAGGTCGTATATTTAATACCGCCCCAAACCAGCATGATCACTGACAAAATACCAACAATCCACAGAATAATATTAACGACGTCTTTCACCAACGAATTAGCATCCCCAACACCATCTTTCATGCCATCGCCCTTAGCGCTATCAGCACCACCCTGCAGGCTATAGTCAGCATTAGCAGCTGGCGCAACAGCCAAAGCAACTACCGGCACCATCAGTAATCCCGCCAGCAACACTTTCATTTTTTTCATTTGCTTATTCTCCTTTAGTTAATCTTACGTCTTTTATTGTACAGCTTTACGCAGTATGTTGCAATATAATCAGCGCACATCACAGCCCAGGTCTAAGTGCACCGCCGCCTGAGCCGCCAGCACCAGCACCAGCGCCAGCGCCAGCACCAGCACCGCCAGCAGCAGCTGCTGCAGCAGCTGCTGCACGCTTTTTCTCCTCGTCTTTCTTCCTCTTTTCTTCCTCTTTTCTTAATCTTTCTTTTTCTCGGGTTCTTTCTAGTTCAAGACGTCGTTGCAATGCAGTACCTATAATGCCAGGAGAAGGACTATGAACACTAATACGGCTGCCGCCGCCAGCAGCACGACTAGCACCGCCAGCAGCGCCAAGCACACCAGCACCCACGCCGCCGCCAGAAGATGATTTACCGGCGCGTCCGCCAGAGCCGCCGCCGGAGCCACCAGAGCCGCCGCCAGAGCCGCCGCCAGAGCCACCAGAGCCGCCGCCAGAGCCACCAGAGCCGCCGCCAGCCAACGATGATCCACCGCCAGAAGATTTGCTGGCCGACGACACGCCTAGGCGTTCCATGACAAAGTTAACAATTGAATACGCTAAAATAGCAACAACAAGACCAACGACAGCATGTGTCAAAGAGCTTTTTGCCGAAGCAACCTTACCGGCGTCGCCAGCCGTAGTTATATACTTGAATCCACTCCATACAATCATAATCACCGCTACAATACCAACCGCCCAAATCAGAATGTTTGAGATTGTACGTATAACACCGTTACTACCATCAATTTGTTTGTTTCTCATCTCGTCGGTCGTCGCAGCATTTATACCCGATGAAACCTGAGCAGAGGCGTTACTGCTAACCACAGACAAGCTTAGCGTACTGGCTATACCCAACGATATAAGCGCTAAAAAAATTATTTTTTTCATTTTACCTTCCTTCTTTTTTATCTAACTTGATTAAATACAGTATCAATGATTGCTGAAGCAAAAATAGCAACTATCAAACCGACCGCTGCATACAATACTGTATTTCTGGCCCTTGATATCTTTGAGCTATCGCCATTTGCCGTCGCAAATAAAATACCACCGATAACTATCGCAATGACTGATATCACACCGACCGCCATCAGCAGCAGCCTGGATACACTATTTATCATTGAGTTGACCTTAGTCTCGCCTTCGTTCTTGTTTTGGCAATACAATGCAGAACCATTATCCCCGGAGCAGACGTCGATAGCAAACACGCTGGCGGATGGCGCAAACAAGACACCGATTAAAACCGCGGGCGTAAAAAATATTTTTAATAGCTGCTTCATAAGCTTATACCTTTCTTATGTAAACCTTACGATAATAAATTTTACAATAACAAACGCGCTGGAAACAACGATAAGCCCGATAGACGAATAAAGAACAGCATTCTTTGCTTTGGCGGTCTTCGCCGGATCACCCAAGGATAGGGCATAGTTAATCCCAGCGACAATCACAATAATAACCGCCACCGAACCGGCAATCATAAACACCAAATCAACAATCCGGTTAAGGGCTGCATTATCTAAACTGTTATTCGGTATACCCAAAGACGAACTGTCACCCAGCAAGCCTGCCAAAAAATATAAATATCTCATAATTTACATACCTATCCTTGATGATATCAGGTTAACAATAGCAATTGCGCCGATAGTAACTATTAAACCAACGACCGCACTTAACATTGTCTTCTGGGCGCGAGCAGCCTTTTCCGGCGACCCAGCACTGCCCATCATTAAAAAACCGCCGTACATAATATAGCCGGTAACGATATAACCGACAATTTGGAACATATCATCAACAATATTCAAAACAATCTTCCAGATAAAGTTAGCCTGGGCATCAGTCCCGTCACCAGGCCTTTTTATATTACACGAAGAATCAGTCAATCCGCTATACCACGGTTTCAGCGTTAAAATCCGCCCTCTGTCAGAGCATTCATCAGCAAAAGCACGACTGCTTGAAAAAACAACACTGTGACCGCAAGCGCCGAATATAACCAAAAAAACCGCTATCACAGCTTTTTTCATCAGAAAACTCCTCCTGGGACCAGAAAATTCAACAGCGCCGCCATAAACGCAAAACAGAACATGCCGATAACAGTATTAACCCAAACTGTCCTCGCTTTACTGACTTTATCAGGACTACCTTCGGACGTCGAATATAATACTGCGCCATATATCACCGCGCCGACCGCTAAAACACCAACACCAGCCGTCATAATCTGAATAACCATTTTTATAACATTAAAAATAACCTCCTGTCCGTCAGCCCCATCGCACGCAATAACCGATGTCCCGGCGCTGCCGCATTTTTTCGGCGGCTCTTCTGCAAACGCCAGCTGCGAGAACAGCACGCCAGCGACAGCGGTCGCTATAATAGTCAAGATAATGATATTTCTTTTTATCATAAACAATTCTCTGATTAAAATTGTAAAATAGCCGGGGAAAAAATGCAAATAGTTTCTTGAAAAGAGCAGGGATGTTTGCTATTATGACTACTGTCAGATGCGCTCGTAGTGAAGTTGGCCTATCACGCCTCCCTGTCACGGAGGAGATCGCCGGTTCGAATCCGGTCGAGCGCGCCACAATAATTCGTCCCTTACATAAAGGGCATTTTTTATTTATACTAATTAAATACCGCACCTGCTGTTTGGTTGGCGCGGTATTTACGTTATTGTCTCCAGCTAGTAATCCGGATCCGAATAATCCTTGACGCGTTCTGTACCGCCAATCACACAGATTTGGACGCTATCAACCCCCCGGGCGATAATATTAGTACGCGGATCGTCACCCACATAAAACTGGATAGCCGTTATTCCGCTTCTTCTGTTATAGTTGCCGCCAGAATGCTCAGCCTCGCTGTCATCATAAGCGCCAACCACCGGCTGTATCCCCGCCAATTTTGATTCAGTCCACCAATTCATGCATTCCTCCGCTTGTTCCGGCGACTCCACCCGTCTAGCTCTTTCAGAGACAAACGCCTTCAACTTATTTGCCGCCTTTTCGTTGCTCGTTACAGCGCGGCACACCATCCAAAACACCTTCTCGTAGTCATCCTTACTTACCCGACCTGCATCGTCCACCTTGTCATATAGTTCTATATCCAGAGCTAATCCCTGCACATACTGACCTAACACACCAAGTGCTTCCCAAATATTTTCGGCTTTTTTTCGACGTTCAGTCAGCGGAGGAGCCTCAATAATAGCTACGTCCTGCCGGTAATCATTATCATCGAAAAGTCCGCCAAGACCAGGCACGTCAGGACGCTCCACTGCAGCAACGGTATCCGATAGCCAGTGACGAACTTCTCCATCATTGACTTCGCCAGCATCATACCGGTCGGCCAGCTCTGTAACCGTAAACGGCTCCAAAGTCTCAGGTTCGTTGATTTTCTGCAGCCGCCCATTCTCTCTACCCCAACCGCTTTTTATGTAAATAACGCCTGGACCTGCGTTTGCGTTTTCATCTCCCTCGATACGATATTTAGGAACTTTAGTATATATTTGGTTAAAGCTTAACTTGTTGTATGTGTCATATCTCTTTTCTGCTTCCGTCTCACGGTTGTCTTTTGAACCTGAACCTTCGGCTTTACCGCCAGCGCTACAGGCGGCAAGAGTAGTCATAATACCCAAAATTCCTGCGCTAGCCAATAGCTCCCTTCGGGGAATTCCTGGACGCTTTGCTCTTTCTCCACCTGTTAAGTATTTATCTGAACCGCTTGGGCTATGTTCATGTGCCATAACGCTTGGGGCTCCTCTCCTCTGGACGCGCCAGAATTATAAATAAACTCTCCTCAGCATGGGCTGATTAGTCTTATTATAATATATGCGCCGTGAAATGCAATAAAAATCCTCCATTAACACCTCAACTGCACATCATAAGCGCAAAAAAAGACACGATGCAGTGCTGCTTCCGTGGTTTAATGGGTTTGTAGTCAACATAAACGCATGGAGGAGATATACATCGTGTCTCGTATCAAGTATACACAACTTTGCTATGCCGAGCGCATTGTCATTGAAAATAGATTAAGGAACGGCGAATCATATAATACTATCGCCAAAGCTATCGGCCGCTCCGAAAGTACTATCTCGCGGGAGGTAACGGGATTCGTCAAAGAACAGATTAAGAGGCTGCCAGGCAGAACAAGAGATAAGTTGCACAAACGCGTGAATAGACCATATATAGCCAAGCTAGACGGCCGGCATTACCGCGGCAGAGCTTTCGTTTGTGCAATACGTCAGGCAAAAGATGATGCTAGCAGCCGCCAAGTACTGCTGTGTAAGATACATAACTATCGGGCAATCCAGGCGCAGCAATACGCCGCGGAACGCCAAAGCACCACTGTGCGAAGCAGCAGAAAACTTCTATGCCCTGAATACGGCGCAACGCTCAAATATATTCAGGACAAACTTACTTTGCGCTGGTCTCCCGAGCAGATCTCGCTGCGTATTAACGCGCTGCTTGCTCGCCCCGGCCTGAAGGACGCCGACGGATGGTCGGCGTCCATGGGTTTGCGCCCAATATCACATATGACTATCTATCGGTACATTTACCGTCTTTAAGGCAGCCAGCGAACAACGGCTGTCTCCCGCCTGCGGCGGCGCGGACGAGCGTACAGAAGCATGCCCCGGCTACCTTACAGCAACACTAGACAAGGTAAACGCTCTATTCATGATCGTCCAGCGGCAATAGACAATCTAGAAAGATTCGGCGATCTAGAAGGAGATACTATCTTTGGCAAGGATGCGAAAGACCGCTTGTTAACTCACATTGATCGCAAATCCGGCCTCGGCTCCATTAGCCTCATACTTGGCTATAGCCCAGCGAATATAATAGTCCAAACTGCAATAGATATAAGCAGAATCTTTGGGCAGGACAATACTAAAACCATTACTTACGACAATGGTATTGAATTTAGCGCTTGGCGTTCTGCGGAAAAAGCTATCCAAGCAGATATTTACTTTGCCGATCCGTATAAATCAAGCCAGCGCGGAAGAAACGAAAACTTCAACGGCTTAGTGAGAGATTTTCTGCCGAAAGGTACCGACTTCAAAAAACTAACGCCGCAGCGTATATTAGACATAGAAAATCTATTAAACACCAGGCCTAGAAAGCGCCTCGGCGGACTAACGCCGCTTGAAGTCTTTATGCGTTCAGATGTGCGGTTGGAGTGTTAAGGTAGGATTCTTGTCATAAACAGCCTTAGATATGTTACAATACAAGCATATGCGCCATAAATGTAATAACAAAATTAAAATCCTTTTATTTACACCACTGGTCGCCCTTATTATCAACTTTTTCGCAGCACCGCTCATACAAACAGCCAATGCGGTGGAAATAGAAACAATTGAACCATCATCAGGTTCAGGCGCTTCATGTCCAGCTGGCTATAAGAAGATGGAGGAGGGCGGAAAAACTGTATGCAAAGGTTCGGCAGAAATTGCGAAAGTTGCGTACGAAGCAGCAACCGAAGACTTACTTAACCAGGCTCCAAATTTAAAAAACTATACTTCCGACCCCAACGTGATTGGTCCTTGTCTTTTAAACCCTGACTTGACAACCATCCCCGCGCCTATGGCATTCGGAGGCGAGACTGCCCGAGATAATTTATCTCTTTGTTTGGCTGATAAAACAGGCGCCTCGAAGGATGACATAAAGAACGCCCTTGGTGACGCAAACGTAGCAGCTTCAGCTAAAAAAGGTCTCGATGCTGCAGCACCTTTTTTGGCGGAAATTGACCCAGACGAAGAAGGTAAACCAGAATGCGGCAGCACGATAGAGGGTTTGGGATATTTAATCTGCCCGATATTGGAACATGCTGCCCGTTTTTCCGACTCCATGTGGGGTCTGTTTGAATCGCTATTATTCGTTGACCCGCTGACAAACGACACTGATAATTCCATTTACAAAACTTGGCTGATGCTGCGAGATTTAGCAAATGTCATCCTCGCCATTATCTTCATAGCCGTAATTATATCGCAAATATCTAACATCGGTATCTCCAACTACGGAATAAAAAAGATACTACCCAGATTAATCATTGCTGCCATCGTCATTAATATCTCTTATTTCTTAATGCAGGCGCTTATCGACATAGCAAATATCCTCGGTAAATCATTTGATGATTTTCTCGCCAGCCAGGCAAGCATGGACTATACTAGCGTTTCTGGATGGCAAAAGGTCGTGGAGGATATCGTAGCGTCTGGCACCCTCTACTTAATGACCCTCGGCGGTGCTACAATAGCTATAAGTGCTGTTGGAGGACCAGCAGCACTACTGTTCATTCTTTTACTGATAATACCAGCTATACTGGGGCTGTTGGGCGGTATCTTTGCATTAATGTTCCGCACCAGCGTCATTCCTGTGCTGGCTATCGCCTCGCCGCTGGCAATTGCCGCCTGGGTGCTGCCGAACACACAGAGGCTATTTGATAAATGGAAAGAAATATTTTCTGGTTTGTTGTTTTTGTACCCGCTAGCTTCTATTTATTACGGATGTTTAAAGTTTATGGCAATAACCGTATTCTTAGATGGCAATTCATCAACCGGGCAAAGGTTAATGGCACTGCTAACACTGTCTGTCGGCATATTTGCAATAGTTATATTCGCCGTAAAATCAAATTCCATCATGGGACGAATGGTAAACGGTTTCATGCGAGTCGCTAATAAGATTACCGCTCCAGCCACCAGTGCTATAGCGGGTTACGCCGGAGCGCTAGCCGGAGCCACCAGAGGACGCAAGAAGGCTGAATTTTTGGCGCAAGACCACAGCAAAGGAGTAGCAAATGCAAGACACCGGGGTATTCTTAACCCGTTCCGGTATGCCAGCAAAGCTAAACATGCTATTGGCAGGCAAATGCAAAGAAACGAAGACACGATAAACCTTTCAAAGATACAAGAAGGCGCTTTCAAGGAATCAACCGACCAGCGGCTGCGAGATAAGATATTGGCAAACCCCTCCATACTAGGTTCAGCTGCTGGCACAGTCGCCGGCAAGGCTTTCGTCAGAGACTTGGCGTATAAGAGCGCTGAAACAGAGCTAAAAGGAAAATACAACGGCAATGCGGTAAAAGCACTGAATGAAAGTGATAATGGTTACGTTAAAGCATTGGCTGCTAAAGAAATAGCCGAAAGAGGCAGTTCGGGAGAAATAGCCCAGGTTCGCGAGTATCTTGAAAGGGGCGGCAGTATCGACAATACCGATATGGCGGAAGCCCTAATGAAGATGAAAGGCCGCGATGCCGGTGTCGCTGAAGCTGGTAAGGAAGCTATAAACAGGTTAGAGCAGTCAAACGGAGCGCCTGTACATACCGATGCCAGCGAGATGCGTAGTTTTACCCAAAAAGGCTTCAAAAATTTGGGAGACAAGCAACGTGCTGAACAAAATGCAGTTGCCATCCAGTCTGGCAGCGATTGGGAATGGGCTGAAAGAACTCTAAGAGACAGACATATTATGAGAGAGGCTCCGCAGGAAAATGTGGGAGCTATAAAAGCCAGTATAGAGGCAAATATTACGCAGCAAATCCAAGCGGGTACTATGGACAAAGCACAAGCCTCAAAAGTATTAGGCAATAGCCATGCTATGGAGAACCTGTCTAATCAAACTAAACAGCAATTACAAAAGATAGTAAGTGGTGCCGCACAGCAAGCGCAGGCAAGCAGCAGAATGCAGCCAGCTCCGACATCAACAGCCTCGTCGCCAGCTTCGCAGCCGCATGCACCAGCACCAACGTCAGCTACGTACTCGACATCGACAACTTCGTCTCCAACATCGCAGCCGCATGCACCAGCACCAACGTCAGCCGCACACTCGACATCAGCAAATGCCCAGCCGCCAACCCGGCAAGGGCTTAACGCATCGCCGCCGCCAGCCTCGCAGCACACATATCGTTGGAGCCAGCGCCCGCCATCCGCTCCGCCGCCTCCACCTCCGCCGCCTCCACCTCCGCCGCCGCCAGCTAATCCTTAATGCAGTTCTGCTTCCGTAAATCTCCTTGACTTTTTATCTAAAAAGTGCTAACATAACCCATATATGAAGTGGTTACGAACATTTATGCGACAGTTGATGAAGCGGTCGCGGTGGTTTGCATTTCTGACGGCTGGACTGATCGTTAGTGTTTTTGCTAGCACGTTTTTACAATCTACCCCTGTTATGGCGGTAGATGCTACCTGGAATGGCCGGTCTTTAGTTTATGAGGATAATACGTATATAAACATCACCGATGAAACCCAGCTGAAAAATATGGGCTTGGATGAAAAAGGCTTCGCTTACGGTATGCTAGACAAGTCCGGCAGCAGGGAAAAAATGAAAGTTATTTACTTTCCGCCCGGCGCTGATATAGCAACAGCAACTTCAGCAGAGTTTATCGTCTACGACTTTAAGAAGCCAAACACCTATACCAGAGAATCATCAACCAGCATTTCCACCCAACCAGCCGGCGAAAACCCTGATGTTGGTAGCAGCGATTGCGGTATAGAATCATTGGGTTGGGCAATTTGTCCAGTTTCTACGTTTTTAGCAAAAAATATGGACTGGCTGTATGGCAAATTAAACGACTCTCTGGAAACGCAGCCTCTAAACGTTACTGATAATAAAAGCGGTCTATACCTGGCATGGAATATAATGCTAGGATTTGCTAATGCGGCGTTTATTATTGCCTTCCTAGTTATTATTTATTCGCAAGTTACCTCGGCAGGGATTAGTAATTACGGCGTGAAGAAATTGCTGCCGCGATTGATAGTTGCTGCGGTTTTAGTTAATATATCGTATTATATTTGCGCTATCGGCATCGATCTGTCGAATATTTCCGGACATGCCCTGCAAGACGCCTTTATGCAAATTAGAACCACAGTTTTAACAACTGGACATTCCAGCGGCGGCAGCATTGAAGTATTCACCTGGGAAAACTTAACAGCGCTTATTCTGTCCGGCGGGGCAGCAGCAATCGGTATCAAAGCCTTTTTAGTCGGCGAGGGCGGCGTTTTATCATCGGCAATTATTCTGTTGTTACCAGTTTTACTGGGAGCGCTGCTAGCAGTTTTAATGGTAGTTTTAGTGCTGGCGGCGCGGCATGCGTTAATCGTTATTTTGACAATTATTTCACCGCTGGCATTTGTTTGCTATTTACTGCCTGGTACGGAAAAATGGTTCGAGAAGTGGCGCAGCATGTTTATGACGATGCTGATTTTCTTCCCAGCATTCTCATTACTATTTGGCGGTTCTCAATTGGCAGCTGCAGCAATTTTACAAAGCGCATCAACTATCATAGAGGTGATTCTGGGGTTAGCAGTGCAGATCATAGCGCTGCCATTAACACCGTTCCTATTTAAGCTAAGTGGCGGCATTTTGAACCGCTTCGCTGGAATTGTCAACAATCCAAACAAGGGGCTTATCGACAGGACACGCAACTGGTCTAAAGATAAAAGCACGGAAATTGCCAACAAGCGGTCGCTCGGCAATGACAATCTAAAAGGTCGACAGCTTATCAGGCGGGCTGGCCGACACATGAGCCACCGCCAGCGGCGAGCAAAAGAGCGGCGTGAGCGGCTACAGCAGCAGGCAGATAATGTCTATAGCGGATCGAACTTACATAAACGGGAAGACTTGCACGCCAAGCAGGCTAAGAGACAGGCTGAAGTATTGGCGGCACAAGACGAAAACCGGTACGCCGAAGCAGTCCAGGGACACGCTCCGTCTGACATTACACGTTCTGCACCTGACAGAGCGTTGCGAAGACTTTCCGCACAGTGGTCAACCAGGCAAGATCTCAGACAACACCTTAAATATCAGCAATTCATGGATGAGGCAGAAGAGGCTACCCGCAACTTGGCGCTGGAAGGAA
>ERZ772917.2009-NODE-2009-length-10647-cov-7.808535_pt1 | contig 10647 bp, 8 predicted proteins | sample MGYA00511187_ERZ772917 | MGnify/ENA primary metagenome ERZ772917 (study PRJEB29015, sample SAMEA2737925) | human oral metagenome | biome: human oral; feature: human-associated habitat; material: dental | place: China | collected 2012 ... | reverse complement strand
ATCTCAATAATCTTGGTTTCTTTAATATATTTAATTAAACAGTTTTTAATAGAATTTAATATATTTGTTCAGATAATAGTACCTTCAATAGTAGTGGGTATTTTATATTTGATTAGTATATTTTTTTACTTTAGTGAAATTAGAGAAATTGTAAAAAAATAAGTATAAATTTGAGGAGGTAAAGATAAAAATTAAATTTTATCTAAAAAATAGTATGTTAAAAATAGAGATATTAATGGAAAGTTTTAAAAATATTAAAATAGCCGTTATTGGAGATTTGATGTTAGATGAATATATTATGGGAAAAGTGGAAAGAATATCACCTGAAGCACCTGTTCCTGTTGTTAAAGTAACAGAAGAAAAATTTGTTTTAGGAGGAGCTGCCAATGTTATCAATAACCTTGCTGCACTAGGAGCAAATGTTTATTGTGGAGGACTTGTTGGAAATGATAACAATGCAGAAAAACTTATAAATGCCTTTCCTAAAAATGTTGATTGTAATTTAATTTTAAAGGCTGACAATCGTCCTACTATTGTAAAGAAAAGAGTAATAGCAGGGCATCAACAACTTTTAAGACTTGACTGGGAAGAAGAATTCTCTATCAATGAAGAAGAAGAAAATATAATAATAGAAAATCTTAAAAGTCATATAAAAGACTTAGATGCGATTATTTTATCTGACTATAATAAGGGACTTTTAACAAAATCTCTTTCACAGAAAATTATAAATCTTTGTAGAGAAAATAATGTGATAGTTACAGTTGACCCTAAACCAAGTAATATTACTAACTTTGTGGGAGCATCTTCTATTACTCCAAATAAAAAGGAAGCTTACTTAGCTGTAGATGCTAATTCAAGAGAAGATATTGATATAGTTGGACAAAAATTAAAAGAACAATATAAACTGGATACTGTTTTAATTACAAGAAGTGAAGAAGGAATGACTTTATATGATGGTGGAATTCACAATATTCCTACTTATGCAAAGGAAGTTTATGATGTAACAGGTGCAGGGGACACAGTTATTTCAGTTTTCACTTTGGCAAGAGCTGCTGGAGCAAGTTGGGAAGAAGCAGCAAAAATAGCCAATGCAGCTGGAGGAATAGTAGTTGGAAAGATAGGTACTTCTACTGTTAGTGAAAAGGAATTGATTTCTACTTATAATAACATCTATAGTAACAATTAAAATTTTTGGAGGGGAGTCTTATGGATGAAAAAAAGAAAAAAAAGTTATTAAGAATGATTGAGGAATACACTAAAAAAATTGAAAAAAATCTTGATAATATTTTATATTTTTTTATCAGAGGAAATACTTTTTATAAGTTAGATAAGTTTGAAGAAGCTCTTAAGGATTATGATAAAGCAATTGAATTAGACCCTAATTATGTTTCTGCTTATAATAATAGAGGGTTAGCTTTTTATAAGTTAGATAAGTTTGAAGAAGCTCTTAAGGACTATGATAAAGCAATTGAATTAGACCCTAATTATGTTTCTGCTCACAATAATAAGAAATTTGTCTATAAAATTTTAAAAAATAATAAAAGTGAGGATTTAAAAGAGAATATCCAACAAAATAGAGAAATATTTAGTAATATTGAAAATTCTGAAAAAGCACCTGTATTAAATGAGAACAAAGAAATTCAAGAGTCTGTTGAAAATAAATTTTCTACAGAAGATTCTAAAAATAACTCTTCAAAAGAATTAGAAGAAGGTTATCTTATCTTTGCAGATATATTAGGTTGGAAAGGAATATGGAAAAAATATAATTCAAATGAAGAAAGAATAAGAATTGCTACAAAGTTACTTGACATTAGGGATATTTTGAAAAAAGAAATAAAAGAAGAAAATTCTAGTATTAACTTAATTTCTGATACATTTATAGTTTCTTCTAATAATTATGAAATGAGTAACAAAATTTCTAAAAGGTTAATAGAAGAATGTTTAAAGAAGAGTTTTGTAATAAGAGGAGCCATTTCTTTTGGAGAATATTATAATAAAGACACTGTTTATGTTGGACAAGCTGTTGATGAAGCAGCTTCATGGCATGATGAAGGAGAAGAAATAGGAATTTTTTACACACCTTCTGCAAAACAAGAAATTATAAAGAATAAATATAATTTACCAGAAGATTTCATAAAGTTAAAATCTGGTGAAATAAAAACATTCTTTATCAATTGGTATAATAAAGAAACAAAGAAAAAATTTGATGAGCTTTTTAGTAAAATAGATAAATCTTCCATAAAAGTTTATTTGAAATATCTTAATACTGAAAAGAAATTTGATAAATATCTGAAAGAGGAGAAAGATGAAATGTTAAGAATAGGTAATGGTTATGATGTTCATAGATTAGTTGAAGGTAGAAGATTGATGTTAGGTGGAGTGGAAGTTCCTCACACAAAAGGAGTTCTAGGACATTCTGATGGAGATGTACTTCTACATGCAATAACTGATGCAATAATTGGAGCATTAGGTTTGGGAGATATAGGCTTACATTTTCCTGACAATGATGAAAATTTAAAGGATATTGACAGTGCAATTTTGTTGAAAAAAATAAATAATATCATGAAAGAAAAGAACTATAGAATAGTGAATTTAGACTCAATTATAGTGATACAAAAACCTAAATTAAGACCATATATAGATAGTATCAGAGATAATATTGCAAAAATTTTGGAAATAGAGCCTGAACTTGTAAATGTAAAGGCTAAGACAGAAGAAAAATTAGGTTTCACAGGAGATGAAACAGGAGTTAAATCATATTGTGTAGTTTTATTGGAGAAAGATAATGTTAGATAAAACCTCTTTTAGAAAATCTGTACTTACTTTTTTATTGCCCATAGCAATACAAAATTTAATAAATGTTGCCATCTCAAGTACAGATGTTATTATGCTTGGGAGATATAGTGAGGTAGCACTATCAGCCTCTTCACTTGCAGGACAGATACAATTTATTTTAATTTTACTATTCTTTGGAATAGCTTCAGGGGCAACTGTTTTAACAGCACAGTACTGGGGTAAAAAAGATATAAAGTCTATTGAAAAAGTTTTGGCTATTGGAATAAAAATAGCCTTTTTTGTGAGCATAGGCTTTTTTATCTTTGCTTTTTTCTTTTCAAGAACAGCTATGAGATTGTTTAGTAATGATGAAGCTACTATCTTACAAGGAATAAAGTATTTAAAAATAGTTAGTTTTTCATATTTAACAACTTCTATTTCCATTGTGTATTTAGTTACTATGAGAAGTGTTGAAAGAGTTGGTGTATCAACAGTAGCCTATGCAACTTCCTTTGTTAGTAACTTAATAATCAACTATCTTTTAATATATGGGAATTTTGGTTTTCCTGAAATGGGAGTTGAAGGAGCAGCAATAGGGACACTTGTTGCTAGAATTATTGAATTAGGGATAGTGTTCTATTACAATTCTAAAAATCATCACTTTGTTTCTATTAAATGGAAATATATTAAGAGTTTAGATCCTGTTTTAAAGAAAGACTTTTTTAAATATTCAGCACCTACTATGATGAATGAACTTCTATGGGCTGGAGGAACAGCAGCAGGAATAGCTATCTTAGGAAGGTTAGGAACTTCTATAGTAGCAGCGAACTCTATAACATCTGTTGTTAGACAACTAGCAATGGTTTTTGCTTTTGGACTTGCAAATACAGCAGCAGTTATGGTTGGAAAAGAAATTGGTAAAAAAGATTTTCATACAGCAGAAATATATGCAAAGAAACTTTTATTTTACTCTTTCCTTTCAAGTTTGGTAGGAGTTGCCTTACTTTACATTGCAAAACCTTTTATTATAAGTAAGTTTGCTTTAAATGCTGAAGTGGGAGATTTTTTAAATCATACTATAAATATTTTATTTTACTATATACCTTTACAAAGTATTTCAGCAGTTTTAATTGTTGGAGTATTTAGAGCTGGTGGAGATACAAAGTTTGCATTGATATCAGATGCTATACCACTTTGGTGTGGTTCAGTCTTGCTTTCTGCCATAGGAGCTTTCTATTTTGGACTTTCCACAAAACTTGTCTATATTTTAATAATGTCAGATGAAATTATTAAATTACCTCTAATTATTTGGAGATATAGAAGTAGAAAATGGATAAATAATATCACAAGAGAATTGAAATAGAAAATATTGAAGATTAACTTATTTTTAATTATGAGTTAATCTTTTTTGTTTTACTTTATCAAATTAAAGAAAAATGTTAAAATGAACATATTGATAAATAAATTTAAAAAGCTGCTTTAAACATAAATAAAAGGAGAGGATGTAAATTTATGATAGAAAAATTATATGGAAAAAATATAAATTTTTTAATAGGTTCAGGAGCTAGCTTTGGAGTGATTCCAACATTAAGCAGCAATTATACTGATCCAATATTTGGGAATTTAAGTATTGAAGAAATTTTAGAAGAAAATAAAGATGATGAAAATTTACAAAATATAGTTTATTTGTACTATTATCATAAAATATTAAAAATTGGATACCTTACAGAAATAGAAGAGAGTAATCCAGTTTTTAAAAATTATCAAAAACTTTTAGAAAATTTAATAAAATTACTTCAAAGAGAAAGTTACCAAAAAGAAAAAAGAATAAATATATTTACTACAAACTATGATTTATTTTTTGAAAAAGTAGCAGATAGCTTAGTAGGAAAATATGAATTTTATTTTAATGACGGTTCTTCAGGAAATATAACAAAAAAATTAAGTATGAAGAATTATCATAAGAAAATCTACCATACTGGGATTTTTGATAATTTTGATAGAGAAATTCCAATAATTAATCTATTTAAACTTCATGGTTCTGTTTCTTGGAAATATATCAAAGATAAAAATGATAAACCTCATGAAATAAAAATAGAATATTTTGAAAATAAAAATGAGAAATATTTAGAAAATCTAATAGAAGAAGTATCAAATGAAGAAATAGAAAAAGTAAAGAAAGAAATAGAAAGTAATGAAAATTTAAAGAAAGGTATAAAAGACATAAAAAATGAACTTTTAAAAAACTTTGCCTTAATTTTTCCAGAAAAAAATAAATTTGAGTATACATTATACCAAGAATTTTATTATCAAAACCTTAGACAATTAAGTTATGAATTAGAAAAGCAAAATTCTGTTTTAATAGTATTTGGTTTTAGCTTTGCAGATGAACATATAGCAGAGATAATAAAAAGAGCTTGTAATAACCCTACTTTAAATATTTACATATTTTGTTATAAAAAGAATACAAGAGAAGAAATTTTAGCTAAATTGAATTTAGAGAAATTTCCTAGTAATATAAAAATTATTTTACCAGAAGATAATGGAAATATAGATTTTAACATCTTTTTAGAAAAAATGTTTGAAACTGATTCAAAAATTGAGAGTGATAACAATGAACAGTAATTTTGAAGTTGGTATTATTTGGGCAGTAAATGGGAATCAAGTAACTATAAAAATGAATAGTATAACTAGTGATTTTACCTATTTTTATAATGGCGAAGAATATGAAGGAATAAGAAATGGTGGTTATTTAAGTATCACGAGAGGACATATTGATATAATTTGTCAAATAGAATCTGAAGAAATAAAAGATAATTATCAAAAAGAAAGTAAAAATAAATATACAGAAAATGAAAGATATGAAAAATTTGTTTATGCTAGATGCATAGGATTTTTTGAAAATGAAAAATTTAACTTTGGAATAAAATATTCCCCAATTATTTATAATACTGTAAAAATAATAAATAATCAATTAATAGAATCCCTTCTTAGCCCTAAGAAAGAAAAAAATGAAATTGAATTTGTTATTGGGAAGGACTTACAATATGGATTAAAAATTGATTTACCTTGGAATAAAATATTTAATACTCATATAGGAATATTTGGAAATACAGGTAGTGGAAAATCTAACACTTTGACTAATCTATATAAAATTTTATTAAATCATAAAAAATTAAATGTTAAAAAAAGTAACTTTGTTTTTATTGATTTTAATGGAGAATATACAGGGGATAAAGTTTTGTGTGATAGTAAAGTTACCTATAAATTGAACACACGCCAAGATGATGAAGGAGATAAATTTCCTATAAAGTCTGATAGTTTTTGGGATGAAGAAGTTTTGAGTATACTTTTCCATGCTACTGAAAAAACACAAAAACCATTTTTAAAAAATTTAATTAAAGGAAGAAATAAGTATATTTCTAATAAAAATTCATTAGAAAATTATTTAAAAAAAATTTATATAAGATGTTTGGAAACACTAAATCCTAAGAAAGAGTTTGTAGAAATATTAATAAGAACTTTAAAATTGATGGATTATGATGATATATTTTTAAAAGAACTTCAATGGCATAGCCAAAATCAAATATTTTATAGCGGAAAGACTTATTATAATGAGGGGAAAGTAGATGAATCTGTATATAAATATGTAGAAGAAATAGTAAAAATAATAAAAATAGAAAATATAGATCAATTTACTGAATTAGAAATAAGAGCTAATTTAGACTTAATAAGAGGACTGTTACTTAATAATGTTCAATATGATAATATAAATCCATTGTTATCAAGAATAGAATCAATATCAGTTTCATTAAAGAAGATAATTGATATTGTAGAAGAAGATAATTCAGAAGAAAAAACTTCAAATGAGAATAATCTAGAAGTAATATCACTTAGAAATTGCAATCAGGAAATAAAGAAAATGTTTCCAATTCTTCTAGCAAAAGAATATTTTAAAGAACATAAAGAACAAAATAAAAATGAAGTAAAAAAAACTTTTCATTTAATAATTGATGAGGCACATAATATTTTATCTCAACAATCAAATAGAGAAGCTGAAAGTTGGAAAGATTATAGGTTGGAATTATTTGAAGAAATAATAAAAGAAGGTAGAAAATTTGGTTTCTTTTTAACAGTTGCTAGTCAGAGACCTGCTGATATTTCTGAAACAATTATGTCTCAATTTCATAATTTTTTTATTCATAGATTAATAAATGAAAAAGATTTAAAGTTGATAGACAATGTAATATCTACCTTGGATAGAAGTTCAAAACAACTTGTCCCTGTTCTACCACAAGGAGCATGTATAGTAACTGGAACTGCCTTTGATTTTCCAAAAATAATCCAAGTAGATAAGATAGAAAATAGAGAAGAAAGACCTAATAGTGATGATATTGATTTAGAAAAAATTTGGATGAAAGCACAAGATATAAAAAATTAATAAATTATTTAATGAAAAAACAATGAAAATAAAATTTTTTTTATAAATATTTAGGTTTAACTGTTTAAAAAACTTGAGCAAAAAAAGAATTCTTGCTAAAATAATAAAAGATAAGAATATTTTAAATAGGTGATAATATGAGAGAAAATTATATAGATTGGGATAGTTACTTTATGGGAATAGCCTTGCTTTCTTCAATGAGAAGTAAAGATCCCAATACTCAAGTTGGAGCTTGTATAGTAAATGATGAGAAAAGAATAGTTGGAGTAGGCTATAATGGTCTACCTAAGGGTTGTGAAGATACAGATTTTCCTTGGGAAAGAGAAGGAGATTTTTTAGACACTAAATATCCCTATGTTTGCCATGCAGAATTAAATGCTATATTAAATAGTATAAAGTCTTTGAAAGATTGTGTTATATATGTTGCATTATTCCCTTGTAATGAATGTAGTAAGGCTATAATTCAAAGTGGTATAAAAGAAATTGTCTATCTTTCAGATAAATATGATGGAACAGATGCAAATAGAGCCTCAAAGAAAATGTTAGATTCAGCAGGAGTAAAATATAGAAAATTTACGCCTAATATGGATAAATTAGAGATAGATTTTAAAAATATTTAGAAAGGTGGAATAATGTTGGAAGCTTTAAAGAAAAGTGTTATTTTTGATAAAATTAAAAATGAAGAAATAAAAAAGATTTTAGAAGAAACAAAGCATGAAATAAAAACTTATTCTCCCAATGAAACAATAGCCTTTAGAGGTGATGAAGTAAAGGGACTATATGTAATTTTAAAGGGAACATTGAGTACAGAAATGCTTACAGAAGAAGGAAATGTCATTAAAATTGAAGAATTAGTTAAAAGTGATGTCATAGCTTCAGCCTTTATTTTTGGAACTAGAAATTGTTTTCCTGTAGACTTAAAAGCAAAGGAAAAAGCTGAAGTATTATTTATAGAAAGAAAAGAATTTTTAAAATTATTATTTTCACAAGAACAAATTTTAGAAAACTTCCTGAATGAAGTTTCAAATAAAACTCAACTTTTAACAGCTAAAATTTGGAATAATTTTAATAATAAAACCATAAAGAAAAAATTCTGTAACTATGTTAATAGAAAACAAGAAAAAGGTGAATTTATTATAGAAAATCTAGGAGCATTAGCAGAGTTTTTTGGAGTGGAAAGACCTTCTCTTTCAAGAGTTCTAAGTGATTTAGTAAAGGATGAAAAGCTAGAAAGAATAGGAAGAAACAGATATAAGATATTGGATAAAGAATTTTTTGAAATCTAAGATAACTAATAAAATAGAGCTATTGCAAATTAATAAAAAGTAAAAAATAGTTCGTTACTGAGTAGAAATCATAAAATTTTCTTTAAAAGATTTAAATAAATCTTATAGTTATATATAATGATTACTTGCCAGCCTATAATGTCTCTAGAGCTCCACAAAGGCTCTTTCAACATTATAGGACGTCGCAGTAATCTTTTTTTTATTATTAGTTATTTATTTCAAAGAAAATTTTTAATGATTAATTAAAATGTAACTTACTTATTTTTTACTTTTAGATTAAGCTCATTATTATAATAGCTCTTTTTTATATTTTTAAATCTCCTGGTTTAATATAGCCTTTTTTCTTCAATATCTTATATACAATAAAAGTTATGATAGCAGGAAGTAAGAAATGTAATATTATCATAGTTGGTAGATATGACATTCCATTTACAGAAAATGAAGCTATCTGTCCAACAAGTCCACTTGTTCCCATACCAGAAGCAATACTGTTTGATGATAAATTGAAAACAGTTGTAGAAAGCACACCTAGGATAGCACTTGAAACTATAGGTGGTATCCATATAATAGGATTTTTTATTATATTAGGAATCTGTATCATAGAAGTACCAAAACCTATTGAAAATACAGTACCTAAATCATTATCATCATAAGACATAACAGCAAAACCTATCATTTGACAACAACAACCAGTTAAAGAGGCTCCAGCAGCAAGTCCACCTAAACCTAAAGAAATTCCTATGGCAGCAGAACTTATAGGGAGAGTTAAGATAATTCCCATGATAACAGATAGAGTAAGTCCCATTAAAATAGGTCTAAGCTCAGTTGTCTTATTAACTATGACACCAATTTCGCTGATAACAGCTGAGATATATGGAGCAAAGAATTTACCAAGTAAACAACCAAAAATTATAGTAGTCATAGGTAAAAGTATAATATCAAACTTAGTTTTTCCCGCAATTCTTTTAGCAATAAGTAAACCAAAGATAACTGAGAAATATGCTCCCATTGGCTCACCAACTTTTAAAATCGCTTGCCCATCTACAAAATTGATACTACCTGCACCATACATACCTGTTATAGCAGAAGCTATTAAGATTAATACATGAGATTCTAGAGCATAAGCAACTCCAACTCCTATTCCAGCTCCCATTAAAAGTTGTGAAAATCCACCGAGATATGTTAAAAACTCTATATTAAAAAGAGTTCCAATCTGTTTTAAAATAAGTCCTACTATTAATGATGAAAATAAACCAAAAGCCATACCGTTCAAACTCTTAATAAAAAAGTTTTTCATTTTTTTCTTTAAACCTCCAAGTATTTTTAAAATGAATAGTTGATATTCATTTTTTATATATTATATTCTTTAATAAAAAAATTGCAAGGACAAATTATTTTTTATGGAAAATATTTTTTGTAGGAAATTCGAAAAATCAGGAAAATTGTCTAAAAATTTAACTAAAAATGTCTTATTTTTAGAACTTTAAATTTGAAAACGGCTATTATTCTAAAGAAAAACATCATAATTTTTTTAAAAATATATTGACTAATTTATAAAGTGGATATATAATAGTTAAAACAATTTATTAAAACAAATTGGGAAATTAATTAATTATTAGGAGGTTGGTATGAAAATTAAAAGAATTCTATTTAGTATTTTAGCAATATTTATGTTTGTGTTAGTAGCTGCTTGTGGTAAAAAAGAAGCACCTACTGAAGATGCTAATGCTCAAAAAGAAGGAACAGCAACTGAAGTTACACAAAATTATCATATCGGTGTTGTAACAACATCTGTTTCTCAATCAGAAGATAATGCACGTGGAGCTGAAGCAGTTGTAAAACAATATGGAGCAAGTAATGAAGGTGGAAAAATTACTGTTGTAACAATACCAGACAACTTCATGCAAGAACAAGAAACAACAATTTCTCAAATGGTTTCTCTTGCAGATGATCCTGAAATGAAAGCTATAGTAGTAGCTGAAGGAATCCCAGGAACTTATCCTGCATTTAAGGCTATAAGAGAAAAAAGACCTGATATTTTACTAATTGTAAATAATACTCACGAAGATCCTGTGCAAGTAAGTTCAGTTGCAGATGTAGTTGTAAACTCAGACTCAGTTGCAAGAGGATATTTAATAGTAAAAA
>ERZ772917.2008-NODE-2008-length-10649-cov-5.672834_pt1 | contig 10649 bp, 9 predicted proteins | sample MGYA00511187_ERZ772917 | MGnify/ENA primary metagenome ERZ772917 (study PRJEB29015, sample SAMEA2737925) | human oral metagenome | biome: human oral; feature: human-associated habitat; material: dental | place: China | collected 2012 ... | reverse complement strand
GAGCGGAGGATCTCGTCGACGTACTGGTCAAGACCGACGTGGGTGGTACCGCCGACCTGTTGGGACGAGCCGTCGGTGAGCATCGCCGAGAGGCTGACCGTGGGGGTCTGGATGTCTCGCTCGACGAGGCTGAGCGGACGCATTCTCATGGTGGCGATGCGCCCGGCACCTGCGTGGACCGGAGCCTGGGCCGGTGAGGCGGAGCCCGTGAGGATGAACTGGCCGGGTGCGGGGTCGCGGTCCACCGCGCGTCGGACCCGGTCCCACAGCTCGGGCATCCTCTGCCACTCGTCGAGTACGAGGGGCTTCTGAGCGTGTTCCGCCAGACGAGCGCCCAGGATCGAGAGCTGGGCGTACTCGTCAGGGTCGTCGACGGGAACGAAGGTTCCTCCGTTGCGTTGTGCCAGCCACGTCTTCCCGACCGCGCGGGCACCCTCGATGCTGACGGCGGCGAGGTTCGCGAGGAGCTCGTCCAGCCGGGGCTGGAGGAGGCGGGAGAACGGTGGTGCCATGGCTGTGATGCTAGGTAAGGACGGACAGACAGTCTCTGTGTATGCGGGCGATGTGTGGACAGATGCTCCAGCCCGCTGCGCGCGTGCTCCGCGGAGCCGGGCCGAGCGTGGGAGCAGGAGACTCCCTCCGGCACACTCACGACTGTCCGCATCGAACGCTCTCTCTAGACCAGTAGAAACACTCTGAAGAGTCCACCGACAACCGAGGTGTAGATGCTCGGAACGGGATGACGACGGTGGTGGCTAGGTGGAGACAGTGGAGCCGCTACCCCGGGGGGGTGACATGTCACACCATGCAGTCTACTCTAGTTCTTATATTCTCCGCGCAGGCGGAGGTCGAGGCTGTACCCATGCTCCTGAACGGGGCTGATCTGCCGTCGCCCCGAGTGATCGGGGGTCTAACTGTACTCATATGCGTCGTTTCTAGTCGTTGAGATCGGGGCCACCATGACGCTTCCGAGGTTCGAGGAGCTCTTTGAGTGCCTCACCGGCCACGCTCCGCGGGCTTACCAGGTCGAGCTGGCGCGACGGATGTCTGAGGGCGAGCTGCCCGAGGCCCTGGACGTGCCGACCGGGATGGGTAAGACGCTCGCCGTCGTCGTCGCCTGGGTTCATGCCCTCGCTGGTGATGTGGTGAAGGGACGGCCTGGGCGGGTGGTTCCCATGCGTCTTCACCTCGTCAGCGACCGACGGGTCGTTGTCGACGACACGTACCGGGCTGCCGCCCGAGTGAGGGAGAGCCTGGCGGGTGCCGACGACGGCCCGCTCGGGGCAGTGGCCGAGGTGCTACGCCAGCACCTGGAGCTCGGGCCTGAGGACGCGGTCCTCGATGTCCTCAGGATCCGAGGAGGAGTGGTCGATGACGACACCTCCTCCAGGACGCGGAGCACCGGACGTCCCGGTGGGCTCACAGAGCACACGCGCTATCCCGCCAGGCCGGCCATCGTCGTCGGGACACTCGACATGCTCTGCTCGCGGCTCCTGTTCCGCGGCTACCAGCTCGCCCCGCGGCGGCGCAGCATCGATGCGGGGCTCACAGGAGCGGATGCCTGGTGGGTGCTCGACGAGGCCCACCTCGTGCCGCAGACGATGCGGACGCTCCACACGATCGAGAACGCCGGAGGGGCTCTGCTCGGTGACCTCAGGGGAGCGATCCCTGCGCTGCGGGTCATGGCGATGACGGCAACGCCCATCGAGGACGCCGAGAACGTCCTGCGCTGGGACCGGTGCCGTGAGGAGACCCGGGACCCGGCACTGGCCGACCGGCGTGAGGCGCGGGACAGCCTGCCTGTCGAGGTACGGGAGGTCGACGGTGACATCGTTGCCGCCCTCGTCGAGCCCGTCGTCGACCTCCTGCCGAACCTGGGCGCAGGGGACAGCGTCGTCGTCTTCTGCACGAGGGTCGCGACGGCGAAAAGGGTCAGGACGAAGCTCAAGCAACCGTGCTCGAGCGCAGGGGTGCGGGTTGAGGTCCTCACGGGAGGCATGCCGCAGGTGCGCAACCGGGAGGTTGTCGACAGGCTCGCACCGGTGCGCACGGGCGCTCCGGACCGGCTGGACGCCGCCCCCGTCGTCGTTGTGGCGACGTCGGTCCTTGAGGTGGGCGCCGACCTCGACTTCACGCACCTCGTCACGGAGTCGGCCGACGCGAGCGCACTGATCCAGCGCCTCGGGCGCGTCAACCGGATCGGGGCGCGGCGTGAGGGATGCGTCACGATCATCCGTTCCACCAAGGGCGCCGATCTTGTGTACGGGGACACGGCGGCGGCTGTGACGGACGAGCTGCGGGATGTCAGCACCCTGGGGGAGGCCGTCGACAGGCTGCGCCGCGGCCCGGATGAGCTGCGTCGTGAGCGCCAGGAGCCGGTGACGATTCCTCCGAGTGTGCTGGGGGCCTACGCCCGGACCGCGGGCTCGCGTAACGATCCACCGGTGTCGCCGTGGATCCGCCCGGTGGAGGACCCCCGCAGTGAGGTCGTCGTCGTACCTCGGCTCGAAACCGCCCTCATGGCGGAACACGCCGAACAGGCGCTCCTTGAGGACCTGGCTCAGGAGCCACCCGACGTCCGAGCCGAAGGATGGACCGTCCGTCTCGCCGACCTCAAGGATGTGCTCCAGCCAGTCCTGAAGGCGGGGCCCGTCGTCGTGCTTGACGCCACCTCGGCACGTGAGCCGCAGATCGTCGGTCATGTGGACGATCTTGGCTCGGTCACTCCTGGCTCGGTGTTCGTCGTTGAGCCTGCGGGTCTGGATACCGCCCTGGGGGTCCCCGACGCCGACCGTGACCTGTCCGGCCGTGTGGTTCTCCCTGATGCGGGCGTCTCACAGGTCGTGAAGCGGCTGCAGGAGAGCGCTGCTGAGTGTCCCGCGACGATTCTCACCGACCTTGGCGCCGAGGATGTGCCCGCGACGCCGGGGGAGGCTGCCGACGCGCTCCTCGACCTCGTTGAGAGCATCCGCGAGAAGATGGACGGCACCCTGGCCGCAGACCTCCTCGGTGGTGATTCGGCGCACCCGTGGCTGAGGCTCCGCCTCGTCAGCCTCGAGACTGACGGGGTGGGCCGCGCCATCACCCTGGAGTCCCACGGCGCCCACGTGGCTCGTATCGCTGAGCGCTGGGCGCGGGTGCTCGGCCTTCCCGGTCACGTCGTCGCCGATGTCCGGCTGGCCGCCCTGTGGCACGACGCCGGCAAGGGATCGTCAGAGCCCTTCCAGGACGCGATGAGGATGCGGGAGGGACCCGACGGCTGGCTCGTCCACGGTGCCGAGGACAGTACCGACGCACTCGCGAAGTCGGCACTGCCTCGTCGTCTCTACCACCGCTCCCTGGCCCTGGCCGGTGTCGCGAGAGGGTGGAGGCACGAGGCCGCCTCAGCCGCGCTCCTCGACGAGGCACTCATGACGGAAGATGTCAGCGCTGACGACCCCGAGCTCGTTCGCCACCTCATCCTCACGCACCACGGCTACTTCCGGGGGCTCGGCCCGGTTCTTGCCGAGACCGACCGGTGCCAGCGGCCGCCCTATCAGGATCCACAGGATCCGCGGTGGGGCGACAGGCCGCGGGCCTTCCGGCTTCTTCACGCCAGGTACGGCGTCTACGGGCTTGCGCTCCTGGAGGCGATCCTCCGCCTCGCCGACTGGGAGGCCTCACGGAAGGAACAGCAGGATGACTGACGCAACCGTGGGCGCTCCCGTGACCCACCACCTGCGCTTGCTCAGCGGGCACCGACCCGCCCACGTCCTGTGCGCCTGGGGGCTGACGTCGCTCCTGCCGGGAGCCACGCTCCACTTCGCCGGCACCTGGGGCGAGCCGGTCCTCACCTGGGCGGGGAGTCCGAGACAGCTTGCCGACCAGGCGGCGACGCAGATGGTGGCACGTCTGTGGGATCTCGGATCAGGACCGCTGGCAGGGATCAGGACGACGACGCCGCCGCGCAAGGACATCAACCGGGTCGTGGCACAGGCCTGGCGGGAGGTGAGCACCGGTGGGGACCTCCCGAAGGCCTCGGTCGTCCGGACCTTCGACCTGGCCGGGTCCACAGCGAGGACGGCACGTGGTGGTGGAGAGCTCAAGGTCCCGGCCGCGGCGCTGACCCTCCTCACAGGTAAGGGCTACACGGCGAAGGCCGCGCAGGACATGTGGGGGCTGCTCGGCGCCAGGACGGAGCAGGAGGCGCGGCAGCGCGCCTCCGAGGAGATTCTCCTGCTTCTTGAGGGGACGGTAACGGTCGTTGAGGCGAAGCCGGGGCTGCGGTTCTCCGCCAGCGCGATGATGCCGCGGACGACGTCGGGCTCAGAGACGTGCGATGTTCAGCCCGTCGTCGACCTGCTTGCCCTGTGTGGGCAGATGCTCATCGAGCCTGCCCAAAGGACCGTCACCGAGGCGGGTCTGAGGAAGGGCCTCATGTGGTTCCTCCACCCGGTGCCCCTGACGATCGAGGCGGTTGTCGACCTCCACGAGTCCCCGCCGAGCGGCGTGCCCTGGCCCCGGCGATCCGCGCGGATCCTCACGGAGCGCACGGCGAAGTTCAGCTACCTGTCACCGAGCGAGCCCGTCGCCCAACCGAACGGAGAAGATCATGCCTGACCAGCTCATCGCGATCCCTCTCGCGCAGGCCATGACGTCGTTGGCGACGCCAGATGGTGTGCACAGGCTCGCCATGTCCTACCTTCCTGACCTTCACGGAGCGTCCCGGTCGATCCGAGCCGATCTCGAGGTCCTGTACCGGCTGTCCCTGCCCACCGAGCTCGGCGGAGCCGCGGGCAACGTGGTCATCCGCTTCCGCGCCCCGTTCGCGATCGAGGGTGCCCAGGAGATGAGCGCTCCCGATGCTCTACGTGCCGGCGACCGGGTGACCGTCCGCGTCGTCGCCGAGAAGCGCCGGGAGGACGACGACGGCCGCACGAGGAGCAGACCGGTCCTCGACGAGGAGGTCACCACCTGGGGGCAGGAGCTGTTCGCACGCCATGGCGTCACGGTCCACCACCTTGCCGCCTCCAAGCGCTGGAGGGTCGGCGAGCGCGGTGGGAGAGCCTTCACGGTCCGCGACCTCACGGTCACGGTCGCGTCGGTCTCCGCGGACAGCGACGCCTTCGCTCGCGGTATCGGCCGGGGCAAGGCCTTCGGCTACGGCATGCCCATCGTCCTGTGACCGCCACCCGGTCCCACCCGTCCACCACCCACTCACCGCAGTCAGGAGCCAGACATGTCCGCAGCAGAGTTCCGTGAGCTCATCGAACAGCTCTCGTCCGACCCGGCGGTTGCCGGAATCAGCATCAAGGGCAGTTACGAGTCCCTGACGGGGCACACTGTCACCCCGCCGGCCGGCACGATGCGCCAGGACGGGCAAGACGTTGGTATCTACTCCTCGGCTGACGGGGAGGAGATGGCGACTCTGGACACGTGGGGCAGTGTCGCCTCCCGGTGCGAGACGCTGCTCGCCGGCCCCTACGGCGACCTCGCTCTCGCCGATGTGCTCGGCTTCCCGCTCATCACCTTCGTCGATGAGGAGGGGACGGTGCTGACGACGTCGGTCGAGCTTTCGCACCGGCAGGCAGACGCGACGTGGCGGCTGTGCCGCGACGAGCTGCGTGAGGCCGGAGTTCCCTTCGACGACATCCAGCAGGCGACGCGATCGAACCCTGACGCGCTCCTCGTGGGCTTCCCGACCGCCATCCCCTTCGGCTGGTGGCACTCGCACACCAAGAGGTCCCAGGCGGCGATCGACAAGACGCCGAAAGACAAGACCGGAACCAAGGCAAGCACGGAGGCCGACCTCGCACGGACCAAGAACGAGTACCTGGGGTACTACGTCATGAACCCAGCCGACTCGAGATCGGCGCGTCTGTTCACCGCGGAGTTCACGGCTGTCGGAGTCAACAGGCGCCCGCGAATGGCCGCCAAGGTCGACGCGCTCTTCGCCGCGGTCAGTGACGAGCAGACGGTTGCGGGGCAGAAGCTGTCCACACTGGGGCTCGGCTCGATCCCGCCCACGCGGATCTCGTCTCATGCGGATCCTAAGCGTCCGGGGCCGACGGACCTGACGTACCGGGTGATCGAGAGCCGTGCCTTCCTGTCCTTCACAGGGCTCCGGGCCTTCTGTTTCTCCCAGCCGACGGCGGCCCGGACGCTGGTCACGGCCCTGACCTTCCTGCTCTACTCGCTTCTGCACCAGAACCTCAACTTCAGGGCGGGTACAGAGCTGCGGCTCCTCGAACCAGGGCTCGAGGTGCGCGTGGAACGGCACGGTGAGACCCCTGAACCGCTCACGCTTCCGCCTGCCGCTGATCTCATCGAGCTGGTGCGCGAGCTTGGGGCCGAGGTCGGGTGGGGCGGACCGCGGGTGGTGACCATCCCAGCGGGCTCGCCGCTCGGAAAGGTCATCGGGATCATCGACGGCAAGGCCAAGCTGGAGCACGAGGACGAGAGCTGATGCCCGCCTTCACCGTGACGGCGCGCTTCCCTCTTGGGGAGTTCAACGCCCATGGCGCTGGTGACGCTCCCGAGTGGCCGCCGGCTCCGGCACGGCTCGCTGCGGCGATCCTGGCGGCGGCGCACCGAGAGGGGGTAGGGGCTGCGACCGCGGAGCGCTTCTTCTCCTTGCGGCCACCGGAGATCAGCACACCACGGATGGGATACCGGAACACCGGATTCAGCAGGTGGGTGCCGGTGAACAACGCGCTGACGTTCACTGCATCCGGTAAGGCAACAGGGATCGTCGACGCGAAGGACCGGTTCGGGCAGAAGGCTCAGAAGGCCCCTGAGCGTGGGGTCATGGTCGGTACCGGTCCGGAGGACGTCGTCAGGTGGGTCTATGAGGACGAGGAGGGTCGTCTCGACCTTGTCGAGCTCGGTCGGCTGGCTCGGAGTGTCGAGTATCTGGGGCGTCCAACGTCTCCCGTGATCCTCGACGTCGTCGCGGGCCGGGACCAGGTGCCCGGCGTGACGCGCTGGGTCCCGGACGACCTCGGGAGTGTTGAGGTGCGCGTGGCGACACCGGAGCTTCTGGGTGCGCTTGACGCGCGTGAGGAGCAGCGACGGCGCAGCCGTGTGACGGGAACGCACCCGGTGCTCGACGTGAGGCCGGTCGCCCGGTACCGGATCGATGGTGAGGGCGCGACAGGCGTCGGCGTGCCGTCCCCGCCGCGTCGACTCCTGGACAGGACGGTGTTGTTCCGCTTCCCCGCTGGTCGTTCTCTGGACGGGGCGCTGGTTGATGACGAGGCGCCGATCGTCGTCGAGCAGCTGATCGGTGCTGTCGATGGCGTGTCGTGGGTGCTGCCACTGTTTGGGACGGTGGGATGGCGTGAGATCCCCGTTCTGCGTGGTGTGCTGGTCCGAGCTGACGGGCCGCGGCACGCTGTCACTCTCGCGACGCGTTCCGGAGTGGTGACGGTGCGACCGACGGAACCCCGTTCCCTGGCGTCGGTGTCCCGGGTTGTCCGATCAGGATCGGCTCCCTCCCGTCTGTGGACGACGCTGCTGCCGACCACCGCGAGCGATGACGAGATCGTCTCAAGGCTGGGTTCGTTCCTTGACGGGTACGGGGCGAGGCTCGAATCGTTCGACACGCACGCCGAGTGCTGTGCGAGTGTGGGCCCGGACGCGGATGAGACGACGGGCTCCAGGCACGTGTCGGTTGTGCTCGACCGGGAGGTGGCGGGCCCCGTCCTCCTCGGCCGCATCTGGATGGTGCCGATGGGGGCAGCCGGGTTGGCAGTGAATGGAGTACGACGCTCGTCGGGCTAAAGCCCACGCCATCTCAACGATTCCAAGTGACTTCCCCGTGTGCACGGGGGTAGAGGGTTGGCGTTGACGTCGGCGGCGCTGGCGATCTCGACTTCCCCGTGTGCACGGGGGTAGAGGAGACCAGCCCCAGGGGTGGCGTCAGCCTGTTACGACTTCCCCGTGTGCACGGGGGTAGAGGCAGGGTGCGGGCCCGCCAGATCACGAGGACTCCGACTTCCCCGTGTGCACGGGGGTAGAGGGCTCGGCCAGGGAGAAGGCGGTCTGCTGGGGGAGACTTCCCCGTGTGCACGGGGGTAGAGGACGACCCTGACCTCCTGGCACGCATGATCGCCAGACTTCCCCGTGTGCACGGGGGTAGAGGCCTGACGTCGTTCGCACCGGGGGTGAATCCGTCGACTTCCCCGTGTGCACGGGGGTAGAGGGGTGTACTACGACATCGAGGTGTATCCGAACCTGACTTCCCCGTGTGCACGGGGGTAGAGGGGAGCGTGACGCGCTGACTGAGCGGCTCAAGGAGACTTCCCCGTGTGCACGGGGGTAGAGGGAGCGTCTCCGTGATGTGGGCCCTGGGCGACCGGACTTCCCCGTGTGCACGGGGGTAGAGGCTGCTGCACGAGCTCCTCGGGGACGGTGGCGATGACTTCCCCGTGTGCACGGGGGTAGAGGGGGCGCCGGAGGGCACTATGTGGTGCACGAGGCGACTTCCCCGTGTGCACGGGGGTAGAGGGCAGTACGACCGCCTCAGCCTCCAAGCGGCACGGACCTCCCCGCGTGCGCGGGGGAAGAGGGAAGCTCGGGCAGGAGTCGTCGCTGGTGCTGGCGACCTCCCCGCGTGCGCGGGGGTAAAAGGACCCCGCCGAGACGCCGTGGTGCTGAACCACGGACCGCCGCACCTCGGCTCGGCGCGCTCGGCTTTGGGGGCGGCACGGCCGAGCCTGAAGGTGCCCAGTCGCATGGTAGTACGACCGTGTTAACATGCGGTCGTGCGTGACGATCTGGATGCAGCGGCCGCCACAGGTGCGCCGGATACGGTGGGTTCAGCCGCCCGGACCCGGTGGGGGGCGCTTGCGAGGGCGCTCATCGGCTGGGCGGTGCTGAGCCTGGGGGTTCAGCTCTCGATCACGATCGCGCGGCTCGTAAGTGACAGTGTCGCAGCGGGCCCCGCCTTCATCCCCGTGCTCCAGGCGGTCCTGACGTCAATGATCGTCGTCCCCGCCGTCGTGCTCCTCCGACGGCGGCTCGATCACAGGCCCCTGCAGGGAGTCGAGGGAATCGGGCTGGCCCGACGCTGGCCGGCCGCGGCCGCAACGGGTGCCGCCGTCGGCCTCGGCGCCGGAGCGCTGGTGTGGGTCCCGGCCTTCTGGGTTGGCTGGATCCGCCTCGATCGCCTCGAGTTGACGACACTCATCATCTTCCTCGTGGTCAACACCGCCGTCCTGCTGCTGTACGAGGCCCTGCCCGAGGAGATGGCGCTGCGCGGCTACGGATGGTCCACGATGCGTGAGGCGTGGTCCCCGCTCGCGGCCACCGCGACCATCACGGTGCTCTTCAGTCTCAACATGATCCCGGGAAACCTCATCACGGCAGCGGCCTCGGCCCTCCTGCCTGGCGTCGAGACGACAGGCTTCTCGCTGGTGCCGAGCGGAAACGATCCCGTCGTCTACCTGATCCAGATGCTCATCTTCGGCCTCGCCCTCGTCGCGGCCCGACGCCTCCCGCTCCCGGGTGCACTCACCGCCGCCATCGCCTTCCACGTCACCGTCCTGACCGTCAACCGTGTGCTTCTGGGCGGCCTGAGGTGGATCGACTCCGGGGTCGGGACCCAGCTCGCCGCCCCGGAGGTCGCCGCCCTCACCCTCGTGCACCCCGTGGTTGGCGGCGTGCTCTTCATCCTCATCCGACGGTGGCTGGAGCGCTGCAGCAGGATCCGCGCCGAGGCCGATGGTCCGACGGAGCGGTAACGCCGCCCGCGCGGCAAGCGCGCCTGAGCCCGCCGACCGCCCGCGCTCGCAGGGGAGCTCCACGCCACGTCCCCAAGTAGACGGGGCGAGGAACAGGCGGACAAGCGTCTGCTCCCGACGACGAGCCCGGTTCAGCCGAGCACGCACGTTCCGTCTCTGGCTGAGTAGGGTCGACCTGTTGGAAGGGAGACGCAGGATGAGTCACCGTGACGACGAGAATCCTCAGCCGGGCGAACGAGCGCGCCCAGGAACAGGCGCTGCTGGGGGTGCGTCAGGCGTACCGACCGGTGGCCAAGGGCGCTCTCGGGCAGTGGATCGAGCGTGAGGTGCTCCGCCGTCGTCGCGGCGGTGAGGGTGGCCCTGACGTCCGGCTCGCAGGCGAGAGGCCGACACCGCCCAGACGGGGGAGCCGCTGAGCGGAGAGCGACCCTTCCCGGAGGGCGCTCAGCGCAGGAGGGCCGTGAGCTGACGGAGACCCGCTCAGGTCTGAGGACGGAGCTTACGGACGACGAGGAAGACGAGCTCAATGACAAGGGCAGCGGCGAGCACCCAGCGGACCACTCCCCAGACGGTGCCGGGTAGGAGGCTGTAGCACAGGGCCGCCACGAGGACCCAGATCATGAGAGGCCACAGGCCGGGGGTGCGCGAGAGGACGGTGGGGCGTCGGCTGGAGGAGGTCGTGCTCATGACGGCTCCTGTCATGTGAGAACGGCTCCTGTCATGTGAGAGATGTGTATCGGCGGGTGTGCACCCTGCCGGTGCTCCAGACGCTATCGCGGGGCACCCCGCCCACCGAGGAGCCTCGACGCGGGGGTGAGTGGTACGCCTACTATCAAGCAGTATTCACGTGCGAGCTGAGGAACATGGCTCGCGCACCGGCGAACGGAGCCCCATGAGCGCTGACTACTCGCAGTCCCCCTACAACGA
>ERZ772917.2007-NODE-2007-length-10654-cov-21.181432_pt1 | contig 10654 bp, 7 predicted proteins | sample MGYA00511187_ERZ772917 | MGnify/ENA primary metagenome ERZ772917 (study PRJEB29015, sample SAMEA2737925) | human oral metagenome | biome: human oral; feature: human-associated habitat; material: dental | place: China | collected 2012 ... | reverse complement strand
GTGCCACCTCCTGCGTGGCGCGCAGGGTCGCGACGGTGCCGGCACCGCCGAGGTTTTCGTGAATAACGGAGCCGGTCGAGCACTCGGGAACCCACGCGACGGAGTCGGGCAGGTCCGCGATGGCGGCCGGGAGGGTGACGCTTCCGCGCTCAGTCTCGAGCGTCGCATCGGCGCCGGGGGCGATGCCCGCGGCGGCCAGCGTCGCGGCCGAGGCCAGGAGGACGGGGCGGCGGGCCGAACCGGCCAGCCACGGGGCGCCATCCTGGAGACGACCGGCGTCGATCATCGGCTTGTGGGAGGCCAGGATGACCTCGCCCTTACCGGCGGAGGCGGGAGCCTGCGCCGACACGGGCGTGAACTCCTGCGGGGCACCGTCCCACTCCATGAGGGGGTTGACTTCCTCGTAGAGGTCGGCCAGGGCGGTGATGCCCAGGTCGAGGTCGAACTCCTCGGTGAGGCGCACGAGCACGTCGCGGTCCGTGAGGGACGTTGCAGAGCGAGCCTGGCCGAAGGGGCGCAGGCGGCCTTCCCAGTTGATGTAGGTGCCGTTTTTCTCGACCGCGGGTGCCACCGGCAGGACGACGTCCGCGCGCTCGGTGATCTCCGAGGCGCGAACCTCGAGGGACACGAGGAAGGGAACCTCTTCGAGGGCCTCGCGCACGGCGGCGGGCTCGTCGAAGTCGCGGACGTCAACGCCGCCGACGACGAGAGCCTGGAGCTCACCGGAGGCAGCGGCCTCGATGATCTGCTCGGCGTCGAGGCCGCGGGCGGGAAGCTCGCCCCAACCCAGGGACTGCACACCGGCCTCGTCGAGGCCACGGCCGAAGGGAAGCAGACCCGGGAGGAGGCCGGCCTCGATGGCTGCGCGGTCGCCGGCACGGCGCGGGACCCACGCGAGGCGGGCGCCCGTGCGCTCGGCCAGAGCGACGACGGCGGAGAGCAGGCCGGGGGTCTGCGCGGCGCGCTCGCCCACGAGGATGATGCCGCCGGACAGCGCCTCGGCAACGTCGGCGTATGCGCCGCCTGCCGCGATCGCATCCACGACGCCCGGCTCGGAACCGGGGGCGGCGTGCAGGAGGCGAGCCTTCATCTTGCGCGAACCAGCCGAGGTGAAGGGCGCGACCGTGGCGACCTTAAGGCCCGACTTGCGCGTGGCCTTACGCAGGCGCAGGAACATCGCGCCGCACTCGTCCTCGGGCTCGAGGGCGACCAGCAGCACCTGGCCCGCGCTCTCCAAGTCCGCGTACGTGGTCTCGAGGCCGGAGCCCGCCACGTGGGAAGCCAGGAAGGAGCGCTCCTCCTCGGAGGAGGGACGCGAACGGAAGTCGATCGAGTCGGAGCCGACGACGGTGCGCGCGAACTTCGACCAGGCCCAGGCGTCCTCGAAGGTCAAGTGGCCGCCGGGCAGGAAGCCCACGGACGAACCCGCCTGCTCGAGGCCCTCGCGGACGCGATCGAGCGCGTCGGACCAGGAGGTGGGAACCAGCTCGCCGTCCTCGCGAACGAGCGGGGTGGTCAGGCGATCAACCTTGTCCCATTCGAAGGCGAAGCGGTCCTTGTCGGTGATCCACTCTTCGTTGACCTCGGGGTCGTTGCCGCTCATGCGACGCACGACCTCGCCGCGGCGCACGTCCTGACGGATCGCACTGCCCGACGCGTCGTGCTCGGTCACGGACGCCGTCGACACGAGGTCGAAGGGACGCGCGCGGAAGCGGTAGGACGCGGCGGTCAGGGCGCCGACCGGGCAGATCTGGATGATGTTGCCCGAGAAGTAGGACGCGAAGGCGCGGCCCGACACGTCGCGCTCGGTGACGGAGAGCTCACCCTCGTTGATCGAGCCGACGATCGCGTCGGTGCCGTACGGGGACGACAGGGACGAGGTCGAGGCCTCCTTGGCCTTCGGGTCGAAGAAGTCGAGCGTCGTCGAGTCGAAGCCGCCGACCTGCTCGCCCATGAAGTAGTGGTGCTCCGTGGGGGCGGTGCCGCCGCCACGACCCTGCAGGTCCATGAAGACGTCGCCCGAGATCTCCTTCCCGAAACGCACGCAGCGCTGGCACAAGATGCAGCGCTCGCGATCCAGCAGGATCTGGGAGGTCAGGCGCAGCGGCTTCTTGAACGTGCGCTTGGCGTCCGTGAAGCGGGACTTGCCGCGACCCTCCGTCAGCGCCTGGTTCTGCAGGGGGCACTCGCCGCCCTTGTCGCAGACCGGGCAATCCAGCGGGTGGTTGATGAGCAGGAACTCCATGACGCCGCGCTGGGCGCGGTCCACAACCTCGGAGGTGTGCTGAGTCTTGACGACCATGCCCGGGGCGACGGTCTGCGCACACGAGGGCTGGGGCTTGGGCATGAAGCGCAGCTCGCCCGTGTTACGGTCGGGCATGCCGACCTCCACGAGGCACTGGCGGCATGCGGCCACCGGGGCCAGCAGCGGGTGGTCACAGAAACGCGGGATCCGAATGCCGGCCTGCTCGGCCGCGCGGATCACGAGCGTGCCCTGGGGGACAGAAACCTGAACGTCGTCGATGGTGACGTCGATCATGTTGGGCGCGTCGCTCATCGGCCACCTCCTCGCGCGTAGTTAGCGGACGCCTCGTAGGGGAAAAGCTCGCGGGCGGGCGTGGTGAGCCCGGCCTCAAACTCGTCGCGGAAGCGCTTGATGCCCGACTGAATCGGGGTTGCTGCGGCGTCGCCCAGCGGGCAGAAGCTACGGCCCGCGATGTTGTGCGCGATCTCGTCGAGCAGGTCGACGTCGCCGGGGCGCCCCTCGCCCCGCTCGAGGCGCAGCATGATTTGCTTCATCCAGTAGGTGCCCTCGCGGCAGGGCGTGCACTTGCCGCAGGACTCGTGCTGGTAGAACTCGGACCAGCGGGTGATGACGCGGACGACGGAGACCGTCTCGTCGAACACCTGCAGGGCGCGCGTGCCCAGCATCGAACCGGCCGCGCCCACGGACTCGTAGTCCAGCGGCGTGTCCAGCTCGTCCTCCGTGAAGATCGGGGTGGATGATCCGCCGGGGGTCCAGAACTTGAGCCTGTGCCCCTCCCGGATGCCGCCCGCCATCTCGATGAGCTCACGCATCGTGATGCCGAAGGGGGCCTCGAACTGGCCGGGGTTCGTCACGTGTCCCGACACGGAGAAAATGCCGTGGCCCTTGGACTTCTCGGTGCCCATCGAGGCGAACCACTGCGGCGAGTTACGGAAGATGCCCGCCACCTGGGCGATGGTCTCCACGTTGTTGACCACCGTCGGGCGCGCGTACAGGCCGGCGACCGCGGGGAACGGGGGCTTGAGGCGCGGATGGCCGCGGCGCCCCTCAAGGGAGTCCAGCAGGGCCGTTTCCTCGCCGCAAATGTATGCGCCGGCGCCCGCGTGGGCGGTAATGCGCAGATCGCCGAGCACGCCGGCCTCGGTCGCCTCGCGCACCGCCTCCAGCAGGCGGCGGTACACGTGGGTGACCTCTCCGCGCAGGTAGACGAACGCGTGGTCGCAGCCGATCGCGCGCGACGTGATCGCGATGCCCTCGATGAGCACGTGCGGGTTGCCCATGATCAGCGGGATATCCTTGCAGGTGCCCGGCTCCGACTCGTCGGCGTTGACCACGAGGTAGCGGGGTCCCCCGTCGGCGGGGGGCAGGAAGGACCACTTGAGGCCGGACGGGAAGCCCGCGCCACCACGGCCTCGTAGACCCGAGTCCTTCACGGCCGCGACGATGTCGGCAGGCTCCATCGTGCGGGCCTTCTCCAGGCCCTTGTAGCCTCCGCGGCCCCGGTAGGACTCCAGCGTCCAGGAACGCTCCTCGCCCCACCCGTTTGTGAGGATCGGGGTCAGCGGCCCGGGCGCAACGTATTCGGTGCTCACTTCGCCTGCGCTCCCTTCTTGTTCGAGGCCTGTGCCGTTTCCTTCGCGGGCGCCTCGGCGGCCACCGGCTCGGTCCAGCCGTTGTTCGCGGCGATGTCGCGGCCCAGGAGGGTCGCGGGGCCGGCGGAGGGGCCCTCGTTCTCGTGGCCGTCCAGGAAGCCGGCCAGGACGCGCTCATTGTCCTTGAACGTGGGAGCCACGATCGGACCGCGCGTCGGGTGGATGTCGCGTCCGGCCTGGATGTCCTCGATCATAGCCAGCGCCGTCTCCGGGCTCTGGTTGTCGAAGAACTCCCAGTTGACCATGACGACGGGCGCGTAGTCGCACGCGGCGTTGCACTCGATGCGCTCGAGGGTGATCTTGCCGTCCTCGCTGGTCTCGTCGCTGCCGACTCCGACCTTCTTTGAGACCGCTTCCCAGATTTCGTCGCCGCCCATGACGGCGCACAGCGCGTTCGTGCACACGCCCACGAGGTAGTCGCCGGTGGGGTGGCGCTTGTACTGCGTGTAGAACGTGGCGACGGCGGAGATCTCGGCCCGGGGCAGGTCGAGGATCCGCGAGATCAGGTCGATGCCGTCGGCGCTGACGTAACCGTCGACGGACTGGACGAGGTGGAGCATCGGCAGCAGGGCGCTGCGCGAGTGCCCCTCGGGGTAGCGGGCAATGATCTGCGCGGAGTCCGCCCGCAGCCGGGCCTCAACGTCTGGGGTGTAGCTCATCGGTCAACGCCTCCGAGGACGGGGTCGATTGCGGCCAGGGAGACGACCACGTCGGCCAGCTGGCCGCCCTCGGTCATCATGGCCAGTGATTGAAGGTTCGCGAAGGAGGGGTCGCGGAAGTGCGCGCGGAAGGGGCGCGTCCCCCCGTCGGAGACCAGGTGGACTCCGAGGATCCCCTTGGCGTGCTCGACGGTCTGGTAGACCTGCCCGGCGGGCACGTGGAACCCCTCGGTGACCAGCTTGAAGTGGTGGATGAGGGACTCCATCGACTCCCCCATGATCTCGCGGACGTGGTCCGGCGAGTTGCCCTGCCCGTCGGAGGCGACGGACAGGCGCGCGGGCCAGGCGATCTGCGGGTCGGACACCATGGTGGGCGCCCCCTCGCAGGCATCCAGGCGCTCCAGGGCCTGCCACACGATGCGCATCGACTCGTAGCACTCGTCGAAGCGCACCATCGTGCGGTTGTAGACGTCGGACTGGTCCCGGGTGGGCACGTCGAACTCGTAGTCCTCGTAGCCGCAGTAGGGCTGGGTCTTGCGCAGGTCGAGGGGCAGGCCGGCGGCGCGCACCCCCGGGCCCGTGTGGCCCAGGGCCATGAGGGCGCTGAGCGGCATGACGGCCACGTCGCACAGGCGCTTCTTGAAGATCGGGTTCTCCTGGAGGATGTCCTGGAGCTCCCCGATGTCGCGGCGCACGCCCCGCAGGCGCTCCCGGATGTAGCCCGTGGTGCCCTCGCCGATGTCCTGGATGACGCCGCCGGGGCGGATGTACTCGTGGTTCATGCGCAGCCCGGTGACGCGCTCGAAGACCCGGAGGATCTCCTCGCGCCCGCGGAAGGCGATGGTCATGATGGTCGTGGCGCCCATCTCGTTGCCCGTGGAGCCGATGGCGACCAGGTGCGAGGCGATGCGGCACAGCTCCATCATGACGACGCGGATCATCGAGGCGCGCTCGGGCACGTCGTCGGTGATGCCGAGCAGCTTCTCGACGCCCAGGCAGTAGGCGGCCTCCTGGAAGAACGGCGCCACGTAGTCCATGCGCGTGCAGTAGGCGACGCCCTGGGTCCAGGTGCGGTACTCCATGTTCTTCTCGATGCCGGTGTGCAGGTACCCGGTGTCGACGCGGGTCTCGCGGACCTTCTCGCCGTCGAGCTCCAGGATGAGGCGCAGCACGCCGTGCGTGGAGGGGTGGACGGGCCCCAGGTTGACGACGATGCGCTCGGAGGTGAGCTTCTCGATCTCGGCCAGGACCTCGTCCCAGTCCCCGCCCTGGGCGAGGACCTCGGGGATGTCGTCGAGGGGCAGGTCGGCGGCGCCGGGCGCTGCGTGGAAGGCGGGTCGGCTCATCAGTTCACGCTCCTACGCGTGTCGGGGGGCGGCGTGGTGGCGCCCTTGAACTCGACGGGGACGCCGCCCAGGGGGTAGTCCTTGCGCTGGGGGTGGCCCACCCAGTCGTCCGGCAGGGCGGTGCGGGTCAGCGAGGGGTGCCCGGTGAAGACGATGCCGAGGAGGTCCCACGTTTCGCGTTCCTGCCAGTCGTTGGCCGGGTAGACGGAGACGATGGAGGGGATGCGGGGATCGGCCTCGGGGCAGACGGCCTCGAGGCGGATCATCCGGTTGTGGGTGATCGAGTACAGGGGGTAGACGGCGTGGAGCTCGCGCCCGGTGTCGGCTGGGTAGTGGACGCCGTTGGTGCCCAGGCACATCTCGAAGCGCAGGTCGGGGTCGTCGCGCAGGTAGGAGGCGACGCGCACGATGTGCTCGCGGGCGATGAAGACGGTGAGCTGGCCGCGGTCGACGACCACCTTCTCGATGACGTCGGCGACTTCGAGGCCGTCTGCTCCGATGAGCTCCTCGAGGACGTCGACGGCCTGGTCGAACCAGCCGCCGTAGGGCCGGGCCGCCTCGCCGGGCAGGAAGGAGTCGGCGACCAGCCCCGAGAAACCGGAGGTGGAGGAGTCGGCGCCGGCGCCGAAGAGGCCCTCGCGGCGGGCGATGGGCTCGGGCAGCGCGAAGCCGCGCGGGGACGGGGCCGCCTCGGTCCGGGCGGGCGCGCCCTCCCCGGGGATCGACAGGTCGCTCATACGAGGAGTCCCTTCATCTGGTGGGTCGGGGTCGCCTCGAGGGCGGCCCGCTCGGCTTTGCGCGCGATCTCGCGGCGGTGAACGCCCAGGGGCTCCTTGCCGATCTGCTCGCGCAGCACCAGGACCGCGTGGATGAGCGCCTCGGGGCGGGGCGGGCACCCGGGCAGGTAGACGTCGACGGGCACGATGTGGTCGCAGCCCTGCACGACGGCGTAGTTGTTGAAGACGCCGCCGGAGGACGCGCAGGCGCCCATGGAGATCACCCATTTGGGCTCGGGCATGGAGTCGTAGACGCGCCGGATGATGGGGGCCATCTTGTGGCTGACGCGGCCCGACACGATCATCAGGTCCGAGTGGCGGGGCGAGGCCCGGAAGACCTCCAGGCCGAAGCGCGCCATGTCGAAGCGGGGGGTGCCCGCGGCCATCATCTCGATGGCGCAGCACGCCAGGCCCATGGTGACGGGCCACTGGCTGTGCTTGCGGGCCAGTCCGAGCACTTTCTCGACGCTGGTGAGCGCGATGCCCGCGGGCAGGGATTCTTCAAGACCCATGTTTCTCCTCAGTCCCTCTCCGTCAGTAGTCCAGGCCGCCGCGGCGCCACTCGTAGGCGTAGGGCACGGCCAGGGTCACCAGGAAGCTCATCATGACGGCCAGGCCGAAGAGGCCGAGCTGGTTGAAGCTGACCGCCCACGGGTACATGAAGACCACTTCGATGTCGAAGATGATGAAGGTCATGGCGACCAGGTAGTAGCGCACGGGGAAACGGCCCTCGGTGAGGTGGGCGCTGGTGGGCTGGATGCCGCACTCGTAGTTGTCCGCCTTGGTCGTGGACTTCTTCGCAGGGCCCAGGACGGCGGAGGCGGCCAGGCCCCCGAACGCCAGTACGAGGGCGGCTGCCGACATGATGAGCAGCGGCACGTAGGGATTCGTCATTGTTCCTCCCGGGGTGTGGGCGAGGTGCTGGTCGTGGTCATGCCGGGGGCACCAGCTTCGTCAGCGTTGTGATGAGTCGGTCGTCGATGTCGCCGCCGTGGCGCTCGTACCCGTCCGAGAGTAGCTTGTGGACGAGTTTCATCAGGCGCGGCACGGGCAGGCCCAGGTTCGTGCACGCCCTCATGATCCGGGGCTTGCCGATGAGGGCGACGAAGGCGCGGCCGAGCTGGTAGTAGCCGCCGTACTCCTCGCGCAGCAGGCGGGGGTACTCGCCCATGGCGCGGTCGAATCCGGCTCGGGTCGTGCGGCGCAGGGCCTGGACGGCGCAGGAGGCGGCGAAGCGCCCGGCGCGCATCGCCGGGGCGATGCCCTCGCCGTTGAAGGGGGAGACCATCCCCCCTGCGTCGCCCACCAGGGCCAGGCCCTGGGCGTAGTGGGGGGCGCGGTTGAAGCACATGGGCAGGGCGGCCGAGCGAAGCGGGCCGATCTGGTTGCCGGGGGTGAGCCCCCATTCGGCGGGCAGGTTCGAGGTCCACGCCTCGAAGACCTTCTTGTAGGGCAGGTCGGTGCCGCCCGCGCGGGAGGAGACGGAGCCGAGTCCGACGTTGACGACGCCGTCGCCCATGGGGAAGATCCACCCGTACCCGGGCAGCAGGTCGGAGCGCCCGGGCTCGCCGCTCCACAGCTCCAGGTGGGACTCCATCCACTCCTCGTCGCCCCTGGGGGAGCGGAAGTAGGCGCGCGCGGCGACCCCCATCGGCCGGTTGGCCCGTTTGGCCAGGCCGAGGCCGGTGGACAGGCGCGCCGCGACTCCGCCCGCGTCGACGGTCAGGGGGGCGCTGACGGTGTAGGAGCGGGCGTCCCTGCCCCGCCCGGATCTGACGGCGACCCCGGTGACGCGGCCCGAGGCGTCCGTGGTGGCCCCGGTGGCGGTGGCGCCCTCCACCAGGCGAGCCCCGGCCTCGACGGCGCGGCGGACCAGGGCGTGGTCGAGGTCGGCGCGGGCGCGGGTGAGCCCGTACCCGGGCAGCGACTTCTGGTCGGGCCACTCCATGTGGATGGTGTGCCCGCCTCCGATGACGGTCAGGCCGCGGTTGCGCGCCCATCCCGTCGTGTCCACGCCCATGGCGGCCAGCTCGTGGACCGCGGCGGGGGTGAGCCCGTCGCCGCAGATCTTGTCGCGCGGGAATGCGCTCTTGTCGAGCAGGAGGACGTCCGCGCCCGCGGTGGCCAAGTGGTAGGCGGTGGCGGCTCCAGCGGGGCCCGCGCCGACGACGACGACGTCGGCGCCGGTATCGCCCTCGCTGTTGGCTGCCACCTTCATCCTCCGTGTCCATGGGTTGCGCGCACGCACGTGCGCGACGGACCGCGCGCTTGCGATCCGTTGGCCCACATTAACCATCGGGGTGACCCGGCGCACCTCGATCCCGTTTCGGCCTGTTTCCGCGGTAAAACGGGGGCGGCGCCCGCGCGTCGGAGCGGAATTTGCGAATGCCCCGCTTTCCTTAATCGCGGGCGGGCCGGGGACGCCGGGGGGCGGCGCCCGCCGCCCTCACGACACGGGGTAGCAGTGCTCGGGCCGGCCCAGGCCGGGGCCGAAATCGACCTCCCGCCCGTCGATGCGCCACGTGTTGCGCGAGACGCGCTCGATGTCCTCGTCGCGCGCCAGCCACGCCCTGGCCGTGCCCTTCTCCTCGTCGGTGAGCCACGCGACGGGGTCGGAGGAGGACTTGAAGCCCGCGACGGCGGCGACATCGCGGAGCCATTCGATCTGCTGGTCGTTGAGCAGGTTCTTCACGTGGCGGAAGAACACGACATCGGGATCGACGTCGATGAGGGAGCGCAGCCACAGGCGCGCCACCGAGCCCTTGAAGGCGTTGCGGGCCTCGGCGTCCGAGGGGTCCTCGGTGGCGTAGTTCTTCCAGATGGGCGCCACGTCGCAGCTGACGCGGATGCCGTCGAGGACGCCGATGGAGGGGATGACCAGGGCCCCCGAGCCCAGCAGGTACGCGTCGGGCGCCTCCTCCCGGATGACCGCGCAGCCGAGGCGGTACGCCTCGTCCCCCCAGGCGTCCTGGAAGCGCTGGCCGGGGACGGCCGCCGCGTTGATGAAGTCGAGTTTGAGGTAGCCGATGCCCGCGCCGGCCAGGGTGCGCACGAGGCCGCGCAGGTAGTGCTGCGCGGTGGGGTGCGTGGTGTCGAGCGCGTAGTACGGGCCGCCCCAGTTGTATCCGGCGACCACGGGGGAGCCGTCGGGGCCGTGGACGAACGCCTCGGGGTGGGCCTCCAGCAGGGGCGCGCCCTCGCGGGCGATGAAGGGCGCGACCCACAGCCCGGGCGTCATTCCGTGGTCGCGGATCCTCCGGGCGCACTCGGCGAGGTCGCCGAACTTGGCGTTCGGCCGCCAGTCGCCGACCCCCGCCTGCCACCCGTCGTCGATCTGCACGGTCCGGTACCCCAGGCCGGCCAGGGAGTCCAGCTGCTCCTCGATGTCGCGCCACGTGACCTTCTCGTAGTAGGAGTACCACGAGCACCACACGCGGGGGGCGGGGCGGCGCGGCAGGGCGCGGGGGGCCAGCGCCGCCGTGTAGCTGTCGAAGACCCCCTGCTCGTCCCCCCAGGCGACCATCCACAGGGCGTCGCCGCCGGGGTCGAAGCCGACCAGCGTGTCCTCGTCGCAGCGCACGCAGGGGTGGGCGCCGTCGAGGGCGCCCACGAGCAGCGCCTCGCCGTCCTCCCCGCGCGCCACGGCCCCCATCCACGATCCGTGGTGGCGGAAGGGGTCGTCGGAGGAGGGGTCGTCGGCGGTGGTGCGCCGCTCGGGGTCCGCGATGCGCAGAGGGGGCCCGTCCAGGGCCGACCAGCCGCTGGGGGACCAGGAGTTGTGGCCGCTGCGGTAGTACTGGCCGCCCGCCATCGAGTGCAGGATCGCGACGCGCGATGCCCTGATGAGCACGTGGCCGTCGCCCTCCTTGACGATGCGGGCGCCGGGGGAGGCGAGCAGGGGGGCGCCGTTGGGCAGGGCGGGGGCGGGGCTGCTCACGCGCACCCTCGTCGACCC
>ERZ772917.2006-NODE-2006-length-10659-cov-17.984251_pt1 | contig 10659 bp, 7 predicted proteins | sample MGYA00511187_ERZ772917 | MGnify/ENA primary metagenome ERZ772917 (study PRJEB29015, sample SAMEA2737925) | human oral metagenome | biome: human oral; feature: human-associated habitat; material: dental | place: China | collected 2012 ... | reverse complement strand
ACGGCATCACCTACGCCAAGGGCGCCTCCGTGCTGCGCCAGCTCGTCTCCTACGTGGGCCGCGACGCCTTCTTCGCTGGCCTGCACGAGTACCTGACGAAGCACTCCTACGCCAACGCGACGCTGGACGACCTGCTCTCGGAGCTGGCCGCGGCCTCGGGCCGCGACCTGGCCTCGTGGTCGAAGGTGTGGCTGGAGGAAGCCGGCGTGACGCTCCTGCGTCCGGTCGTCATCACGACCGCCGAGGACGGCACGATCGAGCGCCTCGAGATCACCCAGGAGGCCTTCTCCGTGGGCGCTTCGCTGCGTCCGCACCGTATGGGCGTGGCCGGCTACTCGCTGACCGAGGAGGGCGCGCTGGCCCAGGTCTTCCGCGAGGAGCTCGACATTGATGGCGCTTCGACGGTGATCGAGGCCGCCGCGGGCATCGCCCGCCCGGACTTCATCCTCGTCAACGACGGCGACCTCGGCTACGCAAAGGTTCGCCTGGACGAGCGGTCCCTGGCCTTCGCGATCGCCAACATCACCAAGTTCACTGACTCCCTGACCCGCGGCGTCGTCATGGCCTCCGCATGGGACATGACCCGCGACGGCGAGATGGCCGCCCGCGACTACCTGAACCTCGCGCTCACCTCGATCCCTGTCGAGGACAACATGAGCCTGCTCATGCTGACCCTGCGCCACATTGACGAGGCCGTGCGCACCTTCGTCGCACCTGAGCACCGCGCGGAGGCCGCCGAGGACACGGGCCGACGCCTGCTCCTCCTGGCTCGCACCGCCGCCTCCGGGTCGGACGCGCAGCGTATGCTCGTGGCCGCGGCCGCCCGTAACGCGACCAGCTCCGAGCAGTTCGAGGCTATCCACGGTCTCTTCGACGGCACCCAGACCCTGGATGGCCTGGACCTGGACGTCGATCTCAAGTGGGATCTGCTCGTGTCTCTCGTGCGCGGAGACGCCGCCACCGAGGCCGACATCGACGCTTTCGAAGCCGCCGACGACACAATGACCGGCCACCAGAATGCTGCGGCCTGCCGCGCCGCGAGGTCGGGCGAATGGATCAAGGCCGACGTGTGGGACAAGGTCCTATCCGATACGACCATCCCCAACGACACGCGCTGGGCAATGATCTCCGGTTTCTGGGCGCAGGCGCGCACCACGCCCTCCGCCTACGCGTCTTACGTCGCTGAGTACTTCGATGCCCTGGCGGGCATCTGGGAGACCTTTACGTTCCACACCGCCGAGGACCTGACGACGCTCCTCTTCCCGACCGCCCTCGCCGGCTACGTGCCCGAGGTCGACGTGGTCGCCTCTGGCAAGGCCTGGATCGAGGCTCACGCGGACGCGTCCGCCGGCACGATCCGCATCATCCGCGAGCTCATCAACGTGTGTGAGCGTCAGATCGCCAACCAGGCGGTGGACGCGGGCTGACCCGTTCCTCACAAACGCCAGGGGGCGTGGCCACGCGGCCACGCCCCCTTCGTCTGCCTCGACCGCACCGCTAACAACGAGGGCTCTCACCAGGAATACAAAACTGCCGACGACGCAACTGGGCAGCACCCGCAATTTGCATGCCGGACATGCGTAGCTACTGTGTGGCCGTCTGAAGGAGTTGATTCTCCCCGATCGGGCGTAACGCCCCATCAACGCGCCTTCGACCAAGTTGCGGCAGGCAGCATTACACCAGTTAGGGAGCATTACACCACCTCCGAGCTGGTGTAATACCCCCTAAGTGGTGTAACACCACTTAGCAACAAACCCACGTGCGGTGCCCTGTGCTCACAAGCCGCTTCACGTGCTCCCGATCGAACCTCGACTCGCCGGCCCGCACCACACGACATCGAGCCCATGTGCGGCCCCCTTGAGACAGTGACCGAACTACCTCAGCTCAACACCCGCTCTCCCCTCAACCGCAACGTCGCGCGTGCTCAGCAAGACCGTACTCAACAACAACCCTCTCAACAACGCAGACAAGTACACTCAAACTTCTTGGCGATGCAATAGTTCCCCATCCGTCTCAAACAGCTCGAAGGCCCCCTCCCTCAGCAAACGATCATGCTGCAGCCACAGATCCACAGGTACGAAAAGCCTCCCGTATTTTGGAGATCTTCCAAGAAACGGGAGGCAGTTCGTTGAAGGACCAAGCTGAGGCTTGAGAGCGCAGCGTCAGCGCTTGGCTCGACGCGATGCGACAACCGCACCAGCGCCAGCGATCAGAACCGCGACGGCTCCCAGCCCACCCACACGGGGGACGCGCCGGTCGCAGCGAGGGCATCAGCGCGCGCCTGCGTCGGGGTGGAGGAGTTCTGTGCTGCGGGGGAGGAAGTACGCGCCGGATTAGCACTCGGGGTGATGTTGACGCGAGAGGTCACCGTGCCCTGATCGTCGGCAGGAGCGTTCGTCTCAGGTGCAGCCGGGGTGGAGTCACCGTTCGCAGGAGTGGAAGGCGCGGCCGACGGAGCAGAAGTAGCCGGCGTCTGGCTGGGCTCCTGACCCACAGTGGGGTTACCGTCGCCGTTCGCGGGAGCGGTCGCCTTATCCGACGGGGTCTGCTGATCCGGCGTCGAACCTGCCCCATCGCCCACGGAGGGGTTGTTCCCGCCCTGCTCGACAGACAACGTCGTGCAACGCGTCAGGGCGTCGCGGTACTCGGTGGCGGTCAGGTAGCGGCCAGCGTTCTCGCCGCCCTGCAGCGTCACGCCACCATCCTTTTCAGGACGCACGGCGGTCTGCGACGCGATGGACTCCGCAACGCGATCAAGCTCAGCGTCGATATCCGCGAGAGAGGTCGCAGGCTTGCTCTCCTCAGCCGAGGCCAGGTACTCGTCCAGAGCAGCCTGAGCGGCGTTCACGGATGCCTGCGCGTCGATCACGGCCTGCTGGCGATCCGCAGAGGGTGCGGTGTCGGCAGGTGCGGGCGTCGAGGTCGAGGGAGCAGCGGATCCGGCCTTTGCAGGAAGGCTCGACACGTCGACGGGGAGGGCAACGCCGCGAAGGGCACCCACCTTGTTCTGCCAGGAGTTTGCACGCTGTGCGTCGCCGCCACCCGCGAGGCCGGAGACGTAGTTGGTGTTGTCGGCGCTGAAAGCGGCACCGTCGAAGCCGTATGCGGACGCAGTATCGCCAGTCGTGTGGAAGCGGGACACGTTGGGCGAGCCGCCGGTGATGGCGTAGAACTTCTGAGTGCCGTAGATGCGCGTGAAGTTGCCGTGCTTCGCAATGTGCACGCCGACGCCGACAACGTTGTTCTGGGCCAGCATGTTCTTGTCGTGGCCAGAGGAGTTCTTCCACTGATCAAAAAGGGCATCCGCAGCCTGCATCGGATTCTTGGAGGTGCCGTAGGCGCCCCACTTGTCCCCGAATTTTTCGCGGTGGTTGTATGCGATGTTCTCGCCGGCGTAGGTCGTGTCACCGCCGTCAAGCTTGCCGACGCCGAAGCACTTGCAGTCCGGGTCGTGGCTGAAGTCGTCGCTGTCCGACATGTGTTTGCTCCACGCGCGCGTCGGCGGTCACCGTATCGGAGACGACCAGCTCGGGCAGGCCAGCGTTCGCACGGTAGGCGTTCATCTTCCGAATGACGAGAGCCTCGATGACGCGTGCCTGGGTGGCATCATCGACCTGGGACCAGTCAACCCAGTCGAGGCCACGGCTTGCGGTATCCCCTGCGGGCGCAGTCTCACCGGCGGAGGTGGTGGGCTCAAGGGCAGCCTGCTGCGCAGCCTCGAGTGCGGCCTGCGCATCGGCGAGGGCAGCTCGCAGCTCGGACTCACGTGCAGGATCTAAGGCGGGAGTCGCAGAGTTGCCCGCGGCCGCGGCTGCGTAGCTCGCCAGGAGCGGATTGTATTCAGCAGTGATGCGACCTTCTGCCCCGACAGGGCGTTGCAGAAAGCGTCGCTGGTCGTCGCGTTTCCCTCAGCGAGGGTGGGGATCACGACGAAGGAAGCGGCGATTGTGGTTGCAGCGAAGACCACGGACGTGTGTGTACGAGTGAGCTGGAACGACATTGACTACCGGCCTAACACGATGGAACAAGAACAGGTAAATCTGTCCACGCGGTTCAGTATTTTCCAAGGTTTTTTCGGTAAGTTCTTACAGGTGAATCCACCTAGTTTCAAGGCTTTCTCAATTTGACAGATTTTGAACATCCCACATGTCGATACCGAAACGTTATATTTTGGATCAATCAACTGACCAAGCTGCAACCATCAGCGTCGTCACTGCTCATGCAACAAAAAAATCGACATCCGAAACCGGATGTCGACATTTTGTGTGGAGCTAGGGGGATTCGAACCCCCGACCTCTTCCATGCCATGGAAGCGCGCTACCAACTGCGCCATAGCCCCGTTATTTTGTTCGTCGCCGTGGCGACCTCATAAATAATAGCGGACCTTTCAAGAAAGACGCAAATCCAATCGAGTGCCCCTCATCACAGCGCTCGATGAGCTTGATATTCTGCGGTGACGAGGGGCCCGAGAGCCGTCACGCCCCCAAAATATCCTCGCGCGCGCCGATATTGTGCGAGGCCAGACGCCAGCCGGTGCGCGCCGCGCTCTTGGCCGTCGAGACGCCGACAGGCACGAGCTCCGACCAGTGGCAGTTATCGACGCCGCGCAGTCCGTTGAAGTCCGCCGGATCCAGGCCCAGCAGCGACACGATGCCACGCGCGATCGCGGAGCCATGCGAAACGACGATCAAAGACTGATCGTCTCGACACACGCGTGCCGCTTCCAGGACAGCATCGCGAACGCGCTCGCCCACGACCTCGGACCGTTCCACCTCGGCAAGGTCGCACTCCCCCTGCGCGCGATACTGCGCGTAGGCCTCGGGCTGCTCGCTGGCGATCTCCTCGTATGTCTTACCCTCGAAGCTCCCGTAGAAGCGCTCCGTGAGCCGCTCGTCGAGCTCCGGGCCCCCGCAGGGATATCCAGCGATGTCAAAAACTCGTGCGATGATCCTCGCGGTATCGACCGCGCGCCCCAGAGGCGAACTCACGATGCGCACTCCCCCATCGTCGTAGCTGCGCCCGTCCTCGGCGGCAAACATGCCCACCTCGGCGCTCGGCTCGCACAGGCGGCTCACGAGCACGCCGGCGGCACCCGCCGCCTGGGACCGTCCAACCTCGTTCAAGGGCTGATCGATGCGCCCCTGAAAGCGCCGTGCCAGATTGAAGTCCGTCTGGCCGTGGCGCAGCAGGACGATCCGCGAGGCGCTCACTGGGCGGCCTCCACACCGTGCGCGGCGGCACGCTCGGCGGCAGCGGCGCGGGCCTCGTCGGTGTCGACGTCAATCGGCACGGCCGGGCAGTCGCCCCACAGGCGCTCAAGGGCGTAGTACTCGCGCTCCTCCTCGGACAGAACGTGCACGAGCAGATCCGAGTAGTCGAGGAGCACCCAGGTGCCCTCCGCGCGCCCCTCGATGTGGGCGGGACGGCGATGGTGCTCGGCCCAGATGCGATCCATAATGTCCTCGGCGATGGCGCGCACCTGACGGTCCGTCGGTGCCGAGACAACCACGAAAGCGTCCGCCAGGGCGAGCTTGCTGGTCACGTCGACAAGCACCGGGTTGATGCCGCCACGGTCGTGCGCGGCGCGAGCAACGAGGCTCGCCAGTTCTGCGGTAGCGTCGGGAAGGCTCACGTTTCTCCTTGGGTTAGGACCGGTACAGGCCGTATTTGTTGATGTATTGGACGACGCCGTCGGGCACCAGATACCACACCGGCTTTCCCTCTTCGACGCGCGTGCGGCAGTCCGTCGACGAGATCGCCATAGCGGGGACCTCCAACAGCGACACAGACTCGTGCGGCAGACCAGGATCCGACAGGTTGTGCCCGGGGCGCGTCACACCGATAAAGCGCGCCTGCTCGAAGAGCTTATCGGCGTCCTTCCACTGCGCGATCTGCGCCAGCGCATCGGCACCCGTAATGAAGTAGAAATCCGAGTCCGGGTATTCGCGCGACAGGTCAGCCAGCGTGTCGACCGTGTAGGTCGTCCCTCCACGGTCAATGTCCACACGGGACACGGCAAAACGAGGGTTCGACGCCGTTGCGACGACCGTCATCAGGTAGCGATGCTCCGCCGAGGTGACGCGTCGATCCGCCTTGAAAGGCTGCATGGCTGCCGGAACGAAGACGACCTGATCGAGGCCGAAGACGTCCATGACCTCGGAGGCTGCAACGAGGTGGCCATGGTGGATCGGATCGAAAGTGCCGCCCATGATGCCGATCGCCCGCCTCCTGCGCAGGGCGCGCGGGGGATGCTGGGGCGAGGCCGGGGCTGCGGTGGCGCCCGCCGTTGCCTCAGTGGTCTTCTCGATCGTTGCGCCGCCCGAGGCCGGGGCGGGATCCTTCTCCTGCGCGCTCACGGGCGGATCGTTCCTTCTCCCTCGTAGATCCACGTGGTCGTCGTCAGCTCCGCCAGACCCATCGGGCCGCGCGCGTGCAGCTTCTGCGTCGAGATGCCCACCTCGGCGCCCAGGCCCAGCTGTCCGCCATCCGTGAAGCGGGTCGAGGCGTTGATGGCGATGGCGGCGGCGTCGACTCCCGCCCGGAAGGCGGCAATGGCCGCCACGTCGGATGCGACGATCCCCTCGGTGTGCCCGGTCGAATAACGCCGGATGTGATCAGTGGCCTCCTCGACGCTCTCAACGACGCGCACCGCCAGGTCCATCGAGAGATACTCAGTCTCCCAATCGGCCTCGGTGGCGGGCACGATCATGTCGGCGTCGATCGAGGGTTGGCCGTCCACGATGGCCCGGGCGGCCTCGTCGGCGTGGATCGTCACGCCGGCCGTCGTCAGGCGCGTGATCGCGGCGACCAGGAAGCGCTGGGCGACATCAGCGTGCACGAGCAGCGTCTCCGCCGCGTTACACACGCCCACGCGCTGCGTCTTCGCATTCATGATGATGGCCTCGGCAGCCTCCAGGTCAGCGGAGGCATCCACGTACACGTGGCAGTTGCCCGTGCCCGTCTCGATGACCGGAACGCGCGACTCTTCGACGACAGCGTTGATGAGCCCCGCTCCCCCTCGCGGAATAAGCGCGTCGATGGCCCCGCGCGCGCGCATCATCGCTCGGGCGCCCGCGCGTCCCCACGGATCCACCGTGGTAATCGCATCGGCGGGCAGGCCGACAGACGTCAGCGCATCGCGGCACACCTCGATAAGCACGCGATTCGAAGACTGGGCGGCGCTTCCACCGCGCAGCACGACCGCGTTTCCTGCCTTCAAGGCAAGGGAGGCGGCATCGATCGTCACGTTGGGGCGTGCCTCATAGATGATGCCAATAACGCCCAGGGGGACGCGCTCCTGCGTCACGCGCAGACCGATATCGGTGCGCATGCCGCGCACTACCTGACCGATCGGGTCAGGCAGACCCGCGATCTCCCGGACGGCCTCGGCGATTCCACGAATGCGATCGGGGGTCAGCGCGAGGCGGTCCAGCAGACCCTCGCTCATCTGCTCCGCGCGGCCGCGGGCGAGATCTTCAGCATTAGCGGCCAGGATCTGGTCGCTGCGCTCAATGAGCGCAGCCGCGATCGCCTCGAGACCGCGGTTCTTGACCTGGGTCGTCGCGTTCGCGAGCAGTCGAGCCGCGCGGCGAGCGGCATCCGTCACCTGGGAAATATCTGCAGCAGTGTCCACCCGGCCATCATGACACACGAGAGCCTGTCAAGCCGCGTCAGTCAACGCTCAGCGCAGAAAATGCGTCGCCCAACACCGCCAGGTCGTCGCGGTGGATTGCCGGCCTGGGGTGCTCATGGCCCGCGGCTTGCAGTTCCGCGGTGCCCGAGCCGGCGACCTCGGCCAGCGTGTCGGAGTCGTATCCCGACACGCCGCGGGCGACCAGGCCCGTCGGGGACGCCACGTCGACGACGTCGCCGGCCTCGAAGTGGCCGAGCACGGAACACACGCCTGCGACCAGCAGAGACTTCTTGCCGACCGTGATCGCCTGGGCTGCGCCCTCGTCGACGATGATCTCGCCGCGCGACGGAGCCACGTGGGCAATCCACAGGCGGCGCGAGGCCGGACGCGCCTGCGAGGGCTCGAACCACGTGCCGACACTCTTACCCGCAAGCACCGCCTCCAACGCATCCGCGCAGGCCAGCTGCACGCCGATGCCACTGGCGGTCGCCAGCATGGCGGCCTGCACCTTCGTCGCCATGCCGCCCGTGCCCACGCGGGAGCCCGCGCCCGTCACGAGCACGCTCATGAGGTCGTCCGCGCTCTCAACACGCTCGATGAGCTTCGAGCCCGGGTGGTCCGGAGGAGCGGTGTAGAGGCCGTCCACATCCGTCAGCAGCACGAGAGCATCAGCCTTGATCATCTGAGCGATGAGCGCGGCAAGGCGATCGTTATCGCCAAAACGCAGCTCGCGGGTGGTCACCGCGTCATTTTCGTTGAGAATCGGGACGACGCTGAGGCCGAGGAGACGCGTCAGCGAGGAACGCACGTTCGTATAGTGGTCGCGGCGCATCACGTCGCCCGTCGTCAGCAGCACCTGGGCAGCATCGAGATGATGCGCCTGGAAGGCGGCCGTCCACCTCGCCATCAGGAGCCCCTGCCCCATCGCGGCAGCAGCCTGCACGCTCGGTAGGTCCTTCGGTTTCGAGGTAAAGCCGAGCGGATCAAGGCCCGCTGCGACCGCACCCGACGACACGATGACGACCTCTCGGTCCGCTCCGCGCCAGCGCGCCACGAGGCGCGCGACGGCGTCAATACGGTTCAGATCCAGACCGCCATCCGCGCGCGTCAGCGACGACGAGCCGATTTTGACGACGATGCGAGAAGCCGCGGACACTCCGCTCATGACTGATCCGACGCGTCGGTCCAGTGCCCGGCCTGACGCTCCGTCCACAGCTCGTCACGAGCCGCGCTCTTCGCGTCCATGACCTGGTGATACACCTCGCGGCGTTCCTTGCGGCTCGGACGCGCATTCTGTTCCAGGCGCAGGTCGGTGCCGCGCGAGCCCAGCAGCTCCGGTCCGGTCGTGAGGGTCGGCTCCCAGTCGAAGACGACGCCTCCATCCAGGTCACCGATCACGACGGTGTCGCCGGCAACCGCGCCTGCCTTCATCAGCTCGTCTTCGACGCCCGCGGCGTTCAGGCGATCCGCGAGGTATCCCACGGCCTCGTCGTTGGCGAAGTCCGTCTGACGCACCCAGCGCTCAGGCTTGTCGCCGCGCACCTGGAAGACTTCCTCGCCGTCCTTGCGGGTCTTGCGCACCGTGATCTCCACGCTGCGCCCGATGGCCTTCGGCCGGATAACGGGACGGGCGGCCTCGAGGGCGGGACGCTTCGCGCGCTCCGCCTCGACGATGCCAGCCAGAGCAAAGGACAGCACCTTAAGGCCCTCGTGGGACACGGCGGACACCTCGAAGACAGGCCAGCCGAAAGACTCCAGGTCCGGGCGCGTGATCTCGGCGAGATCGCGGCCGTCCGGAATATCGATCTTGTTCAGGACGATGACGCGGGGGCGCTCCATAATCGGCACGTAGCCCTCGACCTGTGTCAGGTCACCCTGGTAGGCCTCCAGCTCGGCCTCGATGATGCGCAGGTCTTCGACCGGCTCGCGATCCGTCTCAAAGGCGGCGGTGTCGAGCACGTGTACGATAACGGCGCAACGCTCGATGTGGCGTAGGAAGTCAAGACCGAGGCCTCGCCCCTGGGAGGCACCAGGAATAAGGCCGGGGACGTCGGCGACCGTGTAGCGCGTGTCGCCAGCCGACACGACGCCCAGGTTCGGGACCAGCGTCGTAAAGGGGTAATCAGCGATCTTCGGGCGCGCCGAGCTCATTGCGGCAATCAGCGAGGACTTTCCAGCCGACGGAAAGCCGACGAGAGCCACGTCCGCGACGGACTTCAGCTCAAGGATGACGTCGCGCTCCTCGCCGGGCTCGCCCAGCAGCGCGAAGCCGGGGGCCTTGCGGGCCTTCGATGCCAGCGCCGCGTTGCCCAGGCCACCGCGACCGCCCTCGGCGACCACGTAGCGGGCACCCGCGCCCGTCAGGTCGGCGAGTAGCTCACCCGACATCGACTTGACGACAGTGCCCTCGGGAACCGGCAGGATGATGTCCGCGCCGGTCTTACCCTGGCGGAAATCACCCATGCCGGGCGTGCCGTTATCCGCACGACGATGCGGGCTGCGGTGATAGTTCAGCAGCGTGGTCTCCTGCTCGCTCACCTCGAGGATAACCGAGCCGCCATTACCGCCGTCTCCGCCGTCAGGGCCCGCCAGCGGCTTGAACTTTTCACGCTTAATCGAGGCAACGCCGTTACCGCCGTTGCCACCCATCGCATGCAGAGTCACGCGATCCACGAAGTCTGCCACTGTTGCTCCTGACGACTGAAAATGAATGTTGAAAAGGGCGCCCGGCAACGCCGGACGCCCTTTACGCGCGCGGTCTCAGGCAGAGACCGGCGAAACGCTGACGACCTTGCGATCGCGCTTGCGGCCGAACTCAACCGCACCGGCGCGCAGGGCGAACAGGGTGTCATCCTTGCCACGGCCAACGCCGTCGCCAGGGTGGAAGTGGGTCCCGCGCTGACGAACGAGGATCTCACCAGCGTTGACCAGCTGGCCGCCGTAGCGCTTCACGCCGAGGCGCTGCGCGTTCGAGTCGCGACCGTTACGGGAGGAACCAAGGCCCTTCTTATGTGCCATCAGTTGCT
>ERZ772917.2004-NODE-2004-length-10676-cov-107.977027_pt1 | contig 10676 bp, 9 predicted proteins | sample MGYA00511187_ERZ772917 | MGnify/ENA primary metagenome ERZ772917 (study PRJEB29015, sample SAMEA2737925) | human oral metagenome | biome: human oral; feature: human-associated habitat; material: dental | place: China | collected 2012 ... | reverse complement strand
GGGAGCGCGTCGCGACGAACCCGGGGCGGTGGGAGCGCGCAACTGCGGGCCCGACGCCGCGGACTGCCCCGAGGAGGGCGCCCGCGACCGGGGCGCGCAGCCGGTCCTGGTCGTCCGGGGCCTGAGGGTGCCGCGCGGGCGGGGGCGGCGCCGCCACGAGGTGCTCCACGACGTGTCGCTGACCGTGGAGCGCGGTCGGATCCTCGCCGTCGTCGGCGTCAACGGCTCGGGCAAGTCCACGCTCCTGCGGGCCCTGGCCGGGCTGGAGCGGTGGACGGCCGGGGAGGTGAGCGTGGCCGGGCGACGGCGCCGGCCCGGCCGCACCGGGCGGGCGGTCACGCTCGTCATGCAGAACCCGGAGCACCAGTTCCTCGAGCGCACCGTGCGCGACGAGCTCGCCCACGGCATGCGCCTGGAGGGCGACGAGGAGGCCGCCGTGGAGCGGGCCGTGGCCGGGATGCTCGCGCGCTTCGACCTGGTCGACCGGGCGGGGGCCAACCCCTTCCTGCTGTCGGGGGGCCAGCAGCGGCGCCTGTCCGTGGCCTCCGTGCTCGGCGAGCACCGCGAGGCGATCTGCCTGGACGAACCGACCTTCGGCCAGGACCGCCGCAGCGCGGAGGCCCTCATGGCCCGTCTCCACGACGTCGCCGCCGACGGCGCGGGCCTGGTCATCGCCACCCACGACATGGAGCTGGCCGCCGAGCACGCCGACCGCGTCCTCGTCCTGGCGGCCGGGCGGGTCCTGGCCGAGGGCCCAGCCCGCGAGGTCCTCACCGACGCCCCGCTGCTGGAGCGGGCCGGTCTGCGTCCGCCCGCCCTGGTCGCACTGACCCGCGCCGCCGCGGCCCTGAGGGCGACGGTCCCCGCCTGCGCGTCCTGGAAGGAGCTCGTATGAGCGATGCACCCGCCGTCCCGCCCGCCGAGGAGCGCGGCCCAGGCCTGGCCGCCCCGCTGGCCCTCGATCCGCTGTCCCCCTTCGCGGCGATCATGCCGATCGTCGTCGCCATCGCCATCATGACCACCCCGACCCCGGCGCTGTGGGCACTCGGGGCGGCCCTCGTCCTCCTCGTCCTGGCGGATCTGCGGCGCGGTCCGCTTCTGGCCGCCGCCGTCCTGGCCCTCGCCGTGCTCACCGGCGCGCTCCTGGCCCTGTCCACCCCCATTGAGCGGGTGGGGGCCTCCCCCGTCGTCGCCGACGTGCTCGGCGCGGACCTCCAGCGCAACCAGGTGCTCGCCGGGGTGCGCCTGGGGGGCAAGCTCGGGGCGGCCCTGTCCCTGTTCCTGCTCACCGGTCTGCTCGCCGGGCCGCAGGACCTGCTGCGGGCGATGGTGGCCCACCTGCGCGTGCCCTACCGCGTCGCCTACGCGGGCGTGGCCGCCCTCGGCTTCCGCGAGCGCTTCGCCATCGAGTACCGCGTCATCCAGGAGGCGCACGACCTGCGCGGCACGCGGGCCCCGCTGCCCCTCCTGCGCCCCCTGGTGCGGCGGTGGACGGCGGTGCCCGCGCTCATGGCCGGGGCGGTGCGCCACGCCGAGCGGGTGTCCATGTCGATGGATGCGCGCGGCTTCGGCGCCTACCGCCACCGGACCGAGCGCTCGACGCCGCGCTGGCGGTGGCGCGACACTCTTCTTGTCCTGGCCTGTTGGGCGCTGGCCGCCGCCATTGTCGTGCGCTTCGGCGGCGCCGGCCTCGTCCTCCACGACGTCTGACGCGCTCGCCCGCCCTGACGCGCCTATCGCCCGCGGACCGCCCTCCTATAAGGTGAGCCTCACCTGGCTCTCGCGGGCCGGGGTCCCCCGTCCCCCACCGGAAGTCCGCCATGACTGGAGCAGCAATATCGCAAGCGGCCGCATCCGGCGCGCCGACCACGGCCGACGCACCGAACGCGGGCGGCGCGGAGCCGTCCGGCGCGCCGGACCCGATCGGCCTCAAGGGGCTGCTGGCCCCGGTCCTGCCGTCGATCGGCCTGGCCTTCGCCTGCGGCGCGGTCGGCGCGGCCCTGGGCCTCCTGCCGGCGATCGGCGTGACCGCGCTGGCGCAGCGGGCCCTGGCCGGCACGCTCACCGCCGCCGCGGCGTGGGGCTGGGTGGCCGCCATCGCCGTCGGCCTCATGGGCGGGCACATGATCTACCTGTGGGGCACCGGCTACGCCCACCGGGTCGAACTGCGCTTCCGCACGGACCTGCGCCGCCGCATCGCCGTGCAGCTGGCGCGCCTGCCGCTGGGATGGCACACGGAGGAGTCCTCCGGGCGGGTGCGCTCGACCATCACCGAGGACACCGCCAAGGTCCACACCCTCATCGCGCACTTCGGCTCCGACCTGGGCCTGGCGATCGGGGCGCCCGTGGGCGGCCTGATCTACCTGCTGACCCGCTCCTGGCCGTTCGCCCTGGTGCTGCTGGCGTGGCTGGTCGTGACCGTCTCCATCACCGGGGCGCTGTCCGCCCGCACCATGGAGCAGATGACCGAGGCCTTCACCGAGTCGGAGAAGCAGCTGGCCGGCGCCGCCGTGGAGATGGTGGACGGCATCGCCGCCGTCAAGGCCTTCGGCCTGGGAGAGCGGCTCTTCGGCCGCTTCTCGACGGCGCTGGAGCGCTACACGCGGGCCTCCTACGAGTGGATGCGGGGTCCCGGGCGCCCCATGGCGGTGCTCAGCGCCCTCATGAGCCCCGCCTTCATGCTCGTGCCCATTATGGCGACCGGCTGGGTCATGGCGGGGCGCGGCATGATCGAGCCCGTCGGGGTGCTGCCCTTCCTGCTGGTCGGGGTCGGCCTGCCGTCGGGCGTGATGAACCTGGCCTCCCTGAGCAATAACCTCATCGAGGCGCAGGACGCCGCCCGGCGCATCGGGGAGCTGCTGGCCGAGCCGGTCCTGCCCGAGCCGCCCGTCCCCGTCCCGGTGGGGCGCGACGCCGACGGCGGCGTGGGCGTCGTCTTCGATCACGTCTCCTTCCGCTACCGGGCGGGCGATCCGCTCGTCCTCGACGACGTGCACCTGGAGCTGCGGCCCGGGACGGTCACCGCCGTCGTCGGCCCCTCGGGCGGCGGCAAGTCCACCCTCGTGCGCCTGGCCGCCCGCTTCTGGGACGTGGAGTCCGGCGGCGTGCGCCTGGGCGGGACGGACGTGCGCGACGCCTCCAGCCAGGACCTGCTCTCCTGCACGGCCATCGTCTTGCAGGAGGGCGGGATCCTCGCCGACACCGCCGAGGAGAACATCCGCCTGGCCCGCCCCGGCGCCACCCGCGAGGAGGTGGAGGCCGCCGCCCGGGCCGCCCGCATCCACGAGCGGATCCTGGCCCTGCCCCGCGGCTACGACACCGTCCTGGGCGCCGCCGGCGCCCGCCTGTCCGGCGGGGAGCGCCAGCGCATCGCCATCGCCCGCGCCTTCCTCGCCGACGCCCCGGTCCTCCTGCTCGACGAGGCCACCGCCCACGCCGACCCGCACTCCGAGCGCGAGATCCAGGAGGCGCTGGCCGCCCTCGCCGCGGACCGCACCGTCCTGGTCATCGCCCACCGCCTGGCCACCGTTGTCGACGCCGATTCCATCGTCGTGCTCGACGGCGGGCGCGTCGTCCAGACCGGCACGCACCGCGAGCTGCTCGCCGCCGGCGGGCTGTACCGCACCCTGTGGGAGGCGCAGCAATGATCGCCCGACTCGACCGCTACCTGGGCGGGCACTCGCACCTGAGGGGGCTCATGGCGGCCCACGGGCTCGCCGGGCTGCTGCAGGGCGCCGCCCTGGGACTGCTCGTCCCCTTCCTGAGGGCCTTCCTGTCCGGCGAGCGGGGGGCCGCCGGCGCCTGGCTGGTGCGGATCGTCGTCGCCGCCTGCGCCTCCGCGCTCATCAGCGCCGCCGCCACGGTGCGCTCCTACCGGGTCGGGGCCGACGACGTGTGCGGCGGACTCATCCGCGCTGTCGGGGAGAAGGTCCAGCGGCTGCCGCTGGGCTGGTTCGACTCGGCCGCCACCGGCCGGGTGGCCGCGGCCACGTCCACCGGCATCCACGCCCTGTCCCACCTGCCCTCGCTGGTGCTGCCGCAGATCGCCTCCATGACCGGGTCGGCGGCGGCGATCGCCGTCGTGGCCCTGTGGCAGGAGCCGCGCATGGGGCTGGCCATGATCATCACCCTGCCCGGGTGCGCGTGGGCGCTGCGGCGGCTGCGGCGCGCGGTCGTCGGGGAGCACCGCCACCACGAGGAGTCCACGCGGCGCCTGGCCTCGCGGGTGCTGGAGTTCTCCCGCCTCCAGCCCGTCCTGCGGGCGACCGGCGCCTGCCGCGACGGCTGGGGGCCACTGGAGTCCGACCTGGAGGAGGACCGCCGGGCGGCGGGCCGGGCCATGGGCGCCAAGGGCCCGGCGGGCATCGCCTTCCACACCCTCGTGGAGGCGGGCATGGTGCTGGCCGTGGCCGTGGGGGCGTCGCTGCTGCTGGGCGCCCGCGTCGATCCGGCGGTCTTCGTGGCCCTGTCCCTCATGGCGGTGCGCTTCGCGGACCCGGTGGGCATGCTCGCCTTCTACGTGGACCCCGTGCACGAGGCGGGCGTGGCCCTGGAGTCCATCGGCTCCATCCTGGACGCGCCGGTCATGGACGAGCCCGCCCCCGGGGAGGAGTCGGTGCCGGAGGCGCCCTACGACGTCGTCCTCGATGGCGTGTCCTTCGGCTACACGCCCGAGCGGGAGGTCATTCACGACGCGTCCCTGTCCTTCCCCGCCGGCGGCGTGACGGCGCTCGTGGGGCCGTCGGGCTCGGGCAAGTCGACGATCGCGCGACTCGTGGCCCGCTTCTGGGACGTGGACGCCGGGAGCGTGAGCGTGGGCGGGGTCGATGTGCGCTCGACGCGGATCGATGCGCTCATGGAGCGGGTCGCCATGGTCTTCCAGGACGTCTACCTGTTCGATACGACGATCGAGGAGAACGTGCGCATCGGGCGGCCGGGGGCGAGCGCGCAGGAGATCCGCGAGGCGGCGGGGCGGGCGGGGCTCGCCGAGGTGGTCGAGCGCCTGCCCCGCGGCTGGGACACGCGGGTGGGCGAGGGCGGCTCGGCCCTGTCGGGCGGGGAGCGCCAGCGCGTGGCCATCGCCCGCGCCTTCCTCAAGGACGCGCCCGTGCTGCTGCTCGACGAGGCGACCAGCGCGCTCGACGGCGCGAACGAGGCCGCGGTGACGCGGGCCATGGAGGAGCTGAGCGCGGGGCGCACCGTCGTGGTCATCGCGCACCGGCTGTCCACGATCCGCCGGGCCGACCGCATCGTCGTGCTCGTGGACGGGGCCGTCGAGGCGACCGGCTCGCACGCCGAGCTCTATGCGGCGGGCGGCACCTACCGGCGCTTCTGGGACGACCAGGAGGCCATCGCCCGGTGGAGGTTGACGTCCGGGATGAGGCGGTTCAGCGGATGAAGGCGCTCCGAGGCTCAGGGCCTTCGATGCGATCCACTTGACGAAGGTGTTCTGTCGGAACGTCCACACGATTAGACATCAATATGACCTAAATCACAGATCGGTTCGAGTGATGGAAAGGTATGATTCATTATCGTGCGCACTGTCCTAAAAAGGAGAAATGATATGGTAAAAGGGAGATGTCCAGCCTGCCAAACACGTGTGTCGGAGACAGCGACGAACTGTCCGTACTGTGGATACCAGGACAACGAGTTGCATATCCCTATCGTTCTGAGCAAGTACACCCCGTTTCGTCGCGCATGGGACGTGACCGAGGTCCGATCTCCCATTGATCGACTCATAGTTGAGCAAATAATGAGCACCGAGTCTTTTCAACAAGTATTCGGCAGCGCTAACAATCTGACGCAAGTAGCCCCCGCCTTTACGGAGTTCATCAAGGCACTACACCCTCATGACGTAAAAATTGCGAAAATCACCGATGAGATGCAACATCTCATCGACAACGGTGGACTTTCTTTCCGATTTGACAAGAATGGAGAGATGCTGGCGCAGTTGACTAGAGGGGACGGACGCGTCAGTAACAATCTCCGTCTGCGCGATATTTCACTAACACCTGAACTAGGTCCGGCATTAGTCAATCTTCAGGCACAACTGACTATGATGCAAATTCTTGACGAATTGCGCACCATTCAGCAAGGAATCAATGAGTTACGCAGGAGCCTTCAGGACGATCGTCTGGCGATCATCGACAGTGTTTGGGACCAACTCTCCCAGGCCGTGAAGATCCAAGATTCCCGGCTCCAAGAAGAGAAGTTTCTGGACGCGTTGGCGCGCGCTACCGACGCGAAATGTCAGTTGATCAGAACCTTTGAGCGAGATTGCGCAACATTGGAAGCGCAACGGAACCGAAGCGCCTTCAGCAGACTTATTCAAAAGGGTGCGCGCGAGGAAGGCGAAGTGAACAGCGGTGAGAGCCTCGTAAGTCTCGCTGCGATTACACGGGCAGTAGAAATCGAAGTCGCCACCTACTCTCTCCTAGGAGAGGAAGAATCTGCGCGAATTAGCCTCGAGCAGTTCGTAGACTTTACCACCAGAAACAAGCTTGACAATCGCGACACTCTTCTTCACATTACTTCATTCTCGAGCAGTGATCTCACAGCGCATATAGACCTTTTTTTAGAAAGGATTGACGAAATTAAAGCTCTCACCTCTGGCCAAGCATACGCCGGTACTCTGCTACTGGAATCTTCGCATGAGAAGGAAGACAATGTCTAAGTGCACAAAATGTAATAAGGAACTCGCTTCTGATCATCGGGGAAAAAAGTGCGACAACTGCAAGAATAGAATCTTTGAGAGGATCAGGAAAACAGGAGAGGTAATAATAGGGGTGGCAGCATTAGTTGTTATAGCGGTCGCATCAAGACCTGCTGAAGATGAAGAGCGAGACGACGAAGATGATTTTTAATTACTCGATATAACAGAGTTGCACTCTAACCCTCGTTGCTCTTATTTCGTACATAAATTTCACTATCTTCACTCTCAACTACCCAACAATCAGAAAAGATTACCGAAGAAAGGTACAGCGAGCCTTTCTCACCAAGATTCGTGTCGGAGTGTGATGATAACGAGGGCGGCGGCCATGATCGTGGTGGTGGCAGCGGGGTCGAGGGAGACATGTTGCAGGGCTTTGAAGTGCTTGAGCATGGTGCCCTCTCTCTCGGCGGGGCCCGCAGGGCGGACAACGGGTTGTTACGAGTTTCTTCGTCCGGGGTCGGAGCGGAGTTCTTCGTGGGGGTCATGCACCGATCCCCGCGTTGTCCGCCAGCACCGGAATCTCCAACGAGGCAGATCCGGTACAGGGCGGTGACACATGCAGCCTGGCAGCGGTGAGGTCGTGGGTGGAACCGGGCTCCACCGGGCCCGTGCACACGGGCAACCCGGTGCGATCCACTTGTAGAACAAGTAGGACAATGTAAACTCATGTCATGAATGCACAGCCCATTGCCCCGCCGCCCGTTCCGACGACACCGCACGACCCCGAGCCCGCCCCCGCCGAGGGCCCTGACGGAACCGTGAGCCTGCGGGAACTCAACCAGCGTTCGGGACGGGTGGTCGGCGCTGTCATCGAGTCCGGCCGGCCCGTCGTGATCACTGACCGAGGCCGCCCGGTGGCGCAGATCGTGCCGATCCGCGCCGACGAGACGCCCTACGAGCGTCTTCTGCGCGAGGGCAGGATTCGCAGGGCGACGCGGCCTTCGGGATGGGAGGAGTGGCGGCGACCGCGGCGCAGGGTCCCCGAAGGCGTTGACCTCATGGCCGCCCTCATGGAGGAGCGCGAGGAGGAGCGATGATCTACGTCGACAGCTCGGTCCCGCTGCTCGCGCTCATGGAGCAGATCGGCGGGAGCGAGGCGGCGGCGGCCCTGGACGAGCACCGGGGCGAGGCGCTGCGGAAGGTTTCCTCCGCGCTTCTGGATGTCGAAGTATCGCGCGCGCTGCGGCGCGAGGGCCTGGATCCGGCACTGGCGGACGCCCTGCTGGACTCGGTCGACCTCGTAGTGATCGACGACGAGGTGGTTCAGCGGGCGAAGGCGCTCACGGGAGAACTCACGTCCCTCGATGCGATCCATCTGGCGACGGCACTCATGCTGGATCATCCGCGCGACCCGGTCGTACTCCTCACCCACGACGCGCGCCTGGCCGGAGCCGCCCGCGCCCATGGCCTGGAGGTCATTGACCCCGCCACCTGACCGGGCGCCGTCGTGAGCAGATCGGTCCAAATCGACGGAACGGTGACGATTCGACGCCGCGTAGCAGCGCCCAGGCCCTGTCGTCCGGCCGCAGCGGTGCGCGCCGGGACGGGGCCTGCGATCGGGGTCTATAAATCAGAGTGCGGCAGGAGCCCGGATTGATCCCGCCGTCGCAGGGCCCTGATCAGGCGCACGGTCAGCGCCGACCAGCCGGTGAGGCCGAACAGGATCGCCACCACCTCCTTCGCCTGGAGCGGGAGATGGATGCTGATCACGAGGATCAGGCCCAGCAGGGCGCAGGTGGCCACGGCCCAGGCGGCCGCCGCGTTGCTCTCCAGAACGGTGTGCCGCCCCTCGGTCGGGGCGGTCTCCCGGCCCCAGGCCGGGGGAGGGATCTCCAATGATGATCGTGCGATGTCCATGGGGCGAGTGTAAGGAGGCTCTCACCCATCGGGTAGGTCCAAAGGGCAGTATTTTCACATTGCTAGCTCCTCCTGAAGAAGGAGGGGGACTCTGGGAACTCCTGATCCTCGACTTACGTGCGTCCTGCACGCAATGGGGAATCGTGGGTGGCGTGGCGCGAGCGGGTCAGGCTTCGGAGGACCCGCTGTCGAGGATCTCGGCAATACGGTCTCGTTCGGCGCGCAGGGACTCGGCGCGCTCCGCGTCGCCCAGCTGCTCGACGACGCCGGCGAGGTTACTGAGCGAAATGACGAGATCGTGGAGTGACTCCGGCGTCCCGAGTGAATCCGCGAGGTCCCGGGCGATCCCGAGCGACTCCTCATAGGCCTGCTCCGCCGCATCCCAGTCGCCACGAGCCTGAGCCACCCGACCCACATTATTCAGCGACACCGACAGATCCCGCCGAGACTCAGGAGTACCCAACACATCCGCAAGACCCCGACGAATCCCCAAGGACTCCTCATAGGCCCGCCCCGCCGCACCCCAATCACCACGGGCCTCCGCCACCCGACCCACATTGTCCAGCGACACCGACAGATCCCGCCGAGACTCAGGCGTACCCAACACATCCGCAAGACCCCGACGAATCCCCAAGGACTCCTCCGCCGCCGCAGAAGCCGCGTCATAAGCTCCGAAGCGCTCACCGATACCCAGTGCCGCATCCGCCACCTGAACCCGGAAATCAGAGGGAAAATACGCCACGTACATCAGAGTTGAGGACAAGTTGGCCTCAACAGCCACGACATCATCGAAGATTCCGCCTATTTCAGCCCGGACGAAGCCGAAGAGAACTCGCGCCAACTCCGAGTCCGCATTCTTCGACCCATCGAGGAGCCGTCGAGCGCGCACCGGATCGGAGGACAGCAGCATCCGGGCCCGATCGACGTCACGCAGCACGGCGGCGGCCCGCTCATCGCGCATCTCAGGGAGAAGCGTCACCCGCCAGACGGAGCGGTAGCCGCTGTCCAATAATGGCGGCGACTCGGTGTGTTCGAGAGCCATCTCAGTATGAGTTGGCACAACACCTCGCACCGCATGCGCGAAGGACCGGATGGACCACAGATCCGCGGCCTCACGGGCGGCCTCCTCCAGAAGGCGAATCGGCCCGCACAGAACGAGGCACCCCCCTCCCGGTCGGGCGAAGCGGATACGGACCTCGTTGAGCACGTGGAGCACCGCGAGCCGGACGGCATTATCCCAGAGCTCCACCCACAGGATGCCGCGCTGCGGCAGGTGCCGCCGCAGCCAAGACATCGCCGAGTCGTCCGTGGGCACCCGCATCCAGGGTTCGCCGGTTCTCTGAGCCCACAGAGCGGCCCTTTCCCTGAGGTCCCCGGCCTGCACCCGGGACTCGGTCGCAATAAAAACCAGCGTCCCCTCACCCCGCGTCCAATCCAGGTGGTGGTGGAGATCGGACCAGGCCTCGTCAATACTGACAGCGGAGAGACTCTCACCCGGTGCCATATCAGTCGCTCTTCGTCACAAGAGGGTCGAGAAGGGGATGGACGCCGAACCAGTCGACTTCTCCATTGCGATAGCACAGCACATAGCCGAGGGCCTGCAGCGCCCAGGCCTCGGCCAGATGCTCACGAGGAGCACGAAGTTGGTGAGTCTTCTTGACAGTGGCGAGGATCTCCCACTGCTCCTCGCTCAGACCCGTCGCAATATGAGAGCGCTGCTGACGCTCGACCCCGTTGATCTCCGTGACGCTCACGGGAAGTCGACCGTCCTTGAGCAGGAGCGCGGACACCAGTCGGAAGAGGTCGCGGAACAGTCCTCCTGAGGCGCGGATGACCCGATCGACCTGATTGCCCAGGAGCCGCTCCGGGTCCCCGCCCGGGGCGCGCCTGGCCAGCACCTGGCGCAGCAGATCAATGCCCTCCCGGCAATCGGAGCCGTCGCGCTCGCGCACCTTGACATTGAGGACGGGCCAGATCTGCCCGCCCCAACCGATCGGTTTCACATAGACCGGCACCGTGTAAATCACGTGCATGCGGGGCAGCGCCAACTCGGAGGAGTAGACGGAGAACAGCGACTCGACCGACTCGCGGACCTCGTCGAAGGTTC
>ERZ772917.1998-NODE-1998-length-10713-cov-5.822012_pt1 | contig 10713 bp, 11 predicted proteins | sample MGYA00511187_ERZ772917 | MGnify/ENA primary metagenome ERZ772917 (study PRJEB29015, sample SAMEA2737925) | human oral metagenome | biome: human oral; feature: human-associated habitat; material: dental | place: China | collected 2012 ... | reverse complement strand
GCCCCCCGTCCCAGTGGGTCGGCTCGCCTGCCCCCGTCCCGGTCAGTGCGCCCGCGCGGGGCGCAGGGCCCGCAGCGCCCGCCTCGGGCTGCACGCCCGCGCGATCCGCAGGGCGCGGCTCTTGAGGCGGCCGCGCACGCGCCAGATCATGTGCGCGCCAACGGCGATGAAGATCGTGTTCGTCAGGAACGACGGCCAGGCCCCCGTTGAGGCGCACGCGGTGGCGAGCAGCACGCACGAGGTGACGTTGAGGGAGTGGTAGCGCAACGAGTCGGGGGCGAAGCGCTTGGAGGACACCAGGTAGTAGGCCGCTATCGAAGCGGCGGCGCCGAGCCAGCCGAGAAGTGTGATCGCGAAAGAGGGGATTGTCATGGCGACAATGGTGCCCCGTTAACCCCTCAAGTGCAATTGAATAGTTCTATAGTTATCATGAAGGATCACTTAAAGAAGGACGGATATGGACATCGATCCCCGCAGGCTCCCCTTCCTCATGGCCGTCGGGCGCGAGGGGGGCATCGTCGCCGCTGCGGACATCCTCATGGTCTCCCCCTCGGCCGTTTCCCAGCAGATCCAGAAACTCGAGGACGAGGTCGGCCTCAAACTGGTCGAGCGCACGACAGCGGGCGCGGTCCTCACCCCTGCGGGCCGGATCGTGGCCGACAGCGGGGAGCGCATCAGCACCGAGATCGCCGAGACGCTCAAGGCGCTGCGGCCCCTGACCGGCCAGGTGACGGGGACCGCCACTATCGGGGCGTTCCTCACGGTGATCCGCTCCACGCTGATCCCGGCGCTGGCCACCCTCGACGGGAACCTGCCGGGCGTGGATCTGCGCATCGAGGAGACCGACGAGCAGCCCGGGATGGCGCGCCTGCGCACAGGGGCCTTCGACCTGCTGGTGATCGAGCGCGATGAGGAACCCGGGATCGCGCCTCGCGGCTACACGGACATCCCCTTCATCGACGAGCCGTGGGTGCTGGTCACCCCCGATTCGGCCCCCGCCATCGGCTCCATCGCGGACCTGGGCGAGCTCACGTGGCTGCGCACCACCCCCGGGTCCACGGGCGACCACGTCATGCGCCGCATCACGAAAGCACTGCCCGCGACGCACTGGGCCCCGCACACGTACACGACCTACGACGTCGCCCGCGCTCTCGTGCGGGCAAGGGTGGGCTCCACCGTCCTGCCCGCGATGGCCCTGTCGGGGGCGAACTTCGAGGGGATGCGCGTCACGCCACTGCCGACCCTGGGCACGCGCCAGATCCTCCTGCGCCGCAAGAACCACGGGTGGGACGAGGCGGGGGCGGCCGCCCGCGTCGCGGCGCACCTGTTGGAGTGGACGCGCCACCACGACTCCACCCTCACCGAGTAGGGCGCGCCCTACAGCTCGTAGACGGCGCCCCCGCGGGCGAAGCTCAGGGGCCCGTCCCAGGTGCGCGCCAACTCGGCGCGCACCAGTTCGTGGCTGGTCCACGGCTGGATGTGCGTCGCGACCAGGGCGCCCGCCCCCGCCTCGGCGGCCACCCGCGCAGGCCGTCCATGTGGATGCCGCGCACCTGGTCGGCGGCCGTGAAACCGACTTCGGACAGCAGCAGGTCGACGCCCCGCGCGCCCTTGACGATGGAGGGGCACTCGTCGGTGTCCCCCGTGTAGAACAGGGAGGCCGTCCGGGCGGGGTCGGCCTCGCTGGGCCCCTCCACGCGGACGCCGTACGACTCGATGGAGTGCTGGCCGGGGAAAGCGCGCAGCAGCAGCGGCCCCACGCGGACCACGGTCGCGGAATCGACCCTGGCGAAGGCGAACTCGCCGGAGTAGTCCTCCAGCCCCACCGCGCCCTCGATCTGGCGCACGCGGCCCAGGGTGCCGTCGGGCCCCAGCAGCAGCAGGGGCGCCAGATCCCTGGCCGGCCCCCACTTGCGGTGCACCTGCAAGGAGATGATGTCGCCCATGTGGTCCGCATGGCAGTGGGACAGGAACAGGGCGTCGATGCCGCACGGGTCCATGTGCCGCCACAGGGCGCCGAAGGACCCCGGCCCCAGATCGAGGAGCACGGAGAAGGTCCTGAGCAGGCCGGAGACGGGGCACTGCCCCTCCGCCTGGACCAAGTAGCACGAGGCCGGGGAGCCCGGACCCGACATCGACCCTGTCGCACCGACGACCGTGAGCCTCATAGTGCTCCGCCCTCGACGTCCATCGTGCGGACTGATGACACCTCCGGGCCCAGGAAACGCCGCGCGAGGCGCCCGAAGTCCCCGCTCCCGCCGGTCGAGTAGAACTGGTGGCGCGGGGATGCGCCGCCCCGGGGCTCGTGGAGCAGGTCCCGGTCGACGAGTTCGTTGTAGGTCAAGTTCGCAGTCGCCTCGGAGGAGGTCACCAGGGCGACCTCCTCTCCCATGACGCGCCCTATCACACCCGTGAGCAGGGGGTAGTGCGTGCAGCCGAGGACCAGGGTGTCCACGCCCGCCTCCTTGAGGGGGGCCAGGTACTGCGTGGCCACGGCCTCGAGCTCCGCGCCGGTGGTGATCCCCGCCTCGACGAACTCCACGAAACGCGGGCACTCGCGCTGGGTGAGGCTCAAGCCGGGGACCGCGGCCAGGACATGGGAGTACGCCTCGGACTGGATCGTCGCCCGGGTCCCGATCACGCCGATGCGCCCGTTCCTGGTCGCCGTCACGGCTTGGCGCGCGGCGGGTGTGATGACCTCGACGACCGGGATGCCCGCGTCCACCCAGTAGCGCTCGCGGGCGTCCGCCAGCGCGGCGGCCGTCGCGGTGTTGCAGGCGATGATGAGCGCTTTGACGCCCATGGAGGCCAACTGGTCGAGGCATGCGAGGGTGTAGGTGCGCACCTGCGCGACCGGCCGGGGGCCGTAGGGCGTGTGACGGGTGTCGCCCAGGTACACGACCTCTTCGTCCGGGAGTTTGTCGATGACCGCGCGCGCGACGGTCAGGCCCCCCAGGCCCGAGTCGAAGATGCCGATCGGGGCGTTGTCCATGTATGTGACCCTCAGTCCTCGTGGTGCTCTTGCATGGCCGTCAGGAGTGAATCCTGCCACCAGGTAACGAGCATATAGATTATGGCGACGCTTTGCGTGTGCTCGCCCGTGGGCTCGCTCATGGCCAGGGCCTCCACCGCCTCCGCGTCCGAAGCGGTCTCCATCCCCAGCTCGCCCGCCAGTCCCAGGCGGATGTCGTTGAGGGCTCCCAGGCACTGCCACGCGTCGGCCGCCCTGACGCGCAGGTCCACCTCGTCGGAGTCCGCGGCCCAGGGGCGCTCGCGGGCGGCCACGGGAGCGGCCCCGTCGAGGATCCGCCAGAAGGCGCGCAGGCGGCGGGACTTGTCCGAACGCACGATGTCCTCGGTCAGGGCGCGCAACGACTGGGCGGTCTGCGCGTCCGCGCTCATCGGCGGCAGCAGGAACTCCAGCGAGCGCTCGACGGGGGCGTCGCGCTTGACCTCCGGACCGGTCGACGCCGACACCATGATCGACATCTCCTCGGCGTCGCTGGGATCGTCGAGGACCACGAGGATCTCGGAGACGAGTTGGCGCAGCAGCAGGAGCGAGCGCCGGTCGATGCGCGCCGAGTAGTACGCGCCGTCGCGTGCGAAGGGGCCCATCCCAGTGCCCTCAGCGCGCGTGGGCGCCCGCTGGCGCGGGTTCCATCGTGGCGCGCAGGCCGTACGTGTGCAGTGCGACCACGTCCGCCTCGATCCGCTCGCGCGGTCCGGAGTTGACGACGGCCCTGCCCGTCGTGTGGACGCGCATCATGAGCTCGTGCGCCCTGGCGCGGGAGTAGCCGAAGTGGCGCTGGAGGACCGCCGTCACGTACCCCATGAGGTTGACGGGGTCGTCCCAGACGACCGCCTGCCACACGGGGATCTCGTAGGAGCGCGCCCACGCCTCGGCGCGCGCCCGCGGGCGCGCGTCTGTGCGGGGAGCGGTGGTGGCCATGTCCCAAGCCTATTGTCCCCAGCGCGTCTTGAATACTGTTTTCACCCCACTCGTGACCAGCCGAACACGGTATTCTCGTCACATGGCAGCCTCACGGTCATCCTCTTTCCTCACAGATATGTACGAGCTCACCATGCTCGACGCGGCGCTCCACGACGGCACGGCCCAGCGGCGGTGCGTGTTCGAGGTCTTCGGGCGCAGGCTCCCCGCGACGCGGAGGTTCGGCGTCGTGGCGGGCACCGGCCGCATCCTCGAGGCGCTCGAGCGCTTCACCTTCGACTCCGAGCAGATCGAGTGGATGCGCGACAACGGGATCGTCTCCGAGCGCGCGCTGGACTACCTGGCGGACTTCCGCTTCTCCGGAACGATCTGGGGCTACGCCGAGGGCGAGTGCTACTTCCCGGGCTCGCCCCTGCTCACCGTCCAGGGCACTTTCGCGGAGTGCACCCTGCTGGAGACCCTCCTCCTGTCGATCCTCAACCACGATTGCGCCGTCGCCTCGGCGGCCTCGCGCATGACGATCGCCGCCCACGGGCGGCCCTGCATGGACATGGGGGCGCGGCGCGCCCACGAGCGCGCCGCCGTCTCAGCGGCCCGCGCCGCCGTCATCGGCGGCTTCCAGGGGACCTCCGACCTCGAGGCCGCTAAGCGCTACGGGATCCGGGCGATCGGGACCGCCGCGCACGCCTTCACACTGCTGCACGACGACGAGCGCGCGGCCTTCGACTCCCAGGTCGCCAACCTCGGCCCGGGCACCACGCTGCTCGTCGACACCTACGACGTCGCGCAGGGCGTCGTCAACGCGGTCGAGGCGGCCCGCGCGGCGGGCGGCGAGCTCGGCGCGGTGCGCCTGGACTCGGGCGACCTGGTGGCGCAGGCGTTCAAAGTGCGCGGCCAGCTCGACGCGATGGGGGCGACGTCCACGAGGATCACGGTGACCTCGGACCTGGACGAGTACGCCATCGCGGCACTGGGCGCCGCCCCTGTGGACTCCTACGGGGTGGGGACCCGGCTGGTGACGGGCTCGGGCGTGCCCACGGCCGCGCTCGTGTACAAGGTGGTCGCGCGCGAGGACTCGGGCGGCGGCATGGTGCCCGTCGCCAAGAAGTCCGAGTCGAAGTCCACGGTCGGGGGCATGAAGGTGGCCGGGCGCGTCATCGGCGAGGAGGGGTACGCCGCGGAGGAGCTCCTGCTGGTCGGCGTCCCCCTCGACGAGGCCGCCGACGCGCTCCAGGCGCGCGGGGCGCGCCCCCTGCAGATCCCACTGGTCGTCGATGGCGGGATCGACCCGCGCATGTGGGGGAGCGAGGCGCTCGCGCGCGCCCAGGAGCGCCACATCCGCTCGCGCAACGAGCTGCCCTACCAGGCGTGGAGGCTCTCCGAGGGCGAGACCGCGATCCCCACCCGCTACGAGAAGGCGGGCTGAGCCGGCCACGGCGGAGCCCGTCGGCCAGGACCGCGGTCCCTGCGAGGGGCGGGCCGACAGCCCTCAACGGGAACCTGCCGGGTGTGGAACCGCATCGGGGCGGGCAACGGTGCATTGGGGCAGGCAACAGGCCATTGGGGTAGAGAACTTGCCTGCTCCAATGGGTGGTTTCCTGCCCCGAAGCGTCTCGCTGTACCCGGAGTGCGCCGTGGAGGCGTCGGCGTTGGCCGACCACCGCACCCGGGCGCATCTCGCAGCGGTGGAACAGCGGGGGCCGCTTTCACAGAGATGCCTCCACTTGTACAGCGATACCAGACTTTGCAAGCGTTATAACGCTTGCAAAGTGACGGTATCCCTTTGAGAATACGACATCGCTTGCAAACCGCACCAGTGCCCGTTCTGCAGGCGAGACTTCCCTTCGAGAACGTGGCTCGCATTGCAGTACTGGCCGAGTAGCGGCCCCACGGACGAGGCTTCCCTTTGGAAGCGTGGTACCGCTTGCGGAACTGTTCGGGCGAGGTGCTGACCAGACTTTCTCCGATGCAGAACTCCGACGGGAGGGCGCCGGGGCAGCGCGATGGGAGGCTGGGGAGGTTGGTGCTCGCATCATGGATCCGCGGGCAGGACCTGGCCCTGACGGCCGCCGTCGGCATCGGGGGCGGTCGCATTGCGGATCCGCGGGCAGGACGGGCCTGTGGGGCGGGTGCCTGGCGGTGCCGGTGGCATGCGGCGGATCCGCGGGGAGGGCGGTGGCCGCGGTCGGCAGGCCGGTGGACCCGTTGCGAAGAATGCGGACCCGTTCCGCCGATCCTCTGGGAAGGCAGCGGATCCGACCGCTCATGCGGCCCCGACTAACGGGCCCCGACTAGCGGGCGCGCTCGGCCAGGAGGCGGGCGACGCGGGGCGCCGCGCGCCCGTCGCCGTAAGGGGCGGCGTCGGTGTCGGCGGGCCGGGGCCGGGAGGCGGCCCGGACCAGGTCGTCGCCGGTTCCCACGAGGACGTTCCACCCCAGTTCCACCGTCTCCACCCACTCGGTCTCCGCGCGCACGGTCGTGGTGGGCACCCGTAACAGGAAGGCCTCCTTCTGCAGGCCGCCGGAGTCGGTGATGACGCCGCGCGCGCTCATCATGGCGGACACCAGTTGCGGGTAGGGCAGGGGAGGGTGCGGAACGAGGCCGCCCCGGGCGATGGCGATGCCCGCCCTCGTGCACGCCGCGACGAGGCGCGGGTGGGCGAGGAGGACGACCGGGTGGCCCACCCTCCCCAACGACGTGAGGAGGGAGTCGAGGCGGGCGGGGTCGTCGGTGTTGGAGGGGCGGTGGATGGTGGCCAGGGAGTAGGAGCCGGCCGTGAGGCCCAGTGAGCGCTCGACGGCGGAGGGGCCCTGTCCGGCGACCTCGTCGCGCACGCGCGCCAGGACATCGGCCATGACGTCGCCGACCACGACGGCGCGGCCCCCCAGGCCCTCGGCCTCCAGGTGCGCGGCGGCGGCGGCCGTCGGCGCCAGCAGCAGGTCGGCGGCGTGGTCGGTGAGGACCCGGTTGACCTCCTCGGGCATCGACCGGTTGAAGGAGCGCAGGCCGGCCTCCAGGTGGGCCGTGGGGATGTGGAGCTTCACGGCGGCCAGGGCGGCGGCGAGCGTCGAGTTGGTGTCCCCGTACACGAGCGCCCAGTCGGGGCGGTGGCGGGCCAGGACGGGGTCCATCGCGGCCAGCATCCGGCCCGTCTGGACGCCGTGGGTGCCCGAGCCCACGCCCAGGTGCTCGTCGGGCGGGCTGATGCGCAGGTCGGAGAAGAACACGTCGGAGAGCAGCGGGTCGTAGTGCTGCCCGGTGTGGACGATGACGTGGCCGATCCCCGCCTCGCGCAGCGCCCAGTCGATGGGGGCGAGTTTGACGAACTGGGGGCGGGCCCCCACGACGGACATCACGCGCACGGCGTCCCCCCTCGGCTCCGCCGGCCGTTGATGGCCCGCCCGTAGGCGGCGACCAGCCGGTCGGCGCCCTCGTCCCAGCTGGGGATCCGGGGGGCCTCGAAGGCCTCGATATCGGCCCTGCTTATGCGCTGCAGCGCGGGCTCGAGGCCGGTGCGGGGGTCGGCGAGGATCCACGTCCCTGCCCGCGGGCCCAGGAGGCGGCGCGCCTCGGGCAGGTCCGAGCACAGCACGGGGATGCCCGCGGCGAAGCCCTCCATCATCTTGTTCGGCGTCGACAGTCGGTGGGACAGGCAGGAGTACTCGATGAGGCACAGGGCTGCGTCTGCGCCCCGCATGTGCGCCACGACCTGGTCGGGCGGCACCGGGGGCAGCCAGTGGATGTTCGGGCAGCGCTCGGCGGCGAGGCGCACCCGCGGGCCGAGGGCCCCGTCGCCGAGGAAGACGACGTGCGCCCCCGGCACGCGCTCGAAGGCCGTCAGGATCGCCTCGATGTTGCGCCCGGGGGCCAAGAACCCGGCGTGGACGTAGAGGAGCGCGGAGCCGGGGATCCCGAGGCGGGCGCGCAGGTCCACGCGCCCGGTGCTGGGAAGGGGGGCGTTCGTGACGACCTCGACCCGCAGCCCCGGGTAGGCGTCCCGGTACCACTGGGCGATGGAGTCGTTGACCACTGAGACCACGTCGGCCCGGCGGATGTAGCGGCGCTCGATCGCGCGCTGGATCCGCTGGCGCAGGCCGCGCGAGGCGATGGTCTCGGTCTCCAGCTCGTGGCAGTTGTAGGCCAGGACCGCGCCGGTGCGCCGTGCGAGGCGGTGGCACATCGGCAGCATGAAGAGGTTCTGGGCCGCCACGGCCGTCACGTGCGCCCTCCTGTAGCGCCGGTAGACGCGCCACTGCCACGCGACGAGGATCCGCAGCGCCCCCATGGGGGAGCGCAGGGAGGCCCCCGGCACGCGCCTCAGCAGCGCGCCGGGGGCGAGGCCCTCCTCCCGCGGGGCCCCCGGGAGGGCGATCCCCACGACCTCGGTCGCCGCGAACAGCCCGGATCCTTGGAGGGAGAGCGCCAGTTTGGCCAGGCGCCCCGCGGACTCCAGGGGGGACGGGTAGACGAGGAGGTTGAGTCCTTCGCGTGCGGTCATGGACACGATCCTACGCGGGGGGACCCCGGGGACCGGGTCAGCCGATCCACACGCCCGAGCTGTTGAAGGTGCGCTGGGCGCCGTTGATCCAGTGGGTTCCCGTGAGCATCGCCCCGCTGGAGTCCATGTAGTACCAGGAGCCCTCGATGTTCTGCCATCCGGTGGTCATGGCCCCCGAGGCTCCGAGGTAGTACCAGGTGTCCCCGACCCTGACCCATCCGATCTCCATGGCGCCGCCGGAGCCGAGGTGGTACCAGTAGCCGCCGGTGCTGATCCATCCGGTGAGCTGGGCTCCGGAGCCGTCGTGGTAGTACCAGTAGCCCTTGTCGAGCACCCATCCGGTGCGCATGTACCCGGAGGAGTCGAAGCGGTACGTGCGCCCCTTGATCGTCATGGAGGTGGAGACGGGGTAGGAGCCGTCCGGCTGGCGCCACCACCAGCCCCTCGAATCACTCATCCACCTGCCGCTGGGGGGCGGCGTGTCGCCGTCGCGTTGGAACACGCGCACGTAGTCCACTTCCATGTCGGTCCCGTTGCCCTCGTAGTCGGAGCGGGCTGCGTGCGCGTCCTGGTAGGGGGTGTCGCCCAGGAACTTCCCGCCGATCGCGTGGTTGAGGCGCAGGTAGAAGGCGCCGTCGAAGGGGGCCCCCGGCCCGTGGTGCTCCATCCCCGTGAAGGGCCCGTTGATCTCGTGGGTCTTGACACCGTCGAGGAAGAAGGTGAGCTTCGTGGGCTCCCATTGCAGCGCGTAGGTGTGGAACTCGTCCTGGGTGTTCACGGTGGTGTCGCGCGTGCTGTAGTTGGGGCGCTGCTGGCGGCGGGGGTTGGCGCTCGCCTCGGAGAACCAGTGGGCGTTGGACTGGACGAACCCGGGCAGGCTCCCCTTGGACTCGAAGACGTCGATCTCGCCGCTGCGCGGCCATCCGCCGTAGGCGCCGTTCTGGGGGGAGAGCCAGAACGCGGACCACGAGGAGCGGGACTTGGGGAGCTTCACGCGGGCGACGAAGTACCCGTAGGTGAAGGAGCGGAGGTTCTTGGAGTGCACGAACCCGCTGGTGAAGTCCTGGTAGGAGGTGGTCTGGGAGTTCCCGTTCCAGGAGGGGGTGCCCGGCGAGTACTTGCCGGTCAGGTGGAGGGCGCCGCCGTGGACGCTGACGTTCTCGCGCCTGTACACCTGCTGCGTGTTGTCGCCCCAGCCGCCGAGTTGGTAGTCCCAGTTCGACGGGTCGAGGCGGTCGCCGTCGAACTCGTCGTGCCACACGAGTCGGTATCCGGAGGGGCCGTCGTTCTGGGCGCCGTCCTCGGGGGCGGAGGCGGCGAGCGCCACCCCGGGGACGGCTATGGCGAGCGCGAGCGCTGCTCCGAGTGCGCGCGCAGGGCGTTTGATATGGGTATGCACGTGTCTGTCTTTCAGTGTGTGTGAATGAGACTCGCCACAGACTATTAGTGGTTACCGGAAAAGCAATACGGTCGCGCCCGTGTCGCGCTGTGCCCTCCTCGCGCCTGACTGGCGCTTGTCCCCAATATTCTCAGACCGGGGCCCCAACGCGCGCGCGTGATTATATTCCGGACGATGTTGACACTAGACTATTCGGTGTTGTCAACGGAGGAGCCCCATGCGCATCGCTGTCGTCGCACTCGGAAAGATCGGCCTGCCCCTGGCCGTCCACTACGCGGGGAAAGGGCACAGCGTCGTTGGGGTGGACACCGACCCCGCCGTCGTGGCGGCCGTCAACGCCGGCGCCGAGCCCTTCCCCGGGGAGGCGCACCTGGGCGCGCGCCTGCGCGAGGCGGTGGGCGGCGGACGGCTGCGCGCGACGACGCGCTACGGGGAGGCGGTGCCCGGGGCCGACGCGGTCGTCGTCGTCGTGCCCCTCTTCGTCGACGACGCCACCTGGGAGCCGGACTTCGCGCTCATGGACGCCGCCACCCGCTCCCTGGCCGAGCACCTGGATCCCGGCGCCCTCGTCTCCTACGAGACCACCTTGCCCGTGGGCGCCCTGCGGGGCCGCTTCAAGCCGATGATCGAGCGGATCAGCGGCCTTCGCGAGGGCGACGGCTTCCACCTCGTCTTCAGCCCCGAGAGGGTGCTCACCGGCCGGGTCTTCGCCGACCTGCGCCGCTACCCCAAGCTCGTGGGCGGCCTGGACGAGGCCGGCACCAGGGCCGGGATCGCCTTCTACGAGGCCGTCCTCGACTTCGACGAGCGCACCGACCTGCCCCGCCCCAACGGCGTGTGGGACATGGGCACCGCCGAGGCCGCCGA
>ERZ772917.1997-NODE-1997-length-10715-cov-23.062289_pt1 | contig 10715 bp, 7 predicted proteins | sample MGYA00511187_ERZ772917 | MGnify/ENA primary metagenome ERZ772917 (study PRJEB29015, sample SAMEA2737925) | human oral metagenome | biome: human oral; feature: human-associated habitat; material: dental | place: China | collected 2012 ... | reverse complement strand
TGCGGCGGTGCGCCATCCGGCGGCCCCGGCTGCGGCGGCCGCCCTGACCGGGTGACGGGCGACCCATCCGCCCAGGGCGGAGGCGGCGGAGGCCGCCCTGACGGCCCTGGTGGCGGTGGCTGCGGCGGCCCGGCGGCCCGCCGATCCCGCGGCGGCTTTCAGGTTGCGGGGGCTCAGGGCCCTGACACCCGACGCGGCCCTGCCCGCCGCGTTCTGGACGGCGCCGGCGAACCGCTTCTTGATCTGAGCGGCCTTGGCGCGGCGCAGGTTGACGCGCGCCTTGCCCTTGTAGTCCTTCCAGGCGTCGGGTTCGCCGAGGCGGCCGTCGCCGGAGGCCAGTCGTCTGGCCTCCTTCTCGACCTCGGCGCGGCGCTCGGCCTGTTCGGCCCTGGCCCGGTCCATGACCCCGGGGCGGTTGTTGAGCTGCTCGGCGGCGGAGCGGTGGGTGAAGACGTGGCGGTTCTTGCCCATGGAGGCCTTGGCCCGGTCCGGGTCGATGTCGTCCGGTTGGCGGCGTCCGTCGCCGGGGCGCGGGGGCTGGGCGCCGGAGCGGCTGAACGCGCCGCGCACCGCCCGGCCGGCGTTGGAGGCAAGTCCGGTCAGGCCGCCCAGTGCGGCGCCGCCGACGGTGCCGGAGGTGATGCCCTGCCCCCAGGCCATGGCGCCCTTGAAGGTGAAGGGACTGGGCACGTGCAGCACGGCGGTGAACAGCCAGTGCAGGAGGAGCACGCCGGCGGCGGGCCCCAGGCAGGTGGCCAGGATCGCCCCGGTGGTGCCCGGGGAGAAGGTGGTGGACCCCACTGTGGAGACGGCGGAGGCGACCATCATGATGACGGCGATCAGCAGTCCGGCGCAGGAGGAGACGAAGACGGCGCCCACCAGTTGCAGGCCGGTGCGCTTGAACAGTCTCCCGTCGTCGCCGGGGGCCAGGGAGCGGGCGACGGCGGCGAACAGGCCCACGACCATGAAGGCGACGATGAGCTTGGAGGCGAGCTGGAGCATGGCCAGCATCAGTAGGATGGCGCCGTCGATGAGGGATCCGGCCAGGTAGGCGAACATGATGGATCCGACGGCGGTGCCGTCCTTGCCGTGGACGGAGGCGGCGTAGTTGTAGACGGCGGCCGAGCCGGCGGCGTTGGAGGCCACGCTGTTCTCGTCCCAGTCCAGGGTGGAGCCGTCCAGGGTGTCGCCACCGGTCCACCAGTGCTCGCAGTCGTCATCTTCGGCCGTCTTGTCGATGGCGGATTTCCAGTCGCCGCGCGGTGCCGCGCCGCCGCCGCCCGAGGGGATGCAGGCCGCCCATCCCAGCAGGCCCTGGTCCTCGCCGTTGTCGCCCCTGGTGTTCTGCGACTTGGTCGCATTCGTCCACGTGCTCTGCATGTTCGCGTCCATGCCCAGCCGCTCACCCAGGTAGGCGAGTATCTCCGCGTTCGAGGAGACCGTGGCGTTGGCCTTGGCGTCCAGGAAGAAGCAGTACACGTGGTCGGTGTAGGGGTTGGATGCCCCGAACTGGGCGGCCGCCCACACAGGCAGCACGCCGGACTCCCACAGGGTGGAGACCATCTCCGGCAGGGCCGCGGCCTGCTCCTTGATCGCCCCGAACTGGATCGAGTCCCGGTAGACCTTGTGGAGGTAGGCCACATACCCGTCGGTGTCGCCGATCGTGGTGCACGAGATCGGCCACTCGGCGGTGGTGCCCTCATCCGCCCACAGCCGCTGGTAGCCGGACGGGCCGGAGGAGTCGACGGCGGCGGAGGCGACCGTGCCCGAGACCGTGTTGACCACGGTGTTGACCTGGCTCACCCACCACCAGGGGCTGCCGGTGCCGGGCCCGGCGTCGGTGGAGGCGGCCCCGCCCAGGATCATCATGGTCAGCAGCCCCATGATCGCGCTGGTCTTGAGGGTCTGCTTGAGGACGTGGGCGCCGCCTTGGCCTTTGCGCAGCCCCATCAGGGCCACTCCTATGGTGGTCACGGCCAGGGCCGCCAGCAGGCCGGCCGACCCCAGGGCGTCGCCGACGACGCCGATCATGTTGTCCAGGGGCCGCCCCAGGGTCTGGATGGGGCAGAACGTGGAGGAGGCGAACAGGGCGTCGGCGCCGAGCCTCCAGGCGGCGTTGCCGATCTGCATGAAGGCGGAGTCGCGTCCCAGGCGCTGCACCTTCTCGGCCAGGTCGTTCCACGCGTCGGCGTCCAGGCGGTAGTGGAAGGATGTGGACGACTCCCCCCACCGGTTGACGGGGAGCTTGTTGATGGCGGCGCCGACCCCGGTGGTGCCGCACATGTTGGTCGCCCCGCCACCCCCGCCGTCGGATGATCCGATGATGCTGGGGCCCGCCCAGGCGGTCGATCCCATCATCGCCATGAGGGTGAGGATGGCGGCCAGGAGAATCCTGGCGAGGACGCCTCCCCCTCCGCCGGGGTTCTTCGTCCCGCCGGTCGTCTTGTCGTGTCCGGTCGTGGTCGCCACGGCGGCTCACCTCCGGTCGGCGGGGTCGGCCGCCACCGATGAGGGGACGGACCGGTGGAAGGCGGTCGGGGACATCTGGAGGGGTCGGCCGCAGAACATGAAGGTCCTGTTGATCGACTTCACCCTGTGCGCGGCCCTCTTCCAGGGGGCCTCGTCGCCGCCGACGGTCAGGGCGATCGAGATGGGGGCGCCCAGGAACGCGGCGATCAGTACGCTCGGTCCCAGTAGGGGCACGAGCGGCAGGGTTGCCAGCAGGCCGGCGACCAGCCCCCACAGGCCGGGCCACAGCCACGAGGCGGGGACCTGCCACGCGCCGACGGTCGAGGTCCTGGCCCGGTCGGCGCGCGCCCCGGTCAGTTCGGTCAGATCGAACATGGCCGCCATCAGCTGATGACCCCCGAGTTGCGCAGCACCTGGATGACGGCGTTGCCCAGGAAGTCGACGAACCACAGGGCGCCGCCGATGATGACCTTCGGGGCCGCCAGGAGGCCCCCGGCGATGACGGCGCCCCCGATCTTGGTGGAGTCCTGTCCGCTGAGGAGGCGGCCGCCGCGCCTCTTGGCGATCAGGGACGCCACGACCGCGCCGATGACGATGACGGTGCCGGCGACGCCGAGGACGGTGAACAGGGCCGTGGCGCCGGCGGCCCCCTCGATGGCGGCGATCAGCGTGTCCCATCCGCTCTTGAAGTTCAGGTCGCCGGCGGCGGGCAGGATGGCGGGCAGGAGGATGGCGGGTGTCATGAGGAGGTTCTCCTTGTCGGTCCGGGGAGTCGGGGCGGGGTTGTCCGCTCGTTCACATGCGGGCGGCTCCGGGGGGTCGGGCACGGGCGCCCTGGGCGCCCTGAGGGCGCGCACGAGGGCCACCGCCGCCGGGTCGCCGGCGGCCGAGACCGCCCGTCGCAGCGCCCGTCGCAGCGCCCCATCAACGAGGGGCCGGGGTCCGCCGACGGGCCTGATGAGGTAGTCGAAGTCGCTCATACCCATCCCTGTCCGGGCCTCCCGGACAGGGATGGGTATGAGCGACTTCGACGAGGGACTGCACCCGCGGGGCGCCGACGGGCGGTGGGCGCCCAAGACGGCCGGGGCGCCGGCGGCCGCACTGGAGGGGCGTCCCGCCGCGCCGCCCGACGAGCCCAGGACGATCAGCGGCGAGGACCTGATCAAGATCGTCACCGCCATGGTCGGGCGCCAGCAGAGCCGGATCCGCATTGGCGGCCGGGACTGCTTCGACGACATCGTCCAGAACGCCTGCTACGAGGTGTGCAGGACCTACGGGACCGACCGCATCCCCCTGGCCCCCATCCGGCAGATCGTGTCCACCACCATCTCCAGGGCGCAGGGGCACGTGAATCTCGGCTCCACCGACCGGCGCGCCATGAGGGCCCTGGCGTCCCTGCGCGAGGCCCGCGAGGAGGAGCTGGGTCGGACCCTGACCGAGCGCGAGGAGGAGGATCTCGCCCGGCAGATCCGCGACACCTGGCCGGACGCCCGCCACAAGCCGTCGATCAACCTCCTCCAGCGGGCCCGCCTGGCCGCCGTCGGCAGGATCTACCGGGAGGACGGCACCGTCGCCGAGGGCATCAGCCCCTGGGCGGACTCCGACCCCCACTCGGCGGACCCGGCCACGGCGGTGGGGCGGGCCGAGGAGGCGGTCAACTCCCATGACCCCCGTCTGGCGAGGCGGAGCGCCTGGGACGCCCTGGCCGAGCTTCGCGAGGCCGCCGGCGGCCGTCGCGTCCCGCGGGTGCTGGCCGATGTTCACTCCCCCCGGGCGGCGGCGTGGTGCCGCGCCACCATCGACGACTACCCCGGTGGGGTGATGGGCGCGGTCGACAGGTGGGGGCGGGCGGATGAGGACGAGGGGACGATCGCCTTGTTCGCCCCGTTCGGCGACGTCGACGAGGACGGGCGCGACGCGGTGTGCGCCATGCTGTCGGCCCGCCCGGGCCTGGCCGACGAATTGTGGGGGGCGGCGCTGAGCGCGGCGACCAGGAGACGCCGGTAGCGTCCCGGCGGCCGGCGCGGGGACGCGCCGTGACCGTGGACCGGCCCTCGCGCCGAGGGCCGCTTCTACCGGCAGCGGGAGGCTTTGACCGTGTGATTCTCGATGATTCGCCCGGCGGTCAGACGATTGCGTTCCAGTCCCTCTTCGATGGCCGTGGGATCTGAGGTCTTATTCGCGTCGACGAGTTCTTTGATGAATGTCGTCACGTCTTCCTTGAGCTGTTTCAATTCGTCGGCGGTCATGATGCGGGCGTCTTCGGGGAGGTGCGCGTCGCGGTTGAGAGTCGCGGACGGGTGGAGGAGCACCGGGATGCTCCTGGAGTCCCGGCCGTACGCGTCGTGGAGCCAGGCGATGGAGTGGGTGAGCTGTTCGGCCTCGCTTTTGAGGATGACGGGGTTCTCGCGGGTGATCTCGGTCTTGAGCTCGATGACGGCGAACCTGCCGTCGGACATCTTCCACAGGTTGTCGGGCCCGCCGTCCCAGTCGTCCTTCTCCGGTCGAGTCGACTCGAACCCGAGGAGGGAGCCGAGAAGGCGGATCTGCTCCTCGGAAGTATCCGCCGTGCCCGCCAGGCCCCACACGATGGACTCGAAGATGAAGGCGACGTGGAGTTCCATCCCGATACCGTCCGAGTAGTGCTTCAGGTACTCGGCCACCGCCACGGCCTGCGGAGCCGGTCGCTTCCGCGTCCTCTTCGGCGTGGCGGTCTCGTCGGGCTTGAGGACCGTGGGGTTCTTCTTCCTGGCCGATTCCAGGGTTCGTTGAGCCTCAGCGGGGTTGACGTGGTGCTGGTAGGCGGCCAGCTCCTCCAGGTACCAGCCCTTCTCCCGATCGTCGTCGATGCTGTCGATTCCCCGGCGCAGGACCTCGAGTGCGCCTGGGGCGTCACCGTTCCTCATGCGGTTGAAGGCCTCGCGTCTGGCGGTGGCGAGCGGTGCGATCCGGTTGGCGGTGTCGTAGGTGATGGTGGCGGTGGCCTTGCGGCTCAGGGAGGTCCAGTGCTGGTCGCGGCGCAGGAACAGGTCGAGCAGGTCGGCGACGGCGTCGATCCCCTCGCCCCGGATCTGGTCGGCCACTTGCCGGCTGAGCTCGATCTGGGCGCGCGTGGCGGGGGAGTAGTGCTTCCGGGCGTTCTGGTCGTGGAGCGTCAGGGCCGCCTCATCGGTGAGCAGGAGGACTGCGCAGTAGTCGTCGACGTCCCGTGTTCCCCGCCCGATTCCCTGTTCGATCCTCTGGACCTGGCGGGCCCGGAAGGTCGCCGAGCCGTCGAGGGCCTCCGCCGCTCGTCGCTCGTGGGGCGTCGAAGGTGTGGGGACCCCGTCGATGACGAGCAGGCGGCAGGCGTCTCCGGGCAGGTCCACTCCGTCGTACTTGTTGACCAGCACGACGACGCCCAGGTGCTCCCCGTTCCTCATCCGCTCGATGCAGGGCCGCATGTCCGTGACGTGGAGCGTCTCGTCGGCGACATCCGACCATGCTTCGGCCGCGTGGTCGCCGGGCACGAGGACCACGACGTTGACGGGGTCCGCACCCGATCCCGTGCCGGGCCTGTCGCCGTCGGCGAAGTGCCGCACCAGGCCGTGGACCGCCGTCGGGGCCGAGTGCGGGTTGATCTCGCGCGGGGTCAGAATGATCCTGTCACCCAGGTCGGAGGCGCGCTTCGGCGTGATCGGCGGATACACGCCGTCGGGGTCGGCGCCCATCTCGGTGACCAGGATGCTCTCGTCCTCCAGGGTCGCGGTGAGGTAGATGCGGCGCCGCGCCTTGTCGAATGCTGTGATCATGCTGACGTCCGGGCACGGGGGCCTGATCTCGATGCCCTCAGACGTCACGGTGAGGATCGAGTAGGCGAGCGTGTCGGCCACCAGGGGCCAGCAGAAGAAAATATCCTGGAATTCGCCGGGCTCCTTGGTGAACGGCTGCATGATCGTCATCAACTCATCGGCGTGACGGGCCACCGCCCCGAAGGGGACGCGGACGGGCCCGCCCCGTTCACCGCCCTTGATGTCGGCGTGGGCCTTGGGGCTCTGTCTTTTGAGCTCGTCGTCGAACAGATCGAGTATCTTGCCGAAGGCGGGGTGCTCGGGCGGCACCTGGACCGAGAGCTGGGACTGCGAGGCGCGTACGGCCGTGTGCGCGTCGTCGATGATGATGGTTCCCAGGCTTGCCTTCGCGTCTTTGGCGCCCCTGACGCCGAAGACGCTCCGGCCGTTGAAGAGCTTGTGGAAGGTCGTGACCAGGATGGCCTTCGACGACTGGAAGTCCAGGTCCTTCCAGTTGGTCGTCATCGGGATTCCGGCGTCCGTCGCCTCCGTCTTCACCTGTTCGATCAAGTAATTGTCGGGGACGAGGAATGCGGCGGGGCCGACGCCCTCGTGCAGGCTCGACAGGGCTATGAGCAGGCCGGTGAGCGTCTTCCCCGAGCCTGTGTTCTGCTTGATGACGAGGTCCCTGCTGAGGTCGCGACGCTCGAACCATGCGTCGAGGACCTCGGTCTGCTCCGGGCGGAGCCGGTCCCACCTGCGGTTGTTCAAGGAGCTGTAGATCTCCCTGGGCTCGATGAGGCTCTCCCCCTCGTTCAGGGTGATGCTCTCCCACTGGATGGGCATGTCCACGACCTTTCAACGGCTCGAGTCGGGGGCGGTGGGCTGCGCGAGCGGGCCTGCTCCCGGCGGTAATCATGCATCGGCTTCCCGCGCGCCGCGCCGATCCCGGGGTTGCGGTATGAAGTCGAGGGCGCCGTAACGGTGCACGGGCATCCGCGCCCCTGGCGGCGCGGGGACTATCGACCGCCCCGATCGGACACGAGGCGCAGGCCGCGGCGAGGAGCCAGGAACGGGGAGGGTTTGATCTCGTCGACCCCGATGAGCGAGCGGATCTCCGAATCGGACAGGCCCGCGTCCTGGAGCGAACGTCCGATGCTGCCGGCCAGCCGGGGCCTCTCCGGCGGGAGGTCGGCACTCCCCGGCTCATTCTTGCGCCAACCGCGGCGGCTCATCTGCTTGTAGAAGGCGGTCCGCTCCCGTTCGCCGGCGACGCCGAGGTCGTGGGCCCGCTCCATGAGCGCCTGCATGGAGACGCCCCACTCCCGCTTGAGCGCCAGGAGCTTCCCCAGATCGACAACCCGGAGCCGAGGGCGGATGACGTGCGCGGGCATCAGGAACTCCGCGGCGAAGGCGTTGGCCTGGGCCTCCACGTCCTCGTCCTGGTAGCCGCAGTGCATGACCAGGTGCCCGAGCTCGTGGGCGAGGGTGAGGCGCCTGCGGTCCGTGGGCGCCTCGACGTTGACCAGAATGATCGCGTGATCGCCCGCCCATTGGGACATGCCGTCGATTCGGGGTGTGCCGAAGTCGTTCTCCACGACGATCACGCCGGCGGACTCGATCCATGCGGTCAGATCGCGCACCGGGCCGATGGGCATGCGCCATGCGGCCCGCTGCATCCGGGCCGCCTCGTCGGGCCCGGTCTCGTCGGGGTCCAGGTGGAGCACCTGGTTGGTGGGTCTGAGCGGCACTCGGTCCAGGAGGAACGTCGAGTGCATCCGCAGCTCGTTGACCTCCGCCTCGACGCGCTTCCAGTCGGCCGGCTTGGCGGTCCGTCTGCGCCGCATGTGCGCGTCGGCGGCGATCGCCCCGCGCATCCGGAATTCGTGCGACAGGAACCGCGGAGTCACGCCGAGAGCGGAGGCGATGCGCGCGGCGGTCCCCTCGTCCGGCTGACGCATATTGTTCTCGTAGCGCGACAGGGCCGCCTGGGTGATGCCGAGCCTCTCGGCGAGGTCGCTCTGCGTCATCCCCGCGGCGCGCCTGAGAACGAGGATGACGTCGCCGACGGCGTCGCTCATGATCCTGCCCCCTCATCCGCGGCGGGCTCGGGCAGGACGGCGGACAGATCGGCGGTGGGGAGGGTCGGCCCCTGCACCGGCGCCCACGTCGTCGGGGCGCCGGCCTCGTCGGCGCGCCGCAGCTCGACCACCCACAGGGGCGAGTCCATCGCCGTCCGGTAGGAGAGGACGACCTCGCCGAACGCCCGCTCGTCCGCGTCCCAGCGGTACCCGAGGGCGAGGTTGTGGACGTCGAGACCTTCGAAGGACGGGGCCTCATCGGACCAGAAGGCCCGGGCCGCGGCGGTCGGGTACGAGCTCACGCAGTCGCCGTCGCGGTGCCGCTTCACCCTGAAGACGTACCGCGAACCGACGGAGAACTGCCGTTCGGGCTCCTTGTCGACGAACACGACCCCGTCCGCGTCGTCGAGCAGTGATCTGAGGCGGCTCCAGATACGGTCGTGGATGAAGTTCGCGCTGGTGCGCGCCGTCTCGTCGGCGGCCCAGTCCGGGTGTTCCCGGCAGTACCGGTGGTAGTCATCGCGTCCCCCGTCCACCGCGCGGACGAGACGTTGGAGCAGTTCATCGCCGAGATCACGCAGAACCTGCTCCTCGGTGGGGAAAACGACGGAAGTCATACCAGGAAATATACCACCCTCTTCTTCGTGCCGCCCACCGGCTCTGGCGCGGCGGACCGCCCCGTCCCGCGGGCGGCTGGGCGGGGCGGTGGCGGGCCGGTTGACGGCGGTGACGCGGGCGACTCCGCGTTCGTCGCCGGCTCGGGCGCGCCAGCGCGTCCGGTGACGGCCGACGGCGCGTCGGCCGCGGCTCGGACGGCGGCGCGTCAGTTGTCGCGCAGGATGGCCAGGATGCGCAGGAACTCGACGTAGAGCCACACGATGGTCACGACCAGGCCGAAGGCGCCCGCCCAGGCGTACTTGGTGGGCAGGCCGCGCTCGACGCCGCGCTGGATGGCCTCGAAGTCCATGGCGAGGCTGAAGGAGGCCATGGCCACGGCCAGCGCGCCGATGATCAGGCCCAGCGGGATGCCCATGATCTCCACGCCGCGCAGGCCCCACGGGTCGTCGACCACGCCGGTGACCATGAGCAGGAAGTTGACCACGCTGAACAGCAGGTAGCCGCCCATGGCCACCACGAGAATGCGCGCGGCCCTGCCCGTCACCCGGAAGCCGGCGAACTTGTAGGCGCACAGCATGACGGTGAAGGTGGCCAGGGTCGCCAGGACCGCCTGGACCACGATGCCCGGGTAGAGGAGCTCCATGACGCCGGAGATCGCCCCGAGCATGGCGCCCTCGAACAGGGCGTAGAGCATGATGAGCACGGGGCTGGGCTCCCTCTTGAAGGAGTTGACCAGGCCCAGGACCAGGGCGCCGATGGCGCCGCCGATCATGACCGGGTAGCCCAGGGCCATGGTGTCCGGGTTGGACACGAGGCTCCAGGACAGGGCCCCGACGACCAGGATCATGGCGAAGATGCCGGCGGTGCGGATGATGACGTCGTCGTAGGTCATCCGCCCGCGATCGACGTTGGTGGCGCTGGGGGCGCCGTACTGGGCCTCGAGCTGGGACAGCTGCTGGGGCGAGACGCTCTGGGGGCCCGCCTGGCCGTAGGCGGGCGGGGCCTGGCCGTAAGACGACTGGCCGTAGGCGGCGGGGGCCTGGCCGTAGCCGGGCTGCTGCCCGCCCGTGCGCCCGTGGCCGGGCTGGTAGCCGGGCATGGTGGGGTAGCCGTTGGGCGTCACCGTCTGGGCCGGGGCCGCGGGGCCGCGGCCGTTGAAGGCGGCGCTGCGGGAGAAGAACGGATTACTCATCTGTGAACATGTCCTCTCGATCTCGGGGACGGGTGCGCTCCGGCGCTGCCCGGGGCGCGCTGCGGTATCACCGCAAAGCCTGCCACATGCAACAGGCCGGCACTTCCCCGCATTCCCGCCGGCGGCCCCGCTCGCCGCATCTCCTCCCCGAGGAGGAAGCGCCTCCGCCTGGGGGTCCGCCGGGCCCGGCCGCAGGTTTCATCTTCGGGGCCGATGGGCTCCGCTGCCCGCTTCCCTAACCTGAATCCATCACACGGCGCCGGCCCTCATCGGCCGCAGTCGCCACCACCACCCAGGAATGAGCTGAACCCCGATGATCGAAGCATCCGGTCTCACCAAGCGCTACGGCGCCAAGACCGCCGTCGACCACATCTCCTTCACCATCGAGCCGGGCACCGTCACCGGCTTCCTCGGCCCCAACGGCGCCGGCAAGTCCACCACCATGCGCCTGATCATGGGCCTGGACAAGCCCACCGAGGGCAGCGTCAAGATCAACGGCCGCTCCTACCAGGACCTGACCGCCCCCCTGTGCGAGGTCGGCGCCCTCCTGGACGCCAAGGGCCTGCACGGCTCGCGCACCGCCCG
>ERZ772917.1996-NODE-1996-length-10721-cov-16.974311_pt1 | contig 10721 bp, 6 predicted proteins | sample MGYA00511187_ERZ772917 | MGnify/ENA primary metagenome ERZ772917 (study PRJEB29015, sample SAMEA2737925) | human oral metagenome | biome: human oral; feature: human-associated habitat; material: dental | place: China | collected 2012 ... | reverse complement strand
GCGTGGTAGCCGGCCAGGGCCACCTCGGAGGTGCCGGTGAGGTAGAGGTCGTCGGTGGGCAGGTAGTAGATCTCGTCGCTGTGGGCGCCCAGGAACCCGGTGCCGTCCATGACCTGCGGGGTCACCAGGGTGGGGGTGGTCATGGGGGTGAAGCCGCGGGCCACCGCCGCCTCCAGGGCCGCCGTCATGAGGGCGAGCTCCAGGCGCATGCCCCAGCCCTTGAGGTAGTAGAAGCGGGCCCCGGAGACCTTGGCGCCGCGACGGGTGTCGATAATGTCCAGGCCCTCGCCCAGGGCCAGGTGGTCGGCCGGGGTGAAGCCCTCGGCGGTGAAGTCGCGGGGCGCGGGGCCCTCGTGGCGCAGGACGACGTAGTCCTCCTCGCCGCCGGCAGGGGCCCCCTCGATGAGGTTGGCGAACCGGCTGGCGTACTCGTCCAGGGCGGCGGCGGCGACGTCGGCCTGGACCTGCGCCTCCTTGACCGTGGTCGCGAGCTCCTTGGCCCGGGCGAGGATGGCGGGGCGCTCCTCGGGCGAGGCCTTGCCCACTGAGCGGGAGACCGCCTTCTGCTCGGCACGCAGGGTCTCGAAGGCGGCCAGGCGTGCACGGCGCGTCTCATCGGCCTCAAGAAGACGGTCCACCAGGGAGACATCGGCTCCGCGGGCCCGCTGGCTGACGCGGTAGAGCTCGGGGTTCTCGCGCAGTGCGCGCAGGTCGATCATGCCTCCACTCTACCGAGCCGACGCCGCTCCCCGGGGAGGCGACGGACCCCGGCGGGCCGCCAGGGCCTGGGACGAGAGGCCGTGGGCGAGCCCGGGTTCGCCCCGGGTGACGCCGGTGGCAGCCGGGCCCCGACGCCGTCCCAGGGCCCGCACGACATCGACGTAGTCAGGTGGCAGCCGGGCCCCGACGCCGCCCCAGGGCCCGCACGACATCGACGTAGCCAGGTGGCAGCCGGGCCCAGGGAGGCCGGGCGCCGCCGTGGCGGCATCGCCTGTCACCCGACGTCACCCGGGCCCGGGCGCTGCGCACAGGGGCCTGAGACGAGGACACTACGTTCGTACATCTAATGCACTTAATAGACACTGAACCCATTCGCCCGGCGCGTCGCCCGGGTGCTCGGTATCCTTCCCGGTGCGGGTGGAGGCAGAGGCGCGGAGGGCGAGCGTCGCCCAAGTGCTCGGTATCCTTCCGACTCCTGTCGCCGGCCCCGGCAGCACCCGCGCGCCCCGCCACCGTCCCGCCTGTCCTCGCCGCCACCCCGGGGCGGGCAGCGAGCCCGAGCGCCCCAGCCGTACCCGGCCATACCCGGCCGCACCCGGGCGCGTCCGACCACTCGGCCCCAGGCTGGGCGTACCGGCGCCCGGGATCGGCCCGTCTGTCCACGGGGCCCGTCTGTCCACGGGCCCCGGCAGGCCCTCACCCCGGACCTCTGGCCCTTTCCTCCTCGTTCCAGGTGGTGTGACGTGACTGTGACATTGACCGGAATCGCGACCCGGTAACCCGCCTCCCCCTCTGTGTCATTCGAGTGACCTATAGTCAAAACCATCCCACAGCGCCGCCGGGCGCGACACCCCACCCTTAATGACAGGACCACGCCTATGGCCGCGACCCCACTGCCCTCCTTCTCGCAGCTGCGCGCCTTCGTGGCACTGTGCGACAACCAGCACTTCGGTGAGGCCGCGGCGAGCCTCGGCGTCAGCCAGCCCAGCCTCTCCCAGGCGATCCACACCCTGGAGAGGCGCGTGGGCGGTGAGCTCGTGGAGCGCACCACCCGCAAGGTCCTGGTCACCCCCCTGGGGGAGTCCCTCCTGCCGTTCGCGCGCGAGGCCGTCCTGGCGGCCGAGAGCTTCAGCCAGGCTGCCGCCAACGAGGGCGCGTCCCTGGTCGGCACCATACGCCTGGGCATGATCCCCACCCTGGCCCCCTACCTGGCCCCGGTGGTCCTCGACGGCCTGTCCGAGCTGCTGCCCGAGCTGAGGGTCGAGCTGCGGGAGATGACCACCGGCGACATCCTGACCCTCCTGGAGCAGGGGCGCCTGGACGCCGCCGTCCTGGCCATTGACGTGGACATGCAGCGGGCCGCCGCCATCCCCATGTTCGACGAGCCGCTGGTGGTCCTCGTGCCCGCGGACCACCCCTGGGCGGGGCGCACCGACCTGCGCACCAACGAGCTCGACGCCCAGAACCTCCTGCTCCTGGACGAGTCCAACTGCCTGCGCCAGGAGACCCTGGCCATCTGCCAGCACTACGGCTCCCACCCGCCGGTGGCCGTAGCGGCCACCCTGACCACCGTGGTGCAGATGGTGGCCCACGGATCCGGGGTGACCGTGGTGCCCGAGGGCGCCCTGAGGATGCTGGGGGACTCCACGACCTACGCCGTCGCCCGGTTCCGTCAGGAGGGCGGCACCACACCCAGCCGCCGTATCGGCCTCGTCCACCGGATCTCCACCTCCCGGGCCGAGGAGTTCGAGGCCCTGGCCCGGGTCCTGACCGACCTGGTGCGTGAGGCCGGCCTGCCGCTGCGCGAGGTACCCGGCTCCGAGCACCGGGACGCAGGCCCGGGGCGCGAGGACCGGGCGGGCTGACCCAGCCGGTCTTCCCGGGGCGCAGGGCGCAGGGAAAGCCGAGACCCCTCAGCGCGCCGCTCGCGGCCGTCGGAGCGCCGGGCCCGGGACGCGGGGGAAGGCCGAGACCCCTCACGGCCCCAGGAGGGCCGCCGGGACCACCACGACGCCGTCCCGGTCGCGGTAGGCGGCACGTCCGGTGGTCACCAGCACCGCCTCGCTCAGGCGTGCACCCAACCGGTCGCGCAGCCACAGCAGGTGGCGAGTGTCCCCCGGTCGGGGCGACGGGTGGGCCTTGACCTCGATCGCCACCACGCACCGGTCACGCCCCTCGACAATGAGGTCCACCTCGTGCGCGCCGCCCTTGGTCCGCAGGTGGTGGACCCGCGCTCCGAGCAGGGAGGCGTAGACCTGGACGCTCTGGGTGACCAGGGACTCGAACAGGGGACCCAGCATCCGGGGCCGACGCCGCTGCCCGGGAGGAGTCACCACGCGCGCTCCCCTCACACCCAGGATCTCCGCGGGCCCCTGTCCCAGGAGGCGGGCCGCGAGCGCGGGATCAACGAGCTGATGCTTGCCCTGGAGGTTCGCGCGGGAGAACTCGTTCTCGCTGGCGCCCCACCCCGGCACCAGGTCCAGGATCCACATGCTGGCCAGGTGGTCGCGGTAGGCCCGGGCGGTGTCGGCCGCCAGCGGCCTGCCCAGGGGCCTGCTGGCCAGCTGGCTGATATCGGCGAACGTGGTGGTGGTGGCGACGGCGCTGGCGTAGGCCGTCATCCACTCCCGGACCGACCGCGGCCGCCGGCTCAGGCCCCCGGCGTCACGCAGGTCACGGGTGACGGTCTGCTCGATGTAGCCCTCCAGGAGCTCCTCGCGCGCGTAGGCGTCCTGCTCCCGGATGGCGGGGAAGCCGGAACGGCAGATCTCGTCCACGTACTGGTCGATGGTGACCGTGGTACGGCCTGAGACCGGTGGCAGCTCAGCTGCCGGGGTCGTCGGATCCTCCTGGCGCGCCTGCCCGGCGTCGGAGGCCAGGAGCCCGGCCAGGGAGACGGTGGGAGCAGTCTCCAGGCCGCGCTCGACCAGGGAGAAGGGGCGCATCCGCAGGGTGACGATCCGTCCTGCACCGGTGTGGGAGGGGGTGGAGGAGCCGGTCAGGAGGAAGCGGCCGGGGGTGTAGTCCTGGTCCACGGCGCGGCGTACCCGGTCCCAGAGCCTGGGCATGCGCTGCCACTCGTCCAGGACGACGGGGGTCGGGACGCCGGAGAAGTGGCGGTCCAGGGCCTCGACCTGGTCCCAGTCCGTCGGGTCGTCCAGGGGGAAGAAGCTGCCCGCGACGGCCTGGGCGGTGCGGGTCTTGCCCACGGCGCGGGCCCCGTTGACGCTCACCGCCGGCACCGAGGCCAGCAGCCGCCTCAGCTGCTGATCGACCAGACGGGTCCGGTACTCCCTCACGTACGCCATGGTACGACCCCGGGGGCCTGGGTCCTCTGTTTGGTCACCTCCCCACTAGCCTTTTGGTCGCCTCTCCATCCTCTGTTTGGTCCAGTCCTCAGTCTCTGACTCGTCGGCGACACCCCTTCCTTCTCGTGATTCAAGTCACTTAATAGAGGGAGGTGCCGAGAGGGAGCATGGCGTGTAGTATGTGAGCTGCTCCGCGATACCGTGGAGATCGCGGCTTTCCGTGTGCCGTAACCTCACCAAGGTTGCGTCAGCCCCGAGGGATCGGGGATCGTAACTTTCAATGTGCAGTATGTTTCTGCCTTGGAGGCTGATTGTGCGCCCGTCCTTCGACACCGTCTTCCGGGAGCTCACCGGTCACGCGCCCCGGGAGTACCAGGTCCGGCTCGCCCGGCGCCTGCTTGAGGGCCGCCCTCCGACCGTGATCGAGATCCCCACCGGCATGGGGAAGACCCTGGCGGTCATGACCGCCTGGCTCTACGCCCTGGCCGCGGATCTGGAGCAGGTCCGGGAGCAGGGGGGCACCCGCCGGATCTGGATGAGGCTGCACCTGGTGGTGGACCGCCGCGCCGTCGTCGATACCGCCTTCACCGCTGCAGGGCACCTGCGTGACGGCCTCGCCAGCCCTACCTCCCCGGCGGTCTCCTGGCTGGCTGGGGCGCTGCGCACCGGGGTAGGGCCTTCCCGGAGCCCGCTGGAGGTCCTGCGGCTCCGTGGCGGCCTGGAGGACCGCCCGGAGCACACCCGCTTCCCGGCGTGTCCCACCATTGTCCTGGGCACCCTGGACATGACCGTCTCCCGGCTCCTGTTCCGCGGCTACCAGCTCTCCGCACGCCGACGGAGCATTGACGCCGCCCTGACCGGGACCGACTCCCTGTGGGTCCTGGACGAGGCGCACCTGTCCACCCAGGCGTACACCACCCTGCGCCTGATGGAGTCGCACGCAGCTGGGCTCGAGGACCGGTTCGACGGCGTCGTGCCCCCGCTGAGCGTCATCGCTATGAGCGCGACGGGCGCCCCCCGGCCACCGTCCGGCGACGAGGTGCTCACCATCGACTGGGAGCGGGAGGAGGCCCGCGACCCCGGCCTGGCCCGGCGTCGTCGGGCCCGGGCCAGCACGCCGGTGCGCGTGCACGACGCCGTGGGCAGACCCGCCGCCACCATGGCGGACCTCGCCGCACGGCGGGCGCGGACCCTGGGGACCGGGCAGTCCCTGGTCGTCTTCTGCAACACGATCAGGACCGTGCAGGTGGTCGCCCGTAAGGTCACCAGGGCCTGCGGCACCACGGGCTCTCCTGCCCTCAAGGTCCTCGTAGGGGGCATGCCCACACGCCACACCGACGCACTCATGGACGTGCTCGCCCCCTACCGCACCGGCTCCCCGCAGCGGTCGGAGGCCGCCCCCGTCGTGGTCGTGGCCACCTCCACCCTGGAGGTCGGTGCGGACCTGGACTTCACCTTCCTCATGACCGAGACCTGCCAGGCGCCCTCCCTCGTCCAGCGCCTGGGACGGGTCAACCGGGTAGGGGACCGGACGGACGGCGGAGTGGATGTGATCTGTACTACTCAAGTAGACCCGATCCACGGGGAGGCGGCAGCGGCGGTGGGGACGGCCGTCCGAGGGGCCACCACGCTGTCGGGGCTGCTGGGAGGCCTGGAACGGGGCGGAGCGGAGCTCACCGTCCCCGAGCAGGTGCCCGTCCTGCTGCCCCCAGCGAGCCTGCGCGCCTACCTGCGCACCCTTGGCTCGCGCAACGACCAGCCGGTCTCCCCCTGGATCCGCCCCCTACAGGACCAGCGCGGGGACGTGACCCTGGTGTTCCGGGACAGCCTGGGACTGCTCCGGTGGGGCGTGCGCCCGGGGGTGGTCCTGGACGACCTGAGGCAGTGGCCACCGGACCTCCGGGCCGAGGGCTGGACCATGTCCGTAGACCAGGCGCACACCCTGGTGGACGAGTCCCTACGCCAGCAGGGCGGGGAGCCCGTCGGCCTCGTCGTCATGGACCCCACCGCCCCCGAGCCGGTCAGCCACCACACCGCCGTCCCCGGCCTGCGCCCCGGCCAGGTCCTGGTGCTGGACCCGGGGTACGCCGGACCCCTCCTGGGGGCACTCCACGCCGCCACCGACCTCTCAGGGCAGGTGGTCCCGCTCAAGGCGGAGGACCGGGGCCTGCGCGCCGCCCAGGAGCGGCTCACGGCGATGGCCGCCGGCCAGGACCCGGCTACCTCGGTGCTCACCGACCTGGGTACCGGCGCCAGGCGGTCCCAGGACCCCTATGGTGAGCTCCTGGAGGCCAGCGTGGAGCTGGTCGCCCCTGCCGGGACGGTCCTGGGCAGAGAGGTCCTGGGGGAGGAGACACCTACGCCGTGGCTCCGCCTGACCCTGACGCCTGCCACCGCGGGACCTGTCCCGGGCCGGAGCCGCAACCTGCGCGAGCACGGGGCTGCCGTCGGGGCCCGTGCGGGGGCCTGGGCCCGGGCCATGGGCCTGCCCCCGGCGGTGGTCGCGGACCTGGTCCTGGCCGGGACCTGGCACGACGAGGGCAAGCGCGACCCGCGCACGCAAGCCGCCCTGACCATGGGTCTGGACGCGCAGGGCTACCTGGTGCCGCCGGACCGGCCTCCCTCGGAGCCCGTGGCCAGGTCCGGGCTGCCCTACCGGTACTGGCGCCGCTCACGCGACCTGGCCGGGGTCCCGCCCAGGTGGCGCCACGAGGCGCTCTCCGCCGAGCTCCTGGGGGTGGCGCTGGAGCAGGGCCGGGCCCGGGCCCACGACGTCGACCTCGTCCTGCATCTGGTCCTCAGCCACCACGGCTACTTCCGCGGCCCGGGACCGCTCACCCCGCCCGGGGTCGGGCCACGTTACCAGGACCCCACCGACCCGCTGTGGGCCGAGGCGACCCGGCGCTTCCACCGTCTCAACGACCGCTACGGGCCCTACACCCTGGCCCTGGCCGAGACCGTGCTGCGGCTGGCGGACTGGGACGTCTCCCGGGAGGAGCAGGACCATGGGCGCTGAGACCACCTACCCCCTGCGGGCGCTGTCAGGGCGCCGGGCCGCGCACGTGCTGGCGGTGTGGGGGCTCGTGGACCTGCTGCCCGGCGCCCGGCTGTCCTTCACCGACCAGGACGTGCCCGTGCTGTGGTGGGACGGGGCGGACCTGGCGGGGACCGCCGCCGCGGGGCTGGTGGAACGCACCTGGGACCTGGACCACGGCCCCCTGCGGGGGGTCAGTACGACGACGCCCGCCCGCAGCGTCGTCAACCCCCTGACCGAGCAGGCCTGGGAGCAGGTACCGACCACCGGCCTGTACGGCCACCGGGACCCGTTGGCCGTCTTTGACGTCTCCCGTGCCGCCAAGCGGTCCGGTACGGTGGCGGACCTCCAGGTGGGCGCCTCGGCCCTGACCCTGCTCAGCGGCCGCAGCCACGCCCCCGGCACCGTCAGGGCCACCTGGACCTGCCTGAGGGCTAAGGACGAGCAGACCGCCTACCGAGAGGCCCGACGCAGCCTGGAGCACCTGCGCTACGGCGTCCTGGACGTGGCCCTGGCCAAGCCCGGGCTGCGTTTCTCCGCCACGCTCGCCCGGCCCCGGGGGGTCAGTGGCTCGGAACGCTGTGCCGTCCACCCGCTCATTGACCTCCTGGCCTGGGTGGGGCAGACCCTGCTGCTGCCCCGCCAGCGCTCCGTCCCGGCCCCGGGGCGACCCGGCGTCAGCGCCCTGAGCTGGGTCCTCAACCCCGTGCCGCTGCCCCTGGATGTCCTGCTGGACCTGCACGAGTCCCCTCCCGCGGGCCTGCCCTGGCCCCGGTGGACCGCCCGTGTCCAGACCCTGGGGGGCAGCACGAGGGTGACCGCCCTGGGGACCGCCCACCCGGACACGCCGGGGGGCCCGGGCGGCCCGGTCCTGCCCAGCCGGTGGCGCCCACCGTCCCACACGTCCTTAAATAAGGAGACCCTATGAACTTCCGCCCACTTATCGAGTCCCTCATTCACGACGAGGCGGTTGCGGGCATCACCCTGACCACCGTCTACGAGTCCCTCACCGGCGTCACCGTCACCCCGCCCGCCGGGACCATCCGCCAGGGCGGCGAGGTGGTCGGCCTCTTCACCACCGCCACGGGAGAGACGGCCGCGACCATCGACTCCTGGGGCTCCCAGGCCTCCCGCTGCGAGGCCCTCCTGGCAACCCGGTGCACGCCGTCGGGCCAGCTCCTGGCCAACGAGATCGGCTACCCGCTGGTGATCGTGACCGACGAGGAGGGCAGGACCCTGACCACCTCCGCCGAGCTCTCCCACCGCCAGGCGGACGCCACCTGGCGCCTGCTCAAGGGCGAGCTGGAGGCCGAAAAGGTCGACTTCAAGGGGATCCAGCAGGCCACGCGGGACAGTGCCGACGCTCTCCTGACCGGCTTCCCCACCGCGATCCCCTTCGGGTGGTGGCACTCACACACCAAGCGCTCTCGTTCTCAGAAGGCAGGCGACAACCCTGGGAAAAACAGCTCCGCCAAGAAGCCCGGGCGCACCAAGAAGGTCGACGACGCCATGGAGGCCATCCGTGACGACCTGGACTACTACGTCATGGACCCCTCCCAGTCCCGCTCCGCCCGTCTGTTCACCTCCGAGATCATGGCGCTGGGAGTCTCCGAACGGCGGCGCAGGGCGGGCCGGGTGGACCGGGTGTTCGGGGGCGCCGGGGGCGAGGTGGGCGGCAAGAGGCTCTCCGTCCTCGGCCTGGGCTCGCTGCCGCCGACGGAGGATGAGGACAAGATGCCCTCGGACCTCACCTACCGCACCATCGAGGGCCACGCCTTCCTGTCCCTGACGGGCCTGCGGTCCTTCCGGTTCCGCCAGGTGGACCAGGTGCTCGCCCGCACACTCGTCGTCTGCCTGACCCTGCTCCTGTACACCACCCTGCAGCACCACCTGGACCTGCGGGCGGGCGCCGAGCTGCGCGTGGTCGAGCCGGGCACGCGCGCGCAGGTGGCCAGGCACGGCGCCGCCCCCGAGCCGCTGGAGCTGCCCGCCCCGGACGAGCTCAGAAAGCTGGTGCGTACGCTGGGCCGGGAGGCCGGGTGGCCGGGGAAGACGACGACGATCATTGTGTCCCCCACCTCACCTCTGGGCAAGCTCCTCAACCTCGTCGACGGCGGCAAGTGATGCCCGCCCTGACGGTCTCGGCGGTCTTCCCCACCGGTCAGTTCAACGCCCACGACGCCGACGGCCACGCCGAGTGGCCACCGGCCCCCGCCCGGGTGCTGGCCGCCCTCCTGGGGGCCGCGCACCGGCTCGGTGAGGGCGTGGCCGAGGTGGAGTCGCTGTTCAGCGCCCCCGCCCCGCTCATTACGGGGCCCGCCGTCGGGCTGCGGGACACGGGGTTCGGGCGGTGGGTGCCGGTGAACAACGAGCTACAGGTACGCGCGGACGGCACCGCCACGGGCATTGTCGACCATGCCCACCGCTTTGGCGAGAGGCAGCAGAAGGCCCCTGAGCGCGGGGTCCTGGTGGGGACCGGCCCCCAGGACGTCGTGCGCTGGACGTGGGAGGTGCCCGACGGGGCCGCGCCGAGGGTCCTGCGCCGGGTGGCACGCTCCGTGGAGTACCTGGGGCGCCCCACCTCCCCGGTCCTGCTGGACGTGTCCACCGGCGCCCAGCCGGACCCAATCCCGGGGGCCGGCCCCCAGTCAGCCTCAGCCCCGGGGGCCGGTGCCCGGACCGGAACCATGAGGCCGGAGCACCAGGGGACCGAGGTGGCAGGCGCAGAGGCGGCGGAGCTGGCGTCCCCCGGGGCCGGGGACCCGGAGGCCAGGGTTCCGGCAGGGCACCTGCGCTGGGAGCCTCACCCGGACGGTTGGCTCCACCTGCGCGTGGGCACGCCCGCGCTCCTGGAGGCCCTGGCCGCCCGGGAGGAGGAGCGCCGTCGGAGCCAGATGACAGGTGAGCACCCGGTCGTCACCACGTGCCCCACAGCACCCTACCTGCTCGTGGGGGCGGCCCGGGAGGGGGCGAGGGACGGGGCCGCGGTCCCGACGCTCCTGCGCTCCTGCGCGCTCTACCGGGTCGGGGGTGGCGGGAGCGGCAGGGACCAGAGGTTCCTGCACGCTGGGGACGTGGCCACGGTGGTCTCACAGGTCCGGGACGTCCTCGGACCCGGCGGCTGGGTCCTGCCGCTGGTCGGCCCGGAGGGCAGACGGGGGTTGAGGGTCCTGCGCGGCGTGGTGGTCTGCGAGGTCCGCGGCCCGGCCCGCCTGGAGCTGGCCACGCGCACAGGGGTGTGGCAGATGAGGCTGCACGAGGCCAGGTCCCTGCGCTCCCTGCCCAGGGTGCTGTGGGCGGCCACCCGGGCCGCGCGCACGTGGACATCCGTGGTGCCGACCCCGGTCGACGACGCCACGCTGCTGGAGGCGTCCCGGTCACTGGCCCGCTCCCTGGGGGTCGTCCTGACCGGTGTCGAGGCCCATGAGGCCTCCCGGTCCGAGGGGGCCGTGGACGTGGACGGTGACCACGGGCTGCGGCACGTCACCGTGCAGGTCGACGCCGCCGTCCCCGGACCGGTCAGCCTTGACGGGGCCCTGCTCGTACCAGCTGGCGCGAGCGGACTGGCAGTGGCCCGGGGCAAGTACCGCACGTAGTACCGTCAGAGGCGCCCTCGTCAGGACAGGCCCAGGCTGTCCGCACCCGTGGGCAGCGCAGTA
>ERZ772917.1995-NODE-1995-length-10725-cov-4.992127_pt1 | contig 10725 bp, 13 predicted proteins | sample MGYA00511187_ERZ772917 | MGnify/ENA primary metagenome ERZ772917 (study PRJEB29015, sample SAMEA2737925) | human oral metagenome | biome: human oral; feature: human-associated habitat; material: dental | place: China | collected 2012 ... | reverse complement strand
GCTCGACGTGCCAGAACCCCCGCAAGCGCCGCGCCCGAGCCGCGCCCCCTCGATCGCGCTCGCCATAGCGGGCGCCCTCATAGCGGCGGCGCTCGCATGGGCAGCATGGCCAGCCCCTGCCCCGCCCGAGCCCCACGCGGAGGCCACCCGCGCCGCCCCGGCCACCACCGCGCCGCCACCCCCGGCCGCACCCGCCAGCGCGCCAACCACGGCGGCCGCACCGGACGTCTTCGAGCCCGCGCGCAAGACCGCCCACTCGTGGATCACCCGGTTCTACACGAACCGCGCGCCCACAACCACCTGGAAGCAGGTCGACGAACGCCTCGCGCCCCTGCAAACATGGGCCCTCGGCGTCCAACTCGCCGAAAGACCGGACCTGCAGGACGCCCCCACGGGCACCGCCGTCACCGCAGTCACCTACAGCGACGAAACAGCCGACCCACGCCGCCCCACCTCGTGGACGGCCACCGCAACCATCGCCCTCGACAACACCACGACGGTGCGGGCCCGCATCACCGTGGTCCCCGACCCCGACACCGTGGACGGCGGATGGAAAGTCGACGAATGGACTCCCCAGCCATGAGCATCAACTGGAAACTCAAAGCCGCAGGGGCCCTCGCCGCCCCCATCCCCATCATCGTCATCGCCACCATGAGCGCCGTCATAGGAGGCGCCCACCAGGGAACCGCCTCCAACAACGGCCCCGGCGGCGGCGTCTCCGACGCCGTGCCCGACGCATACAGGGCCGATGTCATCAAAGCCGGGAGCATCTGCGCGGGAATCAGCCCCGCGCTCATCGCCGCCCAGATCTCCGCCGAATCCAACTGGAACGAGAACGCGGGATCGCCTGCCGGCGCCCAGGGCATCGCCCAGTTCATGCCCGACACCTGGAACGGGGGAGCGGGCAAAGACGGCGACGGAGACGGCGTCGCCGACCCGGGCAACCCGCACGACGCGATATGGAGCCAAGGCCACTACATGTGCGCCATGCTCTCCACCGTCAAGTCCTACCTGGAAGCAGGAATAGCGTCCGGCGACCCCATCGAGCTCGCTCTCGCCGCATACAACGCCGGACTCGGGGCGGTCCAAGCCGCCGGAGGAATCCCCTCCAACGGGGAGACCGAAGAATACGTCCCCAGAATCATGAGCGCCATCCCCCAATACCAAGGGGGGACAACGCTCACCACACCGCAAACCGGGGTCGCCTCCAACACCGCGCAAGCGATCGAATGGGCAAAAGGAATAGCCGACGACAACAGCCACCAATACGTCTTCGGAGGCGAGGGGCCGCACTACGACTGCTCAGGGCTCACCCAAGGGTTCATGAGGCAGATCGGAGTGAGCCTCCCCCACTCCGCGGCACTCCAAGCAGTCGTCGGAACGCAAGTCCCCGAAGAACAAGCCCAACCGGGCGACCTCATATTCTGGAACATGACCGGGATCGGCATCGACCACGTCGCGATATACATCGGCGACGGCCTCATGGTCTCCGCCGACTCCGAAGCCAGCGGAATCAACGTCGAACCGATCTACGGGAGGAACAAACTCGTCATGTTCCGCCACTACACCCCAAACGACTAGAGAAGAAAGGCGACGAGCAGTGAACGCGAACTCGCAAAGGTCCTACAGCCCCCACCGCGACGAGGTAACAAGGGTCCTACACGTCGAGATCAAAGAAGACGCCTACGACGCCTTGCTATGGATGAAAAGCACGACGGGGAAACACCTCTACCGGCTCGTCGAAGAGGCCATCGACCAGATCTACGCCCCGCAGTACGAAGCCGCCCGAACAAAGCCCGCAGACAACGGATCATAACCCGGAACAACGCCGCCGCCCACCCAGCAGCCCCTACACTTCCTCCTACACTTCCGCGTACACCCCGCCTGCACCCCAGGGTGTACCCCCTCCCGCAGAACCCCAAGGGGAACCTGCCCTACCCGGGATCGACCCCCCTCCCACAACTACGCAGTGAAAGGGGGGTCGATCCCGGGCAGGGCAGGACAAGCAGAAAGCGGGAGGGGGTACAAAGAAGAAGGACAAGCAAGAGGAGTAGGAGGAAGTGCAGTGGAAGAGGAAAAGAGAGGGCAGGGCGGCGCGACGAAGAGGAGGAAGCAGAATGAACACGACGAGGAAGACAATGATGACACAGGGCGGTCAATGCGGCAAAAGAATGCGCGAACACATCGGAGTGGTGCCGTCATGAGAAGCATCAGCGGCATTGATATGCGGATCCTCGAACTGCTCGCGCGGTTCCGGTTCGCGCCCATCGAGGTCATCCGCCGAGAAGCGCTCGTGAACCAGAGCGTCGAAACAGCGCGGGCCTACAGCATTCGCCGGTTGAAATCGCTCCGTGAATGCGGACTGATCGACCGTGAGACCGTGCTCGGAAGAACGGCCGTCCACTACCTCACAGAATCGGGCGCCGCGTTCATGGGAGTGGAAGGGGGCGGCGGTGTCGGCGTCAAGCTCGCCGAATACCGGCATGACCTCGCCTGCGTCAATACGTACTTCGCGCTCCGCGACAGAGGCGATAGAGGCGCGCTCATAACCGAACGGGAAGCGCGCGCCAGAACCATCGACTACGAAGACAATCCCTACGCGATACCCATCACCCGGCCGTCCGGGAAGAAAGGCATCGCCTGGCCCGACATGATCAGCGGGGATGAGGGAGCCCTCATCGGTTACGAGGTCGAATGGACGCCGAAGTCGAGAAAACGCCTCATCCACCTCATGTGCGGCTACGGGTACTCGCCGCACTACCGGATCGGCGCGTACCTGACGACCAGTGACTCCCACTCGGTAGTGTCCGCCGCCGCCCAGGATGCGAACACCATCCTCCAAGGCCGGGGGCTGGGGCGGCCGATCCTGGTGCGCCCGCTCGCCGACATCACCGGCCAGCAGTGCCAGGGGGCGGCGTCATGATGAGTGGGCCCAATCTCCGGTTCGGGCGGGGCGGGCCCGTCGATGACCGCGCGGCCACCGCGCGCGTCATCGCCGTGGGCGCCGCCGTCCTCAATCCCCTCGCCACGGCCGCCGCCCTCGTCCTCGTCGTCATCGGGCGCACCAGGCCCGGCCGGCGCTGTCGGCCCCTCGCCGTCACGGCCGCGGGCGCGGCCGCGTGCGCCGCCGGCATCTGGTGGGGATGGGCCGCCGACTACATCGGCGTCTACCGGGACCTCGCGTCCCGCCTCCTCGACGCCCTGGTCGCGGGCCTGCACGGCACCGACGCGCCCACGCCCGCCGCCGTCCTCCGCGACAACTGGCAGGACTGGGCCCACGCGCAGGCGCCGTTCGCGGCATGCGCAGGAGTGTTCGTGGCGGGTGTGTACCTGATGTACCGGCGCCGTTTCGACGCCACATGGCGCGACACCACCGGCGACGGTGAGGGCGACCGGGCCCGGCGGCCCCGCAAACCACCCACCAGCCGCGCCATCGACCGCGCCAAAGCCCGCCAGAGGAGGGCCGTCGCCCGCGCCGGGGCCGCGCCCGGCATCGACGCCCTCGCCATCCCCGTCGGCGTGGACGCGGCCCGCGCCCGACCCGTGAGCATCGACGCCGCAGCATTGCGCACTCACGGCGTCGTCATCGGCCCCACCGGCGTCGGCAAAACCCAAGCCCTCGAACGGATTGTCTATGGTTTCACGGCGGCGCCCGCCGCCCGCGCCCTGCGCCTCCCGGCCGTCGTGATCGACATGAAAGCGGACCCGGGCCTCGCCGCCACCCTGCGCGCGCTGGCGGACAGTACCGGCCGGCGTTTCCGCTGCATCACCGCCACCGCCGCGTCCCCCGACACCTACAACCCCCTCGCCGGGCTCACCGCCGACGAGGCCGCAGACGCCCTCTATGAAGTGCTCTTCGCGGCCGACACCAGCGCGAACATGCACTACGCCACCCTCAGCCGAAGGTTGTTGCAGCAGGCGGCGCGGGTGCTCGACGACCTCGACGCCCACGGCGTCCGCAAGCCCGGCGGCGCCTGGCGCATGTGCCTGGCCGACGTGACCGCCCTACTCAGCATCGACGAGCTCCGCAAAGCCGCCCCCTACGTCGGCCCCAGTGTCGCCCAGTCCCTGATGCGCTACCTCGACGACATCGACGCCTCCAAGAGCGCGGCCGATGTCGGCGACGTGCGCGACAGGATGGCCGTCATCGCCGACACCGCGGCCGGCCGAGTCCTCGACGCCACGGGGTTCCGCCTGGAGGACGCCATCCGCAACGGCGACATCACCGTGTTCAGCCTCGACGCGGCCGGATCCCCGGCCACGGCCCGCACCATCGGCACCCTCGCGGTCCAAGACCTGAGCGCGACGTTCGGGCGGCTCGCACGGGACGGCTGGGGCCAGGACCACGTGTGCCTTACTGTGCTCGACGAGTTCAGCGCACTAGCGAGCCCCAAGGTCGCCGACCTCTACGCCCGCGCCAGATCAGCGGGCGGGGCCGTGCTCCTGGCCACCCAGGACCTCGACGCCGACCTCGAAAGCGTGTCCCCCCAGTTCGCGGCCGCAGTCCGCACCAACGCCAACGTCTGGATCGTCCTCCGCCAAACCCGCGGCGAGGCCGCCGACGCCATCGCCCGTGACATCGGGTCGCGCCTCGCGTGGAAGGAAACCCTGCAAGTCGAGGACGACTGGGACGTGCTCGGAGGGCTGCACGCCGCGAGCGGCGTCGGGTCGTTGCGGGAAGTCGATGAGTTCATCCTGCACCCCAACGAGATCAAGTCGCTGCCGCAGGGCGGGGCCTACCTGGTCATCAAGATCCCCACCGGGTCGATCAACCGCCCCGACGCCGACGCCCTCATCGAGCGCGTCCACATCAACGCGCTCAGCGACGACGAGACCCGGCCCCCGACCACGGGCGCCGGCCGGCCGGCGCCCGTGGCCACGGCTGTCCACGACGCGCCCAGCAGCGCACCAAGACCAGCAACGCCAGCAAGTGCAGCGAGCCCCGCCGCGCCCACGCCGGCGGATCCGAGCGCCGACGACTGGCCCACCGGCCCCGACGGGGACCCCGGCCCCGGAGACTGGCCCGACGCCCCCGACTGGGACGAGTGAAGCAAGCCGGTGGCGCGGCCGATGGGCCGCGCCACCAGCCCAGCCGGGCGGGCCCGGGGCCTCAGCTGCGCCCCGCCCGCCCGCTGCGGCCACGAGCACCACGGCCACGAGGACGAGGGCAGCCGCCCACGGGAACGGCCACCGCGCGCCGACCACCCCCTCCCACACGACGCTCGCCAGATCGCAGACCTCCAAAAGCTCCTGGAGCAGCGCGGCCAGCCCGGGCAAACGATCGGCGCGCCCGACGAACACGGCCGTGAAACGGATGAACCCCATGGGAACCCCCTGCACTCCGGACGGGGAACCCTTCGCCCCGCCACCAGGGGCCCAATAGCGCGCCGCACGGATCCCGAACGCGGGGGGCTGAACGACAGGGACGGGGGTTCGAACAAGAGACGGGCGCAGGAGCGGACTCCCGGGGCCGCTCGCGCGGTGAACGGCACGCCAAGCGGCCGGACCGGCCCGTATCGGACCTGCTGCCGCCTGTGCACAGCCGCTCCGCGCCTGCGCACAGTTGCCAACGAAACGGGCGGCTGAGCCAGCGGAGACAAGCAGGGTCGGACGAGTTCGTGGGAGGGGGCTCGCACGGGCAGCGCCGTATATCCATTTGCGACTATATCTAAATGTGTATACCATGGTGGTATGGGAACAGAGTGGACCGTCATCATCTCGCGCGAAATCCGCGAATGGTTCGACCAGCAGACCCAAGCGGACCAGATCGTCGTGCGGCGGGCGGTGGCGAGGCTGCGGACCCTGGGGAACCAGCTGCGGATGCCCCACTCGCGTCCGCTCGGCGACGGCCTGCACGAGCTGCGGTTCTCGATCAAGGACGGCAGGGTCGATCAGCGCATCACTTACATATTCGATGTCGAGCGCCACGTCATCACCTTGACCACGTTCCCCAAGACCCGCAACAACGAGCGCCGACAGGTGCGGCGGGCGCGGGACGCCCAAGCCGCCTACAAGCACGGGAGGAAATGATGAGCTTCGAGATCCCCGAAGGGTTCTACGACTTCGACGAGGTCGTGCGCGAAGCGCGGGCGAAGTACACGCCCGAAGAGCTCGCCAAGGAGCCCGAACTGATCGAGCGCGCCGACGAACAACTCGAGCTCGCCGAACTGGTCTACAACATGCGCACCGGCGCGGGCATGACCCAGCAGGAACTCGCCGAGAAGACCGGCAGCTCCCAGCCGTTCATCTCCGCCGTCGAGCGCGGCGCCCGCATCCCCACCTACGCGACCGTCCGCAAGTTCGCCCGCGCCACGGGGAACCGCCTGCGCATCACCGCCCACCCCGCATGAGATACAGGCATGGCCAGCAACGCGCGCGTTGCTGGCCATGCTGTACATGCTGCTAATCAGGGGCGCGGCCCTGTCGGCAGCTCGCCGGGGCCGACAGGCGTGAACGGCCGACCCCCGTTGTGCGCGGCCCGCTCGGACGCGAGGTGCGCCTCCAGGGCCTCGATCACCCACGCGCTCATCGAGCGCACGCCCGTAGTCGGCGCCGTCGTCCACCACGCCGCGCGAACCTCCCCCATGAGCTCGGCGGGCACTCGGATGGAGAGCCTTTCCACCGCGGCCCGCGCGGGGGAGGGGACGGCTGGCGGTGCGGGGGCCGCGGGTCGGGAAAGGGGAGCAGCGGCGGGGGCGATCACGGCGGCCGCCGACGAGTCGAGCGCCGACCGCTTGCGAGGGGGGCGGAGGCTCACAGTTCCCCACCCCCAGCCGCCAGGAGCGCATCGAGGTGCGCGTCGTACAGGGCGGCGAGTTTGGCGCCGCCCGGCCACATGTCCAGGCCCGCTCCCGATTCGGCGGCGTCTGAGACGGCCACCGCGTCCGGGACGGGCGGCTCGAAGAGCCGCAGTCCCCGCTCCTCGCACGCGCGCGTCAGCTCGCCCATCCAGTGCGCGCCCTGGAGGGTACGGCGCTTGTGCTGGTTCACGAGGACCCCCGCGACCCCAAGGGCCGGGTTGTAGTAGGCGCGCACCGCCTCGACGGTGCGCAGGAGATGGGCGAGACCGGTCGCCGAGTACAAGCGGGATTGCGTGACGACGAGGACCGCGTCGGAGGCGGAGAACGCGTTCGTCGTGAGCGAGTCCAGAGACGGGGCGCAATCGACGAGCACCAGGTCGAAGTCCGCGTCGAGGCCCGCCAGGGCCTCGCGCAACCGCATCTCGCGGCCCGGGCCCGCCGTCACCAGTTCGTTGCGGACCCCGGCCAGCGCGTCACCGCCCGACGGCGCCAGCCACACGCCCTCCCCGGCCCAGTGGGACGAGACGACGACCTCGTCCAGCGCGATGGGGGACGCGGCCGAGAGCACGTCCGCCATCCCCGCGTAGCCCGCGTCGAGGCCCACCTCGGACAATGAGTCCGTGAGGTTGCCCTGCGGGTCCAGGTCGATGACTAACGTGCTGAGATTCCGGCGCGCCGCAGCGCGCGCCAGATGGTACGTCGTCGTAGTCTTCCCGACACCGCCCTTCTGGTTCGTGATCGCAACAACTAGCATCTTGGTTTCTCCTTTCAGATGGTTTCGAGGGCTATGAGGGCGTCGTGCAAGTCGACGAGCGCCGAGGTGACCGCTTGATGCGCGATCCGGGCCGCCACCTCGCCTCCAGGTGGCGGGCTCTTGCGTGCCCCCTCGACCTCCTCCAGGGCCCGAGAGGCGGCTTCGACGGCGCCCTCCACCGCCTCATACGCCGCGTCCGCCGACTCGCGGCGCTCTTCTGCGGAGACGTATTCATCCATGGTTTTCTCCTTGATATCGTTGGAATCATTGGAATTGGAAGGAAAACAAACGCCAGCAACACCAGCGTCGCCGCACTTGCTGGTCTTGCTGTCATTGCAGGTGCTCGTAGATGTCGGCCGCCTCAACGGCTTTCCGCAGCGCGTCCCGGGGAGGTTCGGCGTACCGCTGCGTCGTGGCCACGCTCGCGTGCCCCAGGAGGCGCTGCACAGCGAGCAGGTCTCGCTCCGCCGAGTACGCGGCCGTCGCGAACCGGTGGCGGAGCGTGTGCAGAGTCCATCCATCGCGCAGCGCCCGCGCGCCGAGCTTGGAGACATGGGCGCCCGAGAGGTGCCCCCCGTACTTCGACGGGAAGCACCAGCCGTCGGCGCCGCACGCGCGGACCACGGCGCGGGCGAGCCACCGCGCGAGGGGGACGCGGCGCACCCGGCCGCCCTTGCCCTCCACTGTGAGGGCGATCCCGTCGATGTCCTCCACGACATCGCGCCCGCGCACCTGGGCGATCTCCGATGCCCGCAGTCCCGCGCACGCAGCCAAGCACAAGATGAGGCGGGTCCGCGGCGGAGCCGCCTCCATGCCCTCGCGCAGCACATCGAGGGGCACCGGCCGCGGAGCCCCAGGACGGCGCACGACCACCGGGAGCCACTGCGCGGGCGAGTCCCCATCGGGTGCGAGCCACCGGTAGAAGCCGCGCAGCGACTCGTAATACGCGTGCCGCGTCTCCGGGGCCCACCGCTGGGCCCCGCACCAGGCCATGAGCCCGTCGGCGTCCACATCCCGGGGCGAGGCCACGCCCAGGCCCCGCGCCGCCTGCCGCACGTGGCGGATCCGCGTCTCCACCGTGCGCTCACGACGCCCCGCCGCCCGTAGATACGTCTCCCACCCGTCCAGAGCCGCCGTCCACTCGGGGGGAACCGACTTGGTCAACACGTGATTCTTGTCCATGAAGAACAAGCATTCGCCCACCACAACGGGTCAGCACCCCAGTACGGGGCGGAACGACCTGCAACGCCCGCAAGTGAGGCAAGCCATGCAATACCTGCAAGACCAGCATGTACAGCAACACCAGCATGAGCAGCGAACCGGAGGTCGCAGGTTCAAATCCTGTCCCCGCTACCAACCCAGAGGGCCCGGTCTCAACCGAGACCGGGCCCTTCCGCGCGCCCGGCACATACGCCGCAGGCACCCAGCCCCCCGCCCCGTCCGGGCGCGGCATCAGAGCGTCAACGGAGACGCCGAACTCAGCGGCGGTGAGGGTGAGGTCTTCAGCGGTCCACTTGATCTTGCCTCGCAGACGATTTGAGACGCTGGTCCCTGGCACGCCGAGGACTTCGCCTAGGGATGCCCGCGTCATTTCAAGGGCGAACAGGTGTTGTTGAACAGTGAAACCAAGAGCTTCGTCGTAGCTTGTCATGATCTGAATGTACCAAACGTAGCGAATCAACACAACCATGCTTGACGAGATGTCTCATAGCGGATACTCTCAACGCTATGAACGTGTTGAATGGACATGAAGCTAGCCATTCCGCAGATCTGTTGACGGCTGAGCAGGCAGCGGCGTTGCTGCCGGGCGCGAACCGCGCGCAGCTGATGCGGTGGGCGCGGGACGGCCTCGTGCCGTCGGTGCAGTACGTGCCGCGCGGTCAGCGATTCTTCCGACGGTCGGATATCGAGGCGTTGCTGGAGCCGGTGGGCGGTGATGCGCAGGCGGTTCCCCGTGGCGCGGAGGAGCCGGGGGGTCCGGCGACCTTGCCGGGCCTGGGGAAGGCGGGGCGGTAGCCGTGGGGGGCCTGGTGCTCATCGAAGGCGTGTCGGACAGGTGCGGCAGGATGCGCGGGGGCGCCCTCCGTCGATCAGACTTTGGTGTTTCACGTGGGGGTGTGTTGTGAGCATTTACGGAGTCGCGTGGGCCCTGGACCGAGTTCACGGGATCTCGGGGAGCGCGAAGGTTGTGTTGATCTCGTTGGCGGAGTTCGCCAACGAGCAGGACGTGACGTGGGTGTCCCGGGAACGGCTGATGGCCCGGGCCGAGTGCTCGGCCCGGGCGCTAACTGGGTACTTCAAGGAGCTGGAGGCTTGCGGAGCGCTGTCGCGAGAAGCCCGGTACGAGTGGTGCACCTCGGAGTCGTGCTCGCGCACTGGGGAGCACAAGCACCGTCGGGGCACGGTGTACCGGATCCACCCGGAGCTGCGCATCGACATGCGGGCAGCCACAGGCGCAGGATCTGCGCCTGTGAGAAAAACGTTGGAATCTCAACGAAAGTCTCACAGTGGCAAAAGCTGCGTCTGTGAGGACACAGTGGCAAAACCGCGTCGTTCACAGGCGCAGATGCCTGCGACCATTACCTATAGGAATGAACCACCAATAGAACCACCAGACCCTACCCGACCCTCCCCACTGGTTGACCGGCAGTCACCGACGGAGCCAAGTCCGGTCGGGTCGGGGACTGAGGCCTGCATCGAGGACCAGGAGGTCGCCGCGTCGCCGCTGACGGCGGCGCCACCTGCGGAGCCCGGGGATCCGGTGGCCCCGGTGGTGGCCCGTCCTGTGGGCGCAGGAGCGGGCTCCGGGGGGCGCAGTGCGCCCGCAGCGGCGCGTACCGCCCCGGCTGCGGCCTCGGACGCCCAGGGGGCGCGGGAGCCCCGCAGATCGCCGTCTGGTGAATCTGAATCCGGTGGTCGCTCGGGCGGTTCGGGACCGGACCTGGCGCTGCTAGGAGCCTGCCTGCCGGAGTGGGCGCTGGCCATGGATGCCCGGGGGGCGCGCCAGGTGGCGGCGCTGCTGGCCGAGCGGGTCGGCGGGGGCTGGAGGCCCGGCGAGATCCGGGCGCTGATGGGCGAGCCGCCCGCTGGGGGCGCGCGCCGCATGTCGGCGCTGGTCGCCTACCGGCTGCGCGAGAACGTCATTCCTGGGTCCGCCCCGGCCCGTGCTGG
>ERZ772917.1993-NODE-1993-length-10738-cov-3.823551_pt1 | contig 10738 bp, 12 predicted proteins | sample MGYA00511187_ERZ772917 | MGnify/ENA primary metagenome ERZ772917 (study PRJEB29015, sample SAMEA2737925) | human oral metagenome | biome: human oral; feature: human-associated habitat; material: dental | place: China | collected 2012 ... | reverse complement strand
GTAGTGAACTTCATAACTTATATACCGACAAATAAAAAGTTTATCTCATACCGCCAATCGACCCGAAGTCGAAATCTATGTTAGAGATTACCGAAAACACGGCTCCCCTACTATAAGTAGTGAAAAATCCCGATACTCTGATGTCTGCATCGAGGCATCTGATGTTTGTCTTCACCTCCGACGGCGGCGACGAAAAAAACGGATTTTGCATACCAGTAGATGCAGCCTGCGACACAAAACCCGAATACGGATTATTAAAGTTATCTATCCTAATATTCAGAGTATCACCCTTGTGTATGGCACCTTTTCGGACAAAATACGGTACAGTATAAACTTTGTGAAACGAACGCAAATACTTCTCGGGCATAATCATAGTATAATCGAATATACCGATAGTGTCTTTACCTTTCCAGTTGTATACACAAAAGTTATTGTCGGTAGTGTAAAAAATCTCTCCATATACGAACATAAGAGGAAACTTGGAGATGGCTTTGTCTGATAGTTTCACCGAATCTATACGAGGAGTATTGGTCATAACGGAGCGAGCCTGATAATGTTCGTCCTGCCCGTTACCGTCGAAGTCGAGACGTATATCTAAAACATATTCTCGTCCTGCTACCATATCGAGCGAGTCGATATAGTACCTACCTGCAACAGTATCCGACTGTAACTTGTAAATCTCATTGTTTGAGGTTATTGTTACCGTAGCAGTAGAAATCGGTGTCGGTGGATATTGCGAGAAAAAACCCATTGATTTGCTGATACTCACATAATTCCTGACACTATCCTGCGAGAAAGCACCGAAAACAACGACACGAGGCTTCGAATCGTTGGTGTGTATATCGATATCTTCCGTGCACGCAATCGACAAAACACTACAAAATATCAACAATTGCAATTTATAAAAGGTTCTCATATAGCATTGATTTACATTATATATATCTTATTTGCCTTTAACATTTATATCTTCTACGAATACCCATCTGCCGCCTTTCAATCGATAGGCGTTGAACGAAAAATCGGGTCCGTATGATAACACCTTACCGTCGACGACCTCCATTGGCGACAGATTATCGAACTCAAACTGTTTCTTTGCCTTATCGTATTCCAGATACATCGATACTCGCTTGTCGAACTCAAATACAGTCCTCGACTTCACCGTCGTTTGTCTCCGTTTAGAATATTCGTCGTAAGATGTTTTCACGAAAACGGGAAGTCCTAATATCGGCTCTTCTTCACTAAAATTGAGTACATCGATGATTTTCTGATTGAAATCTCCGACACTTCGTGAACCTAAGAGAGCGTAAAAAGTTACTCCCCTCGACTTGAATGGAGTAATACTGTAATACAAGGCGCCATACCAAGAGTTGTCATAAATCTTATATTCGTCCACAGGCTCTTTGCCAACAGTTTTTCGCAACAGGAACGAATAGCCGTCTGCCCGCTGAAAAACGACATTATATATATTCCTGTCTCTTAGGGGTACAACCCACGAATAGAGGCATATAGCCTTGTCGGCAGATACAACTTTGCCAATATTCCTTACGCTATCGAAAGGTAAAGAAAAAGCATTGGCTTCGTTCTGTTTCAAGGTCTTCATCATCACCATACAGATAGAATCGTTCAATGCTGCACGGTTTTCGGTATAGTTGGTATCTTGTTTGATTTTTTGGAATAATGCATTGATACGCAAGGCGTAATCCGTAGTATTGGAATTTTGGGTAAAAACCCGAATACTACAAAGCAGGCAACAGGATACAAGCAATAATTTGGTTTTCATCTTCCGTTGTTTTTTATCAATTCTCCGAGTGTAGTGTTGAAAGTGTTTTTTCTTAGTATCTCTTCCAATGGCAGATGAAGGCGATAGCTCCACGTATGATTCGGATTATCTGGATAATTGATGCGTTCCGACATAAAGTCTTTTGCCGCCGTATCGTCGTTTATCGCCAGATAGTCCTGAATGGGAATTATTGCCCACATAGCATCTGTTTCGAAAAGCAAAGCTAATATTTTTTTTGCAATCTCCGAAGTACATCTCTCGGGAGCCTCCCCCGCAAGTCTGAGCACATTGCCGTACAGACTGCGTACTCTATCCCTATCCTCGCTCCACCACATACGCAGTGTAGACGTATCGTGCGTGCCTGTGGTAACTACCGAGTTGTACGGGACTCTGTCGGGAACGACGAACTCCGCCCCCATCTCTTTGGGCATACGCAATACCTCGAGCGATAGTATATTTAGTTGCCGCATAACATCGGGCACCGAAGCGGGCACCATACCCAAGTCTTCGCCACAGACGAGCATATCTATATCGTCAAGTATCACAGGGAGCTTGTTTAGAGCACTTTGTCGCCAAAACTCGTTATGACGGCGGTAGAAATAATCGTTATAAAGACGGTCGAAATCCTCTCGTTCGTCGGACGTAAGCCCTTTGTACGCCTGTGTCTTACGTGCCATAATGCGAGGATGATAATGTGCAGACTTGTACGGGTCTTCTATAAAAAGCACATTGTCGGTATCGGTAATAATCAACCTATTACCGTCGGGATACCGTAAAATGTACTTCTCGTCGATGGGTAATTTGTATTGCCTGATTTCTTCGACCGACAGAGGCAAAGCGGGCGAGAAATATCCCAACAATCCGCTGCTGACCGTCAGAGGTATCTCCCAAATCCTGAAAAAGCCCAATATATGGTCTATCCGTATGGCATCGAAGAGTGTCTGCATAAAGCTGAACCGCTGCCGCCACCAGCGGTACGCGTCTTTTGACATATTCTCCCAATTGTATGTGGGGAAGCCCCAGTTCTGTCCCTGGTCGGAGAAGTCGTCGGGCGGAGCTCCTGCCTGCTTGTCGGTATTGAATAAGTGCGGATATTGCCACACGTCGACGCTGAGTCTGCCGACACCCACGGGTATATCGCCCTTTAAATATATCGAATGTGCATTCAGATAAGACTTGGCTTCTCTAAATTGTTTGAAAAGATGATACTGTACAAAGTAATAAAACTCAACCTTTTCGGCATTGTCTGTAGCATATCGACGTATCTTTGTCTCGTCTGCCGAAGCCCAATCGCCCCAATCGTAGAAATTGCCTGTACCGAAATCGTCTGCAAGACAACGAAATACGGCATACGGCAAAAGCCAACCGTTTCTTTGCTCGAAATCGAAAAGCATACGCCTTAATGTGTCGTATATGGCTTTATCTGCTCGTTGCTCCCGATACAACTGCCTTAGTACGCTGAGTTTAAGCTGTAACACATCGGAATATTGTACTCGGTGTTGCTCGTCGAGGCGGCGACGCTCCTGTTCGAACTCACGGAGCAAATTCGTGTCTTTTATCTCACCTATCTTGTCTATATTTACGTAGATAGGATTGAGAGCATATATCGATACCGAACGATATGGATACGAGTCTGTATTGTCGAACGAAATATTGGTATCATTTACGGGCAATATCTGTATGATTTTCTGATGTGTAGCCACGCACCAGTCTGCCAAGAGGCAAAGGTCGGTAAATTCGCCTACTCCCCAGCCGTTGCGGCGTCTGAGCGAAAATATCGGCACTGCCACGCCGGCACCGTGCCAATCGAGAGTACCTCTGAAAACTGCTTTGTATCGTCCGGTGGCTTCATCGCTTCGTTTAGAGAATATACGGTTATCGCCATCTTCCCAGAGGTTTATATGCGACGTCGACGGGTCGAAGACGACGAACTTAAACTCAAAGCTATCGGGCAGACTACCGTAATCTACGTCCACCCGCCAACGGCGAATACCAACCCTCTGCATAGCCACAGGCTTCTGCCAGCAACCAAGCGTGGCACACGAACCGACGACACCGATATTCAGTGTTTCGACTATCGGCTGGTAATCAATGATAAATGTTAATTTTGAGCTAATAGACGAATTAATCATTTGTAGGATTGCATTCTTTTTTCCGACATTACAGTTAATGCCACACTCTATTTATTTCAATGTAATCCCGAATTTTCATTTCTTGACTGATATATACAAATAGCAATGAGCTTTACCGTCTTTTGTGTATTCTGCAGGCACACTACTTTCATAATCAATGGTAAAGGCTCTTTTTAATGTCCCTGTGTCGGTATCATCCCATACTTTTTTCCAAGCCTTTTTTGTACATATTTCTATGTTTCCATTGTCATCAATAGCCTCATATTTTTTATACAAACCATTTTCTACTTTCTTTTCTATATCTTCGAAAAAGAAACGGTTTACTCCCACTATGCTAATATCATAATCGCCTTTCTCACCATTTTCGTAATTACTATATTTTGAAATGGGAGAGATACCTTCCACAAAATTATGTTCGCTATCAAACAAAACGGGTAGTTTCCCTGCTGAAATATCTTTCCATAATTCACTTATTTGGCTGATACCTTTTTCTGTATTATTTGTGCGAATGGTAACCTCTTTCAATATATATGCCATATTCGGTATGATATTTTCAATTAAATATTATCGGTCATTCTTTTTGTAGTTTTGCCTCTTCCCAAATCTCATTCATTTCGTCGAGCGACATATCTTTAAGCATCCTGCCTTGTTTGATGGTCTTATCTTCGAGATAGTTGAAGCGGACGATAAACTTTCTGTTGGTCTTATCTAAGGCATCATCAGGGTTTATGCCATACAGACGTGCCGCGTTGATGAGGGCAAAAAACATATCGCCCATCTCGGCTTCCATTCGTGCGGTATCTTTCGCCCGCAACTCCTGCTCAAACTCGTCGAACTCTTCTTTGACCTTGTCCCAAACCTGCTCTTTCGCCTCCCAGTCGAACCCTACGGACGCCGCTTTTTCCTGTATCCGACAAGCTTTTATCATCGACGGCAGAGCCGAAGGCACGCCGCTCAACACGCGTTTGTTGCCGTCTTTTTCTTTTAGCTTCAGCTCCTCCCAGTTCTGTTTTACCTTCTCTGCCGTATCGGCTTCGACATTGCCATATATGTGAGGGTGTCTGAATATCAGTTTCGTTACTAAGGCGTCGCAGACGTCTTTTATATCGAAGTCGCCTGTCTCGCTACCCATACGGGCATAGAAAACCACGTGCAGCAGCACGTCGCCAAGCTCTTTTTTGACCTGTTCGAGATTGCCTTCGGCGATAGCCTCCGACAACTCAAAAACCTCTTCGACCGTGTTGTTACGCAGCGACCCGAAAGTCTGTTTCCTGTCCCAAGGACATTTTTCTCGCAACTCGTCCATCACATCGAGCAGACGCGAGAACGAACCCAATATCTCTTCTCTGGTGTGCATCGTATATACTTATTTATAAACACATTATCCAATAATTACAAAATAATACTGTTATTATTATGCCGATAGTGATTTATCAATTGAAAAAGTCGTCGTTCTTTTTATTCTGAGACTGCTGTTTCTTTCCGTCTTTACTCAACCAAATATCTACTCTTTTACCGGGTACGACACTCTCGTGTGGCTCGGGTATCTGCTTGTATACCTTGTACGTACTGCGTTCCTTATCGTTTGCGGGTTGCGGGTTGTCGAAGCCCACATATCCTACAACAAGATTGTTGGCTGTAATCAACTTCTCTGCCTCGGCAGCTGACAATCCGAACAGGGAGGGCATTATAACTTTTTCGCCCCCGTATATACTGTCGTTGCGTCCTACCACGAGCGACAGCGTAGAGCCGTCGGGTACTTCATCTCCTGCACGCAGAGATGTGCCGTTGAGTTTTACCTCGAGCACCATATCCGAATATTCTGAAGGCACCACACTCACACTGCCCACATTGAAACCGAGTGAGTTAAGCGTATAGGTAGCCTGTCGTTGCGAAACGTTTATAAGGTTTGGCAGAGCTATCGTCTTTTTCTGTCTGGCATTGACGGTGAGGAATATAATCCTGCCACTTTTAACACTCAGCCCCTGTTTGGGAGTCTGTTCGACTATTACGCCCGGTTTGGCATCACGCATATATACCGAATCGACTATCTCGAGAGCCAAGCCCGATTTCTTTATAGCTTCCTCGGCTTCGTTTTCGTACAATCCTACAAGGTTGGGGACTTTTATAGCCTCACCGTGGTTGGTATACGCTTTCAGTATCAGTAGTATGATAGACCAAAGAATAATTATAGCCAATACAGCCGCTCCTATATTAATCCAAAAGAATTTACTCTTTACCAATTCTTTGACTTTCGTCAGTATAAAATTAAAATCAAACTTGAAGTTAAACATATAATTTATTTTATTTTGTAAGCTATGCGAATTAACCGTTTACTACCGATAATCATCTGTTTATCAAACATAAAATACATAGATTGCTTATCGATAATTTGCCACAAAATTACGAAAATATTTTTTAATCAGACAAAAAACAGGTATCGCCTACCTATCGTTTGCCGTAAGTATATCGTTTGCAAATTATTTTTACTACATAATCTATAAATACTCATTAAACACAAAATTGATATATAATATTTTGTATCGATTTTTTTTATACCTTTGCTCACAGATTACAAAAAACATAATAAATTATAAATATCGTATTCACATACAAAAAAATAAATCGTTATGAGAAAAATTCTTTCATCGGAACTGATTATAAATGAAGACGGCTCTATATTTCATCTTCATCTGAGACCCGAACAGATCGCCGACACGGTGATACTCGTAGGTGACCCCGGTAGAGTGGATATGGTTGCCTCTATGTTCGACACCATAGAGTGCAGTGTACAGAATCGGGAGTTTAAGACCGTTACGGGACTATATTGCGGTAAAAGAGTATCTTGCGTATCGCACGGTATCGGCACAGATAATATCGATATTGTAGTAACTGAACTCGATGCGCTGGTAAACATAGATTTTGCCACCCGCGAAGAAAAACGCAATCACACACAGCTCACACTTGTGCGAATAGGCACATCCGGAGGGCTACAGCCCGAATGCCCGATAGGGACTTATGTCGTTTCGAATCGCTCTATGGGTTTCGACGGTTTACTCAACTTCTACGAGTACAAAGAAGGGGTAATGGATATGGATATCGAAAACGCCTTCTGCAATTTCGTAAACTGGAATCCCCGACTGCCACGTCCATACACTGTAAATGCCGACGAAGAACTCGTAGAACGTATCGGCTTCGATATGGTGAAAGGCATCACTATATCCGCACCCGGTTTTTATGGTCCTCAGGGCAGGTATGTACGACTAAAACCCATAGATATGGACTTGAATCGTAAAATAGAGGAGTTTCGGTACAACGGAGAGAAGATAACCAACTTCGAGATGGAGAGTTCTGCCGTTGCAGGTCTTGGGCGTATGCTCGGACACAAAGCGATAACAATATGCCTGATAATAGCCGGACGTATATCCAAAGATATGAATACCAACTACAAAGGCTCTATGGAGGGTTTGGTGGAGACCGTATTGAAACGGTTGGTCGGCAAAAAATAGCATTACTGCAATCGACTATTGACAATTATTGATTACCTTTGCACTCGCAACTTCGTTAGTTTTTTCATTGGCGATTTTGCAATATGCCTCCGTAGTTTAATGGATAGAATAAGAGATTCCGGTTCTTTTGGTTGCAGTTCGATTCTGCACGGGGGTACAAATCGGCTCTGCTTGCCTCTTGATTATCAGCTTGATTGTCGGAGGCAAGTTTTTAGTTTCGATAGTTAAACTCCGTATGAACGCATAATTTGCGATGTTGTACCTGTGCTTCGCTATCAAAAACATTTCGATTTCCCTATGCAACCCCGCTTGCAACATTTTCGTTTTTGTACGTCTTGTTATAAGAAGTCTTTTTAAACATACAGGCATTTTTCTATCGTTTTTTTTATTATCTTTGCACACATTTTTAGCAATAAATTTAACTAATACTATAATGAAAAATTTCTATTTAATTCTATTTGCGGCAGCTATGTTAGTTACTGCCTGTACACGTGACCTCGACAAGTTTGGGGCAAAAAGTCCTGCTTCGGCAAATGACGTCAACAACATCGACTTTACTATCCCTATCGAAGAAGCCATCGAAGAGCTAAACTCTGCTCTCGACATCATCGACGGACAACAGATGGTGGCAGGCGGCAGAGCAAAGGTTATGTTTTCGGGTAGCCGCCGACAAATAGGTAAAGTGTCTGTAATATACGGTGATATGCCCGTACTGATGAGAACCTCCAATACTCCCGACGGTATGCAGAAGGCTCAAGGTAAGACACATAAAGACAGCCTGCTGTACATAGTGGACTTCGAGAACAATGCAGGGTGTGCTGTACTTGCCGCCGACAGACGTATAAAGGACAAGATACTGGCTATAACCGAAAGCGGCAGCTTCAATAATATGGACAGTACTATGTTCCCTCCGACATACAAGCAGGGAATGTATGCCGATAGCGAACTGATGAAAGGCTTCAGCCTATACAACGCCGATGTGGACGACTACTACGTAGCAGGAGAATTTACTCCCCTGTATTTCTGTGATAATTTTGCCAAATATTGTCTGACACAATGCGACGACCCCGATCCCTCTACCATACCTCAGAGCGACCCACACGAAAGTATAAAATATGTAATAGGGGAATGGCAGACGAAAGAAAAAATAGCTCCGATGCTTACAACTGTATGGCATCAGGATAGCCCGTTCAATGATAACGCTCCGATGCTTAACTGGGCTTTCTGGCAAAACTGGAAAAAAAGAAGCCCCGCAGGTTGTTTCCCCATAGCGATAGCACAGATAGTAGCATATCACGAAATGATGTCAGAATGTAACGGTTATAAACTAAACTGGGATAGCATTAAGAAAAACTTGTATGTTTATAATAACCCTGACGATAAAGGAGCAAGCTACGAAGATAAGAGAGCCGTTGCCTATTTGTTGCAATTCCTATCAATATCTTGCCGAGCAAAACACACTCCCGACTTTACTTTCGTATTTCCTCACAATGCAAGGAAAACTATGGCGTTTATTTACGGTAATGCTACTACTCACTGCAGCTACGATAATGGCGTAGTGTACAATAATGCTTAAGAAGAATAAACCTGCTCTCGTATGTGCAATTTCGAAGATATTTGATGGACACGCTTGGGTGGTAGACGGCTACCTATACCGAGCACAACCTGTAATATGTATCCGAAACCGTGACGGAAAAGAGCGTAGAGACACCACCTACCGAGAACAACAGCTGGTACACTGTAACTGGGGATGGGGAGGTAGTTGTAACGGTTATTATTCACAGGGGGTATTCAATACTAAAAACGGAGCAGTAGAAGTTGAAAAAGACCACAATGAAAAAAATGATGATGAATATAATAAATCAGATAATAACTTTAACTGGTTTCTCCGTGTGATTTCATACGCAGATTGATAATTGTTTAACCATAAAACATAAAATATAATTATGAAACGAGTAATATTTTTATCACTTGCAGCCGTATTGCTATGTATGGGATGCGATGTATCTAAAACCATATTATTCAAGTCTTATATGACCATATATTACTATAGCGAAAATATTCAGCTTCGAATAACCGATGCGGGAAATATAGCAATATACAGAGAATATACCTCCAAAGAAGATAATATTAAAACAGCATCTTACTCCTTTAAATCAAAAGGAGAAAACAAAAAAATATACGACGAACTCTGTAAGATTCACAACGACCTTAGTTATAACCAGAAAAGAAGTTATATCGTTGCTCCCCTTTGGGGAAGATGTTCTGCTATCGATTTCAGGGAGATAGACGTAGTGAGTAACAAGGACTTCGACGCCAAACACCCTGCGGGGAGGTCGCTAAAAGATGTGGTAAGGTTCGTATCTATATCGCCAAAACAGTTTATAGACAGTGGATATACGGCTACTTTCGACTGGAAAAAGAACGAACCCGGTTTCTTCGCAAAAGACCCGATGATTCCTTCAATGTTTCAATCAGAAACAGGGTGTTATTTTCCGATAAACGGACTACTGTCGGATATAGGTACGGACGAGATGCAGATGTTGCCTGTAAATACTCACGGGATACTATTTTTCGATAAGCAACCAACAGCCGAAAAAGAACACTCGCTTACGGTAACAATCTACACGCGTGAAGGTAAAAAGTTCGTCAGAAATATAACGAAAGTGTTTAAATAGACTAAGAGAGAATATGAAACGAGTAATATTTTTATCACTTGCCGCTGTATTGCTATGTATGGGATGTGATATTTCTAAAACTGAACTTTTTAAATCTTATGTAAACACATATCGTTACAGTGAAAACATTCAACTTCGAATGACCGATACGGGAAATATAGCAATATACAGAGAATATACCTCCGAAGGAGATAATATTAAAACTGCAGTTTATTCTTTTAAATCGAAAGGCGAGGAAAAAAAGATATACGACGAGCTATGTAAAATTCACAACGACCTTAGCTATAACCAGAAAAGGAGTTATATAGAGTTTACTGGTTGGGGAATATGTTCTGCTATCGATTTCAGGGAGATAGACGTAGTGAGCGACAAGGACTTCGACTCTGAGCACCCTGCGGGGAGGTCCGCTAAAAGATGTGGTAAGGTTCGTATCCATATCACCTAAACAGTTTATAGACAGCGGATATAAGGCTACTTTCGATTGGGATAATAATGAACCTGAAATCTTTAAAAAAGAAAAAGAGACTGCCAGATTGTTTGCCTATTCTGAAAGTAAAAACTATTTTCCGATAAACGGACTGCTGTCAGACATAGGCAAGGACGAGATGCAGATGTTGCCCGTAAATACTCACGGGATAC